>Ga0307479_10003863_pt1 | contig 13706 bp, 12 predicted proteins | sample atmos_gasesECM4C_FD_203743 | JGI IMG/M metagenome (GOLD analysis project Ga0307479, IMG submission 203743) | Hardwood forest soil microbial communities from Morgan-Monroe State Forest, Indiana, United States - atmos_gasesECM4C_515 | ecosystem: Environmental > Terrestrial > Soil > Temperate...
GAACGTGCAACCGTACGTCGCGTGCTGCCGTAGAGCCACCAACGGACCCAGCTTTCTGGGATTATTCTTTTTCGCATTTCTCCATCCGGCGGCTTGCTGTTCGACACTTTTCTTCGAGGATAGCAATCTGTTCGCCAATCCAGCTGTTTGTAAACAAGAGCGTTAACTGTGCGGAAAGGCAGGCTTTTTCCGCTTGGTGGCAAACGTTCACCTCTATCGGAACTGGCTTTAAGCACTCCTGGGAGGAGGCTTGACAACCCGCTGAGCAATATCCGCAATGCCAGGTCCCGATAAGTCCTGCCAGCTCAACCGGTTGATGCAAACACCTGATAATCAACGATCCGACAACACTTCTCACAGCGAACCAATCTTTCCGAACTGTACCTCAGTTAAACCTAAACAGGACAGTATTTTCCGTCTGTATCAAAGCCCGAGGTCGAATGTAGCTCTTGAGGCTCCTGTTACTAGATTTTGAGCCTGTGTTGCGATGACCCATTGAATCCACCCCTGTTCGCGGAAACTGACCCAACGAACACGGATTGCCAGGGTTCTCAGATCGGAGGGGCGATGGCGGGGAGGCGTTTTGGTCTCTGCGGCGCCGACGAGGCGGATGTGGTGTATATTCGGCGCAGCTTGGGGCGGCCAGAGGGGAACCAGGTACAGGCAGGAGAGATAATGCGCCGAGTTTGCTTGGCGCTAACTCAGGCAGCAGGGGTTCCCGTGCTGGCGACGGCAGGATTGACGCAGCACAACAGACTTAAGGGTTTGAGGAGGATTCGATGAAGAAAATTCTGATGATTTCAATGACCATCGTTGGATTGGCTCTGTGTGTACCCGCGCAATCGCACGCTCAGGCGTCCTCTGTGCCGGCCAAGCAAGCGACGAGAGATATCAAGATCATCTCGAGCGCCGGCGCACGCGCTTTGGTGGACGCTTGTTCGGCCTGGGCGCAACAGAACAAGCAAACCGTGGCGATAGCGGTTCTGGATTGGGGCGGGAACCTGGTTGAATCACACGCCATGGAGGGCGCGGCGATGAACGCGATCGATACGGCGCTGCTAAAGGCCAAGTCAGCGCTGCGCTGGCGGCGCGCTACTTCGGAGACAAACAAGATGGTCCGCAGCGGCGAAAATCTGGCGCCGACGTTCATGCGCGACTTCCCGCAACCCGGCGCGCTTCCCATCACGGTCGACGGCCAGGTGGTAGGGGCGATGGGCGTCTCCGGAGCGGACGGCGAGAAATGCGCTCAGGCGGCGATCGACGCGGTGTTCAAGGGCCAGCCGACGTCTTCTACTTCACGATAGCGCGACAGTGTTAGGTACTGCGGTCACGTAGTGCGGTCACGTACTGGGGCGTCACGCACTGCCGCGACGCACTCGCACTTCTGCCGCGAGCGGCCGAAATAGCCGGATAGAGCCATGGTGTCTCTCAATTAACGGCATCGGTGGTAATTATTTTGTTCTAAATCCAGGGAAGCGTACGATGCTTAAGGCAGCACTTAGATCGGAAACTGAATTGTTCAGTGCGAATGGATACTCCTCGTAAAGTGTCACCGGTTAAAGCGTCGCGGGTCGAAAAGGCCGCGCAGGGTCTCCGGCAACTTCTCCCGCATCGGGGGTCCTCAGGCGCCTCCAGTGCTGTGGCCGATGAAGACGCCGGCGAGCGTCTCGATGCGGCCAGAGGACCGGAAACCCCGATCGAACTGGCCGTGGTTATTCCCACTTATAACGAGCGCGGGAACGTCCGCCCGATGTTAAGCGCTCTTGCGAAGGCCCTGACAGACATCGAGTGGGAAGTAATTTTCGTGGACGATCACTCCGCAGATGGCACAGCCGACGCAGTGCGAGAGGCGGCGCAAACAAATCGGAACGTTCGGGTGCTTGAACGGATTGGCCGCCGCGGCCTGGCCTCGGCCTGCATTGAGGGGATGCTGGCGACAGCGGCGCCTTACGTCGCCATTCTCGACGCGGACCTGCAGCACGACGAAAAGCTTCTGCCAAGAATGCTGGAACGAATCAAAGCCGAAAAACTCGACATTGTCATCGGGAGCCGCGCACTTCGCGGCGGAAATGCAGGCGAGCTTCCGAAGAACCGGATTCGGCTTAGCCTGCTGGGCACGCGGATCAGCCGATTCGTTTGCCGCTATGAAGTAACGGATGCAATGAGCGGCTTCTTTTTGGCCGATGCGGCGTTTTTCAGGCGAGTGGCGCCGCGTTTGAGTGGCACGGGATTCAAAATCCTGGTCGATTTGCTGGCCACGAGCCGGGAACCCGTTCGGATCGGCGAGGAGCCGTACGAATTTCGCAAACGGCATTGGGGCGAAAGCAAGCTCGACACGCGGGTGGAAGCGGAATATTTGTATCTGCTTCTCGATAAATCGCTGGGAAGAGTTCTGCCGACAAGATTTGCGCTATTCGCGCTGGTCGGATCGATTGGCATGGTCTTTCACCTCGGGATTCTTACCCTGCTTTATCACCGCAATAAAATTGGGTTTATCGAGGCCCAAGCGGTGGCGACATTTTTCGCAATGACCTTGAACTTTCTGCTGAATAACGTGCTGACATTCCGCGACAAGAGGCTCAGAGGCTGGCACATCTTAACTGGCTTGCTAACTTTCTATGCGGCCTGTGCGGCGGGCGCATTGATCAACATCAGCATTGCTGATTACCTCTTTCGCTCGCATGTGATCTGGTGGCTTGCTGCGATCTGCGGGATTGCGGTCAGCTCCGTGTGGAATTATGGAGTGAATACAGTTATTACGTGGCGAAGAGAGAAGGAGCCAAGCTAGGCAAACAAAGCTAGGAACATCCCGACCTACCGAACGACCTACCGATGATATCGATTTCCCGTTGGCCCGAATTGCATCGAGAAAACCGCAAACTGTCATTCGCCTGATCCGGCAACCGGGGCAGCCGATACTTCCAATGACCGGGTCTTCCGCCCGGCGCGATTGCAGCCAAACGGCCAGGAGCCCAGCTGCCAAAAGACACGTAGCCCAGCAATCGACACCAGCGGCCTGAAAGAAGCGCTGCATCTGTGCCCCCGGAGCCAGCGGCTGCAGCGCTTCGAGCAGCACCGCGGCCCATAGAAGAAATCTCGGCCATCTGGGGAGCGCTTCCCTGCGTGCCAAAAGCGCACCGGCCGTCATTGCGGGCCACAGCAAGACAACCATCTCGGGGCGGTACGCAAACGGCTGCAGAAGTGGCAGAGCGCAGAACGATAGTGCGTCGGTCAGCGAGTCGAGATGGACGGGCTCCGCCCGGGCCAGCAACAGCAATCCCCCATAGCCGATCACGGTCAGCACCATCCAGAGGCTACGCACAATGCGAGGGTCCATGGCGACGAAATTGACGTGCGGATAATTCGGATCGGGCCAGTTCGAGAAATCCATCGCCGTCAGGTAACGCTGCAATACACCACCGAGCGACTGGCTGGGAAACCACGCCTGCTGGCCAAGGCTGCCCGTTCCCCACTCCTGCGCAGTCCATTGCCGCAGCAGCGCAATATTGCCCCGCCACCCAAAATGGACCGCCGGCAAAAGCGTCAGGCCGATGACGAACGCCGCAGTCAAAAATGCCACGCGGATATGCCGGCGCGCCGCAACATAGGGCAAAAAAAACAGCGGCCAAACTTTCAGGCTCACGGCGAGCGCCAGCAGGAAGGCGGAAAAAACCGGGCGTTGCCGCAGGCTCCAAAGGGCGGCCGCCACCAGCACGAAAATAAGGAACTGAGCGTTGCCGAACCGGAACTCCTGGACAATGAATCCACCACAGACGCAGACAGGAATGAGCCACCACCATCCTGTTCGCGGAAATCCGTTTTGGACCGCCAGCGCCTTCACCGCAAAAAACAGCGCGGCGCATTTCAACGCCACCCAGAGGACCAGGGCCGTCTTCAGAGGCAGCAGCGCAAAGGGGAGAAACGCGAGAAGAAATAAGGGCGGATAGCGAAAGATTTGCGGCCAACCGATACCGCTCTGCGGACCATAGAGTGCGCCGTGGCCGTCCACCAGCACACGCGCCGCATGGTAGTAAACCAGGAAATCCACCGAATGCGTGGTGGGCTTGGACAAAAGTACAACGAGGAACAGCGCAACCACCAGTAAGAGCAATCGAAAATTCCCACTCATGCGCAAACGCAGTTTCCTGTGCCAGTCGTATACTCGCTCGACCTGGCTTTGAAATTACCTGATTCGCGTGTGACCCTCAGCAGTGTACCGTGGTTTCGGATGACTCTGCGGCTACGATCTGCGCGTTGGAGGAAATGGCGTGTTATGTACTAGTGAAGGAGCGCCCTTGAGATATGGGCCGGTTCTCTTAATGCTTGTGCTAATGGTCCTGCCTTGCCACGGCCAAACGGCGCCTGACGGGCCAGAGAATCGCAGCCGCCTCGCCTTCTGTCCGGTATGACAAAGAGCGAGTTGGCGGCGTGCTTAAAAAAAGAGCCAGGGCGATTCTCGATCATGTCCATAGCAAACAACGACGAGGCACATAGATATGCTGAGGACTGGCGCGAAGTCTTCATCTCCGCCGGCTGGCAGATCGAGGGTAAGGATATTCCCATCCAAACTTTCAGAATCGTTGGTGGTCTGTGGTATGGAATGCGGGTGCGTGTGCACGACGGCTCGCCAAGTGAAGGACAGACGGCACTAGCAACCGACTCTCCGGAAGGAAATTTCGCGCGATGCATCAACAGGAGGCGCGATATTCCAACCGGGGGACGCATCATCAGGTACAAGAATAGGCCAACGGGTTCGATCTCTATACAAGTCAGCGAGCGGCCATAGTTTTGTGATGGGTTTTGTGATGGCGGAAACGCCGTCACCTTCAAGGCACTCGGCCTGATGGGAAATCAGCACTCGAGCATGCAAGATGCCGGGGAGCACCTCTGTCTTCCCATTCCCTCATTCCGCCCGTCTAGAAAATAAACTTCAGCCCAAACTGAATCTCGCGCTCGTCAACCGCGGTGTTATGCAAAAGTGTGAGACCGGTCTGGTTGAGTGTTTGGGTTTTCTTACCTGAAAATATCCTCTGCGTACCGGCCACAAAGTTGGTCCAGTTGAACACGTTGAAAAACTCGGCTCGGAATTGGACCGTCAGCCTCTCCTTGACGGTGTGGTTTTTGAAAATCGAAAAGTCGAAGTCGTTGAGACCCGGCCCGCGCAAGCTATTGCGCCCGACGTTACCCAGCTCGTTCGGCGCCGGGGGCGCGAAACAGTTGCCGTTGATGTAATTGTAGACACTTCCAGGGTCGATGGCGCCGGGCGTGCAACCGGGCCCGTTTACATAGTTCGGTCTTTCCGCAATGCCGCCGTGGACACCTGTATTGGCCAGATCGAAATTGCCCGATTGCACGCTGAAAGGCATGCCGCTCTGGACCGTGTAGATTCCGCCCAGTTCCCATCCGGACAGAAGGAAGCGGGGCGCTGCCATCGCGAAATGAGGCGAGGGCGCAAGCCAGTCGAAGTTCAAGGCCAAGTGCTGCGGAACGTCCCAATCGGCAAAGCCCTTGTTGATGCGGGGATTGAAGGGGTAGGGGTTGTCCGCGGTATTGAAATTATCCGTATTGTTAACTTCCGACGAGCCGTCATCAATGGCCTTGGCCCAGGCATAAGCGGCCTGAAAACTCAGTCCGTGACTGATTCGCTGCACCACGTTGATTTGCAGCGCGTTATAAAAGGAGTCCACATTCCATAGCGTAGCCGGAATGGTGAGGCGCGGACTTGCCGCATCGATCCTTGGTGGCGTGCCCGCCGGGAACAGCAGATGCCCATCTGGGGCGGTCGTAACCAACGATGGAGGCACGACATTGACGTCGCCGTAACGGAAGGGAAGATGCACGCCCCGGGCGCCTACGTACGCCACCGTGACGCTCAAGTTATTCGTAAGCTGCCGTTGCACGTCCAAGTTCCATTGGAGCTTGTAAGCCCGGGGCGGATTCGGATCCATGAAGTATCCCGATCCACCGGCTGCACCGGCCACTTGGCAAGGATTGGTACCGGGCAGGGCCAGGCAAGGAGCCAGGGGAAAGATAGCCTGAGCGCCGGGAAAGGAAGTACCAGCATAAGGATTATTGAAGTTCACCAGCTGATAGAAAGGAATGGTGTGATTCATATTGCCGCTGAGCAGGTTCGGCAGCGGGAGCACGTTGAACATGCCGAAAGCGGCGCGAACGGAGGTTTTGCCGCTGCCGGTGGGATCCCACGCTAGGCCCACCCGGGGAGTGAAATCCTTGTGCGTGGGGTTCTGGAAATACGGGTTGCCGGTGTGAATCGTTGCCACAGTGCAGTTGTTAAGCACCATGCAATTGGAGGCCAAGCCATTCAACACGTTATAGGTGGTCGTCGGTTCGTACCGCACGCCGAGATTCACAGTGAGATTGGAGCGAACGCGGATGTTGTCCTGGATATAAAGGCCGAAAATCTTTTCGCGCAGGCTGCGGTAAGAGCCCGGGCCGGGCACGGTGGCGCTGAAGAGCGTAGGTTGGCTGTTTGCCAGGAAGTTCTGGACGGAATCGAATTCCCAGTCACCTTGCGGATAACGTCCCACGCTTAAGTTATCCCGGATGGCCTCCATACTCAATCCCATGCGAATATCATTGCGCCCCTTAACCCACCCAAGGTTGTCGCTGAACTGTGGGTCCGTCCACCAAACCTGGTCGCCTCCCGTAGAGCCGACTCCCCCGGGGACGGCCGAGCCGTTACCAGCGGTGCCCGAAGCCAGATCGCCAATGGTAAAGACCCCCGGGGGTAAATTGGGAAAGAAACCGAGCGAGGGATCGCTCACGGTGGGAACGGTCCCCGATCCCTGAACATCGATGTTCCCCGTTCCCACCTCGCGGGTAAATCCCGTATTAACCGTGTTGAGTATGGTGGGAGTGAGCGAGTACTGCCAGCTCAGGGTAACTCTCTGGTCCCGCGTCAGGTCTCCGATAAGTTTCTCGCCGACGGAGTCCGGTGCCGAGGCGACCGAACGATCGAACATATAGGTGCCGTGGATCGAACTCTTCGAGGTGGGCAAATAGTCGATCCGGCCGATCACATAGTCCTCGGTTCCCCGGTTCCCCCCCGGAAAAGAATAGTTCGCGATGTAGGGGTCTCCGGCGACCACCGGTCCATTCGCCACGGGAAACATGGCGAGGTAGGGTTTGACGGCTGCAGCAATCGGCGCTTCTCCAGGAACGAGGCCATTCCTGGCGGCGCCTGAAATCGTGAAGGTAGGCGCAGACTCGGCTTTGAACTCCCGTATCCCTTCGTAGTCGGCGAACCAGAACAGCTTGTCTTTTTTGATCGGACCGCCTATGGCACTGCCGAACTGGCCGCGGTGAAAATTCGTCTTCCCATTGAAGAAGTTGGACGAATCGAGGGCACTATTGCGGAGAAAGCCGAAGCCCGTGCCGTGGATCGAATTGGTGCCTGCCTTGGTGATGGCGTTGACGACGACGCCGGAACTCCTTCCGTACTCGGCCGGAAAAGTGCTCGTCAGGACGGAGAACTCCCGGATGGCGTCGACGCCCAGGTTTACGCCATGGACTGAGCCTCCCGGGCTCTTGTTGGGTTCATTGTTGATCACCAGTCCATCGACCATGAACACATTCGAGGTGGGCCGGCCTCCCGAAACGGTGAGAAACACTCCGCCCCCGTGGGTGACGTTTTCACCTTGGTCCGGATTCTTGGTCAAGCCGACGAGGACACCGGCCTGGAGCGCGGTCAATTGCAGCCAGTCGCGTCCGTTGAGGGGGAGTTGGCGAATCGAGGTATCGTTGACCAGGCCGGACAAGGTCGAGGTGGTGGTATCGATCTGGGGCGCCTCCGACGTTACCACGACCTTTTGCTGCACGTCTCCCACGGTCAGCTTGAAGTCCAACCGCACAGTGGCGCCCACCGTCATGGTGATGCCGCTGCGCACCTCTTGCCGAAAGCCGGGAGCGGAGACCGTCACGTCGTAAGGCCCCGGCGTCACACTGGCAACTGTAAATTCGCCGGCGGATTCCGACATTGCAGTACGCTCCAAACCTGTCTCGCGGTTCCTGGCGGTGATCGTTGCGTTTGGAATCACCGCCCCTTGCGCATCGAGGACCGTGCCCACGATCGTTCCTGTAACGGTTTGGGCATGGGTTCGCGGTGCGATCAAAAGCACAGACACGACCAGGAGCAGGGAAAACAGCAAGCGACTGTTATTGGGCCGACCCATCGCGCGCCTCCATAGACCTTACGCCTAGACCTGAATCGAATTCGGACCTTTGAGTTCGACAGCGGACACGAAATGGCTGTTACTACCCTGGGTTGCCGACGATTTATCTCCGTCCAAGAGAAAAGTCAAGAAATGTTTCGGCAGTGTCGCAGCAAAATGAGAATGTCCGGTTTGTGCAAAGTAGAAATGTCCGGTTTCATCCAAGGCGGGAGGCGGGATGGGAGCGGAGCGAATCGAGTTGAGCGCGAAAGGACGGGATCGGTTGAAGGTGTTGCAGCAAGTCGAAGAAGGTCATTTAAAACAAATCGAAGCGGCCCGGCGGCTGCGCTTGAGCGACCGCCAGGCCCGGCGTTTACAAAGTCGCCTGCGAGCCCCACGCGATTTCGGGGTTGGGCACCTGAGCTGCAATCATTCGGTACAATACTCTCGGGGGAACATACAGGTGTACAATGGCGTTCAGTTTTCAGAGTCAAAAACGAGATTCCAGCTGAAGCCAAGGGAGGCTGGTCATGTCTAGGGCGAAGCTTCTTTCCGGGATTCTGGCGGCAACGGCCATACTGGGTCTAACGCTTGTTGGTTTGGTGATGGCGGAAACGCCCGCCCCCTCGGCGCATTCAGCGCTGACGGGTAAGGTGACATCGCAGGCGGAAGGCGCGATGGAAGGTGTGATCGTTGGCGCAAAGAAAGAGGGCTCCACGGTCACCACTTGGGTGGTGAGCAACTCCCAGGGGCTATACAGTTTCCCGCGTGAGAGGATGGAACCGGGCAAATACGCGATCAGCATTCGTGCAGTAGGCTATGAGCTGCCGAAAACTTCTGTGGACGTGACAGCCGACCCCGCACAGATGGATTTACAACTCAATAAGGTAACCAGCAACTCGAAGCTCGTCATGCAGCTCTCGAACGGTGAGTTACTCAACAGCGTGCCGGGAACCTGGGAAGACAAGATGGCCCTTGGGAATTGCGTGAATTGCCACACACTGCAGCGCGTGCTGTTTTCCCGCTACAACCCGGAGGAGATGGCGCCGATCGTACAGCGGATGGCCATGCACACGAACAACTCTTCGCCGTTACATCCCTGGATGCGTCCTCCTAAACCGGCAAGCCCGCCGACAGCGCGACAGATCGCCGCCGCGAAATATTTCAGCACGCTTAACCTGAGTTCGCAGGACACCTTTGAATTTCCGTTAAAGACCATGCCGCGGCCCAAAGGCAAGGCTACCGAGGTGATTTACACGACGTACGACTTGCCGCGAGCGGATGCAGCGCCGCATGACGCCGCGCTCGACGCGCAGGGAAACGTCTGGTATTCCGATTTTGATTCGCAGTTTCTTGGCAAGGTCGATCCGAAGACCGGCAAAGCGGTGGAGTATCCAGTGCCGCTAGCCCGGACCGGGCCAGTGGCCCAAGGCGGTCTGCAGATTGCTTTCGATAAGGAAGGGCGCGTTTACTTCGGCAACATGTCGCAGCTGCAGATCGTGAGGTTCGATCCCAAGACAGAAAAAATGGAGACGTTCAAGCCTCCCATCGCGGATGCGAATATTGGGGACGGCCATCTTACGATGATCGACCCCTCGTTCCAGCAAGTGGACGGCAAGATATGGGTCAACGTCGCCGACGGTACCGACGAATCGGGCGGCACCTGGCATGTGGATTTGGCGACCAATACGTGGACTCACGTCACGTATCCGCCGGGCAGCCCCTCCGCTCGCGCTTACGACGTTGTCGCCGATTCAAAGAACAACATGTACGGCATGAGCTTCGGCAACGACAAGATTTGGATGACCGATGGCAAGACGCTGAAAACCGTGTGGTATGACCTACCGACGAAAGGCACGGGCTGCCGGCGGGGCCACATCGACTCGCAGGATCGGCTGTGGTGCGGCGGGTTTAACGGCAATGACTTGGTGATGTTCGATCCGAAAACACAGAAGATCACAGACTGGAAGGCTCCCACGCAGTGGACGCGTCCTTATGACGCGGAGTTCGACGATAAAGCTTATGACTGGGGCGCGGGTATGGACAATGATATTGCTCTCCGCCTGAATACCCAGACAGGTGAATTCACCGAGTACCTGCTGCCACACGAAACGAACGTTCGTCACGTGGAAGTGCAGAAATCAGGAGCTCTCTCCAGCATGTGGCTCGGAGACCAGCACGGCGGCACGATCGTTCATATCGAGCCGCTGGCGCCCTGACGCGGAGCGATTAGAGCTATTCGGATTCGACTTCCTGATATTGGGCTTGCTATTGGGACGAGCTGCCGCTGTCGTCAGGATGCCGTTTGAGGACAGGGCGGTTCGGGTCGGAATCCTCGCGGTTCTGCAGCTTTTGTAATGAGGTGGGAACGTCGTAGACGTATCGTATGGTGATCGGAGAACGGCCATTGTCGATATGCAGAGTCTCATACAACTGCCGGCCGTCACGGGAGAGCTCAAAAGTCCGGCTCATCTTCCCTCCCAGTGGGCCCTTTTCATCCGAAACGAGCGTACCACCTTCCCAGTGTGCCGCTACCTCCTGATGACCCTCATTCGAGGATTTAGGAAGCTGGCGGCCGTCAGTGTACAGAATTAGTTTCCGGGATCGATCGTCGGTAACATCGATTTCCGGATTCTTCAAATCAACTATTAGCGACTCCGCCGGGTAAATAAGCGACTGGATTCTCGGATTATCTTCGATGTCTTTCCCGTCATATCTCGGCCCGCCGTTGGGACCTCCACCACCGCCGCCCGGAGAACCTCCCCAAGGGCCTCTGGGATAACCGCCCGGATAACCGCCGCCCGGATAACCACCCCCGGGATAACCTCCGCCAGGGTAGCCTCCGCCAGGATTACCTCCTCCCGGATAATTGCTGCCACCGCCTTCCGCCACTCGAACCCTTTGCCGCCCGTCGTCGCTCTGGTCGCGATTCAGTTTCCAAGCTCCGGCGAGAGTCGTTCTGGGCGGCGCGGCCGGCTCCTGAAGCTTTGCTGCCGGAGTCGCCTGAGGCTCTGCCGTCTGCCCCTGCGACTTTGATTGCCCCCGAGGCAGGGGGCCGGGCGCGGCCTGCGCCATGGCGCGACCAGGGACGAGAAGCGAGATCGCGCCGAGAAATCCGGAAATTACGTAAATTGAGGTGCTTGTAATTTTCATTTTGCTTTGCTCCGCCATTGCCCACTCGTGGCTGGAATGGCCGCCTTCAAGCGGGATTGTTCTCTTGCCACCATACACTTTATGGATGTCGATGCAAAATGCAGGCGAATAAGTTGCAACACTGGTTTCGTAAATGCAATCGCTACACCCGTGGAATAGAGAGAAGCCGTTCGCAAGTACAAGTGTTGGGTCTTTGCCGGGGAATGCCGTCTTTGAGGGTTGTTGTGTTAGACGGCTAATCAGGAAAAGGGAGTTTCTTTGAGAACGCGCAGCGCTGATAACGCTTTTCCTATCGCTTGCCGTTCGGTATGTCCATCGGTGCGGCCAAATATCGCTCGCATCCTCTGGCGGATAGCTGTCTCTGCGGCGGCCACTCGTTCGAGCAGCTTCGCCCGGTCAGCCTCTAGTAGGGCAGCTTTGTATTCCGGCTCCCAAGCAGGGAATTTGAAGTCGCGTTTCATAATCGTTTCTCCGTTGGCGTCAGATCAGGCGCCCCTGTCGAGCGGACGCAATGCCTCCTCAGATCCCTAGCGAAAACGATACGGTGGCCCTAGGGAAGGTGGAACAGGAAATCCCTCATAATCGGCCTGTATCTGGTGGAACAAGAACCGTCGCGCAAGGCGGGCGCGGCGGAGGGTGCGTGACAAGACGCTTGGACTAAACACCCGTCTGCCACCGACTGCAGGCTTCGCATGTTCGAACGAGCTACCCACTTCTTCCCGGTGGGTTCCCATTGGACCCTCGGGGGTTGTCGCCCCGTGCCGGGCGCCTATTCTCTGCTTTCCACTTCTTGTGCGCCGCGACGAAAAAGGGGCGGCTGACGGCATCCAAGAGGCTCTGGCAGCAATCGCAAAGTTGCGTGCGGCTGGGAATTCCGCAATTCAGGCAGCCGGTGTGAGTCATGTCCCCACGGTATAACCAGTTTAGAAATCATCTTTGCCGACCAGCAAATAACCTTGACCGAATGTCCGAACGAGACCGGCAGGCTCCTGGCTCGCGATTCTGGATTTCCATACTCGGCTAAGCCGCTGCCAAAAAAGGCGAATTGGGTCGCACATCTGTGCAGTAGGAACTTGCGTAAGTCCTTTGTTTTCAGGAAGGGCGAACTGGCAAGGGAGTTGCTCCCCAAGCCCAGAGACCGAGCACTTATTTTCTTGGCACCCATCCCCAAAAGACGAGGTTTGAAATGGAATCGATCCAGACACTCGAGAGAGCGGTCACAGTGCACCCGGCGGGGCATAGCTCCGACCACAGTTCGCGCTTAAGCCTTACTGCTGCCCTCGCACTGCGCTCTTCATTGTTCTCAGGCGCTTCCTCGGCTGCTTGCAAAGAGGTTGTCTCAGCAGCTCGCGAAAAGAAATTCGAGAGTGAGCACGCGATCTTTAGCCAAGGGGGTTCTGTGCGGCAGGTCCTGCTGCTCATTTCGGGCTGTGTGAAGCTGTTGCAAGTGGGTGCTAATGGAAATGAAATAATACTCAGACTCATCGGACCGGGCGAACTGATCGGCATCGCTGAATCGCATACTCGGACTCATAACTCAACGGCTCGAGTACAACAGCCGTGCACGGCGCTCGCTTGGGAGATCTCTACATTTGAATCGCTCTTTGAACGCCATACCTTTTTGAGGCGCAATATGTTGGATATGCTCCTCCACCACTTAGAAGACATGCACGTGCGTTTCCGCGAAATTAGTACCGACCGGGTAGCGGCGCGGCTGAGCAGTCAAATCATTCGCATGATGCATCAAGTGGGCCGTCAAGTGAACGGGGAGGTCGAAATCAGCATTTCGCGGGAGGAGTTAGCGCAGTTGACCGGGACCACGTTATTTACGGTGAGCCGCTTGCTTTCTGACTGGGGTCGGCAAGGCATCGTAGCGGCGCGGAGAGAGATGGTGTCCATTCGGAACCTGCCGGCACTGGTTGACCTGTCCGAAACCGCGATTCAATTGCCGTTGAAATGAAGGCGAAAGGCTTTCCACTTACCTGCGCTTGCCACTTCTCAGGAATTCAGGTCCCCCGGAGTGCCTCCCATATCCAAATGAGGCCGTTTCTCGGGCACTATCCAATTCAGATAGCCAAGTAGCCGCGATGAACGATGCCCAGCCCCGCCAATTTCTCCGAAAGCCGATACCTCTTTCGGCAATACACAGCACACGTGTCTGAATCTGCCGCGCTGCGCTCATACAATGGTTTCAGGGCTGCGGCCTTCACGGAGAGGAACGACACCATGACTCAAGCTTCCTTCGCGAAAAGGCGCGCCAATCCGCGCTTTTCGTTTTTCGCAGAGGCCGAAATTACCCTGCACGACGGCACGTCGGTTCTCGGGCAGATTTCCGAATTGAGCTCGCGGGGTTGCTATATCGATACGCTCCAGCCCATTCCC
>Ga0307479_10003864_pt1 | contig 13702 bp, 8 predicted proteins | sample atmos_gasesECM4C_FD_203743 | JGI IMG/M metagenome (GOLD analysis project Ga0307479, IMG submission 203743) | Hardwood forest soil microbial communities from Morgan-Monroe State Forest, Indiana, United States - atmos_gasesECM4C_515 | ecosystem: Environmental > Terrestrial > Soil > Temperate...
CGGAGGCCATTACGGTCCAGCGTCGGGACGAGTTGGGCGAATTCTCCGGCAATCGGATGGTGGCCGGGTGGCGGCGTCCCCATTGTAGACAGACTGGGGTGGAGTTGGGTAGTACCGTCCGGGCGCAGCACCCGCTACGCGGGTGCTGCGCGGAGCCACTCGGCGGGACGGTGGTCGCCGTGGTTGAAGGCGTAGAGGACCAGTTCGACCCGGGTGGAGATGCCCAGCTTGTCGAAAATCCGGGAGAGATATTTCTTGACCGTGTTCGCTGAGCGCGAGTTCGCCAGCTATATCTCGGTTCGACAGACCTTCGGCGACCCGGGCGACAACCTGCTCCTCGCGTGGGGTCAGGAGGGTGTTGCCCTGAGCCGCCGTCCCCTTCGGGCGATTTGCAAGAGGCCGATCCCTCCAAGCGCAACCTTGTCGCGTAACTTGCGAGACTCCCACGGAGCATCGGAACGGGATCCTGCTGGATCCGGCAATCGGAGGCTCAGCACCGGAGATGCGGCTCCGCTATCTAGCCTCCAACTGGGATATGGGCGGGATTCCGGATTCGGGATTCCGCCTTTTCCATTTACAATCGTGAATTCGCACTCGCTGCAGGGTCCGCCGACATTGGGCGGCCTGTGTCAGGCGAGCGAACTTCTGATTATCTGGTTGTTTCAGCTTGCCCCAAGCCATTGAGCGTCTATTCAAGCTTGACCCCAACATGTGGGGCTTTGCTGAAGCAACCGGATAAGCAGAAGCGAACTAATGGTGAGGAAGGTCCAGACCGACGTGGAACATGCGATCCTGGTGACTGGTGGCGCAGGCTTTATCGGGTCGAATTTCATCCTGCAATGGATCGAGCGGGAAAGCGCTTCCGTGGTCAATCTCGACAAGCTGACCTACGCCGGCAACCTGCGCAATCTGGACCGAATCGCCTCCCATCCACGTTATTGTTTTGTCCACGGGGACGTAGCAGACCGGGAATTGGTGGGGAAACTTCTACGTGACCACGCGCCATGGGGCATCGTTCACTTCGCGGCAGAGAGTCACGTTGACCGTTCGATTCTTGGGCCAGCCGACTTCATCCGGACGAACGTCGGTGGGACGTTCAGCTTGCTCGAAGTAGCCCGGGCCTACTGGTCGGAGTTAACCGAAGACGAGCGCGCCCGGTTTCGTTTTCTGCACGTTTCGACAGACGAAGTCTTTGGCTCTCTCGGCCGCGAGGACCCGCCATTTCAGGAGACCACCGCGTACGCTCCGAACAGTCCTTATTCGGCTTCTAAAGCGGCGTCCGATCACCTGGTGCGTGCTTACCACCAAACCTATCATCTCCCTGTGCTCACGACTAATTGCTCCAACAACTACGGGCCTTTTCAGTTCCCGGAGAAGCTGATCCCGCTGATGATCCTCAATGCACGTAAAGGGAAGCCGCTGCCGGTCTATGGCGATGGGCAAAACGTGCGCGATTGGTTGTACGTGGCGGACCATTGCGAGGCTATTGGCACTGTCCTTGTAAAGGGCAAGCCCGGAGAAACGTACAACATCGGCGGGTGGAACGAGAAGAAAAACCTCGAAATCGTTCATACCGTTTGCACTCTGTTGGATGAACTATGCCCGACGGATCCGGTTGTGCCACACCGCAACCTGATCACGTTCGTGAAAGACCGGCCCGGGCACGACCGCCGGTACGCCATTGACGCGCGCAAGATCGAACGTGAATTGCACTGGCGGCCGCGCGAGACGTTCGAGAGCGGTATCCGGAAAACCATCGCCTGGTATCTTGAAAACGAAGAATGGGTTAACGACGTGACCAGCGGTGCCTACCGGCAGTGGATTGAGAAACAGTACTCGAGTTAGCCCAGCCCGCCCGCAACCGCGGACACTTGGCAATTGAAGGGGATCGCAACCCACTATGCCGACAGTAGCTCCCAGCGCAGGGTACAAGGGGATCGTCCTCGCCGGCGGATCGGGCACTCGTCTCTACCCAGTGACGCATGCGACCTGTAAAAGCCTGCTTCCCATCTACAACAAGCCGATGATTTATTACCCGCTTTGCACGCTGATGCTGGCGGGGATTCGAAATATCTTGATCATTTCCACTCCCGATGACACGCCGAAGTTCACGCATCTGCTGGGCGATGGTTCTCAGTTTGGAGTCAGCGTCGAGTATGCAGTGCAGCCCAAGCCCGAGGGCATCGCGCAGGCTTTCCTGGTTGGACGGAAATTCATCGGAGGCGCTCCATGCGCGCTTGTGCTCGGGGACAACATTTTCTATGGGCACGACTTTGCCAAAGACCTCCGCGAGGCGGCCCGGCGGACTAGCGGCGCAAGCATTTTTGCCTACCCAGTCCACGATCCGGAGCGCTACGGAGTCGTCGAATTCGACAGCGCGGGCCGGGTCTTGCGTCTTGATGAGAAACCCAAGCGGCCCAAATCCCGCTATGCGGTGACCGGTCTTTATTTCTATGACAACCAGGTTGTGCACATCGCCGAGTCGCTGAAACCGTCGGCTCGGGGAGAACTGGAAATCACTGACGTCAACAAGACCTACCTGGACCGTGGGCAATTGGAAGTTGTGCTCATGGGTCGAGGCATGGCCTGGCTCGATACGGGTACTCACGAATCGCTGATGGAAGCCGCACTCTACATTCAAGCCATCGAAAAACGCCAGGGCCTGATGGTTGCCTGTCCCGAGGAGATTGCGTATCGCTCGGGCTACATCACGCCCGAGCAACTCGAAAGCACGGGCCGTTCCATGAAGAACGGCTACGGAGAGTACCTGCTGCAGTTGTTGCGAGAACGGGTCTTCTAGGTCACACGGAAACCTTGATGAGTGAAATCCATTTTCCCTTGGACCGAGTCCAGGTGATCGAACCGAGAGCCTTCGTCGACGAGCGCGGATTTTTTCTTGAGAGCTATCACCAGCGAGAGACGGCGAAGCCAGCCATTCACGCACACTTTGTGCAGGACAGTCACTCTTATTCTACCCGCAACGTGTTTGGGGGACTCCATCCAGCATCCACAGGGAAAACTGATCCGCTTCGTGGTTGGCGAGATTCTCGACGTCGCGGTCGAACTGCGCAGGAGCTCGCCCGATTTCGGAAAATGGAGTGCGGTGTCTTTGTCAGGAGAGCACAAGCGCATGCTCTGGGTTCGCCCAGGGTTTGCTCACGGTTTCCGTGTGGTCTCGGCCGACGCGCACGTTCTGTATAAGGCCACCCACTTTTATGTGCCGGAGGCGGAACGGACACTGGCGTGGAACGATCCAGAACTGAAGATTGACTGGCAGCTCGAGGATGAACCCATCGTTTCCACCAAGGACCAGCACGGAGTCTGCTTCCGCGACGCGGAGAATTTCGACTAGCCGGGACTTTTCAACTTATGCGAGTCACGATTTTCGGTGCCACCGGGCTGTTGGGGAGAGCTCTCATGGACGCGTGGCAGGGAGACGAGGTGACCGGGCTCGGATCTCGCGACGTGGATATCCGCTCCGACGAGCAAGTCAGCCAGGCGATGGCCCGGCATCGCCCGGAGTGGGTGGTGCTGGCCGCGGCGTACACCGACGTGGATGGTTGTGAAAGCAACCGCGACCTGGCGTTCGAGGTGAATTGCAGAGGCGCTGTCCGGGTGGCGCGAGCGACCGTCAAAAGCCGAAGCCGTCTGCTGTTTCTCAGCACGGATTACGTATTTGACGGTAACAAGACGAGTCCCTACGAGATCGACGATCATCCCGCGCCTGGCACCGTCTACGGGGCGAGCAAAGCGGCAGCAGAGGCAAGCATTCGCGAGGTACTCCCCGAGTGCTGCATTCTGCGCACCTCGTGGGTATTCGGGATCGGGGGTAAGTGCTTTCCCGACACCATTCTCAAGCTGGCGACATCTCGCGAACAACTGGACGTCGTCGCCGATCAACGCGGGTGCCCGACCTACACGGTGGATCTTGCCCGCAGCATCATCCAACTGTGCCGGGCTGAAGCGGCAGGCATTGTGCACGCAACGAATGGCGGCGATTGCACGTGGTTCGATTTTGCTTCGGAGGTGATTCGCGCTTCGGGCCTCACCACCCAGATACGAGCGACGACCAGCGACAGATTTGTACGCCCCGCGAAGCGTCCGTCGTACTCGGTGCTGTCCTCGGCCAGCCTGCACCGGCATGGCATCGTCATGCCCTCCTGGCAGAACGCCGTGCAGCGCTACCTGAACGAGCGCAAACTCCGGCCCTAGAGCCTTACGGACTTCCCGAGGTATCAAAAGCAGCAATTTCTGAAATCGGAACACCTTGCGACAATGGCCCGTTTGATGAAGCGCGTTGCTACCCCGCAGTTTTTCAGCTGAGGAGATCATGTCCGATCCACATGGCAAAGCCACGCCTAGAACGGTCGCCATCCAACCATCCCAAACAGAGCCGGAACGGCGGTCGCAGGCACGGGCCCAGGGCGTCCTCGCGAAGATTGAAGACGCGACCTATGCGATCCTGCGGAAGCACGAGAAGAAGCCAGCCTGATTCCACATCTCACTGACGAGCACTAGCGATTTGAGGATGCTGCCGACTCGCTCTGCTTCAAATCGATTGTAGGGATGCCCAGTCGCTTCAGGGCATCGTTCATGGTGGGAATCTCTTTCGTCTGGATTTCCTTCCAGCAACCCAACTGTTGGTCAAGCGCGCGCTGGACGTCCGCGAACATTTCGGCTGCCTGCGTGGTCGGTGCGGAATCGGCTGAATCGACGGTCGCAAGCAGGCTGGTCAAGCCGGTGTTCAGACGCGCCAGACTGTTGCCGGCCGGGCTCGTGAGGAATGTGGTGCCATACCCGCCTTCAGCGCCTTCGAGTTCACCTGCGTTCTTCTCGAGTTCCTCCACAAGCGGTGAGACATTCGCAGCGTTCGACCCCTTCAGACGCTTCAGTCGCGCGCGCAGGTCCCGCACCTGGGTCAACGCAACAAAGTCACGGTGCATGGCGTCGGTAATCCCGGTTTCCAGCGTGAATTGAGCAATCAGATCTTTCTGAGATGTCTTGACCCGCGGATCCATCCGAATGGTGAGCGGTTGACTGTGGCTGTTGCCGTTGGCCGTCAGCTTGACTGTATATACGCCCGGCACGACAGCAGGACCGAGCGGATACCGCGGGGTATCGCGATCGATCGCTGAAATTGGGTAATCGCGCTCGAGAGCGTCAGGCGGCGGATAATGGAGATCCCACACAAAGCGGTGCATTCCGGGTTCCCTCGAGAGAGAGCGGTCCGGCCGAATCCAATAGGTGGGGACGTTCAACTCTTTTTCGTCGACCGCGGCGGGCTTGTCGTCGCTTGAAAAGCGGCGAACAGACTTGCCGGAAGAATCGAAGACATCCAGAGTCACCGCGCCGGATGGCTGAGACTTCAGCCAGTAGTCGAGCATCGCTCCGTCGGGTGGATTCTGCCCGGCCGGAATCTCTGGGGGCAAGGGAGTATCCGGATTATTGTTGCGGCGGACCCGGTATGTGAGTTGGGGAGTGAAAAGATGCGCTTCGGAGGTGCCGATCTGCTCGGTCAGCTGGCGAAGTGGCGTGATGTTATCAAGAATCCAGAACGAGCGGCCGTGGGTACCAATCACGATGTCATCCTGATGAACCACGAGATCGCGGATGGACGTCGAGGGCAGGTTCAGCCGCAGCGACTGCCAGTGGTCGCCATCGTCGAATGACACGTATACGGTACGTTCGGTGCCGGCAAACAGCAGACCCTTCCGCACGGGATCCTCGCGGACGGCGTTGACGGGTTCGTTATCGGCAATGCCGCTGACAATTTCCTGCCAGTTCTTTCCGCCATTGTGCGTGCGATAAATATGTGGGCGCAGGTCATCCAGCCGGAACCGGTTCACCGTCGCGTAAACCGTATTCGGGTCGTGGCGCGAGGCGTCCAGCTGGGCCACCTTGCTCCACGGAGTGAGTTCGGCAGGGGTCACGTTCTGCCAAGTCTTGCCGCCGTCGTGCGTCACGTGAATCAGCCCGTCGTCCGTCCCAGCCCAGATCACATTGCCATCCACCGGCGAGGGAGCCAGCGAGTAAATCACGCCGCGATGCTTCCCTTTCGCCTTGTCGTCGTCCACGAAACGCCCCAATGTCACAGGAACGCCAGGATCTTCACGGGTCAGATCAGGGCTGACGATCTGCCAGCTGTTTCCTCCATCGGTAGTCTTGAACAGGACGTTGGAACCGAGATAGAGCGTGTGCGAGTCGACCGGTGAAAAAATCAAAGGCGCGGTCCGATTGAAGCGGTACTTTCCGGTGCGCAGCACGACTGGCGAGACATCCTGAGTCTGCCCCGTGATGCGGTTGAATTTGGTCGCCTTGCCCCCGTAGATGATATTCGGGTCGAGAGGGTCGGGCGCTACATAGCCGTACTCCTCAACGCCAACGGGATACCAGTCGCGAAACGTGATCTCGCCGAAATCGCTGCGGCTGGCGATGCCCGCGCTGCCGCTCTCCTGCTGCCCGCCGTAGACCCAGTAGGGGAACTGGTTGTCGGTGATCACATGATAGAACTGGGCTGTGGGCTGGTTGTACCAGGAACTCCAGGTCGCACCACCGTTCACGCTGATGGTCGCCCCCTGGTCGCTGGCCAAGGCGATGGTTTGTGGATCTTCCGGATTGATCCAGACGGTGTGATAGTCGTCGCCCCCGGGCGCCCCTTTGATCGCCGTGAACGTAGCACCACCGTCGTTTGAGCGGTAAGTAGAAGTGTTTGCGATGAAGATCGTATTCCGATCTTTCGGGTGAACGCGGACACAGGCAAAATCGTCGCCTCGCCCATACACGCGCTCTTCGGAGTTCACCCGTTGCCAGCTCTGACCGGCATCGTCGGAGCGGTAGACACCACCCATTTTTTCGGACTGCACCAGGGCATACATGCGGCCGGGGTCGCTGGGAGCGATCGCCAGACCAATGCGTCCGAGGTCCTTGCCTGAGGGCAGGCCCTTGGTCAATTCCTGCCAGGTAGTTCCGCCGTCGATAGACTTGAAAAGACCGCTACCCAGAGCGCCATACGCCCCACCTGTCGTCCACGGTGGTCGACGCGAAGCCCATAGCACCGCATAAACCGTCTGTGAGTTCGCGGGATCGAATGCCAGATCAATCGCTCCGATGTTCTGGTCTTTGTAGAGGACCTTCTGCCAGGTCGCACCTCCGTCTGACGAACGAAACACGCCACGCGCTTCATTTGGACCGTAAGGATGGCCAAGAGCGGCAACCAAGACCCGCCTTGGATCACGCGGGTCCACGAGGATCGCCCCAATTTGTTGGGCATCGCGCAAACCCAGGTGTTGCCAGGTACTTCCACCGTCGGTCGATTTGTAGATGCCGTCCCCGACCGACAGATCGGGGCGGCGTAGGCCTTCGCCGCTGCCCACGTAAATCACGTCGGGATTCGACGGCGCGACCGCGAGTGCGCCGACAGAGCCGGTCGGCTGATCGTCGAAGATAGGGTTCCAGGTGTGGCCGTAGTCGGATGTCTTCCACACTCCGCCGTTGTTCACGCCGATGTAAAACACGTTGGGCTTGCCTGGAATGCCAGAGATCGCCACAGTCCGGCCGCCGCGAAACGGGCCAATCATGCGCCAGCGCAGTCCCTGGTACAACGAGGAGCTGAAGGGCTGGGCGAACGCTGAACCGACAAGAACGAGCAGCGCGACGATGAAGTGCGAAAAGCAGCGGGTGAAGGGCAAACTATCCTCCGGAGAGCGGAGGAAAGAATAAACCACAGAGACGCTAGAGCGAAACGATCTCGTTCAGAGTGGGTGCTGGCTGTGGTGCAACCAGGCTTAGAGAACTCGCTCGTGACGGTAACCCGCCGCCGTGAGCGCTTCAAGGATGCGCTGGATCTGATCTTTTCCGCGCGTCTCCAGAGTAATGTCGATCAAAGTGTCTCCCAGGTTCACGCCGTAGTAGGCGCGATCGAATTGCAGATTGACGATGTTGGCGTGATGGCCGGCGATGATCTTCGTAAGCTGGTGGAGCGCTCCGGGCCGATCGGACAAGTGAATCTGCATACGGACCAAACGCGCATCTTTGACAAGTCCCCGCTCGATGATGCGCGAAAGCAGGGTGACATCAATATTGCCGCCACAGACGAGGGCAACGGTCTTCGTGTTCTTCAGCTTTGTTTTACGATGGAGGAGCGCCGCCACGGCAGCGGCTCCAGCCCCCTCGGCCAATGTCTTCTCGCGCTCGAGTAGAGTGAGAATCCCGCTGGCAATTTCTTCTTCCTCCACGGCGACCACTTCGTCGACATATTTCTCAATCAGCCGTAGGGTGCGTTCCCCGGCCTTGCGGACGGCGATGCCGTCGGCGATGGTCGGGTGGATGGCGATTGTGGTGGGCTGTTGGAGCTTAAGCGCCTCCAGCATGGACGGCATACGAGCCGCTTGCACGCCGACAACGCGAACGTCGGGCTTCATTTCCTTCAGGGCACAGGCAATTCCGCTGATGAGTCCTCCGCCCCCGATCGGGACGACCACCGCCTCGAGGTCGGGCACCTGCTCCAACAATTCGAGCCCAATGGTTCCCTGCCCCGCAATAACGGCCGGATCGTCGAAGGGATGGACGAAGGTCAACTGTTCCCGCTCAGACAGGCGACAGGCTTCTTCGTAGGCCTCGTCGTAGCCATCGCCATGCAGCACGACGTGCGCGCCAAATCCCTTGGTAGCGTTGACCTTCACCAGCGGAGTCATCACCGGCATAACGATCTTGGCGGAGATGCCATTGTTCTTGGCATGGAAAGCCACCCCCTGGGCATGGTTGCCGGCACTGGCAGCAATCACGCCCCGTTTCTTGTCACGCTCGCTGAGCGTCAGAAGCTTGTTCAGCGCGCCGCGTTCCTTGAAGGCACCGGTGCGCTGCAAGTTTTCCAGCTTCAGATACACGGGCTGGCCGCTCATTTCCGAGATGCTGGGCGAAAACGGGCAAGGGGACAAATAGATCGCACCGCGAACTCGCTGTTGCGCTTCGCGGATGGCGCTGAGAGTTACCTGAGTTTCGGACATGTTTCTCCGTTCACGGTGATCGGACGCATCCATCCTCAGCAAACTTCCTGATTGAGGTTCGCTGCAAATACAAAACCCACCTCGCCAAACTGCAGCGGGTGGGCCTGTGAGCTTTGCAGAACTGGTGTCGACTAGCTCATCCCGGCACTCCCAGCCGAAGCAGGGGTAATCCCCGTAATGGAAATGCTAATTCGACAAGCGCGATTGAAGTTCATAACCGAAACCTGGATCCCTAGCAACGAGAGCGATGCCACTGCAAGATGGTCCGCGGAAAGCGGATTTGAATCTCCGGCCCGGTCTCTGATTCCGCGCCAGATTCTATCACTAATTGAAATCTATTGAACTCCGCAGACGTAGGTGACTGCCCTTGAACTGGTTGTCGCCGCTTTTCTTCTGCTTGCTGAACCCTTCTGAACAGGGATCCTTTTGACCGCCACAAAATCGACTACGAGGCGAGAATCCACGCGCGATTCGATACCATCGAAGGGCGTGCGAATCTCAGGTAAAGTCAGTGGCCCTAATGGTGGCTGCAGCCTTCGCTGGCACCCGTCAAGGCGTTGTTTTTCGCCTTCAACGTGCAGTTATAAGTGTCTCCCCGCGAGTCGACTGCGCTGTAGCTTTGCGAGCTCTTTTGCCCGGTGTTGCCGGTGATAACAAACGAGGAGCTAATAAACAGTGTGTCTTCCGATTTCACCCGGTTGCGTACGCTGCTGGCAAACAATGGCGACGCAAGGTCGTGATCGAAATCCTGCGAGGCTAACCCAGCCTGGCTGATCGAGCCGTCGGCATTGAAGGTCAGGGTGTAATCGAGCGTCAGCGGATAACGGAACGACTCTTGGGTTACGCGCGAGGCTTCCGTGTCGCGGGTCGTGACCGTGGAGTCTACCTGCGTGTTTTGAGCGACGTTCTGCGTGTAGGTTGTGGCATTGATGACGAAGCTCTGCGAGTTGGCGAAATTTACCTTCTGGCGCACTTCGGTGTTGACCTTCCCGTGCGACGTATTCGCGTAGCCCGCCACCTTGAACGAACGTAGCGAATTCACGGTTACCGTGCCGCTTATGTTGCCCGTGGCATCGGTCGTGACGTTTTCGTTGACCGACGGAGTTGGCCCGCTGCCAATCGTGTTTTTCGTGACTGCGCCCGTCACCTGCGAAGATCCGTGATCCAGATAGAGCAACAGAGTCGCCGTCGCCGTGAAGTAATTGTTCGCGTTAAAGACACTCATGGCGACGGTGTGAGACTGGCCGTTGCTCAAGACACCGGCAAAGGGGGTCAAATCGACTCGATAGGGCACGAAGTTCAGCGTCTGCACGCCCGGGATGGGTTCCCAGAACAACGGGTCGACGCCTCCGGTATAGACCCACGGGTACACGGGGGCGACCCCAGCGGGCTGCCCGTCAATGCTGATTTCAGCCTCCCGGAACGCGGTGCTTCCGCAGCTTTGCAGTTCAGTGGTGACATCATTGGGAACACAGGTGTACCAGAACTCGTCGCCGATCTGACTTTGCGTGATCACGTCGAGATACGCCTTCTCCACATTGGTCGGAAGCGTGAAGCTCGAGGCGAGCTGGTCGGCGGGAGTAAACAGAAACGCCGGCTCGTTGAAACCGCCCGAGCCGTTCGACTGGCGGAGAGGATAGACGGCATCGGGTACCCGAGGCGCGTCTTCATGCTCGCTCGCGGGATAAAACTCGAGGGCGGCGCTGCCGGAAATGATGCCGGTGTAGGTGCTGTTCACGATGTTGCCCAGAATGACGTCGCCGGTCTGGGGAGCGGCGAATAACGCGCTGTAGTCGGTGACGTCGCGCTCAATGTGCCAGCTGGGCGCCAGGTTGTGGCGCGGCTCAGCTGTGGTTCCAAAATAAAGGTTGACGAATCCCATGTCCACGATGGCAGTGCGATCAAATTGACGGCCCGCGGTGACGCTGAAATCTGCCGTGAACACCACTTTCTTCCAGGGCCCGGGACAATCGGAGGGCGGTGTGTACTGGTAAGTGGGGACGCTGAAATCAACAAACTGCAAGCCGGTGAAGAGCGGGACTACGCACGGCGTAGTGTGGGGCCGCGGAACCGGCGGGTCGGCGGTGACGGTGTTCGAGGATCCAATCTGAAAATTCTGTGCGGCGCAGACTCCCGCGAGAACGCATGAGACTGCAACGAGAGTGATTGTCGCTTTCAGGCGAGAGGCGGAAGGAATCAACATGGCGGGTCTCCTGGCACAAGACATCCGGGCTGCGGAAGTCGCTTAAGGTTGGTGGTATTGACCGTCAAATACGAAAGGAATGCCGGTTTCGCGCGGCAGTCTAGTAAGTAACGGTTATGGTTGTCAAGCGTCAAATGACTGAAAGTGGCAAATTTGATCGTTTTTGTGATCGAGAATGTAGATAATGAGGCCATTCTTGCCTGAACCAAAGGACAGGCAGGTTAATGCTGCTCGACTACTTGTGCGTTTATCACCTTGATGTTTCTTCCATGACGCATGACCCACAATTTGAACATCCTCAGAGACACCCGGAGAGTTCGATGAAGCTACGAGCCGCGGCAGCATTCCTCGCCACTTTTCTCGCCGCCAATGCTTTGGGGCGGCAAACCGAAAATACAATCGTGGTTGAGGCGAACGACTCTGCTGCGCCAAACGCACCTGTCGCGTCTCTTAGCAAATATCTGAACGGCTTCCACTCTTCGGTCGACGGACAGACGATCGAGTACCACTCCTCCGATCCGGATGCTGATTCCGCCTTGCTCGTTCGTGGGCAGCGCGTGGCCCATACTGCCTCCTGGCAAACCGATCCCTTGCCCGAACCGTCCGGCGACTCCTACCAATTCATCTGGCTGGCGGGCATTGAGTGCGCCGGTTTTGCCGAGGAGAAGGAAACTCATCAATTCAAGCTTCTGATCAACGGCCAGCTCTGGTTCACGTTCAAGAACGCCAAGGACCAGACGGCGAAAGCCTGGCAAATTGCTGGGAAAGACGGCGGAAAACTGTCTTTTGCCGCGACGATGACCGACCACGTTGGCGATCTGTTCGGCTACATGACACTGGAACTCCCGGCTAAAGAGTTCCCGCCCGGCCAACCCCTCACGCTCGAAGTGCAAGGCGACAACTCGGGCAGTGCAGACTGGTACATGACGTTTCAGCACAGGTTCAATTTTGTGCCTCAGGTGCGCTCCGAGCCCGCCCTCGTCAGGGACGGCGCACACACTTTGCAACAGTTGCGACTCAGCCTCGATAACCTCGTCGCCGGACGCACCGTCGAAGTTCACATCCCCGATTACGAACCGATCCGCGCCGAACTCAAAGTCGGAGCGAATGTTCTGCGCTTGCCCATCCCCGCCGTCACTTCCGCCACTACCATCCCCCTCTTCTATAAGCTCAATGGAAACGTCGTCGAAACCAGCACGGTTCCCATCGCGCCCGTCCACAAGAGAGATTTCTATCTTCTCTCCTACTCTCACAACGACATCGGATACACCGATCTGCAGCGCGACGTCGAACGCAAACAGTGGAACAACCTGGAACAGGCCATGCGCCTCATCCGCGACACGCGAGACTATCCCCCCGACGCCCGCTACAAATGGAATATGGAAACCACCTGGGCCCTGCAAAGCTATCTGAAGCAGGCCTCCGCGGCCCAGTGCAACGAATTCTTCGCCGACGTCCGCTCCGGCAGCATCGGACTCAGCGCTCTGTACGCCAACATGCTGACGGGCCTCGCCAATTCCGTGGAGATGAGCCACTTCTTCGATTTCGCCCGCGCGCTGCGCGCGGACTACCACATTCCCATGACCACCGCCATCACCTCCGATGTTCCCGGCTTCAGCTGGGGAATCGTCTCCGCGATGGCGCAAAGCGGCGTCAAGTATTTCGCCACCGCGCCGAACTCTGGGGATCGCATCGGCTACACGTTGCAAGCCTGGGGCGACAAGCCGTTTTACTGGACCTCTCAATCCGGTGAAGAGAGAGTGCTGACCTGGATGGCCGGCGCCAGCTACGCCACCTTCCACGAGGGGCCGCTCAGCCAACTCGGCGACGACAAGGTCATGAAGCTGGCGCGCAAGTTGGACGACATTTCCTATCCCTACGAAATCTTCCAGCTCCCCTACACCCTCGGCGACAACGGTCCGCCCGATCCCACGCTTGCCGACTTCGTCCGCCAGTGGAACGACCGTTATGTCACACCCCGTCTCATCTTGGCTACTCACGAGCAAATGTTCGAGGAGTTCGAGAAGCGCTACGGCTCGACCCTCCCCGTCATGCGGGGAGACTTCACTCCATACTGGGAAGACGGAGCCGCCTCCAGCGCCTTCGAAACCGCGCTAAATCGCGGCACCGTTGACCGGCTGATCCAGGGCGAAGCCTTGTGGTCGATGCTCTCGCCGGCTTCCTATCCCGGCGACGACTACGATTCCGCCTGGCGCAACGTAATTTTCTATGACGAGCACACCTGGGGAGCCCACAACAGCATCCTGGACCCGGATCTGCCCTTCGTCAAACAACAATGGGAGATCAAGCGTAAATTCGCTCTTGACGCCGATCGCGCGTCACGCGACTTGCTGTCGAAGGCTCTGCATTCGCCAGCCGCGCAGTCCAAAGTCAGAACGGCGATTGATGTCTACAACACAAGTTCCTGGCCACGTACAGACGTGGCATTCCTCAAGCCCGAGCTGAGCGCGGCCGGTGATCGCATTGTTGACGT
>Ga0307479_10003866_pt1 | contig 13701 bp, 12 predicted proteins | sample atmos_gasesECM4C_FD_203743 | JGI IMG/M metagenome (GOLD analysis project Ga0307479, IMG submission 203743) | Hardwood forest soil microbial communities from Morgan-Monroe State Forest, Indiana, United States - atmos_gasesECM4C_515 | ecosystem: Environmental > Terrestrial > Soil > Temperate...
GCGGGCAGCGCTCCAGGTCCAGGTCCAGGCGAAGATTTTGATGGGACTGGAATCCAATACACCTATGGCGCGCAGGCCGGCCAGTATCCTTTCCCTACGGCACCAGGCGTCGGCTACGCTACCGGTAACCTTTACAACGCCGCCAACGCTTTTGGCGTTTTTAACACCGCGATTCTTTCCAACTGGAAGTGCGGGAATCCAGCTTACATTACCACTGGCGTTAAGGTCTGGCCGTGGTGGTATGTGGTCAACCCGATGGAAGCCCGGGAAAATCCTCCATTGTTCTTCCGCCGAGCACTGAAGCTCGTCAACGGCAGTACAATCAATCTGGGCGTCTGCCCGAACCTCGTGAATTGCGGTTTGACGATCGCCACGGAAGACCCGATGTACATCCAGGGAGACTACAATGCACCGGGCGGCGCCTTCGGCGCTTCGTGCGTGGGAGCGGCTGCCGTCCTTGCCGATTCGTTCACGTTCCTGTCGGATAGCTGGAACGACGTCAACTCATTCTTGTCCACGTACGACACAAACAAGCGAAGCGTCGCCGTCAATGGAGTCACGCAGACCACCTATCGCGTGGCCATTGCCGCCGGGAAGGGCGTCTCGTTTACGCAGCCGGTTGGATACGCCACGTATCAGGACTTCGGGACGGACGGCGGCGTCCATAACTTCCTGCGGTACATCGAGAACTGGGGCGGCGCGACGCTGAACTATCGCGGTTCGATCGTCAGCCTCTACTACAACCGCCAGGGGTCGGGTGACTACAAGTGCTGCACGACTGTATACAGCCCGCCAAGCCGCGGCTACAACTTTGACACTGACTTCCTGACCCCGGCGTGTTTGCCGCCGCATACACCGATGTTCCGCACGGTGAATACGATCGGATTCACGGAGTACATGTTGCCGCAATAAGGTTGCAGTTCACCCCGCAACACCCGAGCGGCTCCCATTCCCCCGGGGGCCGCTTTTACTTTGCGCGGGCAATTCTCCGAGAATCAGGGCGAAATCGGAAGGATGCGCACGTTGAAATTCGTGTTCACGGCGGGGGGTGTGCAGGGGGAGTCCACGCCAGGTGGACACAGATCGCCGAGCACATCGCTGAAGTCACCTGGTCCGACGAGCCCGATGAGAGGCTCGGCATAGATAATGTAATTGTGACCGACGGGGAGGCGCTCGATGTCGTACGAGCCGTCAAACCGCGTGGGGGGGCTGGCCGCCTTGCAGCTCCAGCCGCCGAGGACACCCGCGACGACGGCGCCGGTATCCGAATCGACTGCCACGACATGCGCACCAAAAATTCCGGTGACCGGCGAACCGGGAGATGACGGCGGAAAAGCAGCGAGAGCGAATGGATTTGCGGGAAGAATCTGGCCGCGAATCGCTCCTACATTCAGAGTATCGCCGGGATCGGGGTAGAGCGAACGGATGCCGGTGCGGTCGTCGTCCGCGAGCGGAGCATCGGGAACCTGAGCTGTTGGACGGTTGCCGAGGAATGTTCCCAGCGGCGGCGCGAATGGGAACATTACAGCGCGAATGACCGCGGAATGGCCGAGTCCGAACCAGTGGCCGAGCTCGTGCGTGAGAAGGTCTTCCAGATCGTAAGCGCCCTGGCCCTGTGGCGTAGCGAGCGCGCCGGGCGTCGCAAATGTAGCCTGTCCGTCGTTGCGAAAGAGCGTGTCCGAGTCGAGGATCTGCCCCACAAATGCAGAGGGACCGCTCGAGCCGGCGGAAACGCCGATGGCATTCGCGGTGATTACGCGCGTGAATGCGAGAACACCGTTCGTGAATCCCGCGCTCGACTGGTTGAAGCAGATCGTATTCAAGCCGTCCACGTCGCTTTCCTGATCGTTCGTGCACGAGTCCGCGGCGCTGACCTGCGCAATCGGAGCGATGAGGCCGGGATACGTAGCCGAGTTGAATGTAGTACCCGCAACACCCGACCAGATCCCGAGCGTTTGGACAATCACGCCCTGAATCTCGGCCGCTTGCGCGCTCGATTGCGGCGCTGCGACGGTGAGGATGGTTTGCGGGCTCGACGGCAGCGACGTGCTCCAGCGGTTGTTCAACGGCGAGCCGAGAGAAAGGTTCCAGCGGTCCGGCTGGGGGCATCCGCCGAATTGCGCCACCGTGGTATCCGCGGAATATCCACGTGCGGACGGATCGAGAATCATCGTCAGGATGGCAAGCGTTGCGATAATATCGGTAAGCGCGCGCTTCATCTTTTTGCTCCCGTTTCTGTTCCCGTTTTTTCCCCCAGTGCCGCCGACACTTGAGCGCGGAACGTGTCGAGCGCCAGGCCTTGCACCCCGGAGTTTTCAAACTGGCGCTTGCCGGGATTGAAAGTTGCAAACGCGGCGGTGTCCTGTGTGACGCTTTCTTTGCCGGTGCGCGCGTCGCGCCGGATGCGGAACGTTCCCTGCATCCAGCTCACCACCGAAAAATCACCACGCGAAGACGGCTCGAGGAACAGGACAACTTTCTCGCCGGGCCGGAATCGCGGCACGCCCGAGACGCTCGACGTCAAGTTCCCGACCCTTCCCCCTAGAAGCCGCACAGTGATACGCGCAGCCGGCGGCGCGCCTTTCCACGAGCTCTCGATTTCGAAGGAAGTAAACGTCCATATCTCGCCCGCGTCCCAGCTTGTGAAATTGGCGACGCATTCCACGCGAACGATGAGCCGGGCTGAACGCGCGATCTGAGCGACCGACATGCGCTCCAGCGAAGTGGCTGCCGTCGCTATGGAAAGAATTGCCGCGGCGAAGGCCGCAAGGATGGGGACGAAGAAAACACGTTGAACGCGCATGGCTACTGCACCTCCAGCATTCCGGTTGAGGCGGCGCGGTCACTGTTGGGCGTCGTGATGAACAGCGCGCGCAACCCCGGAAGGGTTGTGCTCGAAATTTGCAAATCAAGCTCGATCATGTTGGGGAACAATCCGGAAATGGCGAACGCCGTGACGCCGATGTCGCCGCCCGGCGCACCGCTGGGGCTCGTGAAGGTGTAAGCGAACGATGGGTCGAGCCCCGTGCCGTGAATGCAGAGGCTCACGATCGTCGAGCCGGATGAAGGGCGCGTAACGGTGAGTGGGGACTCTCCAATACCGCAGTTGTTCCCGCCGGTGAGAAATCCGATCAGATCAACATCAATGGGTGCAGAGGCTGCTGCGGTGGTTGGCTCGGTGACGATGAGGTTGATTCCCGTCGCGGCCGGCTGAGTTGACGTGACCGAGAGCACACCTTCGGAAACGTCAAACGGCACGACAATGAAAGGCACGGGATTTGAAAGAGCGCCGGGCGAACCCGGATTCTGCACCTGGATGGTGAGTGTGGCCGCGGATTGCACGTCGGAAGGATTGAGCGCAGTGGCGCAAGATTCCGCGGTTGTGCAGGTGGTGCCGCGCGCGGTGCCGTTGATCAGGATCGTCGATGCCCCACTGCCGCTTCCGGGTACGAAGTTGAGTCCCTCGACTTCGAACGGGAAACCTTCCACGGCGCCTGCCATGACACTCGAGGGCAGGATGATTTCGATCATGGGACCGCTGGTGATGGAGGCCGTTGCGGACGCCGACTTCGTGGAGTCTGCCTCGCTCGTGGCAATCACCGAAATTGCGTTGGGAGACGGAGCCGCGGATGGCGCGGTGTATAGGCCGTTGCCATCCACCAAGCCACACGCTGCGCCCGCGCATCCCTGGCCCGTGACGGCGCTCTGCGCGCTCCACGTCACATTCGGATCGGGACTTCCGGTCACCGTGGCAAAGAATTGCTGCGTGCTGAGCGCGGCGCCCGACGGCGAGACGAATGCGTAGGATGGCGTCACCGCAACAGCGATGCCGCCCGACGGGCCGGTGATTACGACCGTCGCGCTCCCCGACTTCGATGGATCCGCGTTGCTTGCGGCGGTGACTGTTACGGGATTGGTTGCGGGCACGGACGCGGGCGCCAGAAAATCCACGCTGCCCGAAATGGGTGCTGCGGGAGCTGCGCACGGATTCGAGCCAGGCACGCAGATCTGTCCCACGATTCCGCTGCCGTTTGGAATTCCGTTCACCGACCACAGCGCCGATGTGTCCGAAGCATTCGTGATGGTTGCAACGAACGATACACGTTGAGCGATAGGCACGCTGGCAGATGAAGGCGAGACAACAACGCCGATGCTGCTGGTTAACGTGACAATGGCGGAGGCAGTCGCCGAGCCTGCTGTGGCGTGAATGGTGACCGGATTCGCCCCGGGGATATCGGCGGGCGCCGCGTACAGCGCAGACTCTGCGCCGTTCGGCACAATTGTGCCCACGGTGGGATTCCCGCCGGCAATTCCGTTTACGTCCCACGCGATGGTTGCGCCGGGCGCGAGGCAGAACGACGCCGTGAAGGTTCGCGTCTGCCCCAGCGCAATGCTCGTACTCGAGGGCGAAATTGAATTTGTCGAAGTGCAGGCAATCGTGACGCTTGCGTTCCCTGATTTCGAGGTGTCGGCTACGCTCGTCGCGGTTACGTTTACGGCTGCAGGCGAGGGCACAGCGGCGGGCGCCGTGTACAGCGCGGAGTCCCCGCCATTCGGTACGATCGTGCCAACGGTAGAATTCCCGCCGGCGATTCCGTTCACGGTCCACGTGACGCCGGTTGCAGGGCTGCCCGTGGCCGAAATGCCGGCTGTGAAAATCTGCGCGCCGCCGGTTGGAACTGTGACTCCGTTCGGCGCAACACTCACGACGATGTTGTCCTGAAGCGTAACGCTTGCCGAAGCGCTCGCCTGCGGGTCGGCCTGGCTTACTGCCGTCACCGTGACACTCGCGGGAGATGGCAGAGTGCCGGGAGCTGTGTAGGCGCCGCTTTCAGAGACTGTCCCAACATTGGCGTTGCCACCCGCCACGCCGTTTACGCTCCACGCCACACTTGTATTTGCGGTGCCCGTAATGCTCGCCTGAAATTGCTGTGTTTGACCGAGGAAGAGGTTTGCGTTGGCCGGCTGAACGATCACGGTCACAGCACCAGGGCCGGTAGAAGCTGAAGAGCCTCCGCCGCACCCGGGCAACATGATTGTTGCATTCACGCAAAGTAAAACCAGCAAAACGGTGCGCGTGCCGATCGCCTTGCGGAGAAGGAGCTCGGACGCCAGATGCGAACGTGCCGAACATCGTTCTGTTAGTTTGTGGTTGTTCTCCATGTCCGCGAAAGCGCAAGGCAAGAGATGTGCCAAACCGGAGCAGTTCGCGGTACGCAATGCGCGAGCCAAGGAGAGCAGCCGGCCGAATATTCGCATCGCCTTCAAAACAGGGTGGTAAGCGAGCTATCGAATCGAGCGCCTTCGCAAAATGTACGAAGACTCTTTACGCTCGAACAAGCCCGCCGTGGAGGGCGCGGCTAGCGCGTCGTTCCAAAACGGAACAAGCTGAATGCCGATTTGGGAGACGCAGGAGCGCCATACGCACTTCACCCACCAAGTTGACACTGGAACGCGAGCACCGAATAATCCCTGTATGTCGAAGCAAGAGACCGTCCGGCGCATCAAGGCTTTCTCGTCGGCGAGCGGCTACGTCTATCAGTATCAATTTCATGATGCGCATCCCGCACCCTCGGGCGGTGTTGATGGAAACGAATACGTCTACTATGTCTCCGCCGACCGCAAGACGATGTTCCCGATTCGGATTTTCGTGCGACGCGACGCGATTGACGGCTGGACGAAACGGACGGGGCGTGTCCTCACCGGGACCGAGGAGTACGCCGTCGCAAAGATGCGCTTGTTCAAAGCTCTCGATGAAGTCGAGGATTTTGCGACGGCGCGGCCGGACCTCGTTGTGGATGAATCAAATCTCGGCGCGTTACTTGAACTCCTCGACCTGTGACATACGCGATTAGGGGCGTTCACCGCGTCTAACGATCCTGTGAACCGAAAACTCATGGCCGGCGTCTGGCTGAATGGGACCGAAATGGATGCGTTATCAGCCAGCCTTCCGGGGAGCGTGGTGAGCCTCGACGCTTCGCTCGAACGCGAGTTCGAGCAGCGCCTCACGGACTGCCCCACGCTCGCGTATCGCGTTGCACTGGGCGTGCTGCGCAATACCGCCGAAGCCGAAGACGTGGCGCAGGAAGCGATGCTCCGTGCCTACCGGAACTTCCACCGGCTGCGCGATCGCGAGCGATTCCGGGGATGGTTGGTTCGGACGGCGTGGCGCCTTGCACTGGATCGCATCCGCGCGGCGGGCCGTCGCGAGCGGCGTGAGCGCGCCGCGATGGAAGAGAGATGCGAGAGCCTGGTCGACAACGTGGCCGAGTCACGGGAATTCGAACGCCACGTTGCTCGAGCCCTGGACGAATTGCCGGACAAACTGCGCATCGTGATGGTGCTTGCGGCGATTGAAGGCTACAACACACGAGAGGTGGCGAATCTTCTCGATATTCCGGAGGGCACGGTCAAATCGAGATTGTTTCTCGCGCGAAAGCAATTGGCGGAAAGTTTACGATGATCTGCGCAAAACATTCCGGGAGGATGGCCGATTGGACGACCGACGCGGCGCTTGGCCAGCTTAGCCCGGCACAGGAAGCGGAGCTGCTCGCGCATGTTGGCGAATGTGATGCGTGCCGCGAAGCATACCGGCATGCACGGGAGGTCGCCGCTGCGGTTGATCGCGGCCTGGAAACTCTCGTTTCCGGCGACCTCTCGCCGTATTTCGCGGCACGGTTTCGCGCGCGAGTTGCTGCCGAGCGCATCACGCCCCGCTCGAACTGGATGCTGTGGGCGCCGGTCGCCGCTAGTGTGCTGGCGGCCGGTGCCTTGCTTCTCATAGTGATGATTCGTTCGCCGCAGCAGCAGACTCCGAGCGCGGCCCTGGTTGAGGCTCCCACGATCCCGTCGAATCACCTTGGCGCCACCGAAAGTCTCCATGCGCCTGTACCGGCGAGAGTTTTTCTTCAGGGCACGGTTTTAGCCACGCCGCACCACGCGAAGGGCTCGAGGGCTTTTAATAGTGAGATTCTGGTTCCTCCCGGCCAGCTTGCCGCCGCCATTCAATTGCGCGACGCGGTGTATCGCGGCCATGTGGATGGTGAGCAACTTGCAGCCGCCGAGACGCAAATCGCGAAGCCTCTGGAAGTGCAGCCCATCGAGATTGCTCCGCTCGATTTCTCGGACGCCGATTCAGCGGGCAACGAGCCCACGCGCTTCTGAACGAAAACGTCCCGGACGGCGTCTCTTGTACATGAAGGGAAAATTCCAGCTCATCAGGAAGGATTGGACGAATGAAAAACCAACGGATTCTCGCAATAGCCTTGCTCGCTCTATTTACGCCGATCGGCCTCAAGGGGCAAGAGAAACAGAACACGGGGAATCCTGCCGCTAGGTCTCCGATAGCATTCAGGGTCCAGGTGGTGCTGACAGAGCTCGAGGGAGCGAAGAAAATGAGCAGCATGCCTTACACAATCCCTTTCGCAACACTCTACCCCGAGGAAAGAACGGTTTCCTCAATACGCGTCGGAGTTCGTGTGCCGGTTGCATCCACGAATTCAAAAACCGGCGAAAACTCGATTCAGTACATCGACATCGGCACAAACATTGACGCCAGAATCCGGAACGCAGACCCCGACAGGTACATCTTGGACCTGACCGTCGAACGGTCTTCGTTGTACATCAGGCAAGACAACAAAGAAGGCAAGACCGAGGGCAGGGAATGGGTTCCCGGCGATCCGGCTCCCGGCCATGAGCCATTGATCCATGAATTCCGAGGAAACGTTATGCTGCTCTTGCGCGATGGCCAGACAGGTGAAGCTACCGTTGCCACCGACCCATTGACAGGCCACACCATGAAAGTTGAACTCACGCTGAACGTTGCGAAATGAGAGCAGAACTATTGACCCCGAGCGTGGCTCGCAGCGCCGATTCCAAGTTCTCGAAGCGGAATTTGAATCCAGCGGAGATGAGACGTTCAGGCTGGACGCGCTGGCTCGAAAGCAGCAGCGCGTCCGCCATTTCGCCGAGCGCCAGCCGCAGGGCGAAAGCTGGGGCGGGAAAAATCGCGGGGCGGTGGAGAACTTTCGCCAGGATTCGCGTGAATTCGGTATTCTGCACGGGATTCGGCGCCACCACGTTGACGGGGCCGCGAAGCTGGTCATTCGCGATGGCAGCGCGAATCGCTCCCACGACATCATCAAGCTCTATCCAAGACATCCATTGAGTCCCGCTGCCCAGCCGGCCGCCCGCTCCTAGCTTGAACGGCGTCAACATACGCGGCAAAGCCCCGCCTTTGGCCGAGAGAACAATACCGAAGCGCACGATTACGGTGCGAACGCCGACTGCCTCGGCGCGCAGTGCTTCGGCTTCCCAGCCGTGTGAAAGAGCAGCTATGAAATCGCCACCGCTGGCACTCGCTTCCGTCAGGACTTCATCGCCGCGGCTGCCGTAATAACCAATGGCGGATGCAGAAATGAACACGCGCGGCCTTCGCTGAAGTTTCGCCAGAGCGTCCACCAGCACACGCGTTGAATCCACGCGGCTGCTGCGAAGGACTTTCTTGCGCTCCGCCGTCCATCGGCTATCGCCTATCCCGGCGCCATTCAGGTTCACCACTGCGTCTGCGCCCTCCATCACCGTTGCGTCAATCGCTCCAGAAGCGGGATCCCAGCGGATATCACCGGCAAGTTGCCCGCTGCCGGGACGCGCGAGGCGTGCGACATCGTTGTTCTCGGCGAGAAGTGCGCTTCGGAGTGCGGTGCCTACCAATCCTGTTGCGCCGGAGATTACGATCCTCATGTCGAGTCTTTCCTCACGCGCTTCTTCACGAAGCGCCTATTTGTGTTTGTTTACCCTACGACCTGGCAGCTCAACGCGTCAAGCGCCGTGAGCTTGCCGGGTGGGATAGAATGGACGCCTTCCTGCGAGGCGAGAATGAATCATTGGCTGCGATGGTTCGGTGTCGTGACGATTGTGACGGGCTCGGTCCTTCTCTTCGCTGTGGCAACCGGCGGAGTAGCTGGAGACAGTGGGATTCGCGGCTTCTTTCCCGCACACGTGGAAGCCGAACGCAACCTGGAACAAAAGCTACAGGCGATTCCAGACGCGCAGCGCGCCGAAGCCAATCTTCGGCGACTTACCAGCGAGCCTCACATGGCGGGCACGGAAGCGAGCCACCGTGTCGCCGAATGGCTGCGCGACCAGTATCGCAGTTTCGGTTTCGACGCCGAGATCGTCAGCTATAGCGTGTGGTTGGCGCAGCCTCGGGAAGTGAAGCTTGAGCTTATTGCGCCAGAAAAGAAATCGCTCGCAACGCGAGAGCAGCCATTCGAAGGCGATAAAGATACTTACGACGAGCGTGCCGTTGTCGGCTTCAATACCTATTCACCGTCTGCGGATATCACCGCCTCTGTGGTGTATGTGAACTACGGAACGCCGGAGGACTACCAGCAGCTCGCCTCGATTGGCGTGAGCGTGGAGGGCAAAATCGCCATCGCGCGTTACGGGCACAATTACCGCGGCATCAAGACGAAGCTTGCCGAAGAGCACAAGGCCATCGGATTGATCATTTACTCTGATCCTCAAGACGATGGCTATGTCGCGGGCGATGCGTATCCGCGAGGGCCCTGGCGTAACATGACCGCCATTCAGCGCGGCTCCGTGCTCTACACGGAGATTTATCCGGGCGATCCGCTTACTCCCGGCGTCGGCGCCACGGCAGATGCCAAGCGCCTCGCGCCCTCTGAGGCCGCGAATATTGCGCACATTCCCACAATGCCCGTCAATGCGCAGGATGGCGCTGCCATTCTGGCGAATCTGGGCGGCCAGCACGTTCCGCGCGGGTGGCAGGGAGGATTGCCGTTCACGTATCACGTTGGCCCTGGCGATGCCGAGGTGCACATGAAGTTGGTGATGGACTACCAGCAGCGGCCTATCTACGATGTGATCGCGAAGCTTCGCGGAACAAGCGACGGCGAGTGGGTCGTGATGGGGAACCACCACGACGCATGGGTCTTCGGCGCCGTGGATCCGAACAGTGGAACATCCGTGATGCTTGAAACGGCGCGCGCGCTGGGCCAACTGGTTCGTTCTGGATGGAAGCCGCGACGCACAATTGTGATGTGCGAATGGGATGGCGAGGAGCCTGGACTTCTCGGGTCAACGGAATGGGTGGAAGAGAATGGGTCGGAACTCCAGGCAAAAGCGGTCGCGTACATCAACACCGACGTTGGCGTCGCCGGCCCCAACTTCGGAGCCTCCGCGACACCGTCGCTGAAGCCATTCGTGCGCGAAGTGGTGCGCGAAGTGCAGGACCCGCGGTCTGGGAAAAGCGTGTATGAAACTTGGCGCGAGCGCCTTGCGCAGGCAAGGGAGCATCCGAGCGGGGTCGCGCGGCCGGAGCCTGCGGCGGATGCTTCCGGAGACGTGCCTCTCGGTGCGCTCGGCGCCGGCTCGGATTTTTGCCCTTTCTTCGATCACGCCGGGATCCCTTCGATGGATGTCGGTTTTGGCGGCGATTACGGCGTGTATCACGCCCTCTATGATGATTTCTATTGGATGAAACACTTCGGCGATCCAACATTTGTTTATCACGCCACTCTCGCGCGAATTCTGGGAACCGTGGTGCTGCGGCTCGACGAAGCGGATGTTCTGCCGTTTGATTATTCCGGCTACGCCGCGGAAATCGGCCGCGCGGCCGGCGATCTTGTTGCGCGCGCCCGGTCGCAGAGCCAGGATGAGGCAAAGCTGAAGCCCATCGCCGACGCGGCGGCGGAACTTTCGGCTGCGGCTGACCGCGCTGCGAAGGCGCTGCAGTCCGCGAGCGCTGCGCCAATGGACGCGCCGCGGGAAGCAAGAATCAATCGAGCGCTGGTCACTGTCGAGCAGGCCTTTCTCGCACCGGAAGGGCTCGCTGGGCGGCCCTGGTACAAGCACACGATTTACGCTCCTGGCAGCTATGCGGGCTATGCGTCGGAAGTGATGCCCGGGGTCAGCGAATCTCTCGATCGCAAAGACGCCGCAACGTTGCGGCGCGAAGAAGACTCGCTTATAGCCGCGTTGCGCCGCGCTGCCGCGCGCCTCGACGATGTAACGCGTCTCGCCTCAGGAATCTAGCTACATCCGGCTATGCCGGGATAGAATGATGGCGATGCGCGTGCGCGTCCTTTTTTTTGGCCGGCTCAAGGAAATCACCGGCGTCGCGGAAGAAGATGTCGAAATCTCGGAAGGCGCTCGCGTGGAAGACCTCTTTGAGCGCTACGGCCGGCGCTTCCCGAAACTCGCTGAATTCCGCCCGTCCATCGCCGCCTCGGTGAATCAAGAATACGCCGCATGGCGCGCGCCGCTCGCCGTGGGCGACGAAGTGGCCTTTCTGCCGCCCGTCAGCGGTGGCGCGCCGGTTGCGCTCGCGGAGGACAACTTTCAGCTCGTGCGCGACGCGATTCGGACGCGGGAGATCGTCGAAAGCCTGAAAGCGCCCGAAGATGGAGCGGTCACGGTGTTCGACGGCTTTGTGCGCAACAGTTTTCGTGGCCAGCGCACGCTCTATCTTGAATATGAGGCCTACGAACCGATGGCCCTCGCGAAAATGCGCGAAATCGGCGCGCAGATACACGTGCAATTTCAGGTGCACCGGCTCGCCATCGTTCACCGCCTGGGCCGGCTCGAAATTGGGGAGACAAGCGTGCTAATTGCCGTCAGCTCCGCGCATCGAGCCGCTGCGCTCGACGCTTGCCGCTACGCCATTGACACACTAAAACGCTCCGTGCCCATCTGGAAGAAAGAATACTTCGCTGGCGGCGCGGTGTGGGCCGAAGGCGAAGTTGCCTCGCAGGAAGCCATTTCCCGCCGGGATGAATCTATTCCTTAGATGAACAAACACCACGCAGCCTTTTGCGCTCTGTTGGCCGGGGCGATCTTCGCGGCTTCGTTCGCCGTCTCACTGTGCGCGCAGGACCCCAAGCAGCGGGGCCGCATCCGCGTGCAGGTGAACCTAGTGGATATTCTCGCGAGCGTAATTGACGCGAACGGCCGTCCCGTGCCCGATCTCACGCAGGACGCATTCGAGCTCTCCGAAGAGGGTGTCCCGCAGAAAATCGAACGCTTCGAGGCGGAAACAAACCGCCCGCTCGACCTCGCTTTGATGGTGGATTCGAGCATGAGCACGTTCAAGGACCTGAAATTCGAGAATGAAGCGGCGGCGCATTTCATTCGCCAGGTCGTTCGCCCGGGCGACACGCTCGCCGTCTTCGAGTTTTCCGATTCCGTCACACAACTCTCCGAGTTCACCGCGGACGTCCCGAAGCTGCAAACGGCAGCGCGAAAAATCTCCGCCGGCGCGGGAACGTCCATGTACGACGCGGTTGTGCTCGGATCGAACACGCTGAAACGGCAGCCCTCAGGACGCCGGCGCGCGATTGTGCTGGTCACCGACGCGGGTGAGACCACAAGCGTCTACAAGTTCGAGGACGCTCGCCGCGCCGCCATCGCCTCGGAAGCTCTGCTCTATTCGATCGTTATCCGCCCCGTGAAAAACGAAAGCGGCCGCAACACCGCCGGCGAACACGCGTTGATCACGATCACGGACAGCACGGGTGGAGCGATGTTCATTCTCGATGAAATGGATCAGATGGAAGCCATGTACGACCGCATTGACCGCGAGCTTCGCACTCAATACTTGTTGGGCTATTATCCTTATCCGTTGCCGCCTTCGGGCAGTCATCGACATGTGGAAGTGAAAGTGAAGACAGGTGACACGGTGCGCTACCGCAAGGAATATTTCGCGTCAACTACGCCCTGAGATCATGTCCTAGAAGCCGGTAAAATGAACGCATTTCTCGATGTCGCCGTCGAAGCAGCGCGCGAAGCAGGCGCTATTCTTCTTGCCGATTACGATCGCCCGAAGAGGATCTCCTACAAAGGGGAAGTGGACCTTGTCACCGAGTCCGACAAACGATCCGAGGCCGTCGTCGTGGCGCGGCTGCGAAACCACTTTCCTCACCACGCGATCGTCGCCGAAGAGGGCGGCGAGCAAGACATCAATGGCACTGCCGGCGCGCGCTACCGCTGGCACGTCGATCCGCTCGACGGCACGACGAATTTCGCCCACGGCTACCCTTGCTTCGCAGTTTCCATTGGTCTCCTCGAAGAGGGCGAGCCGCTCGTCGGTGTCATATTCAATCCGATCAGCGCTGAGCTGTTCACCTCCGTGCGCGGCGAAGGCGCGTACCTGAATCAGAAGAGAATCTATGTCTCGCCCGTCGAAACTTTGTCGAAGGGCTTGGTGGCGACTGGATTTCCCGTGCACAAAGTACGGACGAGCACGAACATTCGATATTACTGGGAATTCACGGTTCGTTCGCACGGCGTGCGCCGCGATGGCTCCGCCGCGCTCGATCTTTGCTCTGTAGCCTGCGGGCGATTCGACGGCTTCTGGGAATTCGGCTTGAAATCATGGGACACGGCAGCGGGCATGCTGCTCGTGCAAGAAGCGGGCGGAAGGGTCACGGATCTTTCCGGCCGGCCGTATCGTCCGGGCGACCGCGAGATCCTCGCTTCGAATGGGCGCATCCACGCTGAGATGCAGCAGGTGGCTGCCGATATCGTCGAGGTTGCCGCCAAACACGAACCATGAGCAATTTGTTGCGGCAAACTGTAACGCGTAGTAGATTGAAAATGGGTGCGGCCTGCCTGCGTTGAACCGGGTGGGCGCCCATAGAAGGCCGAATGGAGCTGTTCCTCAACATCCTGTGGCTCTTC
>Ga0307479_10003868_pt1 | contig 13700 bp, 11 predicted proteins | sample atmos_gasesECM4C_FD_203743 | JGI IMG/M metagenome (GOLD analysis project Ga0307479, IMG submission 203743) | Hardwood forest soil microbial communities from Morgan-Monroe State Forest, Indiana, United States - atmos_gasesECM4C_515 | ecosystem: Environmental > Terrestrial > Soil > Temperate...
CATCGCCGCCAGTATTTCTTGGTGGTTTCCGCGCTCCAGCGTTTCCAGAAACGCCGCGCGTCCCGTATCCCGCAGCATTGGCCGCCGCGCCAGCGGGTCCAGCACCGCGCCTCCGCCAATCGTCACCACCGGAGAAAACTGCCGCACGATGAAGCGGTCGCCCGGCAGCACCAGCACTTCATCCTGTAATTTCAAATTTGCAAGCGCGCTTCCGCCGGGCGCCAGTTCTCTTCCGCCATGAAAAAACACTTCCGCGATGGTTTCCGCCGTTCCTGCATGAAAATGCAAGCGCGTGCCGTGCTTCACTTTTCTCGCCGATGGCAGCAACTCGAGCCGGATATCGATTCGCCGCGTTTTGCGGAATCTTCCCGGCGCCGCCAGCGCCATTCCGCGTTTCAGCGCGGTGTGCTCGATCCCCGCAAGATTCACCGCCGTGCGCTGGCCGGGAGTGGCGCGCTCCACGGATTTTCCGCCAGACTGCACGCCGCGCACGCGCAGCCGCTCGCCGCCCGGAAATAATTCCACTTCATCGCCCGGGCCGACGCTTCCGGAAATCAGCGTGCCCGTCACCACCGAACCAAATCCTTTCATCGCAAACGCGCGATCGATCGGCAGGCGGAAATATCGCGCCGCATCTTTCGCGCCCGCGCTTGCCGCCGCATCGCTCAGCGCTTTTTTCAATTCGACGAGGCCGGCTCCCGTTTTCGCGCTCACCGGCACAATCGGCGCTTTCTCCAGGAACGATCCTCGCAGGAACTCCTCCGCCTCCATGCGCACCAGTTCCAGCGTGTCGCTATCCACCATATCGCTTTTCGTGAGGGCCACAACTCCGCGCCTCACTCCCAGCAAACGGCAAATGTCGAAATGCTCGCGCGTCTGCGGTTTGATGGATTCATCGGCGGCAATCACCAAGAGCAACACATCGATGCCTGCCGCGCCGGCAAGCATGTTGCTGACAAACCGCTCGTGTCCCGGCACATCTACAAGACCGAAGCGCACGCCATTTTCTTCCAGGAAAGCGAAGCCTAAATCAATGGTGATCCCGCGGCGCTTCTCTTCGGCAAGGCGGTCCGGATGCGTACCGGTGAGAGCTTCCACCAGCGCGGATTTGCCGTGGTCAATGTGCCCGGCGGTGCCGACAATTACGCTCTTCATCGCTGTGGACATATTTGAATGCGCCGAAATCCTTCAGCTGCTTTGGATGCTACTGGAGGAGAGAATCGGGGGTCAAACCGCGAAGCTACTTCGCGGCGGCGATTTCCTCGACGATGGCTTGCGCGGCGGCGCGCGGATCAGGCGCGGCGAGAATGGGCCTGCCGACTACGAGGAAATCGGCTCCGGCGCGAATTGCTTCGGTCGGCGTGGCTTTCCTGGCCTGGTCTTCGGATTTCGATTCCACTGGTGAATCCTTCGGGCGAACGCCGGGCGTCACGATCAGGAACTCGCGGCCGCACGCTTTGCGAATCGCCCTGGCTTCCTGCACCGAAGCCACGACACCATCAACGCCGGCTTTTTTCGCAAGTTGCGCGAGTTTCACGACGCGGAGTTTCGGAGCGCCGCTGATCCCGACTTCTTTCATGGTTTTCTGATCCATGCTCGTGAGGATGGTCACTCCCAAGAGGCGCGGCCGGTCGGCGCCCATCGGAACGCCGGCGCTGATGGCCTGCACCGCGGCTTCGAGCATGGCTTTGCCGCCGAGCGCGTGGACGTTGACGAGCTGTACTCCCGTCATGGCCGCCGCGGAAAGCACGGCGCCGGCAACGGTGTTGGGAATGTCGTGGAATTTCAGGTCGAGAAAAATACCGGGGCCGAGGGCCGCGACTTCTTTGACGGCGGCGGGACCCGCGGCGGTAAAGAGCTGGTTGCCGATCTTGAACATGCCTACGAGATCGGCGACCTGCTTCGCGAACTTCACCGCGGAAGATAGGGAATCAAAATCGAGCGCGACGATCAGGCTGCTGCGGGGATGGGCGTCGAAAGTCAGGGTCATAAGCGACCCCGACTCCAACGGGGTCAGTGCTTCTCGGGCAGCGCCATGAGCTCGAGCCGGACCTGGCTCACGCCCGAATGGATCAAGCCGATTTTCCGGGCGACACGATAGGATACATCAATTTCGCGTCCTTCTTGATAGGGACCCCGGTCATTGATACGTACCAGTTCAAACTTGCCGTTCCGGGGATTGACCACACGGACGAGGGAGCCAAAAGGCAGGTTGGGGTGCGCCGCCGTGAGGGCTTCGGAGTCGAAGCGCTCGCCATTGGCGGTTTTGCGCCCATTGAACCCGGGGCCATACCAACTGGAATTGCCCACCCAGGTCTTGATCGGCTTCACGGGTTGATTCAAATGCGCGACGAGAGGTGCTTCCATGCCCGGAGCAATCAGGAACATGAGGAGTACCCATCGAAGTGCAGCCCAGCTCATGAATAGTCGATGTCTCATAGTGTGTTCTTTGTGCTACTCGAAACCAGAAAAGTGTAGCGAAAAAGACTCATTCTGTCAACCATTTTCTGCTACGAATTTGTCTCTTAACTCGTTCACAGTAAACAGTTTAGCTCGTAATAGGACCTTCGTAAGGGTGCCGGAAAGTCGCTGACTGGCCCTCGGGTCAGTAAAGCTGGCCGTCCCGACCTGTACCGCCGAAGCGCCTACTGCCAGGTAATCAAGCACGTCTTCGACCGTCTCGACGCCTCCGAGACCTATAATTGGTGTCTTGACGGCCTTCTTCGTTTCCCAAACGAGCTTCAAAGTAATGGGTTTAATGGCCGGGCCGGAAAGACCCCCGGTTGCATTGCCGAGACGGGACTTGCCGGTATGGAAATCGATGGCCATTGCGGGATAAGTGTTTGCCACGGTCAGGGCGTCGGCTCCTGCCTCCTCGGCGGAACGGGCGATAAGTCCAATATCTGTAACAAGAGGGGAAAGTTTGACCCAAAGGGACCTCTTGGCGGTGGCCTTCCGGGCGGCTCCGACGACTTCGGAGACTTGAGTGGGGTCGTTGCCGAACTGCAGTCCCCCTTTCTTGACGTTGGGGCAGGAGATGTTGAGTTCGTAGCCGGCGAGCCCCTCGGCATCCTCTAAGACCCGGATCACCTCGATGTAGTCTTCAAGGGTATAACCGAAGACGTTGGCGATAACCGCCGTATCGAATTTTCGCAGTACCGGAAGTTTTTCGGCTACGAAGGCCCGAACCCCGACGTTTTGGAGGCCCACGGCATTGAGCATCCCGGAGGGGGTGGGGTAGAGGCGGGGGGCGGGGGCGCCTTCGATGGGTTCGCGGGAAAGGCCCTTGGTGACGAAGCCTCCGAGGCGGTTCAGGTCGACGAGGTGGGCGAATTCGAGGCCGTAACCGAAGGTTCCACTGGCGGCGAGAATAGGATTCCGCAGGCGCAACGCGCCAATTTTTACGCTGAGGTCAACGGCGCCAGCGGAGCTCACTTCAGGGAAAGAATAGCACGAACCCGTTCCCACTCCGTTCAGAATCTGACAACGAGTCAGTTTTCGGTTCCCCGACTCATCGAAAGCTAGCTGTGCACTGGTAGGCCGAGGTTCTTACAGCATCGGCGGCAGAGAACGTAACGTCCTCGCTTCGTGTTCACAATGTACGTTTTCCCACTATGAAGTTCACCGCGTGCCTCGCACGGGGTTCATCCACGGCAAGGCTTACTTCGCCCAGTACATCGTTGATGGTTATTTCAGAAAATTCAGGGCGAAAGCCGCCATTTTACCCATACGTTCGACATTCCTAAATTCTACAACAGGACATTTCTGAAGGCCGATAGACGCGTCAGGGATTTGTGCTTGGAGCCGACGGCTGTGCGGATTTTGGCCGGGCGGGCGGAGGTGCGACGTGAGCTTCAGCAGGTTTCTCCAGGGCTTCGGCGAGGATATGGCCGTCGCGCGAGGAGAGCGTGATGCCGCAGAGGGCGGCGAAGGTTGGGGCGATGTCGGCGGGCGTGATGGGTTGGAAGTATTGGCCGGGTTGGATGCCGAAGCCCATCAGCAGGACGGGGACGTGCTGGTCGTAGTTGTAGGGGACGCCGTGGCCAGTGCCGTAGGAGCGGGGCTTTCCGATGGGCGTGCCGTCGAGGAGCCAGTAGGGTTTTGGGAGGATGAATAGGTCGCCGCTGCGGCCGGGGAAATAGCTGTTGGCGAAGGCGCGGAGCGCGGGGCTTTGCGTGGCGGGGCGGTCGCGCAACTCTTCGGCGCGATAGACGGCGGCCACGCCAGGGGTGGTGCGAATGGCTACGAGGACGTAGCTCATGGCGTTCGAATCGGCTTGGAGCTTTTTGTAAACGTCGGGTGCGAAATAAATGTCGCTGCCGGCGATGCGCGCGACGGCGGGCCTGGGATAATTGAGGGTTTCCAGGGCCGTCTCGATGCGATCCTGCACTTCGGGGAGATGGAGGACGCCGGCGTCGGCACCGGTGGTTTGCATGTCTTCGGGGATGGGAACTACACCGTGGTCGGCGCTTAGGGCGACGAGATAATTTCCGCGGCCGACCTTTTGATCGAGATGCGCGAAGAGATTGCCGAGATCCTTGTCCAGCCGGATGAGAATGTCCTGGATTTCGCGGCTGCGGGGGCCGAATTCGTGGCCGACGAGGTCCACGGAAGAGTAGCTGACGGCGAGAAAATCGCTTCCGTTCGAATGGCCGAGCTTCAGCGCGTCGACGGCTTTTTCGGCTAGTTCGGTCAGGGCAGTATCTGCGTAAGGGCTGGAAGCCCATTGGTCGAAGAAGGCGCCGTCCGGTTCACCGACGCCGGTCTTTCCACGAAGCGGATGGGGGAAGGTGAGGCCCCAACCGTCGGGCGGGACGGCGCCGAGAGCTTTCTCGCCGTACCAATAGGCGGATTCCGGGAGGGAGAGCGCCCAGGTTTTGCCGAAGTCTCCCTTCGCGGGATGCGCTTTGCCCTGCTCCTCGATGAAAGGCTGGGTGGCGTAGGGACTGGAAGTCACCCACGCGCCGCCGTCGAACCAGGTAACCGCATCGGCTTTGTGCCCGGCCATAGTGATGGCGGCGCGGGCCTTCAGGGAAAACGAGACGATGCGCGTTGCTCCGCTGGTTTGAAACTTCAATTCTTCGGCAAAGGAGGGCACGGCCATGCGCCAGGCGGTGTCCGCGCCTTTGGGAGTGGCACCGGCGTAGCCGATGTTCTTGACGTTGGGATCCGGGTCGGCGGTGCAAGTCTCCATCTTCTGATCCATGCGGTCCCACCAGGCGTTGGCAACCATGCCGTGTGTTGATGGGAAGGCTCCAGTCGAAATGGTGGCGTGGCCGACGCAGGTTTCCGTGGCGGCGTAAGGGAAGGCGGCGTCGCGGAACCAGGCGCCTTCATCGACAAGGCGCTTGAGGCCGCCGGTCCATTGGCCGAGGAATTTGTCCACGTAGTCGGCGCGCATCTGGTCGACTACCAGGAGGACGACAAGTTTTGGCTTGGCGGGCGATGGCGACGTCTTGGGAGCAGCCGCGCGAGGCGGCGGGGCCTGAGCAGCCATGCGCGGGGCGAACGAAACAGCAGCGGCGAGAAAAATTGCCGCTGGCATCACCACGCGCTGTAAAAGAGCGCGCTTCCATGGGAAATTGTTCGAAACCATAGCCGAGCCGCCTCCTCAATCCGCCAAGAGTCTACTACGGCGGCGTTACAGTTCGATGAGCGGGACTAGATGGCTTGAGCGCGGGAAGGAATGATAGGATTACCCGACCATGCGCATCGTCGAAAAAAGCCAGTTGATGTCCGCGCCGGAGATTGACCGCACGCTGCAGCGGCTGGCGCACGAAATCGTGGAAAAAACGGGCGGGACAAAGCAGCTCGCGCTCATCGGGATCGTGCGGCGGGGCGTGCCGCTGGCGCAGCGGATTGCCCGGGCCATGCGCGGGATCGACGGCGTGGACGTGCCCGTGGGCGTGCTGGACATCACGCTGTACCGCGATGACCTTTCGAAAGTGGCGCCGATGGCAGTGCTGCGCTCGTCGGACATTCCATTCGGCGTCGATAATATGGACCTGGTGCTGATCGATGACGTGCTGTACACGGGGCGGACGATTCGCGCGGGGATGAACGGGTTGTTTGACCTCGGACGGCCAAAGCGCGTTTCGCTTTGCGTGCTGATCGACCGCGGGCACCGCGAAATGCCGATCGAAGCGCAGTTCATCGGGCGGCACGTGCAGACCAGCGACACGGAAATTATTGAAGTGCGGCTTACGGAGATTGACAAGGAAGAACGCGTGGTGCTGGTTGACCGCGTGGAGTAGATTGGAAACTTTTCTGGAATTGCGTGGTTCCATATCCGAGAAGGGACATTGAGCATCAACTTCCGCGATTTGCTGGCGCTCGAACCGCTCACCGCGGACGAACTGGGATTTCTCCTCGATCAAAGCAAACCTTTTCAGGAAATTCAGAAGCATCCGCTGAAAAAATTGGCGACCTTGCGCGGGAAGACGGTGGCGCTGGCGTTTTTTGAAACGTCGACGCGCACGCGCATCAGCTTTGGCACGGCAGCTTCGCGGCTCGGCGCGGACACGATGAATTTGCAGGCGGAAGCGTCCAGCCTGAAAAAAGGCGAGACGCTCCTGGACACGGTTTTCAACCTGAATGCGATGAAGCCGGATTGCCTGGTGATGCGGCATGCGGCTTCCGGCGCAGCGGATTACGTGGCGCGGCATCTGGACATTCCGGTGGTGAACGCGGGCGACGGGACGCACGAGCATCCTTCGCAGGGGCTGCTGGATGCGCTGACGATTCGCGACCGGTTGGGGACGATCAAGAACTTGAACGTGACGATTCTGGGGGACATCCTGCACAGTCGGGTGGCGCGTTCGAACATTCACCTGCTGGGAAAATTCGGATGCAAGTTCACTTTGTGCGGGCCGGCGATGTGGGTTCCGCGCGAGCTGGAGAAAATCGCGCCGGGGACGGCGATTCGGTGCGTCTACCGGATCGAAGAGGCGCTGGAGGGGGCGGACGTCATCATCATGCTGCGGGTGCAGACGGAGCGGCTGAATGATCCGCCGCTTTCGGCGGACGATTACGTTTTGCTGTATCAATTGAACGCGGAGCGGCTGCGCCGGGCTAGCCCGAATGCGATTGTGCTGCATCCCGGGCCAATGAACCGCGGGATCGAGATTACGCCGGAAGTGGCGGACGGGCCGCAGTCGTGCGTGCTGGAGCAGGTGACCAATGGCGTGGCGGTTCGCATGGCGATTCTATATTTGCTGATCAGCGGTGCGACGGAAAGCGGGACGCATCCGGCGCTGGAAGTGAAGTCGAAGGAATCGGCGAATGCTACTGATTAGAAATGGGCGCGTGATCGACCCGGCGTCGAACACAGACGCAGTTCGCGACGTGCTGCTGGACGGAGAGAAGATCAAAGAAGTAGCGCCTCCGGGAAAGATTGCGGCGTCGCAGGACGTGGAAGTGTTTGACGCGACGGGACTGATCGTCGCGCCTGGATTTATCGACCTTCACGCTCATCTGCGCGAGCCGGGGCAGGAATCTTCGGAAACGATCGAGACGGGCACGCGGGCAGCGGCGCGCGGCGGGTTCACGGCGGTTTGTTGTATGCCGAATACGAAGCCGGTGAACGACAATGCCTCGGTGACGCGGTTCATTCTAGATCGGGCGAAGGTCGGCGGCAGCGTGCGGGTGTGGCCGATTGGGGCGGCGTCGGTGGGAAGCAAGGGCGAAGCGATTGCGGAAATCGCGGCGATGAAGGAAGCGGGGATTGTTGCGGTTTCGGACGATGGAAAACCTATCGCCACGGCCAAGCTAGCGCAGCAGGTGATGGATTACTGCCAGTCGCTCTCTCTTCCAGTGATGGAGCATGCGGAAGACGTCTCGCTAGCCGCGGGCGCGGTGATGCGCGAGGGAGTGACTTCGACGCGGCTGGGTTTGCGCGGGATGCCAGCGGCGGCGGAGTCGGTTTGCGTGGCGCGCGATGTACAGCTCGCCGAGCTTACCGGAGCACGCGTGCACATCGCGCATCTCTCCGCAAAGTCGTCTCTCGAGCAGGTTCGCTGGGCAAAATCGCGCGGGCTGCGCGTCACTTGCGAGGTTACGCCGCATCACTTCACACTCATCGATGAAGACGTGCAGTACGATTCGAAATTCAAGATGAATCCGCCGCTTGCTTCCCGCGAGGACCGCAAGGCGCTGCTTGCGGGCTTGGAGGACGGCACAGTGGATGCCATTGCGACGGATCACGCGCCGCACGAGTCGGCGTTGAAGGATGTGGAATTCGACAAAGCCCCTTTTGGGGTAACGGGATTTGAGACGGCGCTCGGCCTGGCGCTCGAGCAGCTTGTGCATGCTGGACGAATCTCACTGATGCGGCTCGTAGAACTCTTCACGGCCGGGCCGGCGCGTGTTCTCGGAATCGACCGCAAGATTTGGCCGGGCCAACCCAGCGATTTGACGCTATTTTCGTTTGATTCGTCGTGGACCTTTCGCGTGGGCGAATCTGCCAGTAAGTCGCGCAACTCCCCCTTCGACGGCAGGAACTTCAAGGGCGGACCGGTGGCCACCATTGTTGCTGGCCGCGTCGTCTATAAGCGATAAGAAGCGAAACGCAGAGACACCCCGACCGGGCCGGGGCGGGCGCCGAGCGCAGAGTACTGCGTCGCGGCCTGCGGACGAGTACGTTTGACTCTTAGTGGGCGGCGGGTTCGGCGGCGGGGTGCATGCCGTGTTGGGGGACTTCATGGATGCCGCGGGCGGGGGGCTCGATGCGCTGGCGGTAGAAATGGTCGAGGGGGACGCGGCCTTTGCCGATGGCGTAGCCCTTTTCGATGGCTTTCGTGACGTAGGCTTTGGCGAGAGTGGCGGCTTCGAACAAGGAACGCCCGGCGGCGAGCTGCGCCGTGAATGCGGAGGCAAACGTGCAGCCCGTGCCGTGAAGGGTTTCTTCCTTCACACGGTCGCCGGCCAACTGAAAGATTTCCGTGCCATCAAAGAGCACGTCGTTGGCGCGCTCCATGTGGCCGCCTTTGACGATGACGGCGCGCGCACCCATCTCGACGATCTTGCGCGCGGCGGATTCCATATCGGCGACGTCTTTGATCGTCAGCCCGGTGAGAACTTCGGCTTCGGGAACGTTGGGGGTGATGACGCTGGCGCGTTTGAGCAGTTCGGAGGCGAGATACTTGATTCCGGCGGCCTCGAGGAGCTCCGCACCGCTCGATGATTTCATCACGGGATCGAGCACGACGTGGGCAAATTTGTGCGCGTCGAGGAATTCCGCCACCACGGCCGCGTTGCCGCGGTTGCCGAGCATTCCGATTTTCACGGCAACGATGTCGCAATCCTTTACCAGCGCTTCAAGCTGCGCGCGCAATTCAGCGCTGGGCGTGTTGTGGACGGTCTCGACGCCCTGCGTGTTCTGTACGGTGAGCGAGGTGATGGCGGCGACGCCGTAGCAGCCGTGCGCGGCGAACGTTTTCAAATCGGCGGCGGTGCCCGCGCCGCAGGAGGGATCGAAACCCGCAATCGTCAACAGAATCGGTGGCGCTGAATGACTGTGTCCGTTCGTGCCCATCGTTCTTTCTTACTCGAGGAATGAAAATAGCCGGTCGCGTTAGAGAAACGGACCGGCAACTGCGAATGTACGCGCATCATTTATCGCGCGCAATAGAAAACTTTAGCGAGGCACGTCTGTCGGTGGCGAGACAAACCTTTGTAGGATTGTTTGTTTCCGCAGATAGAGTAAAAAAAGCCTGCACATGCGCAAAAGGCCATTCCCAGCATCTTGTACCCAGCGCTAGAGGAGAGAAGAAAGCCAATCCCGAGCGGCACAAAGGGAATTGTCGAGATATAGGCTAACTTTCTGCCCCGATCCTTCAGTCTCCAAAGGTCGAGACCTGCTGTAAACGAAATCCAAGACAGGGTGAGAAAACAGGCTGTGACGATCGTTAGCCAGAAACAAAGCCAGACGATAGTTTCCGGGCCATCTGCAAGCGACGGCGCTTCATTTTACTCGTAAAGCCCGAAGAAAAAGGCTCCCAGCAGAACGACGAAAAGCGGGGAAACAGGAAAAGCAACCAAACTCAGTATTGTCACTCCAATCGGCCGGCTTCGAGAGTGGATTGACATGCTTCTGCCTGGCAACGACCTATTAAGGGAAGAGGCCGCGGACAAGGGTGGCTTCGGAGACGCGGCCGACGGCAAGGATCATGGCGCCGGCGCGCGGGGGAACGTGGTGCTTGCGCATGGTGTCCACCATTTCGTGGAAGGCGCGAGTCATAATCTTTTGCAGGCGCGCGTTTACTTCGTCCACGTCCCACATGAGGCCTTCCTGGTTCTGGACCCACTCGAAGTAGCTCACGGTGACGCCGCCGGCGTTGGCGAGAATGTCCGGAAGCACGATGATGCCGCGGCGCGCGAGGATTTCATCGGCATGCGGCGTGGTGGGGCCGTTAGCGGCTTCGGCAACGATGCGGGCTTTGACGGCTTCGGCGTTGTGCAGAGTGATTACGTTTTCGAGCGCCGCAGGGATGAGGATGTCGCACTTCATGGTCAGCAGCTCGTCGTTGCTGATGCGCGACGCGCCGGGCATGCCCACAACCGTGCCGGAACGCTCCTTGTAGCGAATGGCTTTGATGGGATCGATTCCGCGAGAATTGGTCACGCCGCCGCGGGTGTCGCTGAGGGCGACGATTTTTGCTTTCTTTTCGGCAAAGAGGCGCGCGGCGGTGGCGCCGGCGTTGCCGAATCCCTGAATCGCGACGGTGGCGCCGCGAAGCGAGATTTTCTTCAACTTGCAGGCTTCTTCGACGACATATAGCAACCCGCGGGCGGTGGCTTCGCCGCGTCCCTCGGAACCGCCGACGGAGAGAGGTTTGCCGGTGACCACGCCATGCGCGGAATGGCCGATGGTCATGGCGTAGGTGTCCATGATCCAGGCCATGGTCTGCGCGTCGGTGTAAACATCCGGCGCGGGAATGTCCATGGACGGCCCGATGATGGGCAGAATCTCGCTGGCGTAGCGGCGCGTCATGCGTTCGAGTTCGCTTTTGGACATGCGCTTAGGGTCGCAGATGACGCCGCCCTTGGCGCCGCCAAAGGGAACATTGACGGCGGCGGTCTTCCAGGTCATCCACATTGCCAGCGCCTTCACTTCGTCGAGCGTGACGTTGGGGTGATAGCGGATGCCGCCTTTACCGGGTCCGCGCGACACGTTGTGCTGCACGCGGTAGCCGGTGAACACCTTTACCTGGCCGTTGTCCATTTTTGTGGGCAGGGAAACTTCCAGCACGCGCTTGGGGGTGCGCAGAATCTGCCGCAGGCCGAGATCGAGCTTCAGGAATTCGGCCGCCATGTCAAACTGAATCTGCGCGATGCGAAAAGGATTCAGGTCCTCGCGGGGAGCGATGCGCGGCACCATGGGAGGCGCGCCTATCTGTCTCGTCGGGGTTGTGGGCTTTGCGACCGTAGCCATTGGCGTCGGTCCTTTCGTCTACTCGATTTGTCTAAGAACGTCTGTCTGCACTTGGCCCAAGTTCAAAAATCGCCTATGAGAAATTCGGCTTATCCGTTCGTCGCGAACTTTCTGGTGTTGCCGGCATACGCGTCGCGGCAAGCGGGGGAGCAGAAGTGGACCAGCTCGCCGCCTTCCCGCAATGGAATGGAACGCGTCTCGTCGACGTGCGTGCCGCACACGGGATCGCGGACCAGATGGCGTGCGGCCGCTGGAGCGGGAATCTCCTCAGGGGCATCCGTAGTTTGCGACGCACCAGCGACCTGGTCCCGAAGCATTCCACCGATGATGCGGCGCAATAGCCGTACGCCCCAGGAAAGGACGAGGAGCCAAAATAGAAACCTCAGGGTGCGAGCGAGAAAGTTCATCTCTTTGATTGTGAGCTAAACGGCCCCTTTTGCCTAATCTCCCTCGTAGCGCCGTGAAGGGAGTGTATGCAAGGCGAAAAGGGTCAGTCAAACGAAAAGGTGTGATTTCAAGAGGTTGCGAGGCGAATTGTACTACGGCTTTTTAGGCGAAATGGGGGTATTCTATAGCTAACTCATTTGATTGCAATAAGTTACATAAAGAAAGAGGGGAATTGAGCGCGGATTGAGGGTTGAGGCCTAAATTTGACGTTGGCGGCTCCCCCCGGGCTACCCTGGTGCCGGAATGCGGTCAATTCCCATGTACGGACGCAAGACTTCGGGGATCAGGATCGAGCCATCCGACTGCTGATAGTTCTCCACGACGGCGATCCAGGTGCGGCCTACGGCGAGGCCGGAGCCGTTCAAAGTGTGAACGAAGTCGCTCTTGCCGGCGCCCTTGGGCTTGAAGCGAATGCCGGCGCGGCGGGATTGAAACGCTTCGCAATTCGAGCAGGAAGAGATTTCGCGGAATTCATTGCTCGAAGGCAGCCAGACTTCGATGTCGTATGTTTTTGCGGAAGCAAAGCCCATGTCGCCGGTGCAAAGCAGCACGGTGCGATAGTGCAAGCCGAGTTTCTGGAGAATGGTTTCGGCGTTGCGCACCAGGGCTTCGTGCTCTTCGTAGCTTTTCTCCGGATGCGTGAATTTGAAAAGCTCAACCTTTTGGAATTGATGCTGGCGGAGAATGCCGCGGGTGTCTTTTCCGGCGGCGCCGGCTTCGGAGCGGAAGCAAGCGGTCCAGGCGGTCACGTGGATGGGGAGTTTTTCTTCGGGAATGGTCTCGTCGCGGTAGAGATTGTGCAGTTCTACTTCAGAAGTCGGTGTTAGCCAGAAATCCGTGTTCTCTACTTTGAATAGGTCGGCGGCAAATTTTGGCAACTGGCCCGCGCCCGTCAGGGAGGCGGTATTCACCAGGAAGGGCGGCAGGATTTCGGTGTAGCCGTGCTCGCGAGTGTGGACGTCGAGGAAGAAATTCGCCAGGGCGCGTTCGAGGCGGGCGCCCCATCCTTTGTAGACGGCGAAGCGCGCGCCGGCGATTTTCGTGGCGGCCGCAAGGTCGAGAATGCCAGCGCGCTCGCCGACTTCCCAGTGCGGTTTGGGGGCAAAATCAAATCTGGGAGGGTTGCCCCAACGACGGATTTCTTTATTGTCGGCGGCGCTCGAACCAACCGGCACGGAGGGGTGCGGAACGTTTGGGATAGTGAGAAGAAGTTCTCGCTGCGTGGCGTCCAGTTCCGCGATGCGTTCGTCGGATTGTTTGATGCGCTCGGAGACTTGCTTCATTTCGGTGATGAGCGAGTCGGCGTTCTGCTTTTCCTTCTTGAGGCGTGCGATTTCTTCGCTGGCTTTGTTGCGCTGGGCTTTGAGCTGCTCGGTCGCGGTGATGAGTTCGCGGCGCTGCTTGTCGAGCTTGCCAAATCCATCCAAGTCGAGCACGGTTCCGCGCTTCTTCGCCACGTCGGCGAAGAGATCGAGGTGGTCTCTAAAATAGTTCAGGTCATGCATGGCGTTGGAAGGATACCGTAATCCGTACGACCCTTGAAGCGCGGGATTCCGAGTAGGTCTCGCGGCGAGAGAATGCTATTTGGCGCGCGGGATTTCGCTCATCAACTGCATGATATTCCCTTCCGAGTCGCGAAAGGCCGACATCCAGAGATCATACGTGGGCATCGGGGCGATCAGCCGCGGCGGGGCTACAATCTGCACACGCGCGTCCACGAGGCGCTGGTGAGCGGCGGTGAGATCCGCAACGCGGAAGTAAAGGATGGAGCTTAGGTGATCGAGTTCCGGCGTTTCGGGAAGGCCGAGCATCAGGCGCACGC
>Ga0307479_10003869_pt1 | contig 13697 bp, 13 predicted proteins | sample atmos_gasesECM4C_FD_203743 | JGI IMG/M metagenome (GOLD analysis project Ga0307479, IMG submission 203743) | Hardwood forest soil microbial communities from Morgan-Monroe State Forest, Indiana, United States - atmos_gasesECM4C_515 | ecosystem: Environmental > Terrestrial > Soil > Temperate...
TTCACCAACGCGAAGTCGTCCTCGTCCGGAGGAAACGGCGCGCGGCCAGTAAGAATCTCGTAGAAGAGATAGCCGAGGCAGTGCAGCTCGGATCGCGGAGTGGGCTCGAAGCGGCCGCCGTGCTGGAACTCCTCCGAGAGGTAGTAACTGCATTGCTCGGGCGAGAAGTAAATGAACGTGCCGAGCCACGCGCGCTCGGCAGTCAGCGTGTGATTCGCACCGCTCCGCGCGATGCCCATGTCGAGCAGGATGGGCTCACCGTCCGGGCGAACGACCAGGTTGTCGGACTTGATGTCGCGGTGAAAGATGCCGTGGCGGTGGAGCTCGTAGAGCGCCATCGCGGTTTTGATGAAGACGTCGCAGATCCTGCGGAGCGACGGCACCGTCTTCCGCCGCCACTGGTAGAGCCGCTCCCCTTCCACGAAGTCCATCACCAGGAACGGATGGCCGTCTCGAGTGGGCCAGAAGTCGAAGGCATGCACGCGAACGATGTTCGGATGGCTGAGCCCGAGGAGAATCGAAACTTCGCGCCGGAACCGATCTTCGGTGTGTTGTCGCGCATCATCGTCGAGTTCCGCCATGCGCAGCTTTGACAGCTTGAGGGCGTAGAAGACACCCTCGCGACCGACGCGATAGAGCGAGCCGAACTTGCCGGAGCCGACGCAGGTGCTCACGCGCCCGGTCTCGTCGGTGCGGCCGACCACCTCGTAGAACCCGATGCGGGTCCCCGCGGGCAGCTCGGCCTGATCCTGACTCTTGCTCTCGGTCATGGGGCTACGGGGTGAAGTCGAGTTTGACGTGACGGCCGCCGCCCTTCTCGAGAAGGACGATCGAGTAACGCTGGCCGGCGGGCTGCTGCTGCGGGGTATCGAAGACCACGACCAGTTTCTCGGCCTCTCCCGGCGGGAGACCGCCCTTCAAATCCGTGTCGAACGTGGTCACGTGCACGTCCGAGGTGTCGCGATCGCTGGCGAGCTTCAGCTCGGGGCGCTCCAGCACCCACGTCTTCGTGGGATCGCGGTTCTCGACGGTGAGGAGCAGGTACGAGAGGTTGAAGAGCCGATAGAGGTAGCGCGCCTCGACGAGCAGCCGGGCCTGCTTGTCGATCGCGTGCACTGTGTGCCCCTCGAAGATACGCATCTGCGGCGGGGCGGCGTCCTGGCCCAGCACGAGTTCAGCGATGTGAGCGGCGCCCGCGGTGCTGCCGTTCGACTGGCATTCGTCGAGCTGCGCGCGAAGTTGGGCGTTTGCGAGATTCAACGCCTGGGGCGAGTCGGGAGCGGCGTTCTTCTGGATGTCGACCTCGACCTCGAGCTGCAGATCGACCTCGGTGGGAACCGTGACGAGCTGGAACGAGAGGAGCGTACCGTCGGCGAGGCTCACGGAGAGGGGCACGACCGGAGACTTGGGCAAGTCCTGCTTTGCAGCCAGGATCACTTCGTTGCCATTCACCGTGGCGGGGAACATCGTCCGGGCCACATCGGCGAGCTGCGCGCGCGTCACCTTCTGTCCGAAGACGAGCGTGGTGGGGACGCCGGCGGCGACGTGGATTTCGGGGATCGAGTCGGAATTCTCGTCGTTGATGAGGACGTGCCGCTTCTTCAGCTCGCGCGCCTTGGGAGAAGCGGACGCAATGTCTGGCAGCGGCAGCGGAGCTTCAGTCTTGTTCTTGCCCTCCGCAAGCGCCGGCAGGGCGAAGAGAACGGCGATGAGGACTGTGAGAGCGGGCTGCTTCATGGTGTCTTTTCCTGGTTAGGGCTATGCGGAGCGACCGGCTCTGCCCGCCAATCGAGAACCTCAAGACCGTCCGGGCGTATCGAGGTGCGGGGAACGACGCGCATGACAACGTCGTGCACGAGCCTGTCCTGATCGGGGGCGCGTGTGGCGTCGAGCAGGCTGAACTTCTTCCGCTTGACCGTGGCGCGCACGTGGAGAAGTGCGGAGGTGCGCTCGACGAGTGCCATGTCGTCGACGACGAGCTCGGTGCGGATGCGCGCGAGCTTGTAGGCCTCGATGAGCTTCTGTTGGGCGGCCTCCTGAGCGAGGCGATCGCGAAGGGGTCCCGCGGTCATCGCCAGCGCCTCGGGCCAGGCCGCCTCGATCGTGGTCGAGTTCACCGCCGTGGCGAGCTTCAGGAAATCCTTGGTGAAGCGGATGACGGTGATGTCCGAAGGCTGGTGCTTCTGCTCAGCGAGAAAGCGCGCGAGTTCGGCGCCGGCGACGGAGCGCTCCACGTACTGGCTCTTGCCGTCCGGTTGCACGACGACGACGTCGGGTTCGCGCTTGGCGAGCGCCATGTTCGCGAGCACGAGGAGAACGATCACGACGAACTGCGCGGCGAGCGCCCAGCTCTTCCAGGCACCCTGGCGAACGAAGGCCGCCCAGATCGCGGGCGGGCCGCCCAACGGAAGCGCTTGAACCATGCGAAGCGGTTGTTGATTGGCAATGGGCATGGTCAAGGCCGCGGGGTCGTAGCAGGCAATGCGGCCTGCGGGGAAGGTTCACTTGCCGGATGGGGCTGGCCCCTGCCCGGAGCTGTTGCGCCCCCACCCTCGGGCCCGCCACCGTCGTACGGAAGCCACGATTCGTCAGTATTGCTGCGCGGTTGATTCCGAGCCGCCTCGCGCACCGAGCGCAGCCCGGCGAGAGGATCGGGCGTCGCGGGCGGCGTCGGAGGAGGCGGATTCCACGGTGGGGATCCACCTGACGAACCCGGCGGATTCACCGGAGGGACCCCGCCAGTGGGCCCAGCGGAGAGATTCCGCGGGGTGCCACCCCCAGCACCGCCAGCCTCGGTGGTACCTCTCTTGTCGCCTCCGGCGAGATGCCGCACTGCCGCGATTCCCTTGTTCGCGATGTTCGAAGCCATCGCCGCGCCGTGGCCAACCACGCTCGGTGAGCCCCCGATCAGCTTGCCGGCGAGGATGGGCGTAGCGATCGCGGTGAGAATCATCACCAGCGAGGCCGCCATGGCGCCAAAGCCCTCTGCGCCGTAGAGGCCGTTGAGGCCGAGTTGCAGAGTGATGGCCAGCAAGAGAGCGCTGAAGATGGGCCAGGTGGCCACGGTCACGAAATGGCCGAACCATTTCGAGCCAACGCCGCTGATGCGCGGCATCGAGAAGACGAGGGCAAGAGGTCCGATGATGTAGAAGAGCGCGCACAAGATCGCCGCGAACATCCGCAGTACCCAGTGAACGGCGCCGCCGAGCTGAAGCAAGAGCCCCAGAACACCGTTGTAGAGGAGCCCCCCGGCGATGGTGCGCTGCCAGGAGCCGAGGCGGGCAGCGAGCTGATCGGAAACGGCTCCGCCGTTGTTCGCAGCCGTAGCAGCCTGAGCGCCCTGGGCATCGTAGATGCTCGCGAACGCCGCCTGCATCGCCACCGCGTACTTTTCGTGCGCGTCGGCTGGCGCAATTCGATCGGCAACCTCCTGCGTGACGTTGATGACCGTGCCGAAGATCGGCCGGTAGGCCACGAGGAGCAGAAGCACCATGATCGATCGATAGAGGACGGCGGCGAAGTCCTTGGCCTCGGTCGGCGAGTTCCCGAAAGCCTCCCAGACGAGCGCGATCACGAAGCAGAGCAGCCAGAATTCGCGCGCCAGCGTAAGGGTCCTGTCGAGCAGATCGGAGGTCGCGCCATTGGTGAGATCGAGCATTTGCGGCGCGGTGTTCATGGCGGGGGAGACCGGATTCGTGTCGATGCCAAGGTCGCCGAGGGGAACGGTGTGGCAGCCCGTCGAATCGCAGGCCACGTTGGGTGGCGGAGCCCCCTGAGCGCGAGCGCCGGAAGCGAGCAGCAATACGGCTCCGAGCGTAGTGAGAAGTCGGTTCACGGCGGCACCTGGCTGTCATCGAGAATGGAGAATCCGTCCGCCTTGAGGCGCACGGGAGGATGGACGATCTGTTGAACGCTGCGGTCGACCTGCCGCTGCTGGTAGATCGATTCCGCACCTTCGCGACGAAGCTTCGCGTTCTCCTGCTCCACGCGGATCGCCTGGAGACGAGTCATCAAGGCCATCTGGGAGTTCCCGTCCGCAGAGATCTCCAGCTGCGCAGTGGCCGCAGCTTCGGCGGCAGCCTGGCAGGCAGCGGGAGCACCTGTGTCCTCGCAGGCTTTCTGAAGGGCCCGCGCCTGGGCAACAGTGAGAGCGTCCTTCTGCAGCGCGCTGTGGCTGGCGGCGAACGCCTTCGCCGCTTCCTCATCGACGGCCGATAGCTGGTCGATGGGCCGGAGCCCGAACGTGTAGACCATGGCGGCGCGCGTCTCCTGAACGCCGAGCTGACGCTCGACCGCCGCGCACTGCTGATTCGGAAAGGGGGAGGCATTGAGATTCTGTTCGGCCGTCGCGGCCGCCTGGCAGAGAGCGGGGAGATTGGTCTCCTCGCACTGCTGTTGCAGCGTCTGCACGTTGCCCTGCGCATTCGCGCGGGCCATCACGTCCCCGAAGCAGATCTCCATCTGGGTCTGCAGGTCCCCGGCTCCGTGCAGCCAGGAGTTCGGATTGTTGGCCTCGGCCTCGAAGTACGCCGCGGCAGGAAACATGCTCTCGAAGGAGCGCGCGACGCGGGAAGGGCTGAGACTGATCACGCCGTCGGCCAGGTCGTAGGCATCCTCTGCCATGCGAACCATCTTCTTCGTCTGCTGATAGGTCTGTTTGACCTGCTCGAGCTGCTGGTTGATCGCGGCGAGCTGCTGCATGCCGTTGGCGAGAAGGCTGATCAGGGTGGCGGAGTCTCCGTCAGGGATCCCGAAGAAGGTGGAGGCGCTCGCCGCGTAGCTAATTGTGAGAGCGCCCAGGATGAGCGTGACCAGCACTGGCGCGTTGAGTCGGCGGAGCAAGGACACAGCGGAGCCTCCTTTCAAGCTGCAGCGCGGCCCTCGCCGCGCGGCGCTCCGTGCGGGTACCGAGCGGCGAGTTCCTGGAGAATGGTCAGCCGATCGAGATGCGGATTCTTGGCAACCGCGCGCTCGATGAAGTCTTTGTCCGCCTTGTCGGTCGTGAGGATCCAGTAGGCGAGCGGATGCAGCGCCATGCGGACGGTGGTGGTGTGCGCGCCGTACATGAGGAGGAAGTCGGAGTAGTGGCCGGCCTTGCGGTCGAGCGTAGCGAAGGCCTGGGCAGCGCGTGGCGTGAGGCGGAAGTACTCGATGACGCTTCGCTGGGCAGCGCCGCCACCGTGCTTCAGGAAGATCTTGAGATGCGAGTTGCCGATGATTGCGTCCGCGACGGGAGAATTCGCGAAGTCGGCGAGCTGCTGCGAAATCATCCACATCGCGACGTCGTACTTGCGCATCTTGCGGTAGCAGGCGGCGAGGAAGCGCTCAGCAACGGCGTCCGTGCCGAGGTACTCGTGCCCTTCGTCGACGGCAACGATGGTGTGATTGCGGCGCGTGCCTCGGCCGCCGAGGGCACGACTGCTAATCGCCTGCATGATGGCCGCCATCGCCACCTTCTTGATTGCCGGGATGCTGCTCACCTCCGAGAGTTCGAAGGTGAGAAGGCGCTGATCGAAGCGGAGCTGTGATTCCTGGTTCAGGAACGAGCCGTAGATACCGTCGCAATAGATGTTGAGACGCTCCGCGAGAGCTGCTGCCCGGCGCTTCTCATCGGCAGTGTTTCCGTAGGCCAGGAGGCCGTCGCGGAAGTCGCGGATGAGCGGCCGTTGCGTGGGCTTCTCGCGGAATTGCTTCTCGTAGACCTGGCCGACAACGCGCGAGACGAGATCCGTCTCGAGGTTCCCGAACGGCTTGTCGCCCTTGTCGATGACGCACACCTCGATGAAGTTGACGATCTCCTGCAACGCGCTTGCGGAGAGGTCGTTGCCATCCTCAAGGATCCGCTCGTACTCGCCGAACGGGCTGATCGACTCCTTCAAGTTCACCGTGATGTGCGTGCCGCCCATCAACTCGGTGAGCGGCCTCCAGCTATTGCCGTTGTCGAGGAGGATCGCGTCGGTGCCGGCGGCGAACGCGTCGAGCACCATCATGCCGATGGTCACCGACTTGCCGCTGCCGGTGTCGGCCGCCACGAACCCGTGGTGAGCGGCGGCGAGGCCCTTGTCGAAGAGGTCGAAGCGAAACGCGTCTCCGGTGGGGCTGAAGAGGAGACTGGATGCACGGGAGCAACCGCGCCAGGGTGCGAACAGCGGGAGGAAATCAGCGGCGTTCCGAGTGGTGCAGCCCTTGCGCCGGAGCTGGCGGTTGATGCTGCCCGGCAAGATGGAGAGGAAGGCAGGCAACTGCGAAACGTCCTCGATGAGCAGCTCGCTGTTGCCCATGTCGCCGAAGGCCGTGCGAGTCGCTTCTGTCTGGGCCTCGAGGTCAACCAGGTCGAGGGCTTCGAGGAGAACCGTCACCGAGAGTGACGCAAGCTTGGAGCTCATGTTGTTGAGCTCGAAGAAGAGCTTGCGAAGATCGTCCTGCTTGGACTGGTCGGCCGCCTCCTTGTCGATATCCTGCGACTGAAGGAAGGGCACCACCTTGGCGAGGGCGCTGACGAGCGCGTGCTGCGACTTGAGCTTCCAGCGCGGGCTGCTCAGCCCCGTCTGGCGCTCGACGCGCATCGCAACCGCGAGCGTGTATCCAAACGGCCGCTCCTCGCCGCCAGCTGCTCGTGTAGCGAGCGTGAGGAGGCGCTCGGCGCCGAAGTATGAGGTGCCCTGCTCGGGCAGAACCTTGAGGGTGAGCGCGCGGCGAAACACGTCGGCCTGGCGCAGGTAGCCGCGGTGCTCTTCGAGGTTCTCGAAGACGAGCTGCTCGGCCTCGGTGTACTCGCGCAGATGCTCACCCTGAGCGCGAATCGTGGACTCGGCCCACAGGTCGTCACGCACCCTAATGACGGGCGGCGCGTGGCGCGCCCTCGCGCGCGTCGGGTTGAGCAGTTGGTAGTGGAGCCGCCAGAGATCCTCGATGGTGAGCTCCCTGCTCTGCACGCCGTGGGCGGCGAAGCGCGTCTGAAGGCGATCGCGAAGCTGAGCGAGTTCGTAAAGGTTCGCCTCGTGCCGCTCGCGCGAGAGCTTCTCCGAGTTCGCGAACCCGAGGCGCAACGCAAAGGCGCCTGGCGCAGCAGCCTCCTTGGCCGCAGCAGCGAAGAACATGAAGAGCCGGACACGGCGAAGGGACCGCTCTCGTAGCCATCGAGCGCGCGAGGCGACGTAGGCGCGCAACGCCCGGGGCGCGGCGTTCTGCACGGTCGTTTCGTAGGCGCGAATGTCCTCTTCGACATCCTCGGAGACCCGGTAGAGGAAGAGCAGGCTGCAATCATCGTCGAGTGACGAGACGAGGTTGCGCAGGCCCTCGCCGAAGTGAGCGATGTGATCGTCGCCGGCGAAGCGCATGTCGATTGTGCCGAGTTCGAGGCCGCCGACGTAATCGAGCGAAGGCGTGACGAGAGCCGTGACCTCCTGCTCCCGGAGCGTGCGCCAGAGAGGAACGAGATCAGCGAGGGAGAGTTCCACGGGGATTCTCCACAGCGGGGACGTCGCGGAAGTCGTAGGAAGCGAATGGGAAACGTGGGCAGCGGCTGCGGGCGGCGGCCGAGAAGAAACCGCCGCCCAGCCAGTGCCGCATGCGAAAGGCGAACCAGTGCTGTGCGAAGCCAGGCGCGCGCCCAGCGTTGACCAGGCGGAGGGCGACATAGAGCAAGACGGTGATCCCGGCCGCCTTGATCTCGTTCCGGCGCATGGTCATTAAGAGAACGAGGCAGGCGGTCATGAGGAAGAGAGCCTCCTCGAGGCCAACCCCGAGGAAGCTCGTCTTGCTCTCGATGTTCCTGTAGACGGGCGCGCGCATGGGCGGTCGTTACCCGCCGCTCGAACGCATCAGGTTGATGATCGTGTCGCCTTCGCGAATGACGAAGAAGACCGCGATGCAGATCACCGCGGCCCACAGGGCCTGCTTGACGAACTCGGGCCGCATCATCGAGGCGACCAGCGCGACCACGATGGCGATGAGGCCCGCCGGCCCGATGATGTACGTGGCGAGGAAGTCGAGGAACTGCTCGCCGGGGTACGCGTAGCAGACGCGCTGGACGGAGAGGGTGGCGATGAAGGTGACGAGGGCGACGGCACGCGCCCGGGCGGTTGTGAGCTGCGGGGAGGGCTTCATGGAAGTGCTCCTTTGCGAAGAGGCGAGCGTCAGGGCTCGCCGGCGTTGTCCCGCAAGCTGGCCCGACAGCGGGCCGGCTGCAGGAAGCAGTGGGAGGTGGTGCTGGGCACTCGTCTGACTCAAGGCCATGCCGGGCAGGTCGAGCAGACGGGTCGTCGGAGTCATCAGCATAAGAATGTATATACATATTATGTACACACCACGTCAAGTGCCGTGTTCATGACCACGAAGCTGGGCGCAGACGGGCGCCTTCAGCGCATCGGGGATGCCGTGCGTTTTCCTCGAAGCGCATGCGGGCGGCTCAGCCGAAAGGCTGGGCGCCAGCGGGCAGGCTGAAGGTGGGCCGAGGCTACTTCTTCGGCCGCCCCGCCGCGGCGTGCCCCTCGGGCGCGCGCGCCGGCACGGCAGCTCCGCCTAGGAGAACCTGGCGGTAGCGTCCATCGAGCAGCTCTTTGAAGTAGTCGCGCCGATCGAGACCCATCGCCTTGCGATCCGCCTCGAGGGTTTCGAAGGCGGACCGCGACAGCCCGTAGAGCGTGGCGTAGTCCTCTACGATGCGTCGGAGGACGTGGGCCACCGCCTTGCTCTCGAACTTCGCCTCAGCCTCGATCGAATCGGAAGCCTTCATCCCGACTCTGATCTGATAGACCCGCACCTCTTCAGTCGGCCCTCTAGACATGGGAACCCTACTAACATGAACCCCGATAGAATGAAACCACATAGCGCTTATAGGCCCGAGGAATGCCTTTGAAGCGGCCCAACATCAGGTCCGTTGGTAACCACCCAAGCGAAAGGGCCTGATGGCGAGGCGGTAGGTCTCAGGTTCAAATCGGGGGGCGCGATTCTCGACTTTCCGATGACCCGCTGGCCGTTCCGCGGTCCCCCTCTACCGCCGCAAATACCGCGTCACTTGGGCTGAGACCCCGACGGCTTCAAACCGACTCCAACCGTCTATGTCGCGAGTAGCCTCCTCCTCCGTGCACGGCTTGAAGTCCGCCCATTCCGCGATGAGGCTATTGCGGGCACGCACGACCCGTTCACCGATGCTAGCGCTTGCTGGCGGATGGCTTCACGGTTCCATCCACGAAGACGAGTTCGGAGACGGGTTGACCCTTCCCAGCCCGTTCATTCCTGAGTTTCGCGAGAGCTTCGTCCTTCTTACCCATGCCGCCCACGTCGATTACGAGGTACGTCGCGCTCGTCGTCTGCTCGGCGTCTTTATACACTTCAAGCTGGGTTGTGAATCCGTGAACGAGTTTCTGGTTGGTAGAAAGCTTCACCTCGACAAGGATCCGCACGTCGTATCCGGCAGAAAACTTGAAGTCTACGGGACCGCCGCCACTATCCGCCTCCGGCGTTACGTCGAGGTTATTGGCCGCGCAATACGTGTCGGCTATCGCGAAGAAGAGTCGTTGGGCGGACTTCTCGTTTCTCGGCTTGCCGCCGTGCCACAACTCCTTGGCCAGTCCCTTCTTCTCTACAAGAAGCTCAAACCTCTCGACGATAGCCGCGACGATCTTTTTTGCATCGGCGAATGACTTAGGAGCGGCTAGTGGAAGGGGGTTCAGTTCTGCAGCCGCCCTCGCCGCATCGAGCCAACGAAGCAGCCCTTGTGGATCTGCGTCCGTATCGTATGCCGGCGTTTCCGCCGCCCTGATAGCGTCGAGCATTGTGAGTGCCGCTGTCTTGCTCGACATGACGCGCGCCCGGATCTCGGCCCTCTCCTTCGCGGTTTTGGCCTGCCATATGGCTCCAACGTCATTGCTTACGCGATTGCGGAGTTGCGCGTTGTGAGATGCCGCCGATGCGACGCCGTCCCAGTCAACTGCCACGGGCAACGGCTTCAATACGTCTAGCGGCACAAGGATCAGAGGCGTTCGCTCCTTCTGGAGCGGATTGCGCACTAGGCTGGCAGATTGCCCCTTAAGAACGAACTTCTCCGTCGGCACGGCGAGCGCCTTCTCGTGCAGGATCCGCTCATTGAAGGCAAGCAGGTCCGGCAGGATGATGTTTGTCGTCATGTCGCTGATGCGATCCGGACCAATTCCGTCTTCAAAGAGGGCGAGCAGGACGAAGTAGTCCGGGTCCTTCACACCCAAATCGACTATGTCCTTTGCAACCTCGAGGACCTGCTTCGTGAGGGCCGGACCGAACGCGGAACCCGCTATGGAGTTAGCTCCGTATCCAAGGCAGGTCCCTCGGATTTCACCGAAGTCCATCAACCGATAGGCATTTCGCCAAGCTATGTCGCCGTAAGTCTTCGATGCTTCGAGCAGCTTCGCCAGATCGCCGAAGAACGTCTTGTAGCGGGCTCTGCCGGTGCCGCTGATTTCGGGGTGTTCGCTGGATTCGAGGAGCAAGGGATCAATAAACAGGCGCGTGTCCACGTTCAGCACGGGATTGAGCACCCGGAGTTTCTTGAGTACGCTGCGGCTTAGGCCAAATTCGTCAGAGAAGAATCGCGGTCGCCTGATCTTTGCCATGCCATCCAGTCCTCGGACCCGTGTCCCGTCGGATGGGGGGCGCGCAAACGCCGGGCCCATGGGCACCCTGAAGCTCTTCCTAGCACACGAGGTCGCTGCGCGCCGTGGCCAAGGCATGTCTGGAGCGCAACGACCTAGTCTCGAAAGCCTACTTCTCGGCGGCGGCGGCTGTTACCCGAACTCCTGACGGAGACCGCGATGTGATCCCCCCGGTCTTTTGGGGACAGTTGCGCCGGCACATGCCTCACAAGCTGTACGATGGGCTTGCCATGTCCCTTCACCTTCAGGACCTCGTTGCCGACTTTGCAGCAACTCTTCGTGCGGCATATGCGAAGCGCCCAGCGTGGAAAGCCTTTCTTCCCGGAATCGGCCCACATGCCGAGGACGCCGCCGTCGCCTTCACGCTTTCTGAGATGCGCACGGCGAATTCCCCGACTCTTGCGCGGCAGCGCGTCGTTCTGGGCGAGCGCATTCGGGCCGACTTTCGGGATCTCGTTCATCCGGTTCACGGTCGAGGAAGCGTGTCCACGTGGGAAGTGCTCGAACCCGCGGATCGCTGACCATCGGCTCCAGCGAGGAGGAACGCTTGGCGGGACGGAAGAAGGCACAGGCCACGAAGACCGTGAACCCCCTTCACTTCGAGGATCTGGAGCCGAAGCGGTTCGAGGATCTCGTTCGTCAACTCGCCTACTCGTTCAAGACATGGAAGCTCCTTGAGCCTACGGGGCTTCTGGGAAACGATGAAGGCATCGACATCCTCGGAGTTGAAGCTCCTACCGAGGAAAACGGCGTGGAACGTCGCTGGCGATTCCAGTGCAAACGCTACAAGCGACTCTCACCCAAAGAGATCCGTGAAGTGGTACGGGAAGTCGTCCCCGACCCGGCTGCCGCTCCCCATGGGCTGGTAATAGCTGCGGCGTGCAACTTCACGGCGGATGCGCTTCTCGCGTTCCACGAGGAGGCAAAGACACAAGGGGTGCAGGAAAGCCATCTCTGGTCAAGGGCCAAACTGGAGGACCAACTCTTCCAGCCGGATTACGATCACCTTCTCTTCGCGTACTTTGGAATCTCTCTCCGAGCACGGAAACGCGGCGAGTTGGAAGCGGTCCGGCATGCGATCACCATCAAGCGGAAGCTACGTACTGCACTCGGCACCGATGCACTCTCGAACCTCGGTCACCGAGACGTGATCGTGAGAAACATCGCTGGCGATACGTATCCCGAACCTGCCGTGTCCGGGCAGCGCCCTGCGTGGCACGACGCGCGGGCGTTGTGGGCAGACCATGCCGCTGTCTGCTTTGAGATCCAACGGTGGATCGGCTGGCGCAAGCCCGACGGCACCTGGGACTTTGACGAGGCCACCGAGCTCGGACTTCACCAAATGCGACGAAATGGACGGCAGTCCGCAGCGGAGCGGGAAGCTGAGGCGCGCGCGCATCGGGAACGGATCCTTCTGGAAGCGGCGATCCCGAAAGAAGAACGCGCCTCGATATTCGCGCTTGCGTGGCTGCCGTACAGCCGCATTCTCGAGATCGATGAATTTGGCGAGGGTGACTCACTGCAGCCCGCGCCTCACATTTTCTGCGAGTGGCCTCACGACGCGAATCATCCCTACGACAGTTCGAGCCTCGCCCTCGACCAGTCATTCGGCGGTCCGATCCTGCTCGACATGTCCAAGCGAGACAAGTCTGTGTTCGCGACACTTCGCAAGAATGTAGATCTCTCGGAGGCTGCTCTGGAGGCGCACTGGGCGAAGATGAACGTTCCCGGTACGGCTCGATAGAGACTGCGCGACGCCCCGGAAGAGCTGCGACGCCAACCCGCGCGAAACAGTACTCTTCGGGACCTTCAGTGCGATAGTGATCCGGCGGGTGAGCTGCGAGATCCAGTCGCTGCCCCAGGAGCGCGCCTCGATCTGGGCCTTTGCGGCACTCCGGAGGCGCGGCATCACGCCGCCTCCTGCTGGCGCTCTTCTGCATGCTGCCTGCCGAGGATGAAATCGGCTGCCTTCTGGGCCGCGGCGGCCGCGGTGATGACCAGACGGGAATCGCCCTTGAGGACCTTGATCCAGCTGGCGAGATACGCGGTCGAGTCCTGCAGGGTCGCTGCCTCAATCCCGGCGGTACCGCTGATGAAGGCCGCGCCCATCTCGGCGATGAGCTCCTCGCGGCTGTATTCGTGCGAGCCGAACATGCTGCTATCAGTGATTCCCTTCCTGGCCAGCCGGGACTCGTGACCGGTGCTGTGGGTCAACTCGTGGAAGAGCGTCGAGTAGTAGAGCGCGGGCGAGTCGAAGAGCTGCGCCGAGGGCGTCGTGATCGTGTCGGTGCTCGGACGGTAGAAGGCCTGGGAGCCACCGTGCTCAATCCGCGGCGCGTTCGGCATCGAGCGCACGATGCGTTCGCACTCGGGGATGGCCTCGAAGGTACGGGCGACAGTCGCGGGCGCGGCAATGCCATCGCACTGCTCGACGTTGAAGACGGTGTAGTAGCGGAGCAGCGGCGCGCGGCGCTTGGCGGGGTCCCCGGCCTGCCCGTTCTCGGCCTGCTCCTCGTCGCCGTTCGACCAGCGCCAGAACACGACGGGGCATCCCTTGCTGCCCTTGCGGACACTCCCTCCGCGCTCGGTGGCCTGACGGTAGGTCAGCCAGTAAGGTGAGGCGAAGGGCATCGCGGAGAGGAGAAAGACATTGACGCCTCGGTAGCCCTTGCCGCTGACGAGGTTGCGCGGCTCGCCGGCTTCAGCGCTCCACGGCTTGCGCCAAGGGATGGTGCCCTGCTGCAGCAACTCGACGATGCGGGTGGTGATGACTTCGTAGACGGTCACGGGTTCGCCTCCGGGTTGGGCCCTTGGGTGGGCTTCGCCCCCGAAAGCAGAGGAGGCGCCGCGGGCGCCGACGGAAGCGGCGAGCGTGACGGGCGGCAGTTGGCCCGGCGCGATCGCTGCGGCTCAAATCAATCCGCCGGCGAGAGCCGCCGGCGCACCTACGCAGGCGCGTAGCATGCGCGCGCCGGAGGTGGCGGCCTTCAGCCGCCACGATTACCGCCTCGAACCGAAGAGGTTCGATTCGCGCGCGGCGGAGCATTCAGGCCGCTGTAGCGGCCG
>Ga0307479_10003870_pt1 | contig 13696 bp, 12 predicted proteins | sample atmos_gasesECM4C_FD_203743 | JGI IMG/M metagenome (GOLD analysis project Ga0307479, IMG submission 203743) | Hardwood forest soil microbial communities from Morgan-Monroe State Forest, Indiana, United States - atmos_gasesECM4C_515 | ecosystem: Environmental > Terrestrial > Soil > Temperate...
AGGATTCCCCAAATAGACTTGCGCATGTTCTTTCTCCCTTAGTAGGCCAGGCGGAATTCAATCCGCACGCGGGCCGGAAAATCCACCGGTTGGCCATCGCGTTTTGCAGGCTTGAACTTAATTTGCTGGGCCGCGCGAACCGCGGCTTCATCGAGCCCGTGCCCGAGTCCGCTGAGGACGCGGTTCACCTGGACCGTGCCGTCGGCTCGAAATACCAGGTCAATGACCACGTCGCCTTCCAGCTTTAGACTACGACCTTCGGCGGTGTATTCGGGACGGGTCTTGCCCAGGATGTCAACAGGGGTTGTCCCGCTTTCCGCAGAGGCGGCCTTTTTTTTCGGCGCATCGCTCACGACCTGGTCACCGAGGCCGCTCCTCTTCACTGTGCCCTGCTTCCCGCTCGGAGGCGGGATGGCTGTGCCGTTGCCAAACCCCGTGCTGGCCACGGTTCCGCGCACACCCTTGTTGCCGCCCGTCCCGTTGCCGTAGCCCGGGCCACCGGGAAGCGCTGGCAGGCCCAGGCGATTGACATTGGTCATTTTGTTGGGATTGCCTTTGCCTGGCAGACCGTTCACCTCACCAAATCCGCCGGTTTGCACTTTCTGAACCGGGAGGTTGACCGTCGCTGGCGCAGCGCTGCCGCTGGACAAATTTCCTACCTTCACATCATCTTTCGGCCGCTTTGGCTGATTCAACGGCGCCTCCATCTTCGTTGCTTCAAGAACGGGATTCAATTCCGGTGCCTTTGCGTCGACCTTCTTGACCAATGGCTGCAGCGCCATGGGCTGCAAGAAAATGTGCGGCTGCTTCGGATTCAGTTTTACGGGCTCGACAATCTCCGGCTTCGGCGCCGGCGGCGGAACCCTCGGCTTGATCTTTGGCGGGGGTGGGGCGACTGGTACTTCCGTAACAGGTGCGATCAGTGGAACGATTTGCAGGTTCAGCGCGACCTTGATCTTCTCGGGATAGAAGAGCGGGATTGCCAGTAAGAAAAGCAGAATCGCAAGCTGTACGCTGGCGCTGACGCCCATGCGGTCCCAGCGGGATTTAGGTTCCGGCAGCAATTCCAGGCGCGCCGGAATGGATTTCGTGCCAATGGCCTTCTTCCACGCGTCCCGACTGGGTGAACCGCGGCGGTTCGCGTCGAAGCCAACGCCCAACCGAATCGTGCTCGGTGGTGGCTCTGCGATCATGGTCGTCATCAGCGTGTTGCCTCGATCAAGATTCCGCCGCGCGAACGGTCGGGAGTCACGAAGACGTAGCGCTCCCAAGTTCGCTGGAAAAGCAGGAAGTGCGTGCAGTACCAGAGTACTGACGGGGATGAAGGAGTCCGAATAGGACTTTCGTACTAGCGTCGCGAAATCGCTACTGTTCCTGCGGACGCTCGCTTACCCCGTCGTTCTGACCGGGCCAAGTGGGTGGAGTTGCCAGGTGGGTGGGCAATCTGCATAGAATGACGCAATGCCGGACGGTCGGCGTGAGTTTTGTAAGCTCCTTTCCACCAATAGGCTTATGCTCTAGGATGCAGCCGAGGCCCGGGGTTGATTCCAAACTAAGCCTCGGCGTGGCTTGCAGGAAATGAGCAGACGCCCAAAAGAGCATTCGGGTAATCGAGAATCCGTCGACCCTACAAGATCGCTCGCGGATCGCGCCACGCTCGTCGACTCGCTCTATGCGCAATCATCAGCCGCGCGCTGGGGTCTCGCGCGGGAGCGTTTTGCCACCGCGCTTGCCCGCAGCGTACAGAAGCACTTTGCGGGGGGAAACATCACCCCCGCAAAACTTGAAGAGTACCTTGCGGCGCTGCATCTTGAGGACCTGGCCTTGGCTGCTGCTTGCGGCGCGGGATGCGAGGCAGCCTGGGAGCATTTCATCGCCGTGTATCGCGGCTATTTGCGCGCCGCTGCCGCCGCGGTGCTGCGCTGCCGCGCGGGTTCTCCGGAAGCTTGCGAACTGGCGGACTCGCTCTTCGCCGAGCTTTACGGGCTTAGCGACAGGAAGACTGGTGAACGTTCGCTCTTCCGCTATTTTCATGGCCGGAGCTCGCTGAAGACCTGGCTGCGGGCTGTGCTCGCACAGCGCCACATCGACGCTGTCCGGGCGGGCCGGCGTTTTGCTTCGCTGGATGACGCCGAAGCTGGGCGCGAAAAAATTAGACCGCGTCAAGGTTTGTCTTTGGAGTCGCCCGCCGATCCGCATCGCGAACGCTACATGGAAAGGTTCCGCTGCGCGCTGGATGCCGCGCTGGCGTGCCTCGATCCCCGCGATTCCGAACGGCTCCGTTTATATTATGCCGAGGAACAAACCCTTGCTGAAATCGGCCGGCGTCTTAGCGAACACGAGTCCAGCGTCTCGCGAAACCTGGAGCGCGTCCGGCGCGACCTTCGGCGCGCGGTGGAAGAGATGCTTCGCGAAGGCCGGGCTCCCGCCAACGGTTTTGCCGGGGAACCGGGGCTCAGCGACGCCGAAATTGCGCTGTGTTTCGAATACGCCGCGAAAGACGCCCCGATCGATTTGGATAGGCTGCTTCCGGGGAGAGGCACGCAAGGCCCAGTGGCAGGGAGGCGGGAACCATGACCGCGCGCTGCAAGAACGCGGCGCAGAGCCGTTCTAAGGATGGTGTTGCTCATGGCGCTTGACGACCGCGATCGGGGCTTTGAAAAAGCGCTGGCCCGCCGTATGCGTGCGAAAGCGGCTGGCACCGCATGCCCTGATGCCGAAACGCTGGCGGCCTATCACGAGCGCTCCCTCACTCTGGAGCAAATGAATACGTGGATGCAGCACACGGCCGCATGCGTGAGCTGCCAGGAGATTCTCGCGCAGCTCACAGCGACCGACGAAATTCCGGTGAGCGCGGACCAACGGCAAAATGCGGCTGTCGAAGGCTCGGACCTGTTCGAGGCCGTTTACGTTCCGGAAGAGTTCTCTACGGCAACAACCCAGGCAGCTATTGCTTCGCCGACCGCGATGAACCGGAAAGCGGCTGCCGTGGTTTCTTTGCGGCAGGGTCCAAAGCGCCTGCGTGCCGCGCCTTGGCGCTGGCTTGCGCCCGCGGGCGCACTTGCCGCCGGCTTGCTCGTTTGGATTGCCGTGCACGAAAACCGGCCGGCCAGACTGACTCAGCCTGCAAAGATTGAAGTCGCCGAGAATCGTCCGCCCGTGCGGCCAGAGGCTAGTGCAGCGATGGCACAGGCCGTGCCTGTTGAGCGCGAGAAGGCAGAGAAGCTCGCCCCTGCGCCAAAGGGTGCCGCCGCGGCCGATACGCGCGCCGCTGCTGTCGACGAACTGAAAAATCGCAGAGACAAACCGGTACTGAAAGAAGTCGCGCCACTTTCCGAGGACGCCTCCACGAAGTCGGATCGCAAGGACGAGGAGCCTGATGTGGCTGCACGAGTCCCCAGGGCTACGCCGGAAGGTGTCAGCGTTGGCGGCGCAGTCGATGCTTCGAAATCGAAACAGAATGCTGAGCTTTCCGCGCAAGACAGGGAAGAAACCAATCTGGTTCAGTTGCAGCCCTCTACTCCAAAGCCCGCCGCTGGCGGGCCTGCTCCCTTGGCCCAAACGGATTCCAAGATGATGAAGGAAGGCCGGCCCGCGCCCGCTGCTCCGGAAGCCGCATTGGGGCTATCTTCAGGATTGCGGGAGGCGCCTGCATTGCGCATGGCGAAGAGCCGCAGCCCTCGTCCGGTTTCCGCGCCGGGAGGTAAAGTGATTTGGCGCTTGGGAATGGCCGGGCTCATCGAACAATCCACGGATGGCGGACTCAACTGGACACAGCAGGCCAGCGGCACGACCGCCGATCTTTTCTTGGGCTCCGCGCCGTCGGAACAAGTTTGCTGGGTCATAGGAAATGGAGGCACGATTCTTCGCACCACCGATGGCGGCGCGCATTGGGCTTCTGTCGCTTCGCCCATCTCGCAAAATCTCAACCTGATTCGTGCCTCGGACGCGCTCCATGCCACGGTGTGGGATTCGTCTCGCCGGCACAGTTTCCAAACGAACGACGGCGGCGTCACCTGGACGCAAGTCTCCGGTCCGTGAAGTAGCACAAGGGTTTTCTCCGTGCGTGGGGTCAGTCTGAATGCCCCCGTTGCAAGAATTTCACCCCGTCTCGTTCTAATTGTGAAGGCCAAAACGGCCTGAGGTGATAATCATGAAGAGTTCTAGCTCCCGAATCGGAAATCGTTTGCGCTGGATTGTGGCATCGGCGGTCGCCGTGGTTGCCGGCGCGGCGCTGCTCTCCGCGGCGTACCACACACACAAAGTTTATGCGGCGCAGGAGAAAGATTCCGCGCGCGCGGCGTACGCGGATCAGACCACCAGCTTGAGTGATCAGACCGACCTCAACGTGACCGTCTACGACTCCAACATTGCTCTTGTGCGGGATGTCCGCCAGTTGATGCTCCCGAGCGGCGCGTTCCGGCTTAAGTTCATGGACATTGCCGCGACCGTGAATCCCGCTACCGTGCATTTTCGATCGCTGAACGATCCCGAAAAGCTCGGCATCATCGAACAAAACTACGAATACGATCTGCTCGAGCCTGCAAAGCTTCTGCACAAGTATGTCGGGAAGGAAGTGACGCTCGTTCGCTCCTATCAGGAAAACGGAACGACGAAGCATGAGGAGATTAAGGCCACGCTGCTGGCCGACAACAACGGCCCCGTCTGGAAGATCGGAAACGACATCGTGACCGGGATCTATTCGGAGAGCTATCGCTTTCCGGAAGTGCCCGCGAATCTTTACGAGCGCCCCACGTTGCTTATGTCTCTCGAAAACTCCGGCGCGCGCAAGCAGCAAATCGAAGCTTCTTATCTTGCCTCTAATCTTTCCTGGAACGCGGACTATGTCCTGACCGTCGGCCGCGATGACAAAGCCGCCGACCTGGACGGGTGGGTTACCGTGGTCAACAGCAGCGGTACCGCCTTCCGTAACGCTCGCCTGCAGCTCGTCGCCGGTGAGCTCAATCGTGTCCCTACGGAGAGCCGCATTCGCGCCATGGATATGGTTGCAGCCGCTCCTGCCAAGGCCAGGGAGCAATTCCAACAAGAGAGCTTCAGCGAATACCATCTCTACTCCCTCGGCCGGAAGACTTCCGTCGAAGACAAGGAAACCAAACAAATCAGTTTGCTGCAGGGCAGCGGCGTTCCCGTAGAGAAGATTTTCGTCGTGAACGGGCAAAACTATTACTATCACAACCAACAGACTCCCGGCGCCCCCCTGAAAGATCCCGTCATGGTCTACTACAAATTCAAGAACGAAGAGAAAGCCGGGCTCGGCATCCCCCTTCCTGCAGGCAACGTTCGCGTCTACCAGAAGGACTCCAAGGGCGGCATTCTCTTCGCCGGAGAAGACCGCATCGACCACACGCCCAAAGACGAGAATGTCAACATCCATATCGGCAACGCTTTCGACGTTGTCGCAGAGCACAAGCAGACGGACTACAAGCGCATTGACACCCACGTTTGGGAAATGGAGTTTGAGATCACCTTACGCAACCACAAGGAGTCGCCAATAACCGTGCAGGTGAACGAGCCCATCGGCGGGGACTGGGAGATGCTTTCTTCCACCTACAAATTCACAAAGACGGCTGCCTTTGCGGCGCAGTTCAACGTGCCCGTGGACAAGAACGGCACGTCCGTCCTGAAATACCGCATCCGCGCTCGTTGGTAATTTGTAGGATTTCTTCCCTGCTCGGCTGCTCCACCGGCCGGAGGCCAGCGCTACGCTTCAACCACCGCATCCGCCTCAATTTCCACCAGCATCTCTGGCGAAATCAGCTTGCTGATTTCCACCATGCTCGTTGCCGGGCGGACCGTGCCGAAATATTCTCCGTGCGCGCGTCCGACTTTTTCCCATTCCGCAATATTCGTCACGAAAATCCTCGTCCGCACCACGTCTTTCAAGCTCGCTCCGGCCTTCGCCAGCGCCGTTTCGATGTTCTTAATCGTTTGCACAGTCTGCGCGTGTACGTCCCCCGCGCCGACAATCTTTCCGTCCGGCCCCGTCGCGGTTGTCCCGGATACGCTGATGAAGTTCCCGATGCGCACCGCCCTCGAGTAGCCCACAATCGGCTCCCATGGCGTCCCGCTCGATATGTTCTGGCGTGCCATCTATATCTCCTTCGCCCCGCTCCGCTACGTCATCACGAAGCTGCGTGCTAGACTGGAATAATTATGGCACAGGCGATGCCCTCGGTTGGCGACGCGCCTTTGCGCGAGATAACGACATGAAATGCAGCAACATTCTAGAAGCGGTCGGGCACACGCCGCTGGTGCGTTTGAACCGCATCAATCAGGGCCTCAAGCCGCAGATTTACGTCAAAGCGGAATTCACCAATCCCGGCGGCTCCGTTAAGGATCGCATCGGCATCACCATGATCGACGATGCCGAAAAGAAGGGCCTGCTCAAGCCTGGCGGCACGATCATCGAAGGCACCTCCGGCAATACCGGCATGGGACTAGCCCTGGTCGCCGCCGTGCGCGGCTACAAGTGTGTTTTCACCACCACGGACAAACAGTCTAAGGAAAAAGTCGATCTCCTCAAGGCACTCGGCGCCGAAGTCATTGTCTGCCCAACTGCCGTCGAGCCGGAGGACCCGCGGAGCTACTATTCCGTCGCGAAAAAGCTCGCCCGCGAAATCCCCAATTCCTATTATCCGAATCAGTACGAGAATCCCATGAATCCGGAGGCGCACTACAGCACCACCGGCCCGGAAATCTGGGAAGACAGCGAAGGCAAAATCACGCATTTCGTGTGCGGCATGGGCACCGGCGGGACGATTAGCGGCGTCGGAAAATACCTGAAAGAAAGAAATCCCAACGTCAAAATTATCGGCGTGGACCCTTACGGTTCGCTCTACTACGATTTTGTCAAACGCGGCGAAACTATCAAGGCCAAAACCTATGTCGTCGAAGGCATCGGCGAAGACTTTTTCCCGGCGACCATGAACTTGAAGATTGTCGACGACGTCATTCAGGTCAACGACGAGGAGTGCTTCGTAGTCTCGCGCCGCCTCGCGAAGCTTGAAGGCCTGTTCACCGGCGGCTCCGGCGGCGGATGTATCTCCGGAACGTTGCGCCTGGCGAAAGATCTCGGCCCCGGCGATTTCGTCGTTGCGCTTCTCCCCGACACCGGCATGCGCTACCTCAGCAAGGTTTACAACGACGAATGGATGCGTGAGCGCGGCTACGTGGACTCTGCCGTGGCCATCACCGCCGCGGAAGTTGTCAACGCCAAGCACCAAGCCGGAAAAGTACGCGAGCTGGTCGTCGCGCGGCCCTATCAGACCGTTTTTCACGCGCTGAAAACCATGCAGGAGCAAGACATTTCGCAGATCCCGGTCTTCGAGGAGAATCTTCCTATTGGCACGATTTACGAAGATCAGATTCTGAATCTCGCGCTGCAGGGCAAGGATCTCCGGAAGCTCGTCGTCCGCGAAGTCATGAGCAAGCCGCTCCCGCGAATTCCCGGGACGTCGCCCGTCGAGCGCGTCACGCACATCCTCAGCCATGAAAATCCCGCGGTCTTCGTCGAGATGGGCGACGCACGCTTCGAAATTCTCACCAAGTACGACTTGATGAGCACCGTCGCCAGCCTCATGGAACAAAAGCGTTGAGTGACTTTTCCTCGTGAAGACCGTGCCCGACAGGATTAGGTAAACTTGAAAATTCTCGATTTCAATGAGCGCTTGAAAGATTCGATCCTCATCGCCGATGGCGCGATGGGCTCGCTGCTCCACGAAACTGTCGGCACGCAGCGTTGTTTCGACGAGCTCAACGCCACCGAGCCCGAAGCCGTCTTCCGCGTCCACCAGTCCTACATCGAAGCCGGCGCGCAGATCATCGAAACCAACACATTCGGCGCCAACCGCTTCAAGCTCGCTCCCCTCGGCCTCGCTGACGAAGTCCAGCGCCTCAACAGCCGCGGCGTAAAAATCGCGCGGGAGGCGCGCGAATCGGCCGCACGCGAAGTCCTCATCGCCGGCTCCATCGGTCCCCTCGGCCTCGGCGTACAATCCCGCCATCCATCGCCCGATGAGATTCTCGATATTTTTCACGAGCAAGCGCTCGCCCTCGAAGAGCGCGGCGTAGATTTCTACATTCTCGAGACGTTTTCCTACATCGAAGAGATTTTGCTCGCCATCGACGCCATTCGCTCTTTTTCGGGCCTGCCCATCATCGCGGAACTCAGTTACTCCGAAGAAGGCACAACGCACGGCGATCTTCGCCCCGCTGATGCCGCCGCCCAATTGAAAAACAAGAACGTTCAAGTCACTGGCGCCAACTGCGCTCTTGGCCCGCAGGCTCTGCTCCCCATTCTTCAGGAGCTCACTAGCGTCGATGATCTCCGCGTCAGTGGCATGCCCAACGCAGGCTTCCCCAGGCGCGAAGGCGACCGCATCGTCTACCCAAAGTCCTCGCCGGAATATTTCGCTCTCTTCGCGCGAGAAGCCGCTGCGCTCGGCGTGCGCATCCTCGGCGGCTGCTGCGGCACGACGCCTGCCCACATCCGCGCCATGGCAGAAGCGGTGAAGTCTCTTCGGCCAGCAAAGACCCGCGCCGTCACTTCCTCCGTCGACACCTTTGCGGCAAAGCCTGCGCCCGTCCAGCGCCGCGAGCCGGAAAGCCGTTTTTGGAAAAAACTCCAAGCCAACGAATTCGCCGTCTGCGTCGAGATCGATCCCCCGAAAGGCATTTCGCTCGAGCGTCTTTTCGAACAGGTCGGCAAGATCATGGCCTCGCGCCGTGTCGATGCCATCGACATCAACAGTGGCACCATGGCCCGCGTCGGTATGGACGCGCTCATGACCGCAGGCGCTCTCGAAGCCCGCGGCATCGAGACCGTCCCGCATCTAACCACGCGCGATCAGAACATCATCGGCCTTCAAGCCGCGCTTCTCGGCGCATGGACCATCGGCGGCGTCCGCAACGTTCTTGCCATCACCGGCGATCCGCCCTCCGTCGGCGATTACCCGGAAACCAGCGGCGTCTATGAAGTCGATTCCGTCGGCCTCGTCAAGGTTCTCCATCGCCTGAATCAGGGCACCGACTGGGCCGGAAAAACTCTCGGCGGCGCTACGAACTTCACTATCGGCGTCGCCGTCAATCCCGTCGCCGACGATCTCGACGCAGAAATCGAGCGCTTTCACGCGAAAATCGAGGCCGGCGCGCATTTCGCGATGACCCAGCCGCTCTTCGATCCTGAGCACTGGCACGCCTTTTTGAAGAAGCTCGGCGGCAAGTCTCCGATTCCGGTGCTCATCGGAATCTGGCCGCTGAATAGCTACAAGCAGGCATTGCGGTTGAGCAATGAAGTTCCAGGAATCGTGATTCCCGAGCCCGTTCTCAAGTCTTTGGAAGCTGCGGGGGCCGCCGCGCGCGATCGCGGTTTCGAGTTGGCGCGGCAAATGCTCGCCTGGTCGCGCGGCGAACTCGCCGGCGCGTACCTCATCCCGCCCTTCAAGCGCTACGAGGAAATCCTCGACGTCTTGTAGCGCAGGGCCGGCGCCAGCATCGCGTATGTGACGGCCACAATGATCGGGGCGACCAAGCACCACACGGCAATCGCGTGCCACGTTGTCGTCCATAGCAGCCGCATCGCAGCCCATCTATCGGCGCGAATCATCGCATGCATCTGCAGTACGGAAATCGGCAAGTGCTGTGCCCAGAATAATTTTTCGCCCAGCCGGAAAAAAGGAATCAGCAGCGCGATCTGCGCGGGATAAACGAAATAATTTACGATCTGGATGGCCGGCAGATTCAAGCGCAACACCAGCGCAGCGATCGCGCAGAGCGCCGTCGTCCAACCGATCGCTGGAAAAACTCCCAGCGCCGCTCCGAGTGCCATGCTCAACGCGATTTTTTCCGGCGTCACTCCTTGCCGCAGCAGGTCAAGGATTGGCCGCGTCAAGCACCGATAGAAAAATCCTTCTCTCATGTCTCAGGGCGTGTGGTCCGAAGGAACCTCGCTCGTGTGGTCGTGAATGATCCTCCATCCTTCGGGAAAGCGCTCGAAGACCAGCGAGAAAACTCCCCCGACGTCGCCCTTTTGCCTCGTCAGGTGCCAATGTCCGAGAACCAGCGCAGCGTCAGAGCCCAAGAATCGAAATTCGAGAGCGGAGAATTCGAGCTGACCCATGGCGCTGCGGTCGGGATAGCGTTCCTTGTACCGCGCCAGGACCCTGTCCCACCCCCGCGCGATGCCACCCGCGCCTGAGAAGGTCAGTTCCGCGGAGCGCCAGTACCCCTGAAGAAATGCCTCCACATCCCCGCGATTCCAAGCGTCCTGCTGAGCGGTAAGGACGCCGACGATGGTTGCACGGTCACGCGACCTGATGTCGGCTTGAAGCGCGAATCGGCCAGGAACGGCTGAAGCGCCCGCTAGAAGACATGCTATTGCAAATGAGACCAGCAACCGGTTTTTCACGGGAATGACTCCCTTCTTTCTAATCTATTGACAACAAGGAGGATAGAGGAGGTAACGTTCCTATGCAAGGAGCACAATGAGGGTGAGCAGATTGCAGCCTGTCAGCGGCCCAAGTTATAGTCTCCCAAAGAGTTACGCCTGCCGGGTCCAACGCACTGGTACTTCAGGCCTATTGTTAGCTATTTCTTCGGCTGGCAGAATCCCTTTGGAGGCTGAAGGATGTTTTCCGCCATGCTACTTGCGATCTCCGTCGTGGCCCTCACCCAGTTCGCCCTTTACTACTGGCGAGCGGTACTGGCAGGGGTTGCTGCACAGCCCGTCTCTGGCCGCGTGTTGGCAGCTGCGAGTGTCGAGAGCGGCAGCCTTACGGGGCCCGACTTTGAGAAGCTCGTGGGCCTTCTTGGTCTAACCCCGGATCTGAATCCCGATCGCGGCGGGCTGGGTCTCGTTCGCCTGTACTATCGCGTCATCGGTGGACTTAGCGCGCTGGCTTCCAACCGAATTCCAGCTCTCGCGGCCTGGATCGAGCAGGAACGCACCATCTGCGCGCGTTATGCTGCTGTACAGATTGACCGCCGCTTGCAAGCCAACATGGCCCTCGCTGCTTCTCTCCGCTCCTGCTAACGCCTGAAGCCTTTCTTCGATTACGGCCGTCTTTGTTTCAATACGCCCAGCGCAAGAGAACACTGCCCGTCGTGTAGCCCGCGCCAACTGCGACCAGCAGTACTAAGTCGCCTTTGTGCAAGCGGCCCTGCTCGACGGCGTCGCGCAAACCAAGAGGAATCGTTCCTGCCGTGGTGTTTCCGTACTTGTCGATATTCACCAGCACTTTGGAATCGTCCAGCCGGAGGCGCTCCTGCATCGCGCGGATGATCCGCAAGTTGGCTTGATGTGGCACGACGAGAGAAAGATCCTTGCTCGTGTAGCCGTTGCGCTCAAGGAGGCCGGCCGAAAGCTCCGCCATGCGGCGCACGGCGTATTTGAAAACCTGCGAGCCCTCCTGATGTACGACGTGCATGTTTTTTTCTAGAGTTTCGCGCGACGCGGGGTGAAGAGAGCCGCCGCCCGGCATGTACAGGTATTGCCCGCCGGAGCCGTCAATATCGTGGGCAAAGTCAATTATGCCTTCGGCGGACGAGGATGGTTCGAGCAAGACAGCGCCTGCTCCATCGCCGAAAAGTATGCAGGTGGCGCGGTCCCTGTAGTCGAGGATGGTGCTCATGGTGTCGCTGCCGATGACCAGAACTTTTTTGTGGGTCCCTGCTCCGACGAATTGCGCGCCAACGGTGAGAGCGTAGGCGAATCCGGAACAGGCGGCGGAAAGATCAAAGCCCCAGGCTTTCTTTGCTCCGAGGCGCTCTTGCACCAGGCAGGCGGTTGCGGGAAAGAACATGTCCGGCGTGACGCTTGCGAGGACAATGAGATCGATCTCGGCGGGATCCGTTTTGGTTTGCGCGAGGAGCGCCCTGGCGGCTTCCGTCGCGAGATGCGAGCTTGCCGTGCCATTTTCCACCACGTGGCGCTCGCGAATTCCGGTGCGCTCGCGGATCCAGGTGTCATTCGTCGCGACCATCTTTTCGAAGTCCGCGTTGGTCAAGACCTTGGGCGGAACGTAGCCGGCGACACCTGTAATTTTTGCCGCGATGCGATGAGACATAACTCTCCCTGGTGAAACGCTGAACAGCCCAAGAGATACGGCAGTTTATGCGATGGCGGCGTGAAGTGACAAGGAATAAGGATTCGCGGCGCTGCGCTGGCGCGGACTCGATGTGCTGGTCTTATGACGCGGGCGGAAGAATCTCGTAGCGCCACGAAAGCGTGGCAGATTTCTTGAGGGTGGCGGAAACGGAGCAATATTTTTCTTCGCTGAGCTCGATGGCCCGTTTAACGGCGGCTTCCTGGAGCCGGCCTCTGAGGCGGTAGAGGACTTCCAGTTTGGTCCACACGGAAGGCAGTTCCGGTGCGCGCTCGCCGGAGCTGATGACTTCGAGCGATTCGAGTTTCTGGCGCTTTTTCTCAAGGATGATGACCACGTCGGTTGCAGTGCAAGCGCCCAGCGCCAGGAGAAGCAACTCCATCGGGCCGGGACCCTTGTTGGATTGGCGGTCCGAATCGATTGTGAGGGCGTGACCCGAAGGACTGGTGGCAACGAATTGTTGTCCGCCGATCCATTTTACGGTTGCAGTTTGCATTTGGCCTCCGAAAGAGCTCCTCGTTTTCTCAAGGCATAAGGATAGCAGGGTTACGCAGAGCGCGGCTGCGGACCCGCGCAGTCAGGGTGAGAAAAAGGATTTGTCACACAAACTGTAGAGTAGCGGCTTGACAGGTTCGAAAAGGGTGTGTTAACTCGCGCGGAAACGAAATGGGGAGGTACAAGACATGAAGCACGCAATGGCTGCGCTGGCGATCGCAGCAGCACTAGGTGTTGCCGCGCCGCGGGAGCTTCGAGCACAAGACAGCGCGCACAAACTGACGGCGATGGATGAGTTTCAGTTGCAGATCGCCGTGGACCCTCAGATTTCTCCCGATGGAAAGAAAGTTGTCTACGTGCGGCGCTTCGCGGACCCGATGACGGACCGGCGCTACACGAATCTCTGGATCATCAACTCGGACGGGACAGAGCACCGGCCGCTCACAACGGGGAATCGTAGCGATGCTTCGCCGCGGTGGTCGCCGGACGGCACGCGCATCGCGTATCTTTCCGATGCCGACGGAAAACAACAGATTTATGTGCGCTGGCTCGATACAGGACAGACCGCGCGGATCACCAATCTCGAGCAAGCTCCCGATGCCATCGCCTGGTCGCCCGATGGGAAGATGATTTCTTTTTCCGCTCTCGTTCCGGGCAAAGAGCCGCACATCGCCGACCTGCCTTCAGCGCCTGCGGGAGCCAAATGGGCGGACCCGCCAATGGCCTACAACCGTTTGGTCTATCGCTTCAATGGCGCGGGGTATTTGAAGCCCGGCTATAGGCAGATATTTGTGGTCCCCGCGGATGGGGGCGCACCCCGGCAGATTACCAACGGTAATTTTCCGAACGGTGGCGACGAGTTAAATCCAAATCTTGGCGTTTGGACGCCGGACGGCAAGTACTTGATTGTCTCGGTGAACCGTCACCCCGAGTCCGATCACGAGTATTTGGATGATGAGGTTTATGAATTCAGCGTCGCGGACGGTTCGTTGCGCGCTTTGACCCACCGCAAGGGGCCCGACAATTCACCAGCGGTATCGCCGAATAACAAGTGGATCGCCTACACCGGCTTCGACGAC
>Ga0307479_10003871_pt1 | contig 13695 bp, 12 predicted proteins | sample atmos_gasesECM4C_FD_203743 | JGI IMG/M metagenome (GOLD analysis project Ga0307479, IMG submission 203743) | Hardwood forest soil microbial communities from Morgan-Monroe State Forest, Indiana, United States - atmos_gasesECM4C_515 | ecosystem: Environmental > Terrestrial > Soil > Temperate...
GCATCGGTGTTGAGAATCTCAGCGTAAAACCCTGGCTGGGGCACGCCGATACGATAGCCCTCGCGTACCACGGGGGTGGCATTCAGCACAACCACTATGCAGTCTTCCGGCTTCTTAGCGCGCCGGATGAACGAAAACACGCTGTTGTCCGAGTCATTGCAATCCAGCCATTCAAAGCCGCGCCACTCGAAGTCCACTTCGTGCAGCGCGGCTTCGGCGGCGTAGAGCTTGTTGAGGTCCGCGATTAAGCGCTGCATGCCCTGGTGTGGCTCGTATTGCAATAGGTGCCACTCCAGGCTATTTGCCTCGCTGAATTCGGCGCGCTGCGCGAACTCTTGCCCCATGAACAGCAATTTTTTGCCGGGATGCCCGTACTGATATCCATAGAGCAGCCGCAGGTTCGCAAACTGCTGCCACGCGTCGCCAGGCATCTTGTGCAGCAGAGAATTCTTCCCGTGGACCACCTCGTCGTGCGAGAAGGGAAGCACGAAATTTTCAGTGAACGCGTACAAGAGGGAAAAAGTCAGCTTGTTCTGGTGGTATTTGCGGTGCACCGGGTTCTGAGAAAAGTAGTACAGCGTGTCGTTCATCCAACCCATGTTCCATTTGAAACTGAACCCTAACCCCCCGAGATAGGTTGGACGTGAGACGCTTGGCCATGCGGTGGATTCTTCGGCGACGGTGAGAAGGCCGGGGAACCGCTCGTAAGCCACTTCATTGAGCCGCTTCAAGAAGGCAATGGCGTGGAGGTTCTCGCGCCCGCCGAACTGATTCGGCACCCACTCACCTTCCTTGCGTGAATAGTCGAGATAGAGCATGGAGGCCACGGCGTCCACGCGCAGGCCATCGATGTGGTACTTGTCCAGCCAGAAGAGCGCGTTGGAGATCAGGTAGTTCTGGACTTCATTGCGGCCGTAGTTGTAAACCAGCGTGCCCCAATCCGGATGCGTGCCTTGGCGCGGGTCAGAGTGCTCGTACAGGTGTGTGCCGTCAAACTCCGCCAGTCCGTGCGTGTCGCGAGGGAAATGTGCGGGGGTCCAATCGAGAAGGACGCCGATGCCTTCGCGGTGGCAGCGGTCGATGAATTCCATGAATTCCGCGGGCGTGCCATAGCGGCTGGTCGCCGCAAAATACCCGATGGTCTGATAGCCCCAGGAGCCGTCAAACGGGTGCTCCATGATGGGAAGCAGTTCGATATGCGAATAGCCGAGCTGCTTTACGTAAGGAATGAGTTGGTCGCCGAGTTCGCGATAGGTCAGCCAGCGATTTCCTTCCTCGGGAACGCGCCGCCAGCCACCCAGATGCACTTCGTAGATAGAGACAGGTTTCTCAAACCAATTGGTTTCCGGGCGGCGCTGCATCCAGTCGGAATCGTTCCATTTGTAGGTATCGAGGTTCGCGACGATAGAGCCCGTGCTGGGACGCACTTCTGCGCGAAACGCGTACGGATCACCCTTCAGCGGCAGCATGTTTCCGTTGGGGCCGATGATTTCGTATTTGTAGATGGCGCCTTCGCCCAGTTCCGGAACGAAAATCTCCCACACGCCCGATGAACCGCGAGCGCGCATGGGATTGATGCGGCCGTCCCAGTGATTGAAATCGCCGACGACGCTAACCCGTCGCGCGCTGGGCGCCCACACCGCAAAGTTCACGCCGCGCACTCCCGTCAGAGTCTCCACGTGAGCGCCAAGCTTGTCATACGTGTCGTAGTGGCGGCCCTCGCCCATGAGATACAGATCGAATTCGCTGAGAAGGAAGGGGAAGGCGTACGTGTCATAGCGCTCGAACGTATCGCCGGACTCCGTGTGATAGACGATGCGATAGTTGGCCGCAGCGGGGGCTTCGTTTTGCGCTTCCGGGAGAGTCGCCTCGAAGAAGCCCTCCGGGCGAAGCTTCTTTGCTTCAATCACCGTGGACGAGCCAGGAAAACGGATGCTCACTCCGGCGATACCGGGGTGGAAGACGCGAACCACCCAACGCCGTCCCGTGGGTGTCTCGATGGCATGTGGACCGAGGATCCCAAAAGGGTCGGAGTGTCGACCAATCACTACGGCATCGACGGCAAGATCGAACCGTGATTTCGGCGGGGCCGCGGACGCGACGGCCACTTTTTGAGTGCGCTGTTCAGGCAAGGTATGTCTCTCCGCGACGGGCGGGGGCAAAGATTAGATGCTAGACCACGTCAATAGCGATTCTAGGGTCGTCCGGCACATTTTCCAAGTTGAACGCTTGACGGAGAATGGCAGGAGAGCACGCGCGGTTTCTCGCGAGACGCCACGCGTTCCTATTCAAACTTTATATCGGAAAATCCGTCGCAAACCAGGCAAGCTGGCGTCAAAGGACCAAACTTTGAACGGGCGGGCGTGAGTGTAAAGCGTCCTAGCCTTCACCAGTCGACTTGGTCGGGGAAGAATTCGGACATCAGATCTTCGTAGTAAGGGAGAACTTTCTCTTTTTCTGGGCGAGCCCGGCCCTTAGAGTACAGGTCATAGGCGTTGAATTTGCGCACCCACTCAAACATGCGACGGTCCGTATCGTTCATCAGGTAATCGTAAGCGCCGTGGCGGTGCGCAGGATAAAACGAGTGATACCGCAGCATGTATTGCGCTTCCTCGGGGAGATACCGCCGCGTCACCTCGTAAACGTACTCATCGTGTCCAAACGACAGGTCAACGTTTTCAAGGCCGCAATTAGCCTCGTAGATGCCATACTTGGTTTGATACTCGGAAACTTTGCTATCGGGATTCGCCGCGAAAAATTCAGGAAACACAATTTGATCCGAGTACGCGCAGCCCACGGGAAACGTATCGCCGACCACCGCCCACTGCGGCTCGCCATAAAGGCACAGCACCTTGCCAAGGTCGTGCAGAAATCCAGCGGCAACGAACCACCGCGGGTGGCCGTCCTGGCGAATAGCCTCCGACGTTTGCAGCAGATGCTCGATTTGCGTGAGGTCTGTATCCGGGTCGCTGTCGTCCACCAGGGTGTTCAGATAGTCGGCCATCTCCCAGATGCTCTTCTTGCCGCGCTGTAGGCCGCAATACTCCGCCTTCTTCGCCTTGACGAACTCCACGGTTTGATGCGCATGGTTCTGCCGGTAGAACTCGGTTACCGTGGGATTGGCGTCCGGCTTATAGTTGCGAAACTCTTCCTCGGATTTGCCTTCGCGATAGCGAGTAGCGACAAAATCGTCCCAATCCTCGAGCTGCTTCATGGGCCCGTTTTGAGTAAGGTTGTTCATGGGGTTATATCCAGCGTCCCTATCTATATTATGGAGCCGCGAAGCCTTTGGCACAACACCCCGGACGGTTCCATCCAACAGATGTTTGATTCGCGGCCATACCGAAACGACGCATTTTCTGCAGTAGCGCAGGGCGGGGTCTTCGCAGCCCTGCGGCCTTCCTGCGAGCGTTGGCAATAACGCCGTCGCGAGGCTCGTGCACAGCCACGTTGCAAATCGGGCACAAAAGGTACGTTCGCAACTTTACGGTAGGCAGGCCTCGGACCATAATCCGCTGTGGCTGCGACGTGCGCTCCACATCGCAGATCTCACCGTCAGAGCAGCGGTTAGGCGCCACTCCTGAAACGTGGGCAAAGGGAAGGGCACCGGAGCAACCAAGAACATGCGACGTTCCGACCTGGTTCAGTACAAAGAAAAGGAAAAGGGCGCGAACACGCGCACCTCGCAGATCGTTTTCGGCGAGCGGCAGCATCTGTTGCGTGTGCTCGATTCCCTGGAAGGCACGGAACTCCCTATCGCGCGGATGCAACAAGAGCGCCGCATGCTCGAGGAGCTGATTCATGCGCGCACCCGCGAGCTGAATCAAATCAATACGGCGTGGGACGAAAAGGTCGGACTGGTCTTGAGCGCCGAAGCCGAACCGCAAATGCTGGAAAAGCTGGTGAAGCAAGCGCCCAAAGACGACTTTTATTTGTTGCGGCTGATCAGCGAACATCCCCGCGCCAATGCCAAGACGCTGAACAAGCTGGCGAAGCATCCCTATGGGGCTATTCGCGAGAACGTCGCCCGGCATCCCAATGCCGACGCAGGCACGTTAACATGGTTAAGCCGCGACCGTAGCCAGCCACTGTGGTATCTGGTAGCGTTCAATCCCAATACGCCGATGCCTCTACAGCGCCGGCTGAGAGACCGACTGAAACGCCTCGGCGAAAACCAGGCCTCGAAGTAACTGTCGATTCATAGTTCGGGACGCTGCGCGCGCTCTCAGTAAAATACGAATTTTCACCCTTCTACGGCGATTGCTGGTTAGCGCAGGCAACGCCGCCTGTGCTACGCTGCGCGGTCACGCCTAAGCGATGCCCAGCGGCCCACAAAAATCGTCCATCTCGCCGGCATTAATTTTCCTACGCGAGCGTTGGCTGAGCGTCGGAATTGTCTCCCTCCTGTTGTTGATTCCCTGCACTTGGCATCGGCGGATTGAAGCCGGCGACCTCGGCAGCCACGTCTACAACGCTTGGCTCGCGCAGCTGATCGGCAAAGGCCAGGCGCCCGGGCTTTACCTCGTCAATCGATGGGACAACGTGCTCTTCGATATGATGGTGCTGAAATTGGGTAATCTCTTTGGTCTAGCAGCGGCGGAAAAAATTGCCGTATTCGTCTGTGTGCTGATTTTCTTCTGGGGAACCTTTGCGCTGATTTCGTCCGTGGCGCGGCGGCCGGCGTGGTTTCTGTTGCCCTGCGTAGCGATGCTGGCCTATGGGTGGACCTTTAACGTCGGATTCTTTAATTACTATTTGTCGATCGGGCTCGGTTTTTTCGTCATTGCCATAGTGTGGCGGGCCGTAGTTGCTGCTGACTCGGAGCCTTCCCTTGACGGTTTGTCGCCCGGTCCGGCGGACGGGCGAGCTGCGGCGGTACAAACGCGAGGCACCAGGGCGCGGTGGGGCGGGGAAGTCGTTCTTAGCTTGGCGTTGACGGCCCTCGTGCTCATCGCGCACCCGCAGGGATTTGCTTGGCTGTTTGGATGCGTCGGTTACATCGTGCTCTGGAGGATCCTGCCAGGCTGGTGGAAGCTGGCATTGCCAGCCGCGGCCGCCGCGCTGATCGCTGCCGTGCGTTTATATTGCGCGCGGCATTATGAGATTTGGATGATCGGTGACGTCTTCGGTCGCGGAATCTACAACGGCAGCGATCAGATTCGTCTGTACACACGCGAATATTTATTCCTGAGTGTTGCGGCAATGCTGTTTGGCATCGCGTGCTTTTTCATGGAGAGCTGGCGCCGCCAACGCGCGCGCGAAAATTGGAAGGCCCTTCGCTTACCCTTTGAACTGTACGCGGTCGTAGTCTTCGCTACCTACGTGGTACCAGACTCTTTGCGGACTCCGATCTATTTCGGGTTGATCGGCGGGCTGGCCGCGCGCCTGACGACGATCTCGGCCGCGTTAGGGCTATGCGTGTTGGGACTTATGAAACCGCGCAAGTGGCACACGATTGGATTTGGCGTGGTTGCGGTCATTTTCTTCAGCTTCTTGTATCGAGATACGGGCGTCCTCAATCGGATGGAGCAGCAGATCGTTCAGCTGGTTTCAACGCTGCCACCGGGCCAGCGGGTACTGGCCACGATTATGGCCTCGCCGCATTCTAAGGTGCCGTTCATTGTGCACATGGCCGACCGCGCTTGCATCGCGCGATGCTTCAGCTTCGAGAATTATGAGCCGCCTTCAGGGCAATTTCGGGTCCGCGTGCAAGAGGACAGTCCGGCGGCTTCATCGGATGTTGACGACCGGCAAGACATGGAGTCTGGAGAGTACCTCGTGAAGCCTGAGGATCTGCCCATGTGGCAAATCTATCAGTGCGATCAGAACGATATGACCCGCCTCTGCCTGCGTCCCTTGACCGCCGGGGAAGTGAATGGCCGCCTGAGCTTTCCTCCGCGAGACTAGGTTGACCCTTCGCCGCATTCCATTGTAGGGGAGCAGCACAGCTGCGCCCCTATTCAGCAAGCGGTCGGGTCCTACGTAGCTAACCGCGTCTCGACAGAAAGCCCTTCTACTCGGCTCTCTGAGCCCGCCCGCGGTTTACATAACATAAATTATGCCAATTGATGCGGAAGACAAATTGGCTCTTGCAGCAGGCCAATCTCGTGTAGAATTGGCTGAAGGTGAGAGACAATGCTTCCTCTGCATCTCCAGCCCGAAAGCCACGTGCCCCTCTATGTGCAACTGCGTGACCAGCTTCGCGCCCTCGTTCATGCCGGTGACTTGCGCCCCGGGGACCGCATCCCGGCCAGCCGCGAACTAGCCACTATGCTCGGCGTTCACCGCACCACAGTGGCGAATGCCTACGCGGAATTGGAATCGGAGGGCCTGATCCAGGGGCACGTCGGACGCGGCACCTTCATTCAAAGGAATGGCAATGGCCTGAAGATTACACCTCCCGCGCCCCCGGTCCTGAACGGCGCCAACGGCCTTCGCTGGGAATTGTTGTTTGCCGACGAGCGCAGCGAAGAAGTGTTAAGTCGTTTGACCGCGCTCGCTCCCAAGGATGCGCTGTCGTTCGTGAGTGCTTGCGCCGCGCACGAATTTTTTCCCATCGATGAGTTGCAAATGTGCGTGAATGCGGTGCTCCGCAATGAAGCGAACGAGGTGCTGAGTCTCGGGCCAACGGATGGATACCCGTCGCTGAAGGAACAATTGCTTGAGCTGCTGCGCCGCGACAACATCCCTTCCAAAGATGAAAACCTCCTGATTACCGATGGTTGCCAGCAAGCGCTGGACCTGATCAGCAAAGCCTTTGTCCGCCCAGGCGACACGGTGCTTCTCGAAAACCCCACCTATCCCGGCGCCGTGGCGATCTTTAGCAGCGCGCGCGCGCGTTGCTTGGGCGTGCCGGTGCGCGCACACGCCGAGCCGGGGACCTCACTGGGGATGGATCTGGAAGCGTTGGAAGCAACCTTGGCCGCGAACCGTGTCAAGTTGCTGGTGTTAACGCCCGATTTTCAGAACCCGACGGGGACCTCCATGCCCCTGGCCTCGCGGCGCAAAGTGCTGGAACTCGCAGGCCGCTATCAAGTGCCCATCGTCGAAGACCACATCTACGCTCGGCTGCATGCCCGCGAGGAGCGTATACCCTCGCTGAAGCAGTTGGACCGCTCCAACCTCGTAATTCATATCGATAGCTTCGCGAAGGTAGCCTTCCCAGGCCTGCGTGTGGGATGGATCGTCGCGCCCATCGCAGCCATCGAGCGACTACGGATTGTTAAGCAAAACACCGATCTGCATACCGACCAGTTGGCGCAAGCCACACTAGCGGAGTTCTTGCGCCGTGGCTTGTTTACCAAGCACGTGGCCAAAATGAGAAAGGTGTACGCTTCGAGGCTCATGGTTTTGGATGAAGCCCTGCGCAAGCACATGCCCGAGGAGACGCGCTGGACTCGCCCTGAGGGCGGGATGTGTTTGTGGCTCGAATTGCCTCCGGGATTCGATGCCAACGAATTGCTGATTCATGCTAAGGAGCGTGGTGTGCTCTTCGCTCCCGGTAGATATTTCTACGTGCAAGGTACCGCGCCAAACACCTTGCGCTTGGCCTTTGCCGGCTTGGACGAAAAGCAAATCGCCCGCGGCGTGGCGACTCTCGCTGATTTGTTGCGCATCGAGATGAAGAAGCGGCAGCGCGGCGTACGAAGAGCCGAGCGCAGCCGCGTAGCTCTGGTGTGAAGAAAGGGAGAGATTGCGCCAGAGTGAGCGAGACGATCAGACTTGAGCCGAATCCCACGAATCGCTGTTTTGGATGCGGCGGCGCCAATGACTCGGGAATGAAGCTCACATTTGAGCAAGACAATGCCAAGCGCAGGATTATCGGGCGATTTGTTTTGGGCGAAAGATACCAGGGCGGCGGAGGAATGGCGCATGGCGGGATCATCGCCACGCTTCTGGACGAAGTCATGGGCAAAGTCTGCCGCTTTCGTGAAGCGCGCGCCGTTACGGCGGAGCTCAACGTACATTACTTGAAGCCCGTGAACGTGAAAGACGAAATTTTGGTGGAAGGCTGGGAAGTCGACCAGAAGGGCAGAAACTTGTTCCACTGCGGCGAGATTCGCAATTTGGCGGGCGAGGTTCTGGCACGAGGAACGGGACGCTTCGTCATTATTGCCTGACACACCAAGGAGCACCGATTTTGAGGCTCGGCGTCAAGCCTAAGCCACTGGAATCTAGAGAGGAGAAGTGAGATGGACGCGAAAAAAGTAAACGGCAGCGGGAACGGCAACACCAACGAGTGGCGCGTCAAAGTTGGCCTGGCGGAGATGCTCAAAGGCGGGGTCATTATGGATGTGACCAACGCCGAGCAAGCGAAAATTGCCGAGAAAGCCGGCGCTTGCGCGGTGATGGCTCTGGAGCGCGTGCCCTCGGACATTCGCAAAGAAGGCGGCGTCGCGCGCATGGCCTCCATCAAAGTGATCCGCGAGATTATGAAGACCGTGACCATTCCCGTGATGGCCAAGGTGCGCATCGGGCACTTTGCCGAAGCCGACGTCTTGCAGGCCCTCGAAGTGGATTTCATCGATGAAAGCGAAGTGCTCACTCCCGCGGATGAAGAGAATCACATCTGGAAGCACGATTTTCGCGTTCCGTTCGTTTGCGGTGCTCGCAATTTGGGTGAGGCCCTCCGCCGTATTGGCGAAGGCGCGGCCATGATCCGCACCAAAGGCGAAGCGGGTTCGGGCAACGTGGTCGAAGCGGTGCGGCACATGCGCACCATCGTTAGCCAAATGAAAAAGCTCACCACCATGCGCGATGACGAGCTGATGCGCGAAGCGAAAGAACTCGGCGCGCCGCTCGAGCTGGTTCGCCAAGTGGCGCGAGCAGGGAAGCTCCCCGTCCCTAATTTTTCCGCGGGGGGTATCGCCACTCCGGCAGACGCGGCCCTGGTCCGGCGCTTGGGGGCAGAGGCTGTTTTCGTCGGCTCAGGCATCTTCAAATCCAGCGACCCCGAAACCCGCGCCAAGGCTGTCGTCAAGGCCACCACGCATTTCGAGGACGCCAAGGCCGTTCTCGAGGCTCACGAAGAATTGGGCGAAGCCATGAAGGGCCTGGATGTGCGCCAGCTCGAAGAAAAAGATCTGCTAGCCACACGTGGCTGGTGAGCGGAGTTCTTCGTAAGGGCGCAGTCCGCCTCAGGCGGACGCCCCAGCTTGGCGAAAGCTTACTGAGTGAAGGCCTTTTCTGCGGAAATGAAAATCGGAATCTTAGCCGTACAAGGTGACTTCGAGGCGCACGCCGCGATGCTAGCAGGCATGGGCGTGGAAACCGTCGAGGTGCGCACGCCAGAAGATCTGCAAAGCTGCAGCGGCTTGATTCTTCCCGGCGGCGAAAGCACTACGCAACTGCAATTCCTGCAGGAGGAAGGTCTCTACGACGCCATCAAAAGGTTCGCGGCGGAACGAAAGCCCGTCTTCGGCACCTGCGCCGGCGCGATTCTGCTGGCCACCGAAGTAAAAAATCCAGCGCAGGAATCTCTGGGTTTACTCGATATGACCGTTCTCCGCAACGCCTACGGCCGCCAGATTGCCAGCGACGTTGTGAGCGGCCCATCCACACTGAAAAAAGAGCCTCTGGAAATGGTGTTCATCCGCGCGCCCATCATCGAGCATGTCGGCCCCGGCGTGGAAGTTCTCGCCGAATACGCCGGCAAGCCCGCCTTGGTGCAAAAGGGCAATATCATGGCCGCGGCATTCCATCCCGAATTAACGAATGACACCACGGTGCACGCGCGCTTCGTTAAAATGGCAAACGGCAGAAATGGCGGCGAGCTGAAGAACGTCAGCTCGTGAGCGTCAGGAGAAAAGTTGCGGCGCGATAAAACCAGCGTTTCCCAGGAGGACTATCTCAAAGCCATTTGGGAAATGCTCGAAGAGAACCACACGCCGATCAGCGCGCGTTTGGCGGAAGAACTCAATGTCACTCCTCCCGCGGTAACCGCGGCGCTCAAGCGCATGATCCGCGACGGCCATGTACGCGTGGACCGGGAAGGCCGCATCGACCTCACCAGAAAAGGCCGGCAGTTTGCAGAAAATTTAGCGCTTCGCCACCAATTGGCGGAGGTGCTGCTGACTGATGTCATCGGGCTTTCATGGTCCAAAGCGCATGACGAAGCCGAGCGCCTTGAGCACGGAATCTCGCCCGAGGTCGAAGCGCTGTTACTCAAGCGCTTTGGGAGCAAGAAGAGTTGCCCTCATGGCGTGCCCCTGCGCGGCGGGATCGCCAAATTGCGGCGAAACGGAGCTGTGCCTCTTTCCGATTTGCGCGCCAACGACAAAGCCGAGATTTTGTGCGTCTATGAAAAGGACGCGCAATTTCTGGAGTTCTTAGAAAACTTGCAGTTGCGCCCGCAAACGCACGTGGAAGTAAAAAAACGCGAATACGACGAAACTATGACCGTGCGCGTATCGGGTCGCACCATGCACTTAGGCAAGCCGGCGACCAGCCGGATTTGGGTACGACGCCTGGAAAAGTAGCTTCAGGCGCGCTCGTCCATAAGAGCTTTGAGGCGACCGTACCCTGCGCGGCTCACCGGCAGCCGCGTGCCATCCGCAAGAATCGCGAGGCGGCTATCCCTCCCGTATGGTTCGATGCGTACGACGCGCTCGAAATTCACAATATAGGAGCGGTGAGTGCGCACAAAGCGAGACGGGTCCAGGCCCGCTTCCAGACTGGCGATCGTTTGCTGCTTCAGGTGTTTTGTACCCTGCGTTGCCAGCGCGACGTAATCGTCTTGGGCCTCCGCGTAATCCAGCTTGGCAACCGGAATCAGCGTGACACGCGTGCCGTCTTTGACCACGATGCGCTCCAAGAACTGTTGCGGTGGACGGGCAGCGGCCGCAAGTTCCGCCGGGGGCGGCAAAGTTTGCGGCAACCGCTGCAGTGCGCGTTGGACAGCCGTCTCAAAGCGCTCACGGCCGATGGGTTTGAGCAAATAATCCACCGCGTGCACCTCGAACGCGCGCATTGCATATTGGTCGTAAGCCGTCGCGAAGATCACCGCCAGGTTGCCGTCGCGATCGATGAGTTCGAGGACATCGAAGCCCGTCAGCTTGGGCATCTGCACGTCGAGGAAGACCAAGTCTGGCTTGTGCTCGGCAATTGCTCTCACCGCCTCGAATCCGTTGGCGGACTCGGCGACGACCTCAACTTCTGGGTGCGATTTCAGCAGTTCGCGCAAAGCGTGGCGCGCCAGGTCTTCATCATCGACGAGGACGGCGCGGATTGTGCGCTGGTTGGGCATAATCACTCGCCGGCTTGCGTCGCTTCTGGAACAGGAACGCTCGACGCTTCGGTTTCTGCCTCGGGGGTTTCCGCCGGCAAAACCAAAACCACGCGAAAACGCTCTTCCTCAGCAGTGCTGCGAATCGTGGCCTCTTTTCCGTAGCGCGCTTCGAGGCGCTGGCGAACGTTGGCCAATCCCATGCCGCCTTTTCGCGAAGACGGCGCATCGGGATCGACGGAATTTTCCAGTGAAACATGCAGCAGCCCACCACTACACTCTGCCGAGAGCCTTACCGCCCCTCCCTGCGGCAGGTGCGCAATCCCATGAATCACCGCATTTTCGATGAGGGGCTGCAGGATGAGCGGCGGCACGAGGCAGGATTTTGCTTGCGCATCGACGTGCGCATCCACTTGCAAACGATCCCCGAAGCGCACTTTCTCGATCGCCAGAAAACGTTGCAGCAGGTTCAGTTCTTCCTGCAAAGGGACCAGCGCCTTTTCTCCCAGCCCTAAAGTCATGCGTAGAAAATCGGCCAGCAGGATGCACATTTCCCGCGCTTTGGCAGGATTGAGGCTGGTAAGCGCGCTAATGGAGTTGAGGCTGTTGAACAAAAAATGCGGATTGATCTGTGCCCTCAGCGCTCGCAGCTCGGCATCGCGCGCCAGGATGCTGGTTTCCATCGCCCGGGCTTGCGCCGCTTGGGACTCCTCCAGGGTGAGGACCACGTAATTCGACGCGACCGTAACGCTGTACAGCAGAAAACCAACGCCGAAGAGCACGGGAATTTGCGGAGCAAATCTCTGATCCAGGCCCTGAAATGCCGGCAACTGCGAAAGACCATAGGCCAGAACCTTGGCAATTCCGACCCACAGGGCGCTAATGATCAAATTCGCGACCGTATGCGTGAGGAACAGGCGCGGCCTGCTGGTCTTCTCAATCGGCGTTGCTTTGCAGGAATACCAGGTGGACAGGCCGATGAACGCATAGATAAGGCAGAGCGGGACGGCCAGGGCGGCGGCATCGCTCCAGCCAAGTTTTCCGGGTACTGCCAAAAGATAGCTCAGAAGTATCGCCAGAGGTGCCCATGCAAGTAAATAAATCCCTAGGCGATGAACAGAGCCATGGCGTCGTCCCGGGCCGCGCTTGAGTAGCGGGTGCATAAGGCGAGCTCCGTTCCTCAGTTCCTGATTTCTACTCCCCCGAGTACGACCATTCCCGTGACGACAAGAGTCTTCGTTTTTCCACCAGGCGGCTCCACTGCTTGGCGCGAGGTATCTTCATAGCCGCCAAGCACCGGAACGCTGCGGGAGTGCACCTGCCAGCTCTCCGGAACGCGGATTTCGACGCCGCCCAGGACGCAATTGATTTCCAGAATCGCTTCGCCATTTTCGCTGTCGATATCGGCATCGCGAAAGTCCAGCTCGATTCCGCCAAGGACAGCCGTGGCTTTGCCGCCCTGGAAGTTTTTGGTGCTGATGCGCCGTTCACATCCGCCAAAAATCGCAACCGCGTTGAGCCCCCCGGGAGGAACATTCGTAGAACCCGTGGTGGCGCCTCCGACCGCACCGGCCACCGCACCGCCCATCTGCTGACGCACGTTGTCAACGAAGCGTCGCTTGGCGTTCACAAAGCCACGCGTTTCCAGCGACGCCCACATCAGCAGCAGCCCGACGGCGATCAGCACAAGGGGCCACATGTCTGCGAAGGTCAAATGCGTGAGTCCCAGCTTGTTCAGTTGCAAAAAGGCGCCCGCCAAAATCAACAGAAACCCAAAGAAACGACCCGACTGGGTCAGCACATTCATGATGCCGAACAGAATCAACAGCACTGGCCAGAACCGAACGACGGGATTAAAAGGAATCACTCCCATGTTGTTAAGAAGGCATGACACGCCGACCAAAACGACGGCGAGCCCCCAGGCAAATCCCCAGTGCACATCGCCAAGGAGCATGATCGTGGGGCGTTTCATCCGCTGGTCGAAACGGTCGTGCACACCTTGCATCCGCTGATGAATCCGTTCGTTAATGTTTTGGTGAATTTCGTCGCGCAGCTTCTGCGCGAAATCGTTCTTAGAGTCCCGCGGATCCATTATTGGTCTCCCTTGCGCGGCTCCTGCGCATGCAACCGATCGACCGTCTTCGCGGCTTGGTTCTGCGATAGGGCGAGTCCCGTCACGATGACAGCAAGCGCCGAGAATAATAGCAAGATCTTGTCGACGAACGAGAACAGGGCGCCCTGGTTGAACGCCACGAACTGCAGAACGTGGATCGAGGCCACACCCAATCCAACGCACGAACTGAGCAAGTCCACCGGGGAAGCGTTGAAAAACAACCTGAGCTGGAAACCCAGCAAGCCCAGATGTGCGAGCAGTATCGCGGAGCCTGTCACCAGCAAACCCATTCCCGCCATCCTCTGGAGGTTTATCGTTTGAGATGCTCTTCTTGCCGTCATGGCGACCTCTCAATCCT
>Ga0307479_10003873_pt1 | contig 13693 bp, 10 predicted proteins | sample atmos_gasesECM4C_FD_203743 | JGI IMG/M metagenome (GOLD analysis project Ga0307479, IMG submission 203743) | Hardwood forest soil microbial communities from Morgan-Monroe State Forest, Indiana, United States - atmos_gasesECM4C_515 | ecosystem: Environmental > Terrestrial > Soil > Temperate...
CCGTGGTGTCCAGGACAAAATCCCTCTCCAGGCAAATATTGAAAGTGCCACTCCCAGGACACACCCAATGGGCTCTTATGTCGACGTCCTGTCCATCGGTGCAGCTCGCCCCCGTGGGACAGGCGACACTGATTTCAAACGTGGTTTTTCCCTGCTCAAACAGGGGAAACACCAAGACGCTCCCCGGCTCCTGAGAGTCGGACAGTTGTTGTGCCCAGGCGGTCATCGCTGTGGTCAGCGAGAAAGCCAGTAACAAGGCAAACAAGGCGAACAGCCGCTTACCATTTGCATCTCCGTTCATTAGTCGCGACATGGAAATTCTCCTTAAATTTGGAATATTTGTCGTTGGGCCTTTCATCCGAACGAAGATTCAGCAATTAGAGCCTCACCTCATCCAGCAGGTGTGCTTGCAGGTGTGCTTGCAGGTGTCCTTGCAGATGTGCTTGCAGGTGCTTGAAACATCTCTAGTTCTGCACGTCCTCGAGCAGCGACGACCCTGCGAAGATACTGATATTGCCGTTCAACATGGTGGTCAAGTGATTTACTATGAAGCTTAAGTGATCCTAAGATGACGACGTAAATTGGCAATTCTAGAGAGGTTAACTTAATACGCTAGGTTTCTGAACCGATTCTGAAAACACCACCCCTTGAGGTTGGCGAATCCCGTAGCGTAAGCGGACAAAGGAGCACTTGTGGAACTGCGATGGAAGACGTGTGTTGCACATTTTCTCAGACAACCTGCGCCTGATCACATTTCCGCTGCCGAAGCTACGCACCCAGGAGCAAGCGTTAGAACCAGGGATTCCAGTATCTTCTCCGCAATATCCTTCTGGACCTCCAGCAAATCTGCTGTTTCTCGCTCGTAGACCGCGTTCCATGCGTAGATTCCCTCGCTCGTCTCCGTGAGGCTGGCCGTGACGCGCACGCGGTTGACGACCCAACGCACGCTTCCGGTCAGGATGTAATCAACTTGGAGTTCTTGAGCGATCCGGTCAATTTCATTACGGGTACGTTTGGACTTCGTAGCCAGTTCGCCGGCGACCAAATTCACATGTTGAGGGTGGAGGCATCCAAGCCGAGCGATGACCTCCTCGGTCAGACCGTCGACGAAGTATTCTTGTTCTTGCCTACCCAAACCGCGAAAAGGTAATACGACGATCCTGGGCACGACGTGTGCTCCCGGTCCATTTACTTCATGCAACTCGATCGCGTGGCCAACGAACTGGTATCCCCGACGAGCCAGGGTTGCGATGAAACGCGGGTTTGTTGCTGAATCTCCCAGCGCCCTGCGTAACTTCCTGACGGCGGAGTTCAAGCTCTGTTCGAAATTGACAAAAACCCCGGCAGGCCAGAGAACCTTGTGGAGGTCTTGGCGTGTAACCAAATCGGGCCGACGTTCCAGTAATATCGCTAGGACTTGAAAAGGTTTCTCCTCAATTCTGACTCTTCGGCCCTGTTTGTGCAGGTCGCCTACGCGCAGGTTGACCTCAAACGATCCAAAGCGGAATTTTATCCCAGTGCGCTGCTCCATAACTGGCCGCTCGTGTATCACCGGACTGGCTCTGGACTGAAATTGGAAGGACTTCTGCCGGAGGTCATCCAAGGCAAAACGTTTGTTCTTACCTTAGAACACAACAAAACCCCGTTTCCGGCAGAAGGCTACACCGCTTGCCTCTAAAAATCTCCATCATCCAAATGTTGCCACTGAAGATCCAATCATAAATCGCAAGGTGGCGCCGGTCTGGAGAAGGCATGGCCCAGGGCACAGAAGCGACAAACAGTCCCCTTCCGTCTGCCGCCCAGCCCACACTCTGAAAAGCACTCCAACCCTTGACGCTGATCTCCCGCGATGCGTGGACAGTCAAAGGAACAATGTGGATTCGCCCTTCCGATTGTTTGAGAATCGCGATGCGAGTGCCATCGGGAGAAAGGTCCTGTCAGGCGTAGGGTCTGTATCAAACCGGGTGAGCTCGCGGCCTGGCCTTTCATGGGTCGAAGGGCCGTGGAGATGAGCTGGTTATCATCCGGGATCCACTCAGCAATCGCACATAAGCTTCCGGCGACTTGGCCCAGCGCAGGCGACTTGTCTAGAGATGATCTGCGCGGATTTCCTGGCGGGGGCCAACCTGGACAATCCCGACCTGCTTTTGCACTCGATCTTCTTCGGGTTCCTGCCGGCTGAACAACAACGGGCATTTGTGGCTCATGCCCTTGAAAAGGCGTCGTGAACCGAATTCCAGGAAAGAACCCTCGGCTGCGACTCTCCCCCGAGTTGTACGAAGACGTCCGTCAGCAAGTACTCCGTCGCGACGGTTGGCGATGCCAGAGTTGCGGCACGATGTCGAATCTTGAGGTTCACCACAAGGCATTTCGCGGCCAGGCCGGGGACGGCTCGGAGGAGAATCTGATCACTCTTTGCGCAGGATGCCATGCCGGCAGGATGCCATGCCGGTATCCACAAGGGCGCGAGCCGATCAACAATGCTCCCATCTTCACGCTGATACGCGCAAACATACTTCCAATCACGCCATCAAGGGATCGTCCACAATTCGCGTTGTCCTTGAGTATGAAAACCCGCTTCAAGGTGCCTCGCCGTTGGAAGTGAAGAGCAGGTGCTACAAATGCGAAGTTGAGCGTCGTGCGACTGCCGATCATGAATCACGATGAAGAACCGAATGAACCCTGACGTACGAGTCTGCGCCTAGAAGCATCTTCGGAATAGAGAGAATTGCCCCTTTGGCCTTTTTAGAAAAGAGCCCCTTGCCGCGGCACATATGATCAAATTCGGAAAGTGCTGTCCCTCTCATTATCGATACTCTGGCGAGGCGGTACAGGTCCGTGCGTGTCGTGTTGACACCGACTCTGCTCGTGGCCACAGAATAGTATCCAGACAGCTTCGCGGCGCGCGCCACTCGCCGGCTCCAGAATCCGCCCGGACAAGCCAGATGATCTACCCTGATGCCAAGGATTTGCTCCAGACGAGACTTCGCTTCAATCATCTCAAGCCGAAGTTCGCTATCGCTCAGGGCAGTGAGATAACGATGGTTCATGGAGTGGCATCCGATCTCGAATCCCAAGTCCGCAAGCTCGCGAACTTGACCCTGCGATAAATAACCGGGCCTCCCGAGCCAGCCTGCGATAACATAAAACGTAGCATTAAATCCCGTTTCCGTGAGCAACGGCGCTGCACCTATCAGGTCTGTTTCGGATCCATCATCAAAGGTGATGGCAACCGCTGGCGAAGCCGGATTCAAATCGGACAGAGATTCACTAACACTCACGCCACGCCACTTGTGGTCCTTCAAGTGGGAAAGTTGGTCCCGAAAGTTACACTGGAGGACGGCGTAAGGAACATGCCCGCTAAACTCCTGGCACAGCTTGCGCCCAGGAATCTGTAGTTCGTGATACGTGAGATAGATGGTGCCCACCATCATTCGTCTCCCCGACTGACGTAAACACGGTTATTCGACAGTGGCACAGCATCATGCATTTGCTCTCCGCCGGAGCCTTGCAGGATCAGATTCCTCCTCGATGCAACTGTGAACCGAAGCGGCCCCGCAAGAATCAGATTCGGACGATACGTTCGCAAGCGGGGGCAGTGTCCGCCGAAACGCCACACGACGACGTTGCGCGTCGTTGCCCTTATTCGCACCTCCCAGGTCCCTACTGCCGTCCTCATCATCCTACCTCTCCTCATAGGGTGGCCATAAGCGCAAAGCTGGGGAACCCAGGCAGCATGTCTGAAGAGATCGAGCCCGCCACATGAGTCGATCAAGAGCTGCTCAGCAAGCCGCCCAGGCGGCCCCACGGGCGACCGGCATTCGAAGTGCAAGTGGACATGGACAAGCAGACCTGGCAAATGGGACTTATGCCGGAGGTCATCCTGCAACACCTCCGTTCTCATTTAGATAGCCTATGGCCAACCCTTAAATGGAGCTTCGGCTACCGAGGATCCAGTTGTGCCCTCTATGCGGCGGATGGGGTGCTCGGATTGGGCGGGTATTTTCGGTATAACCTCAGCTGCGTCATCCAGAAGCGAAGCCGCGATACGGAGTGCCTCGATTTCCCTGGTGACTGCTTCCACTTGCAGTTCTTTCTGTTTTAAGACTTCGTCGACATTCTTCATTCAGCATCTCCTCGTAAATCTCAAAAACTTTGCGTCGCGAAGCGAAGCCCATTACAACTTGATTTCCAGCAGTAATCACTACATTGGCCGATCCAGGAATCGGAAGTCTTGCGATATCCCCGTCTCGGTAGTAATAACAGCTGCCGAAATGAGGATCTGTCCCTGGAACCGTGGCCAGCCACTTCCCTCGTTCATTTTCCGTGACCTTGACACGGTGAGGACGACCAGACTTACCCCGTACTGAGCGGCTTGCACAAAAGTCCACGCCAGCGGACAGAAGCCCGCAGATTAAAACCAGCGAATGAGGGCTTTGATTCTAATTTAGACAGCGCTGAAGGAGACCGCCCCAAGGGTACAAGACCCGCTGTAAGACTGGGCGGGAATTCGACCCGCTGACCATGGCCCGTTGCTGTTTCATACCCATGTCCTTCGGGCATCTACCCCTAGGTCAGAGCTGAATGCAGACTAATGCGGGAGTCCAAAATGAAGGCAAGTCAGACAACAGGTTGTTCTATGAAGACTGCCGCGGGTTGGAACCTTATTGTCCTTGTTGCTCTTGCTCTGATGATGGGATGTCAAGGCCTACAGGCGAGCAAATCCAGTCAACAACGGAATGCTGGGAGCTCACTTACGGTGACCCCGGTTAGCGTCAGTTTTAATAAATTACAAGTTGGAAATAACCAGAGTCAGCGAGCGACGCTGACCAACTCGGGTGCATCCACGGTCACTGTCAATCAGGTGACCGCCAGTGGAGTGAGCTTCAGCGTGAGCGGATTGACCTTGCCGTTGACTCTACCGGCAGGTCAGAGCCAAACCTTCCACATCATCTTTGCCCCGCAGGCCGCCGGAAGCAGTATCGGGAATCTGGCAATCGTCAGCAGTGGCTCCAACACAATCAAAGTCCCTCTTTCTGGGAACGGACTGGCAGCAGGCTCCCTTACTGCGAACCCATCGAGCCTGAACTTTGGAAATGTTCAGGCCGGCAATAACCTGACGCTTCCCGGCGTGCTGACCAACTCGGGTGCGTCCAACGTGACCATCCCTCAGGTAACGGTGACAGGAACAGGGTTCAGCTTGAATGGGCTGACCACACCCTTAATCCTCGCGCCAAGCCAACGCCTCACCTTTAATGTTGTTTTTTCTCCACTTTCCGCTGGCAATGACAGGGGAAGTATTTCCGTTACTTCAAATGCCTCGAACCCGACTCTGACCATACCGCTGATGGGCACAGGTGTCGTCGCTGGTCAGTTGGCAATTTCCCCTTTAACTGTCGACTTCGGCAACGTAGCCGCAGGATCGCATGCAAGTCAGACGGTGAAACTCGCGGCGACCGGATCGAGTGTGGTGGTCTCCTCTGCGACGGTGAGCAGTTCGGAGTTTATCGTGAGCGGACCATCCCTCCCAGTTACCATTCCAGCCGGCAAGAATGTGCAGTTTACGGTGACGTTCACGCCCCAAGCTAGCGGCCAAGCGTCCACCACCGCTTCCTTCGCCGCCCACGCGTCGAACTCGCCGGTCACGATGTCGCTCAGCGGAACGGGGCAAGCACAAACGGTAACGGAGTTCAACGTCGCCAACAACGGCGCGGTCGCCGATGCCACGGAAGGGTACAATTGCGCCATCGCCGCGGGAAGCCCCACGCTGGTGTGCCAAGATATTTCCTTCGCAAATAGCGATGCTACGCGCGCGATCGCCGTTTATGGCGCGGTTGCCAATGTGAACACGAAAAGCACAACCGCTGTTTCTCCAGGCAGCGTGACTGTGACGCCGGCAAGCATGGCCAATATCACTACCGGCAAAGTTCTTTTTTGTGCGAATGCAAACGACAGCAACGGCGAGCAGCTGCTGGTCACTGGAGTGACACGCACTAGCTTTACCGCTAATTTCAAGAAAAGTAAGAGTGGAACGTGGAAGATTTCTAGCAGTTATGTCGCCCTTTACACCACGATAACGTCGGTAACCAACTCCTCTACAGTCGTGCTGGCCACCCCCGCGACGCAGACGGTAAGCTCCGCGATGGTGCAGGTGGCGGGCGCCACTGACAATTGGAAGCCTATTCAGAACACGATCAATACGGCCTGCTCCGCTTCCACTAAGGCCAACCCCAGCACGGTGCTGTTCCCAGCTGGCATTTACGGGCTTTCGAATACCATCTTCATTCCTAATGGTTGCAGCTATCTAACCTGGACAGCCCAGGGGCAAGTTGTTTTCCTTGAGACCACAATCGTAAGCACCGATCCTACCCAGCCCGGCTTCGGGCAAGGCGGAGCACTCCTCGCCTTCAGTTACCAGAACGCAGCAGGAAAAGGAACCGCTTTATTATCCAACAATACCAGCATCCGCGCGGGCAGCAACGTACTGACATGCGGTTCTGGTTGTGGTTTTACCACAGCTAACATCGGCCAGCCCCTCTACCTCCAGTATGCAGGAGCTTCTGCCTTGCCCTTGTGGACCACCATAACCGGCGTCAGTGGCTCGCCGACTGGAGGAAGATATCCTGCGGTTACGCTAGCCAACAATGCTCAAACCACACTGCCTTTGAATCCTCAAGGCATGGCAGGGCCAGCGGTCGTATTCGGCTATCAAGTGATGCGAAATATCGATATCGGCGGAATTGACTTCCACAATATGGGCTATTGGTTCCATCCCGGGTTCACGACCATTGGATATCCCCTGGTCACTTTCGGAACGGCAATACAGGTAGTGAAGCAGGGGCTTTATTTCCACGATCTCAAACTGGTCTCGGCGACCAACGGCTGTCTTGCGAATAACGGGCCGAATGACCAGTACACGCTTGAAAACGTTACCTGTTTGGGAATGACGGACTCCGCCTTCTACATGGCGGGATTGAACAGCAATGTAACTATAAAAAATGTCGTCGTTGACAACACCCAGTACCCCGTTCCGAACACTCCGCTCACGAATGGATTCTTACTGAAGAGTCTCAGCCATGCCCTAATCGAGAACCCGACTGTCCGCTGCCATTGCCTTACTTATCTCATCGACATAGCGGATTACGCGAATTTCGACACTACCATCGAAAATGCCAACCTCAACGGCGAGGGGGGCACGCCAGGTGGCATTGGATCGAATATCACCTCAAGATTAACGGTTCTGAATGCCCAGATCCAAAACATCGCAGGCAATGTTTTCCGCTTTGACAACAGCTACATGGGTAGCATTAATGGTGTCACGATTACGGGCACCAACGCCTCTAACATCAAGGGCGGTGCAATCTGGATCAACGACGGCACAGGCACGGGACACGGTCCCTCGAACATCACTTTTGATAATAATGCGATGCAGGTTTCAGCGAATGGAATCAATATCCAGAACGTGGAAGGTACTAATCACTGGAGCGGGAATCGGTTGACTAACACTCCGCCGAGTTCCAACGCTGCATGGCAAATATTTCAGGGACGCTCGGGAGCAATCAATTATGTACAGTCCAACATTGTCGGGGGCTACGAGGGTCAGAGTTATTGCGATTCATCCTGTATCTTCTAAATTTAACTCTTAGCCTTCGCTATACTGACGCGTGGCGAACTGGATAATACGGTCCTCGTGGCAGACTGGGTTGTGATAATCAAAGCAAACTTCCCTCGGATGACTCTGCAAGGACTTCCTCAAGTTTACAACGAAGAACGACTGCACAGCGGCTTGGGTTATCGGACGCCGAAGGAGTTTTCTACAGCGATAAGAAGCCGGCCGAGGCCGGCTCTGCTTTACTGGCTACGCCGGGTCAGTCGCAAGCCCGGAGTCGGAAACTGTCGTATGATCCCATGCGCGAAGCATGGGACAGGTTACCCGATTACCGCCCCGAGCGTTAAGCAAATTGCTGGATTGAAAAGAAGCAACTGCAGTAGTGAGATCTCTCCAACGCGGCTAATCCGAGGGGCATTCGAATGGTGACGTGGGTTCTGCGGAAGGAATAGCGATCATGGTACATCTTCTTATGCAAAGTAAACAAGAAAACTTGGGACATTCTCGCGGGACTGAAATCACGTGTGGGAGGCGTTCCTCTATTCAAGGTACCGACGCTCGGAGATGTTAGTACGACCAGTGCCAGATGACCATCTGGAGAAAGTGCGATGGGCGAAAACGCCCTTAGACGCAGTAGGCGATTCTGTCACCTACGTATCAGTAAATTACGAGACTGATATGGTTGTTCAGATCCGGCGCAGTGACTCCCGATTGCACGTATGTTCCCAAACGGACGTCCTTAGTGTGACCGACATAAGCGCGGCTGCCTCCAGGGGCACCCGTTCCGTGAACCGCGATGCCAATATAATCCCCGTACAGTTGGCTCACCTGGAGGTGGGGGTCCGCAGAAGCGATGTTACCGACACGGGTCACCCAGATCGCCTGTCCGAGCGTTCTCGTTCCGGCGGGGATCTGCTGCAAAACAACTTGGTCCACCGTATTGTAGGAGTCGACCATCGTGTTGTACGCGATATTGGTAATTCCCGTACTTGCGTCCACTGCGATCGCGGGTTGGAATTGGTGTTTGCTGTTAGTGGCAAGTTGGAACTGCGTCCAAGTGTTACCCAGATCCGCAGACCATGCTGTGAGTATGTCGGCGTCCGGGCACGCGTCGCCGGAGAATGGGTAGGCTGTCGCGTCGACCTTGCATCTCGTCCACACGACGAAGGTCGTTTGGCCGGTACTACCGTCTGCGCGGTTGGCATGCACTGGCAGTGTGTAGACGGGAAACCGATTACCTCCAAGATTGTAAACAGGATTGTGTTCGACCGCGACGAGAATTGACGCGCCACAGAGCGGCGCAGTAGGAGCGCCATTAGGACTACAAACGACAAACATTATGTCGTTACAGAAGGAACTTCCGGTACAACCGCTGCTGGTGTTGTCATAAGCAATATAAGTTACCGTGATCGTTCCCTGATTGGGACCTCCTGGCACAACGGACACGCGAGGAGCGTTCACCGAGCTTTCCGTGCTGATCGAAATCGTTTGCGAACAATCGCTCGCACTTGTGAACAGGGCTTTGCATACTGTGAGATGAACCACCCCGGCGTCGTTACTGGAATGCGGTATTTTCGAGACATTTGCCACGTATATATCTCCCGCACCCGTTCCTGAACCAACCTGCCGTAGGTCCTGCGCGAGGCCGGTCCAGTCCGCGGTGTTGTTGCTTTGGTCGACCACGATCGCATTCGGACCTGAGCACGTGCTAGCCTGGCTAAGGCTTAAGGTACCGCTTGGGCAAACCGAAGGATTAAGCAGGTTTGCTGCCGCGATGCGACGCAGTCCAACGCCGGTCCCGCCGCCTGATCCGAATCGGACGTCGGTGAACAGAAACTGGTCGTTGGTTGGATCGGCTACAACTTGCGGATCAAACCCAGAGCGAAAACGACCGATCAAGGCGTTGCCCATTTCGAAATCCGGTCTGCACGCGCTACTGTCACTCCGATGGACGTAAATGGCCGTTGTCTCCGAGTACGGTACAAACCCTAACCCCCGCCAGTCGTTTCCATGCTGCACGACCAGATCCGTATTTCCGCCGTTAAAGGGCGGTATGCGGTTATACAGAAAGTCGACAGGCGGCTCATTCTGTGGCACGGGATTGAACGACCCCTCCAAATTGAACAAAGTCCCTGACGGAGTACCGCACCCGACATCAACCGTCAGACCGTTGCTCTGCAACTGCTGTGCCTTTTCCAATCCTGCCGACCCGAAAAAACCCTGCACACCTAGTAAGAACAAGGTGATCACCAGGGGGGGGATCCACCAACGCTTGTTAGTCCAGGAAAATGAGCCTAGTTCGCCGACGACACCCATATTTCGTGTGGCATTTCGAAAGCACTTCATAAGTTCTCCTGCTCTTGCGGAGATGTCAGTCCTGCCGCCGTGTGGAAAAGCTCTAGGTTCATCACAAGAAGTTCACAGTCATGTGGGAAGCAACCTCGCAGGAAATCCGATCACATTGTGTGCCTCCGATGCATGTGCATCGCCGACGAGATCTGACGCAGGGCGAAGCGTTGTCAACTGACATCATCTGCAAATGCAAGCGCCAAACCATCATATGCGGCGCGACGCACGAGATCTCGTGGGCTCAGTTAAGTGTGTGGAAATTGGAGGCGCGGGTGGGATTCGAACCCACGATAGAAGTCTTGCAGGACCTCTCCCTTAAGCCCCTTGGGTACCGCGCCCACTTTACTGCTGATGTGCAAACACAGTAGTCTATTAGCGCAACTCCAGGTAGCGTGATCGCGCAACGTCTCGAGAGCGACTTTTGTCAAGGACTAGCTTGGTTATTGCAATCTCTTTCGATGACCTTGGAGAGGTGGAGCTTTTGGACATTCCGACGTGACGTTCCAGCCTGCAGCTACAGAATCTTTTCGAGCCATTCATCACGCCAAAAGTGAAAGTTTGCCCTTGGACATAGCGTGCAATTTCCTCTACAGATAACCGAGTCCAGAACTAGACAATTGTTTTTTAACGTTTTCATTTTTCCTGTTTCTTCATCGATCATATGCTCCACCCTTTTGAGAACCCGATATCGTTTGCCACAGAAAGTTAGCATTTCTGCACGAAAGGCAAGACCGAAATGCTTACCATACTTCGTAAGCGACCCCAATATCTCTTCCTTTGGTCTGACCTTTACGAGGTCGCCTGGTAAGATAATTTGTTTTTCCACTAGAGGAGTAGTTTGTGTATTGGATGTAAATCTGAAAAGTCGCCATTGGAACCAAGCAGACAACCAATGACAAAGCTGCTTCACTTCGCACCAGCCTACGTTGCGCGCGCGGATTTCTCTGTAATATTGACCAAGGTTCCAGATCTTTAGTTGTCCCTTGCTCGCCTTCTCGAGCTCAGTCGCTTGGCAAACGTAAGTCGGGTCGCCATCTCGGGAAGCCGCTCGAGTGTGCAACTTGTTCTCAGCGCCAGAATCGGCATTGCGGATCCGTGGCGCGGCGTGATTGCTTAGCGTAGAAACTCGCTTGAGCCAGTCTTCTCTCCAAAAAAGCAGACAACCACTTTGACACCCGTCGTGAGCACTGCCATCGCACCGGAGGCCCGTCAAGTGAACCGCATTGCTCATCTTAAGCTGTGCATGTATAACGCAGGTCTTTTCAACGCGTTTAGCCACCATAAACTGATTTCCACAGAATTGGGTCATTTCGGGCATGAAGGGCAAGCTGTCCAATTTCCCTTCTGAATCGAGCGTAGCGAGAATCTCTGATAGGTTTCGGACTTGCACCCAGTCCCCAGCACGCAAAGGCCTTCTGAAACTGAGAGGACCCGAGTCGTTGGACCGATGCCAAGACATCAGCTTCACGCGGCACGTTCTCCACTGTCGCGACAGTTAATGTTAATCACTGGACTAATGCGAAGTGGCTACCACCAAATATCGAGCTTTACGACCCCATGCTTGCTGTGATCGCGTTCGTTGTAACCAAGAAGCGCAAATTATACGATGGAGTCGAATTCCGCCCCGGTGCTATGTCTTTCGAAGGCGAATAGCGATCCCAGTAACCCAGCTAAGACTGGATAGCATGGGTAATTCGCTCGGCAGCCCACGGGGCCCGTTGTACGAACCACATGACGGGTCCAAAGTTCCAGGCCGCTGCTGCACCAGTAAAGTACAGTCCCGCTACTGTCGACTCCATCATGCCGTTGAGCTGCGGGTATCCATTGTGTAGCATGATTTGGCGTCGCAATTCAGGAGCTAGAAAAGGAACAGCATTAACGTCGACGCGATACCCTGTTCCGAGCACGATGTGATCGACAGTTCGGGTGCTCTTATCGTTGAGATGGAGCTCCACGCGATCGCCTCTGACACGAGCTGCGGTTACCCTGCGGCCGAGTGTGAAGCGCACTGCACCGAGCCGTGAACGCAGCATGCTGGATGCCGCAGCGCGCAATGTCCTCTGTAACCAAAAGTCACGAACGAAACACGGCAATCGCCTATACACATCGGGGTCATTTAACGCCGACCGTATAGCGGTGCGTAAATTCCAATGAGTCTCGGCCGACGACAGTTCAGGGTGGCCTGCGAACCGACGCCACACTAAGTGTGCCGAACGAGTAAGTACCTCAACATCGGAATTGTTTTCGGTCAGCAGGGCAGCACATTCAAGGGCACTCTGTCCATTGCCAACAATTGCAAGTTTTTTTCTCCGCAAGTGGCTTAGGTCATGAAGGTCGGATGTGTGGGAAAAGAATTCAGATGGGAGAGCAGCGACCTCTGGCGGTCGGAAGGCGAATATTTTCAAACCGATGGCGATGACGACGTTGTCCGCGGTGATTTCGTCCCCGTCATCGACACGAATCGTAAATTTTCTGTTTTCATGTTTGATACTCAGCACCGTACGCTGATCCAGGTTGGAACAGGTAAGGTGCTGAAACCAGAGACCGTATCCGACAAATTCGCTGGCCGTGAATGGCCGGCGGATTGGAGAGCCGCGAGACCTTTCGTAGGCGCTCGTATCGAACCCGTCGAGGGACAGCGAACAGCGGAGTGGGTCAGAGAGCAGGCATGTCCCGTGCGGCACGTGCTCCCTCCAGAAGGACATCAGTCGACCGAGCAAAATGTAATCGGCGTTCGCACTCTGCAATCTCGCCGCAAGCGCCAGTCCGAATGGGCCTGCTCCGACTACTGCAATACGCCGATGGATTCTGGTCCGGCAGGCTACCATAAGAAAATTAATTCCTCTGTGTCGTGTCTGGCCCAAAGCACTCAGACAAAGCACTTCTTTACCTTAGCTGTTGCACAATAGAGACGGATCGCAGTCCGCCCGATCACAGCAAGGGTATGACCTCGCCCAACCATGATCGATTTGTGTTCGTAGGTCACGTAGGAAACGAGCGTGCGCAATCAAGGATCGGAATTGGCTGGGAGACCTGGGCTCGAACCAGGATTCTCAGGTTCAGAACCTGATGTCCTACCGATTAGACGATCTCCCAAGGACAGAGTGAAAGGATGCGTGACCGATTCGCTCAACTACTTCATGTTCGGGGCTGCTGACGGCTGCGCTTGACCTTTTGCCTTTATAGATTGCATACAATTCAGTGACACGAAAACTCTCCAAGAAAGAGGCCTTTTTCATTAGGTCGTGACAGACTGGATTTCGAGGATCCTCCCCTTGGAGCTTCACGCTCTTATAGACAATATAGAGCTGCCTTGGATAGTTCAGCATTGAGTCCTGTAGGTTTGTCAACAGCCTAGATACCGCTGGTGTTTTGAGCGTATTATTGAAAAAAAGCACCGTGCTTTCGGTCGGTACCGGATACAACGTGGCATCGGAGCAATGGGACTCTATAGCACAGCACCGTTGCGTAGTGCTGCGGTAAGCTTTTATATTTTTCTCAGCTATTGCGTGCAGTTCTGGTATCAACTCGACTCCAATGATTCGCCTGAACGGGAACTCTGATGCTAGTAACAGAGCCCTTCCCTTACCGGAACCTAAGTCGAGGAAGATGAAGTCTTCGTAGTTAATCTGAAGGTCGCTAAAAATCCTCTTGAGTGTCCAGATCTTCGTGGGTTGATACCAGAGATTGTACTCCGGATGCATCCAGGCGAAGAGGCCCTGTGTGCGATCACTC
>Ga0307479_10003874_pt1 | contig 13692 bp, 12 predicted proteins | sample atmos_gasesECM4C_FD_203743 | JGI IMG/M metagenome (GOLD analysis project Ga0307479, IMG submission 203743) | Hardwood forest soil microbial communities from Morgan-Monroe State Forest, Indiana, United States - atmos_gasesECM4C_515 | ecosystem: Environmental > Terrestrial > Soil > Temperate...
GCCGAGCCCGAGGAAACGGGCAACGGCGGGCGGGTCCGATGGATAGCAGGCCGCCCTGGTGAGGCACCAGCTTACGCCGGGACTGATTTCATCATTGCCTGGGACGGACGGATTGCCGCCCTTTATCTCTTTTTCGACAAGCTACCCTGAGCTGAACTTTGCCCGTCAGTCTCGAGAATTCTCTGGAAAGAGAATCTGAAATTTGAAATGAAAATTTCAGATTGTAAGGCGAAAGAAACAAAACACAGGAAAAAGAACGACCGGAAACACCCACCCTTCGCCGACATCGCGAAGAGTGGGGCACCCGAAAAATCTAAAGCTAGTCCGGAATTCAACGGGTGGGCCACCCGCCCTTTGGACTGGCTTACGGCTTGACTTCACCGGGCGGGAAGTCGACACCGGCTTCGATCGCTGGCACTAGATCTGTGGGGATATGAACCTTTGCGATGTAGCCGCGGGCACCGACTTCCGCCGTGGCTCGCGCCATTTCGAGCGAATCATATTGAGTAACGAAATAGATTGTCGCCGAGGGCAGATACTTCTTGATAATTTCGGCGGCGTCGATGCCGCTGAGATTTGGCATTGCGACATCGAGCAGAACAACGTCTGGATTGAGAGCGAACGCTTTTTGTACCGCGTCCTCTCCATCCTCCGCCTCCCCGCATACGTTCCAGCCTTCATGGGTTTCCAGGAGCAGTTTTAGTCCGGCCCGAACTATGGGCGCATCGTCCGCAACGAGAATTCGCAACATTGGCACCTCCGAAAAATCTGACGAAGCGTCAACGGGAAAAAAGAAGTAACAACGGGGATGAATTCGTGTTCGCCTGGATTAGATTGGCACATAGCAGCGATGCTCGTATCAGGTAATCACTGTATTCTTTGCGTTTTGCTTTACTTTATGGGCACAAATCCACTTCAGAGTATTTACCACGGTATTGCCACGCCGTTAGAAATTAGCGGCGGGGCCATTCGAAACGGAGGCCGAAGCGGGCGGTGATTGGAAGGCCTAGCTGGGTGACGGGGGTGGCGGCGGTGGCGTATTTCACGTTGAAGAGATTTTCGGCGGCTGTGAAGAGATCAACACCGTGGCCGATGGAACGCCAGGCCATGGCGTCGAGAACGAAGAAGCGGCCGAGGGGGAACATGTTCTGGTCGTCATCAAACTGCTTGCCGACCATGCGGCCATTCACCGAAATGTTGATCCGCGAAGGATTCAGGTAGCGTCCCTGAAAAGTAAGAACGTTATGCGGGACTTGCGCGACCCACAATCCGACGAGCGAGGGCATGGCGTTGGGGAAGCTGCTTACGACCGCGTCGACGTATTGGTATCCGACTGACAGACTGAGTTCTCGTGTGAAATGTGCGGTGGCGTCGATCTCGAATCCGGGCGCACGGGTGCGGCCGAGGTTCTGGCGCTGGCGTGTGATGAGTGTGGGAGTAGAACTTAGAGTGACATTTGCAACCGGGTCGACGATTTCATTGAAGAAGAATGTTCCGCGGGCTTCGAGTTTGTGCTGGAAGCCGTTTACGGCAAGGCTTGCGTCGCCACCTGTGAGTTCTTCGGAGCGAAGATTGGGATTTGCATTCGTCAGGGTATTGCCCTGGCGGAAAGAGCGATAGAGCTCGTTCAATGTGGGAGCGCGAAACGCGCGGTAGATCGAGGCGTTCCACGACACATTTGAGTTGAACTGGTGTTGCAGCGTGAGGCGCGGGCTGAAGGCATTGTAGGTGCGATCGGGGAAGATTGTATTTGCGGGACAGGTTCCTGCGATTGGGTTGCAGAGGAAAAAGGCGTTTGTGTTGCTCCAGTGGTCGTAGCGAGCGCTCGCGGAGAGCAACCAGCGCGGCGCGATCTGGATTAAATCCTCGCCGAAGACTCCGACGGTATTCTGGTGGCCGCCTGTGAAGGTGTCGCGCAGATTCTTGCCCGAATTGAAAATCACCTCATTGCTGTGACCAATTTCTTGGTGATCGTCGACGCCGGCGACGAGAGTCTGGCGCTTTCCGACTGCGCGAGACCAGACTGCTGAGCCTCCGATTCCCTGGGAGGGAACTCCCTGCACGTCGGTGAGCGATTCGCTGTTTCGATCTGCGGCGACGGACGAGAAGGTCTGGTTGTAACGTTCCGCTTCTCCATAAGCACGGAGAGTGAGCGAACCGGCGCCACCTAAGTTGAGATTGGCGCCAAGCGCGCCTTCGCCGATGCGCGTGTTGTTGATCTGGTCGGGTGTGCCGTTACCGCGCGTCTCATTGAAATACCAGCCGCGCGCGAAGATAAGGCTGTCGTCGCCAATCTTGCGACCGACCATGAGATCGGCGGTGGCGTCGGTGACGCCGGCTGGAATATCTACGCTGCCGCGCTGATTTTTGGGAACGAGGGTGTAGCCGTCGGTGTTGAAAACCTGGCCGCCGAACGTGGTTTCCCATCCGTTTTTCTGCGCGCCTCCCCAAACGGACAGCTCGGGAGAATTCTGGTTTCCGTAGGAAGTTTCGAGGGAGATGCCGGCCGGCTCTGGAGGGCGCGTGAGAACCTGAATCACTCCGCCGAGGGCGTCGCTGCCATAGAGACTGGAGGAGCCTTCCTGCGCGAGTTCGATGTCAGAGATAGATTCGCGAGGCACGCGATCCCAGTAGACCCATGCGCCGAACGGGTCGTTGAGCGGAATGCCATCCTCGAGAACGAGAGCGCGGCTCGAGCCACTCGCGCCGAGACCGCGCAGCGATACGCCCTGAGCGGTGGGATTTGCAGTGCGGCTGCTGGAGCGGCGGAAGAGGCTGAACCCGGGGACCTGGCGAAGCGTGTCATCGAGGGTGAGGGCGGGGATGGCCTGCACTTCTGCGCGCGTGAGTTGAATATCGCTCAGGGGGACATCGCTCAGGAGCGTTTGGCTGCGCGTGGCTGTGACGATTACGCTTTGATTTACCGCGGACGGGACCAGAGTGATTTCGAGTCGAGCGGGGTTGTTTGTTGCGGCGGTCCAGGCTTTCTCGAGGAGATCGAAACCTCTCGCATTTACGACGACCGTGCCGGAGTCCGCGGGAACGTGGTCGAACGCGAATGCTCCGGAAGAATCGGTTGTCGTGGAGGCTGAGTACGATCCGGCGTGCAGTTCTACTTGGGCGGATGCGATGGAAGCGCCGCTCGAATCCCGCACGGCGCCTTCGACCCGAAACTGCTGGGCGCGAACTTGAGGAACCAATGCAAAGAGAAATGCTGCTATAGCGAGTAGTGTGCGGCGGCTCGCGCGCTCTCGTCGAAAGGGCGAGGGCGGCGTTCGCGAAATCGCATCGCTAGCAAGGTTAGACATGAATTCGAAAGCTATTTTCGCTGACTCGATTGGATTTGAATGCTGGGCATCCATTAAAAGTGAAGTCAGGGAGGAGTTCAAGCGCTTGTTGTCGGCGAGGTGCTGGCCAAGCCATTGAATTTAAAAGACAAAGTCTTTATTGTCGGCATCGCAGCAAGTCCGCGAGATTGCGCGGTGGCCGAACTTAAGGCGGCGTTGTGTTAGTCTGAATAGAAGGCATCTCTTTCAACTTGAGGGGATTTGAATGGCATCGACCGCACCGATTCGGCGCAGCGATCGGGTTTCGCTCACATTACTTTTGGACGCATCAGGTACTGACAGCCATGGCCAGGCGTTCTCGGTCCCCACTCGCACGCTGCAGATCAATCAAACGGGCGCCGTTGTGGTGCTCGACCGCGAGTTGAATACGGATCAGCATATCCACTTGAAGCGAAAGTCGACGGCCGAGTCGCATCGGGAGGGCGACGTGAGGGTGGTGGGGCAGTTCGGTCGCGAAAAGGACGGGTTCTTGTACGGGGTCGAGATTCTTCCCGGGCAAAGCGACTTATGGGGAGTGGAGTTTCCGCCGATTGCGACGTCAGAGGAAGCTGTGGCGCGGATGTTGCTGGAGTGCAGTTATTGCCGAGGCAGGGAAGTGGTCTATCTGAATGAGCTCGACTTGAGAGGATTCGAAGCGAATCGCGGGATTGCGCGGCACTGCAAGGTGGACGGTGTTCCGAGCATCTGGATTCAAGCGCCGCACGAGGATGAAAAGAAACTGACGCGTTCGCGAGCGCGACGCGATCAGAAAGACACTTTGCCGGAGGGCGGAGAACAGCGCGAGCGGCAACGAATGAGAATGAAAACGCGCCTGACGGCTTGCATTCGCCAGGCGGGTGCGGATGACGAGCTCGCTGTCTGCGAAGATATCTCGCCGATCGGGATGTGTTTTCGAAGCAAGCGGCGATTCGATGCGAATGCGTCGATTGATGTGGCGGTGCCGTACGCGCCGGATTCGGCGAATATTTTTCTGCCGGCGCGGATTATCTATTCGGAGGAGATGCCGAAGGCTGGATTATTTCGTCACGGAACGGAATACCGTCGAAGGGTAGGGGCGAGCGAGCAGTAGTCGTGAGATTGAGCTAGGCGAGCCCCGAGAGGTAGGCGCGAGGCGCAAAAGCTTTCTCGCCGACGAACTGGCCACCGAGAATGCGTACTTTGCAGCCCGCTTCGGAATTAGCGGCCTCGAGAATTTTCACCTTCGTTCCACAGCTGATCAGCAGAAGCTTTTCATCCGCGACCATTAGTGAAATCCCCAGATCGTCTTCCGCCGCTTCGCAGGAACGCATCTCATCCAGGATTTCTTCAGTAGCCGGCAACAACACGTAGTTTCGTCCCGTTTCGTCGCAAATCGTCGCTACTTTACCGACCCACTCTGAAACCGCGCGAGCGTGAAACTTTGTGCCAGCGGGCAGGCGTGGCGAAGAAGCAAAATTCGCGCCGTCGATAGTGGCGATAAAGCGATAACCGCGACGCGGAAGGGTTTCGATATAGCGTGGCTTCTTGTGTGAATCGCAAAGAGCGCGGCGCAGGGTTTGCATCGCAGCATTCACGCCATGTTCAAAATCCACGAAAGTATCTGCAGGCCAGAGCTTGGATTGCAATTCTTTGCGCGTGAGCAATTCGCCTGGCTGTTCGAGAAGCATGGCGAGGATTTGAAAGGGACGGCCGGCGAGGCGAACTTTGTGGCCGTGTTTGCGCAACTCGCCAGTACGCAAGTCGACGCGATAAGCGCCGAAGCGGACTTGGCCTTGAAATGGAATTGCATCCGGCATAGCGGAGCGGACTGGGAAGCGTAAGTGTACGACTAGGAATGCTGAAACTCAAGGTGGCTGTGTAGCGGCGGGCACCTAAGTCGCCTAGTTTCAGCAAGTAAAGGGTTTACCTCAGCTTTACCAACAAATGAGCTTCGTTGCATTGAAGCAAATCGAGAGAAGGAATAAAACTACGTGCAGATCGAGGGAGAAAGCGGATGAATTCGAAATCAGAGATACGAGCGAGAAAGGAGACGGAGATGAAAATTACGACAGTGGTGAAGGGTTCAATTTTTGCAGCAGCGCTGGGAGTGGCGTGCTTGCTGCCGGTAACAACGCATGCGCAAGCGGACGTCTCGCCCGATGTCTACGAGGTTGCTAACACCGAAACGAATGTCGCCGACCAGCATGTGCAAGTGGCGGCCAACACCGCGAAGCCAGCCGATTTTCAGGGACGCTTCGCGTTGCCGTATGAAGTGCGCTGCAAGGGTAAGAGTTTGAAGTCTGGACAGTATGCGCTGTCGGTCAAGTCAGAGGGGACGGCCCGGGTGGTAACGATCACTCGCAATGGCGAGACGATGAACATTCGCGCGCAGGAACTGACTGGAAGTCCGGCAGCGAACCACAGCACGGTGCTGGTGCGGAAATCACATGATGGGCGGAGACTCGAAGCGGTGTACGTGCGGCAGTTGAACGTGCTGCTTTACCTGGATACGAATGCCACTACGCAGCCTGGACGGATGGAGCAGCTGCCGATTTCGTAGAACTTAGCGTTAGAAGTTTAGCGCGGACAAGGAACGCCTCGCCGAACGAGCCCCGGCGAGGCGTTCGTGTTTTCGCGAGCACTGATTTGATCTCGTGCCGAAATAGATCGTTAGACTGCCACCGTTGAGCGTTCACGAGAGCGGCGCCGGTGATATTGCATGGAGATGTCGAGGTATACGTTGCCTGATGGCGTCTCGAAGCACAGGATCGTGGCTTCGGAGTCCTGGCCAGCGGCGGCGCACTGTTCCTCGGTGAGCACTTCGGGAGGAAACACTTTGAATTGAAAGCCGCGATCGTTGAGCTGCGTGACGGCGTTTCCTATCACCATGTTGGCGAGTTCACAGACGGCTTCACGGACCATGGGCTGCGCTGAATCGACTTCTTCTCCCGCGAGGTAACTCGCAACCTGCGTGGCAGCTTGCGGATCCATGTCGAGAATCACGCGGCCCTGAATTTCTCCCTTGAAGCTGACGGAAGCGGCAAGGCCCTTGCGACGATAACCTTCCTCTTCCATAGTGAGGTCGACAATGCGCGGGGCTGTCTTCATCATTTCGGCAAGAACTGCGTCAAGCGAACCGATGAAGGGCTGAATCAGATCCATTCTCATCGGTCTCTCTCTCCTCCGGCGTGAACAGGTGATGCGACGCCGTCGTCATTGAGCACGTAGCGGATGATTTCGTAGAGCGCGTCGGGCTTCACCGGCTTTTGGACGAAGTGGCGCGCGCCCTTTTGGAGGGCGGCCAGGATGTTCTCCTGGTAGCCGACGGAGGAGACCATGACGATGCGCGCGTCGGGATGCTCCTGGACGATGCGCTCGACGGCCTCGATGCCTTCCATCTGGGGCATGGTGATGTCCATGAGGACGATGTCGGGATTTGTGCGGGCGTATTCGGTGATGGCGGTGCAGCCGTCACCCGCTTCGCCGGCAACCTGGCCGCCGAACGATTCAACCATCTTCGCCAAGCTCTTGCGGGCGAAGACGGAATCGTCAACGATCAGGTAACGAGCTGCCTGGTTGTCCTTCTTTCTTGTTAGGGCTTCAAACTGTTTCATGACTATCTCCTTCGAGAAATCTCGCGGTCGGCGGCGGCTGGGGTGGCCGTCGAGTACTCCGGCAAGCATTTCGATTGCATAACACCGGCTAAATTCGAAAGGGAAACTACGCGATCGGCAAAACCGCGCTCGATGGCAGCGCGCGGCATGCTGTCGACGACGCACGTTTCCGGGCTTTGGGCGATTGTGATTCCGCCGGCGGAACGGACCGCCGACATACCGGCAGCGCCGTCGTCGCCCATGCCCGTCATCAAAATGGCGAGCGAATTATTTTTGAATTCCTGTGCGACCGACTGGAACAGAACATCGACCGACGGACGATGGCCGTTGACGCGCGGAGCGTCCACGAGAATTGCAACGTTACCGTGCTCCATACGGCGCACTTTCATGTGCCGGTTTCCGGGGCAAATGAGGGCTCGGCCTGCGAGCAAGAGGTCGCCCGACTGCGCTTCTTTTACTTCGATGGCGGACGATTCATTGAGGCGCTGCGCGAACATTTGCGTGAAGCCTTCAGGCATGTGCTGCACGACGAGAAGGCAGCCGGGAAAATCCTCCGGGAGCTGCGAAAAAAGATACTGGAGAGCATTCGGACCACCGGTAGAAACGCCAATTGCAACGATGCGAGAAGGCCAATGAGGCATCGACGAACGTTGCGATTCCTTCCTTCTGGTTGAAGGAACCGTGATGATCATCTTGGGGGCGCCCGATGCTGCAGCGACTTTGATCTTGATGGCCAGTTCGGCGGCGATTTGATCGATGCGGCCGGCAGCAGCGTCCTGTGGCTTAGCGACAAAATCGAAGGCCCCTAGAGCGAGCGCTTTCAGAGTTAAGGTGGCGCCGCGATCTGTTTGCGAGCTGACGACGATGACGGGAACTCGATGTTTGCGCGTGATCTGGCGAAGCATCTCGATACCGTCCATGCGGGGCATGTCCAGATCGAGGGTCACGACATTTGGGCGAAGCTCGGTGATTTTTTTCAGGCCGAGCTCACCGTCCATAGCGGTTCCGACTACTTCAATCGAGGGATCGTGGACGAGCGCCTGGGGAATCAGCTTGCGCATGAGCGCGGAATCGTCGACTACGAGCACGCGAATTCGTGCGCTCATGCTGTGGCTCCCACTGCCGGGATTCGCGAGAGGTGCGAAATCACGGCGGGAACGTTGAGAATAAGAACAACTGTACCGTCGCCAAGAATCGAAGCGCCGCTGACGAGAGCGGAAGTCACCAGGCGATCTTCGAGCGCCTTGATGACCAGCTCTTCTTCTCCCATGAGGCTATCGACGATCAGGCCGAATTTGCGATTGCCCGCGCCGATGACGACGACGAAAATGCGTTTCGCGCGCTCCGTAGCCGGCTTCGACTCGAGGCGTTCGAGGCGGACGAGCGTGAGAACCTGCTCGCGCAGTTGAAAGACTTCGTGCTCGTCGACGCGGTGAATCTCATCGTCGGCAATGCGAGTGATTTCGACGACAGAAGTGATGGGGACGGCGTAAAGGCGGCCTGCAACGCGAAACAGAAGCGCCTGGATGCTGGCGAGAGTTAACGGGACGAGCAGGCGAAATGTGGTTCCCTTTCCGGGCTCACTTTCGAGCTCAATTGCGCCTTTCAAATTGGAGAGCGCGGCCTGCACCACGTCAAGCCCCACGCCGCGGCCTGAAATCTCGGTGATGTGGTCGGCGGTGCTGAGTCCAGGCGTGAAGATCAGGTGAAGCGCTTCAGAATCGGTGAGCCTAGAGGCTTCTTCCGGCGTAAGAATGCCGCGCTCGATGGTGCGATCGACGATTTTCTGGCGCTCGAGTCCACGCCCGTCGTCTGACACTTCAATGACTACTTGATCGCCTTCATGGTAGGAATCGAGGCGAATTGTGCCGCGCGCCGGTTTTCCAGCAGCCATGCGCTCGGCGGCGGATTCGATTCCGTGATCCGCGGCGTTGCGAACCAGGTGCGCAAGCGGTTCAGCCAGCGAGTCAAGAATTCCTTTGTCGAGATCCGTGTTCTGGCCGGAGAGCTCAAGCACGATGTCCTTATGTTGCAGCTTGGCCACATCGCGCACGACACGAGGGAATCGGCGGAAAAGCTGGTCTACGGGAACCATGCGGATCTTCATTACAGATTTTTGAAGTTCGCCGAGGACGCGGGATTGGAAAGCCATTGCGTCAGAAAATTTACCGCGCAAAGGATCTTTTGAATGGCTGCGTTCGAACTCGTTGATGGTGCGCTGCAACATCGATTTGCCGATGATCAATTCGCCGACGAGATTCATCACCGTTTCGATACGCGTGGCGTCGACGCGGAGAGAATTCTCGGCTGCGTGCGAAATACCTCCGGGCGCGCTGCCGGTGTGAGTATCGTCGAAAGGTCCGGAGACCCCATGCTCGGAGCCGCTTACTCCGGCGGAGATCGCGGTGGCCTCGGATTCGAGGAGTATGTCGAGAAGATCGCGCGGCTTGGTCGGCTGTTCCTTGATTTCATCAACGGAGATGCGCGCGACGACAGAGGGTACCTGGCAGCGCTGGCGAATCCAGTCCGCAGGCTTCGAGGTTGAGAGTGCTGCTTCGATCACGCCAGATAGCTGAAGATCAACGGCCTTCTCGGGATGCTGAGCGATTACTTTTCCTGCGCCTTCGAGCGCTTTACGGATGAGTTCGAATGCAGCTGCAGGCAGGGATTCGGAATCAAGATACAACGCAACATTATAGATGTGGTCGCCGCGCCGGAGCGCTTCCGCAATCAACAGGCGTTCGTACTCGGTCCATTCGAATGTGGCTTCGCGCGCGACTTTCCGCGGCTGCACGGCAGGCTTCGTAAGCAGGCGTTGGATGTGTTCGCGAAGCGCGCCCCCGGCCGGCGGCTGCAGATTATTCCGGTACGCGGCCAGCATCTCGTGAAACGTGTCGGCAGCGGCGAGAACCACTTCCGGGATCAATCCGGCATGCTGTTGAGTAAGTTCGGGTGTGAGGACGTCTTCAAGTTCATGCGCGAGTTCGCTCAGTTCCCGGAAGCCGCAAGCAGCCGAATCGCCCTTCAGGGTGTGAACGGCGCGACGGACACTGCGGAGGTTTTCTTTATCGCCCGGATGGTCTTCCAGCGCGAGCCCAGCCTCATTCATGGCCTGGAGAATTTCCGCGGCGCTCTCGAAGAAGAGATCGCGGAGTTCTGCAGCGCGCTCGTCGGGGAAAAATGTCACTGGGCGCCCTCGACGCGTTGATAGACGGTAGCGTTGTTCTGATGAATCATGTGAAACGATTTCGTCAGGCCGAAAAGGCTCTCTGCGTGGCCGACAAACAGATATCCCTCGGCGTTTAAGCAGCGGTGGAATTTTTCGACGAGACGTTTCTGCTCGGCTTCATCAAAGTAGATCATCACGTTTCGGCAGAAAATCACGTCGTTGCGCTGGGGCAAGTACTCGGTCTTGAGATTGTGAAAATCGAACTGCACTAAATTTTTGAGCGCCGTCTTGACCACGTATTTGTCCGCGACTTTATCGAAATAGCGAAGGCGGCAGGTGTAATCGACAGTTTCCATTTGTGCTTCGCTGTAAATGCCTTGTTGCGCCGTGAGCAGCGCGGAGTAGTTGATGTCTGAAGCGAGAATCTCCACTTTCCACGGCGGCGGAATCAGGGGTTTAGGCGTGGGCATCTCGAAGGGCAGCGGATTGCGCAGGTAGTAGTAGGCCAGCGCGTCACAGACTAGAATCGCGAGTGTGTAGGGTTCCTGTCCTGTAGAGCAGCCGGCACTCCAAATCCGCAGCGTCCAATCACGGCGCTCCTGCTTGCGCTTCAGAATTTCTTCGAGCACGACTTTCTGGAAAAGGTCGAGCTGAGGGCGAATGCGAAAGAAGCTCGTCTCATTTACGGTGAGGTTCTCAAGCAGAGCCGTGAGTTCCTGCTTGCCCTCGCGGCTGGTGAGCAATCGGTAGTAGCTGTAGAACGAGTCCATCTGGCAGGCCTTGAGGCGGCGCTGCAGGCGATCGCGCAGAAAATGGGTGCGGCGTTCATCGAAATACATGCCGCATTCCTGATAGACCAGAGTCTGAAGGAGCTTGAGTTCGGGATCTGTGAGTGGAACTTCAGTGGTCAGTGTGGACATTCGCTCCTCGTCGAAATTGCATTGCCGGATCGACGACTAATTTCGTGTGGCGCTACCAACGGGAACAGCGGCAGGTTCGGAGAATTCCTCGAGCCGCCGCAGCTCGCCACGCTGCAAAATCTTGTTCAGGTCCAGAAGAATCACGAGACGGCCCTTCAATTTTCCGACACCCGTGATGTAGTCGAGCTCGCCTTCCTGAAAAACCGAATGAGGCGCTTCAATCTCCGAGGGTGGAATGCGCAGGACCTCGGAAGCAGAATTCACCATCAGGCCGATGCGGCGTCCTTCCAGTTCGACGACGACGACGCGATTCTTCTTTCCGGGTTCCGTGAATTTCTCATTGAAACGCTTGCGTAAGTCTATGACCGGGATAATCCGCCCGCGCAGATTGATAACGCCTTCAATGTAATCGGGGGCGTTCGGAACGGACGTGATTTCCGGAACGCGCACAATTTCGCGCACGATTGAGATGGGCAGGCCGAAGGTCTCGCGGCCGATCCGAAATCCGACGACCTGGATTTCTTTGTCCATAGGTTTCTCGGCGCTCAGGTGCGAGCCATCTCCGCATACTCGCGCGTGCCACTTTGGCGTTCCGAGCCACCTCCGATGCGTCGCGGCGGGAATCGCCGGCTGTCGGAATGGCCATCGTCGATGACGAAACGGTCCATCGAATCGAGGAGATTGCGGGAAAGCTTGGACATCTGCTCGGCGGCGGCAGCAAGTTCCGTCGAACTCGAAGTGGATTGCTGCACGAGCTCGCGCATTTTCTCCATGGCGCGAACGACGCCCTGGGCGCCGGAGGCCTGTTCCTCAACGGAAGAGGTAATTTCCTGGGTGATCTCTGTGAGGCGGTTCGTGGCCTTGGCGATTTGCGAAGAGCCGCTCGACTGTTCGGTGGTGGCAGCGCCGATTTCCTGCGAGAACTTGTAAACTTCGGAAACCACGGCCGAAATCTTCTCCAGCGCACCGCTCAATTCCTTATTGAGAACCAAGCCTTCTTGAACCATCGAGGTGCTCTTTTCCATGTTGTCGACGGCTTCGCGAGCTTCCTTCTGAATGCCTTCGATGAGCTCCGAGATTTCTTTTGTGGACTGAGTGGATTTTTCGGCGAGCTTGCGAACTTCTTCGGCGACAACGGCGAAACCAAGGCCATGCTCACCCGCTCGTGCGGCTTCAATGGCGGCGTTGAGCGCGAGAAGATTGGTCTGCTCGGCGAGGTCGTCGATCACTTCGATGATTTTGCCGATGTCGTCGGCACGGCGGCCAAGCACGTCGATAATCTCCGCCGACGATTGAATGGCGTGGCTGGTGCGGTTCAAGCCCTGAGTGGCTTTTTCCATCGTGACCATGCCGGTTTGGACTTCGTCTCGCGAGCGATGGGAGATGTCTACGAGCAGCTTGGCGGTATCTGCGACGCGCTGGATGGAGGTGACCATCTGGTCGATGGACGCAGAAGTTTCCGCGACGCTCGAGCCCTGCACCTGCGTGTTCTTCACGACGTTCTGCACGTTGATGCTCATCTCGTGCATCGTACTGGTGACTTCATCGATGGCAGATGCGGCTTGCACGCTTACTTTCGCCGATTCATCCGACGCGCTGGCCATCTGTCCCGCGCCACTTGCCACTTGCGCGGCGCTGTCGCGCACCTGGCGAACAAGGTCACGAAGGCCCTGCGTCATCCGCGCGAACGCTTTCGCCATCGTGTCCTGCTGGGAACGCGGCATCACGCTTACGGAGAGCTGCCCTTCGGCGATCGCAGCCGACACGTCTGCCATTTCTTTAAGGTGCACAATCATCTTGTTGAAATTCTTTGCAAGGATGCCTACTTCGTCTGCGCGATGGATATCAATCGATTGTTCGAGATCACCGGTCTCCCCGATCCGTTGGGCCACCTCGATCAATTGATTGACGGGCTCGCGAATCGTTTTTGCGGTGAAGAAAGCGATGCCGACTCCCAGGAGAATCGCGACCAGCGTGCCGGCAGTCGTAATGATCGTGCTGAGAGTGGTTGCCGACGCGGCGGAGGCGTTAGAGTCCTGGAGAGTTTTACGGATGTTTGTGCTCGCATCATTAAGCGCACTGGCCGATTTGGTCGTCCAGGATGCGGGATCGTGCTGAAGGTAATAAATTTGAAGATCGGAGACGGTCGCGTCGCCGGCGTCCACTTGGTGGCGCTTGGCGATCATCTGTTTGGCAAAATTCTCGGCCCAGTTGTGTTCGTTTTCCTCCACCTGCGCGAGAGATGTTCGAAGATTGGAGTCGTTCCCTTTGCCCTCGCCGTCTTTCAGAAGCCCAACAAGTGTGGAGATTCCCTTGTTTGTTTTTTCCTCGTCACGCAGGTCGCCGCTCAGCAGGTAGTTTTCGAGGAAGAGTCGGTTTTCCATCATTTGAAAACGAATGTTTTCGATGATCTCTACGTCGCTTAATGTGGCCGCGGCAGCCGAACGGGCGGCGTGCTCACGTACCACCGTGAACATATTGACCACGAAGAGCGCCAGCATAATTGCCAGAATGGCGCCGAATCCGAAATAGAGCTTTCTGCGGATCGTCATAACTCACGCCTCCACTGCATGCCCAGCGGTGCGCTCTCCCCCACCGGAGAAGTGCCCGCGTCTAATTGAAACTGAACTCGATAATCTCGCTGGTTTCTTTGGGCGCGGCTTCAAAGCGCCACCTCTTTACTG
>Ga0307479_10003875_pt1 | contig 13692 bp, 10 predicted proteins | sample atmos_gasesECM4C_FD_203743 | JGI IMG/M metagenome (GOLD analysis project Ga0307479, IMG submission 203743) | Hardwood forest soil microbial communities from Morgan-Monroe State Forest, Indiana, United States - atmos_gasesECM4C_515 | ecosystem: Environmental > Terrestrial > Soil > Temperate...
GCCCGCAGCCGCCAAATTCAAGCCGCTGGAATGGTGCAAGCGCAACGAACTGGTAGCCGCGCTCGATGCCGCCGTCGCCGAGGCGCGCGAGGCCTTACGGAGCACGACCGATGAACATCTCATGACGACCTGGAAGTTCAAGGTCGGCGACCACGTAGTCAGCGAGAATCCTCGCCACGTCATGATTGCGGACTCTGTTTTCAGCCACCTCGCGCATCATCGGGGCCAATTGACCGTCTACTTGAGGCTCAATGAAGCCTCGGTGCCGGCGATTTACGGCCCCTCGGCGGATGAGGGCCATTTCAGCTAGTACAGAGTGCGAGCGAGCCAGCCCGGACCCCTGCCGTGGCTGGGGCGCCCGAATTGCAGCGTAACTTCGCCAACCCGCCCCGGTTCTATTTGTTATGTGCTGTTTGGGATGACATTTGTCATCTCGCTCTGATGACGATCTCCACTTGTGACCTGGGCTCGAGTGGGGAAGGATACATCAAGACGAAAGCGAAAGCCGTTGCGCCCAAGAATTCAATCCGTCGTGGTTGTGGAGGGGGCGCTCGATCGTCTATTCTGGTCGGCGTGGGAGGTGCCCACCTCCCGTGCCCGGCCCGCGGTTCTCCCTGGAGTTTGCTCATGACATTGACTCGGTTCGTCACCAAGAACGCGTTCCGCAACAAGCGTCGCAGCATTCTGACGGTATTGAGCATTGCTTTCTCACTACTCTTGCTGACCCTGATGATGACGATCTGGCGGGCTTTCTATCTCGATCAGGGCAGCGCCGAATCGGCCGAAAGGCTGGTGGTCCGGCACCGGGTTTCGCTCACCTTCAATCTGCCCGGCTTCTACCGGGAAAAGATTCGGGCGATCCCGGGGGTGGTGTCGGTGATCCCGGTGTCCTGGTTTGGCGGGATTTACAAAGACCAGAAACCCGAGAACTTTTTCGCGCAATTCGGCACCGATCCGGAAGAATTCTTCAAGACATACCGCGACATTCAAATGCCCGAGGACCAGATAACGGCATGGCAGCGCGACCGTCAGGGGGTAATCGTCGATTCCTCCCTGGCGAAGAAGTATGGTTGGAAGCTGGGCGACCGCATTGTTTTACAGGGGACGATCTATCCCATCAATCTTGAGTTGAACATTCGCGGCATTTACCACTCCAACCCAGACAACAAATCGGTCTACTTCAATGCCAAGTATGTAGAAGAAGCCGTGGATTTCTTCAAGGGACGAGCGGGCACGTTCAGCATCCTGGCGGCATCTCCTTCGGATGTAAGCAAGGTTGCGAGCGCCGTGGACGACATGTTCCGCAATTCGCCGCAGCCCACCAAGTCGGAGAGCGAAAAGGCCTTTGGGCTTGAGTTCGTAGCCATGATGGGAAACGTGAAGGCGTTTATTTTGAGCATCTGCTCCGCTGTGGTGTTCGCTACGTTGCTGGTTTCCGCCAACACGATGGCGATGTCGATTCGTGAGCGCACGCGCGAAGTGGCGGTGCTGAAGACGCTGGGCTTCACCAGGCGCGGTGTACTGGGCTTATTCGTAAGCGAAGCGGTGGCGTTGTCGCTGGCGGGCGGTCTGATCGGCGCGGGTCTCGGGTGGCTGATGGTTTACGGCCTTACTCATTCTCCGCAGTTCTTCAGCTTTTTCCCCATGAAGGTGACGGTGGGGATATGGGTCGTTGGCATGCTGACCTCGGGGCTGGTGGGACTGCTGAGCGCAGCGCTTCCTTCCTATCACGCTTCGCAAATCAACATCGTCGACGGATTACGCCACATCGGGTAAATTATGACGCTCGGTAGTTTTGTCGTGCGCAGTGCGTTTCGTAACAAGCGGCGCAGCCTGCTGACCATGATCAGCATCAGCTTCTCGCTGCTGTTGCTGACCCTGATGATCTGTATCTGGCGTTCGTTCTATGTGGACCAGGTTGCGCCGGAGGCAGCCCGGCGCTTGATCGTCCGGGACCGCGTCTCGCTGGCATTTTTCTTGCCGGCATACTACCGCGAGAAGATTCGTGCCGTGCCCGGCGTGACGTCGGTAGTGCCCCTCACCTGGTTCGGAGGGCGCTATATTGATGATCGCCCCGAGCACTTCTTTGCTCAAATGGCGACCGATCCCGACGAATATCTGAAAGTGGCGTCGGACAAGCTTGTCCCGCCAGATCAAGCGAAAGCTTGGCAACAGGATCGGGCTGGAGCCTTGGTGGATGTGACGCTCGCGAACAAGTACGGCTGGAAGATCGGCGACCGCATTACGCTACAGGCGAACATTTTCCCCACGAACCTCGATCTGACGATTCGCGGGATCTATCACCGCGATCCTCCTCAGAACGCCCTGTACTTCAACGCCAAGTACCTGGAAGAAGCGGTGCCCTGGTTCAAGGGACAGGCGGGCTGGTATGCCTCCCAGATCGACTCGGCCGACGACGTCGCGCGTGCCGCACGTGAAATCGATGACATGTTCCATAACTCGCCGCTGCAGACGAAGACGGAAAGCGAAAAGGCCTTTCAGTTGGGGTTCGTCGCTTCGCTGGGTAACGTGAAGGCATTCATTCTCAGCATCTGCGGGGCGGTGGTATTTGCCATCATGCTGGTCTCGGCCAACACCATGGCGATGTCAGTGCGCAGCCGGACACGCGAAGTGGCAGTGCTCAAGACGCTTGGCTTCACCCGACAGCGCGTGCTGTCTATCTTCGTAAGCGAATCCGTTGCCTTGGCTTTAGCAGGCGGAATGCTCGGTGTTTTGGTCGCGATTCCCGTGATCGCGGCGTTGACCCACCGGTTCATCGGGCTGGGCATCCCCCTCAACATGAAAGTGAACGGGATTACAGCTGGGTTGTCATTGCTGGTGGCTTTGATCCTGGGAGTAGTGAGCGGCTATTTGCCGGCTTACAGAGCCTCGCACATGAACATCGTGGAAGGGCTGCGTCACATCGGTTGAGTTTCAGAATTTATCGAGTCGAGTCTAACTATATGGCGATACCGATCAGCTACAACGTCCGCAATTTAAGGCTTCGCAAAGGCCTCACCGTCATGACGGCCTTGGGCATCGCGCTCACGGTGACGACCGCGATCTTTTTGATGGCGCTCATCGCGGGGCTCAATCGTGCTTTCGTCAGCAGCGGCAATCCGTTGAACGTGCTGGTGCTGCGGAAGGGCTCAGAGGCGGAATTGTCCGGCGGCTTCGATGCCTCGCTCTACCCCACGCTGAAAACTCTTCCCGGCATCGCGAAAGACAAACAAGGCCAGCCGATGACCTCAGGCGAGTGGGTGGTCGTGATCATCCTTCCGCGCAAAGACGGCACCGGCGAAGTCAACGTAACCGTACGCGGCATGATGCCCGATGGACTGGAAATGCGGCAACTGTCCGAACCGAGCCATCCTGGCGTGAAACTTGTCGAGGGACGCTGGTTCCAGACTGGGCAGCGCGAAGTCGTCGTTAGCAAGTCGATTCAGAATCGCTTTTCGCATGCCAATATCGGCGACACGATGGAGTTTGGCAAGGGATCATGGAAAGTTGTAGGAGTCTTTGACGCCGGAGGCTCGGCGTACGAATCTGAAGTCTGGGGCGATGTAAACCAGATGGCTTCGGACTTCGATCGTCAGGGCGGATTCGCATCGGCGTACCTCCGCGCGACCGATCCCATTGCCGCCGAGGCGCTCAAAAACCGCGTCAGCGACGACCAGCGCCTAAAGCTGGAAGGATTCATCGAGACCGACTACTACGCCAAGCAGACCAGTTCGGGAGCACCGATCAAGGTGATCGGGTTCGTGGTGGGCTTCATCATGGCGATTGGATCGATTTTCGCCGCCATGAACACCATGTATGCGGCCGTAGCCTATCGCGGGCGCGAGATCGCAACGCTGCGGGTGATCGGTTTCTCGCGGCCCGCGATTCTAACATCATTTGTGTTGGAGTCTCTGCTGCTGGCCTTGTTGGGAGCGGCGGCAGGAATTGTGCTCATGCTCCCGTTTAATGGCATGCAAACCGGCACTTCGAACGCGGTCACATTCAGCGAAGTCGTGTTTGCCTTGCGCATTACCCCGCAGGTTGCCGGATATGCCATTCTGTTCGCGCTCATCATGGGCCTCGTGGGTGGGCTTGCTCCCGCTTGGCACGCCGCACGGCAGAACATTCTGAGCGCTCTGCGCAGCTAGATTGGCGCGTTAGCGGGAAACAATTGAGGGCTCCGGATCGTAGATACTCTTATGGCGATTGATACGAAACACGAAGATTTGCAGAGCCTGCGCATTGACCGTTCGCAGCGTGGCGACAATGGCGGAGAACCTCCCGCCTGGGCGCGCCGCTACATCCTCGGCGGCATCGCGCTCGTCGTACTACTCGGCTTGACCGCTTTGGCCTACCGCGCACTCTCGTCGGACACGCCGGAAGTCGAGGTCGTGCGCGCGTCGGCGCAGACCAGCGGCAATGACGTGGGCGGAACCGTGCTCTCGGCTACGGGTTATATCGTGGCCCATCACACCATCAACGTGAACTCCAAGGTGACGGGCCGCCTGGAATGGATCGGAGTAGAGAAGGGCGACAAGGTCAAGGAAGGTCAAGTGCTGGTACGCCTGGAAAGTCAGGAGTTCCGCGCGTCCTACGAACAGGCCAAGGGCACGGTGGCCAATGCGCGCGCCTATCTCGACGAGCTACTGCACGGTTCGCGGCCTGAGGAGGTACAGCAAGCGCAGCACAATCTCGACGAAGCCCGGGCGACCGCGGCCAATGACAAGTTGACGCTCGACCGCACGAAAGAACTGGCCGGCGCCGGCGTGGTTTCACGCCAGCAGTTGGATGATGCTACCGCGAAATTTGAAGCCGATCAGCAGCGCGTGAATTCTCTGGAAAAGGCGTTCCAACTCTCAAAGATCGGGCCCAGGGCGGAGGAAATCGCACGCGCCCAGGGTGCGCTCATGCAGGCGCAAGGCCAACTCGACTATGCCCAGTCTCAACTGGATGCAACCGTCATCCGCGCGCCTGTGACCGGCACCATTCTCGATCGCACGGCGGAAAAAGGTGAACTCATCACCGCGCAGTTTGCCAGCGCGGCTGCTGGCGGACCCCAAGGATCCGTCGTGTCCCTCGCGGACCTCAACGATCTTCAAGTCGAACTTGACATTGCGCAGGCAGACTTCTCCCGTCTTGGTCCGACGCAGAAGGGGATCGTGACCACCGACGCCTATCCCGACAAGCAATACGACGGCCAGATCGCGCAAATCTCGCCCGAAGCGAACCGCCAGAAAGCGACGGTCCAAGTCAAAGTGCAGGTGCTGAACCCGGGAAAGTATCCCGACGTGCAGTTGCGGCCGGAAATGAATGCGACGGTGCGTTTCCTGGCCAACGACGTGCCGAAGAATACGAAGGATTCGTCAGGCGTATTCGTGCCCTCAACTGGGATTCGCGATCGTGACGGCAAGAAAATTGTGTTGATCGCTTACGACGGAAAAGCCGTGGCTCGCGAGGTTCACTTCGTGGGGCAGCGGGCTGACGGAGCGCTGGTCGATGGGTTGGTTGGAGGCGAAAGTGTTATCACCACCGCGCCTCCAACTTTGAAAGATGGAGACAAAATTAAAGTTAAGGGGCAATCATGAGCACTGCTACACAAAACAACGTTGCCACGAGCACCAAAGTCGTGCAGGTCCACGGCGTCAGCAAGGTTTTCAAACGCGATGCCTTTCAGGTGACTGCGCTCGACGACGTCTCGATCGACATCGCCAAGGGAGAGTTCCTCGCCTTGATGGGCCCCTCCGGTTCGGGCAAGACGACGCTGCTGAACATGATCGCGGCCATCGACCGCCCCACCAAGGGAGAACTGCTGGTGCAGGGGCAGGATATCTTCCGCTTCAGTGACGCGAAGATTGCCCGCTGGCGCAATGAGCACATCGGCTACGTCTTTCAGACGTTCAACCTGATCCCCGTGCTTACCGCGTTTGAAAATGTAGAGTTACCCTTGCTGCTCACCAAGCTCAATGCACAGCAGCGCCGCGACCACGTGGTAACCGCGTTGAAGCTGGTCGGGCTGGAGGATCGGACCAACCATCTACCCAAGCAACTCTCCGGCGGCCAGGAGCAGCGCGTGGCCATCGCACGGGCAATCGTCAGCGATCCCACCTTATTACTCGCCGACGAGCCGACCGGCGATCTGGATAGCCACTCGGCAACCGAAGTGTTGGAGATTTTGAAGCGACTGAATGAGGATTTCCACAAGACGATCGTGATGGTCACTCACGATCCGCACGCGGCCTCCTACGCTCACGTCACCCGGCATCTGGAAAAGGGCATGCTGCTGCCTCCCGGGTAATAAGTAACCAAGCAAGTAAACAGCAGGAAGTTCAGGCCGGCGAAGGCTTCCTTCGCCGGCCTGCAACTGAACTTAGCAGCGCAATTCCCCTGCGCCGTTGGGATCGGCAGATTCCTCAGGGGTTCGCGAAGGGGCCTCCGCAACCCAAAGCCACGCCCGTCTCCCGTTGCCCAAAAACACAGCCTGCGCCTCGCCGTATTCCACCAATCGGTTGAGCACAGTTGTGATTGAAGCCATTGGGTCCTTGTGGCGAGCCAGCAGCAAGGGCATTTTCTGCTGGAAGTATTCGCAGATGTCTCGGGCGCTCATGGCCCGGCCGGCCTCCATCAAGATCATTCTGCAGGCCTTGGTAAAGCCCGGCTGGCGGCCGCTGCTCTTGCGGTCGACCAGTTCCATAAGCTCTTCGTTTAGCACCTCATCGCCAAAGAGATTAGCCAGCCCGGCTATGGTCTGCTTAACCGTGCCGATGCGCTTCATAACGTCGGCGCGCTGTTGCATCAATTGACGCAGTTCGCAATGCGCTTGGCGTATTACTTCCTGCACATGACCCACGTCATACCGCTCAGCAAGCCCGATTGGCCCGTTCCCGTTCTGCCCGTTTTCCATACATCCCCCAAATTTTTTAGACGTGTTTTGATCGGCGCCAATTCAGCGCCTCTGTTGAAAACTGGTGCAAATCCAAAGCACAAGTGCGCAGGGCCACGGTTGATTGTTGGACAAAACTTCCCCAAAATACTCCAGCGGGGGGCAGAACCCCACTCAGAGTCCTATACGCAGAATGCCTTCCGGGCGTTCCCTCAATGTTTTGAAGGTCTGCCTTTGCAAACATTCATCGTCTTGATGTTAGACGCTGCGATTGCAAATTGGTTAACAGGAGTGGCAGTAAAGGGACCAACACGCCCTCCAACGGGATGAGATCACACTCAATGAGCCCGAGTTATTGGAGAACGATGACCAGCAGCCTGCCGTCAGAATGGTAGCCATCGCCGGTAGCGTTTTTGGCTTCCTGAACCGGACTGGGCGGAAGGTAATAACTTACCATCTTTGTTTTGTTAGCTTTTTGCAGGCTGCTGCCTATGTTGTCCCGCTCACCGTCAACGGCGGGATCAATCTTGTGGGTGACGTTGCCGTTGCGCTGGTCCTTGGCGAACCCGATGTCGTGTGTGCCGGCGCCCACCCACACTTCCTTTCCTTGCCAGGTAAAGGGAGCCTTCCAGATGCGGAAATGGTGGCGGCTGGCGACCATCGCGATCGGTTCCGCCATTTCATAGCCGAAGTCCTGCTTCCGCCCGAAAAGATATAGCGTGCTCATCGGCATTTGCAGGTAGTCTTTGTTTTCATAGGTCTCCATGACGGCGCTGAGCACGGCCTTTTCATTGCTTGTATCGGCGACATGCCAGGTGGCCGCCTCCAGTGCAGCTTGCACGTCCTTCTGCGAGCCCACAATCACGAAGTTGACCATGTCGCCCAGGTTTTTGAACTGATCGTTGACTCGCCGTGGAAGACTGTCGAGACTTTTGCGCAGGTCAGCATCCAGAGCCGCATCCGAGACTTTGAGCGGGGCCGCGGCCGTCGCGGCACCGGATGAGTTGCTGCCGGAGACCGCATTGGAGGACGCAGAGTTTGAGTTTGTTTCTGACTTGCCCGACCCGAACTGTCCGGACATGAAGATCTCTGCCGCGGTTGAGAGCTGGGATTTAAGTTGCTCAACGCGCGGTTTTTGCGGGCCGCTCGATGTTGCGGTTGTTCCCGTCGTCGCGCCCGCTGGAACCCGGTGGACCTTGACCGTTAAACTTGCCTGGCACACTGGCGTGCCCGCCAGGTTCATCCCGAGGAACAGATGAGAGGCTTCCTCGATACTCAGTTCCTTGCTCGCTCCGATCGCAACCGGAACAGCTCCGTGCGCGTACAGTCGGGCAATCAGCGTACCTGCGGGCGCGGAGGGCAGAGGCAGATCCGCTGGCTTAACCGAAGCTCCGCTAGCGGCCCTTGGATCGCAAGCTGTTGCGCTACTGGGAGCGGCAGCGGCACCCGCCGAGATTTGCAGAACATCACCGGATTGCAGATCGAGCCCTGTATCCGTCCACGGGAGAGCGGTTGAAACCTGATAGGAGAAATCTTGCGCAGAAGAGCTCACCTGGGCCTCAGCAGTGGCACAAGACGTGAGAATCGCGAGCAACAGAACCGATCGCCTGACCATAGCGCTCTCCGAGAATCGGTCTTTATTAGTTCCTGCTAATTATCCTCCATTCCACTGCCTGCATGGCAAGTCGACCTTTCGCTCAAGTACCGGTTAAGTGCCTCGCGTCGTCCCGAATCAAATCCATTGACCGTTTTCGGAAATCCAAATTCCCCGGATCAGGTGAACGTTTGATTCGCTGAAGCAAATCCCCCACATTCCGATAGTAACCATTGACGGAGTAAGTTTAGTGCTAATAGCCGCAAAACCCGCGCTTGACCCCATGCGCGTCTTGCTGGTAGGCAAGAAAGAGGAAGACTTTTTCCTGATTCGCGAAATTCTGGACCGCATGCACAGCATGCTTTCGGCTGAACTGGAACACGCCCACTCCCTCGAGGAAGCCAAAGCAATGCTCCAGGAAAGGCCCTACGCTCTGGTTTTGTTCGAACATGAAACCGGAGACGCAAGGGCCGTCCACCTTCTGGCCGACCTTCTTCATACCGGCGTATCCGTTCCTTATATCGTTCTGACCGAGCATGCCGACGAACACACGGTTGCGGAGATCATCGAAGGGGGAAGCCTGGAACTGTCTGACCAAGTCGCAACTGGACGGAGCGACGCTGATCCGCAGCATTCGCGGCACGCTGGCGCTGCACTCCATGCAGGAGCGACAACATCTCGCCGAGGAATCCCTGCGCAAACTTTCACAGGCAGTCGAGCACTCCGCCGACTCCGTAATGATGACCGACTGCCGCGGGGTCATCGAATACGTGAACCCCGCGTTTGAAGCCCTGACCGGTTAGACCCGCGACGAGGCTTGCGGGAAGAGTCCGCGCATTCTCCGATCCGGCGAGCAGGGTCCGGAGGTTTATCAGGAACTGTGGAAGACCATTCTCGCGGGCAACGTCTTCTGCGGAATTCTGGTCAATCGCAAAAAGAATGGCGAACTATGTTACGTCGAAGAGAGCATCTGCCCCGTGCGCGATGGCCAAGGCCAGATCACGCATTTCGTTTCCAATGGTCGGGACCTCACCGAGCGTCTGCGCTCGAAGCCCAGCTTGTGCAAGCACAAAAAATGGATGCGATCGGGCGCCTGGCCGGCGGCGTGGCTCACGACCTTAACAACTTGCTGACCATCAGCACCAGCTACTCGGAACTCGCGCTCGACGAGGTGCCGGACAATCCGTCGCTCACCGCTAAGATTCAGGAGATTCTCCAGGCAGCCCGGCGCGCCGCGGAACTGACGCGCCAGCTGCTGGCTTTCAGCCGGAAACAGCCACGCGCCCTGCGCGTGGCCGACCTCAATGAGGTAATCGGGGATATCGCTAAGACCCTGCCCCGTCTCATTGGCGAGGACATAGAGTTCAGTTTCGTGGCTGGCGAGGGATTAGGAGGCGTCCGGCTCGATCCCCTCCAGATCGAGCAGATCCTCATGAATCTTTCCTCCAACGCGCGCGATGCCATGCCGCAGGGGGGATACCTCCGCGTTGAGACTTCCAATGTGATCCTCGATGAGCACTACGCTGGAGGCAAACCGGCCGTGATTCCTCGCGGACGCTACGCCCTCATCACGGTCACTGACGACGGCACAGGAATTCCGCCCGAGCACTTGCCGCATGTCTTCGAACCCTTTTACACCACGAAACCGTCGGCCCAGGGGACAGGGTTAGGTCTGGCCACGGTGTACGGAATCGTGAAGCAGAACAAAGGATTCATCTGGGCCTACAGCGAGCCCGCCATGGGAACCGTCTTTAAAGTCTACTTGCCTTGCATACCCGGGAACGGTCGTGCCATTGAAACCGAAGGCGTCAAGTCCGAAAGCGCTCCCGGCGGCTCAGAGACCATTCTCCTGGTGGAAGACGAGCCTGCGGTTCGAAAAGCAGCGGGGGAATTTCTCCGCCTGCGCGGCTATACCATCCTCGAAGCCAAGGATGGCCTCGATGCCCTCTCAGTGGCGCGAAACCAAGCCACGCCGATTCATCTCGTCACCGATGTGGTTATGCCCAATAGGAGCGGAGGACAACTGGCTAAAGACTCGCGCGCCTGAGGCCAGACGCCCGGCTTCTGTTCGTCTCCGGCTATGCTGGAAAGACCGTGCTCGACCACAAAGTGTTCGATCTCGAGACAAATTTTCTGCAAAAGCCGTACACGCTGAAACAACTCTCAGCCAAGGTTCACCAGGCACTGACTCGCGCGCCGCAGGCCAGACGACGAACTCCCCTTCGCACTAATGCCAGTTTGATGCAGCCTGTTTCCAGACCCTATAATCAGGCTGCGCCACCCCGCATGAATCCTTTAGCAGCCCGCCAGGAACCGAAAGCTGGCGATCCAGCGCCACCCGTGAATCAGACTCCAGTTTTTCGGGTGGCTCCTGCTTCCCTGATAATCCTCGTCGGATTGTGGCTGGCAATCTACTTCGCAGGCGTCTTCACTCCGCCGCTACTCGACGACGTGGACACCATCCACGCCGAGGCCGCACGCGAGATGTTGCTTCGCCACGATTGGGTGACCATGTACACCAACGGTCTCCGCTACCTGGAAAAAGCGCCGCTGATGTACTGGGGACTGGCCGCAAGCTACGAATTGTTTGGGATCAGTGATTGGAGCACCCGCTTGCCGCTCGTCCTGGGCTTGCTCGCCCTGGTTCTAGCGACCTACTGGCTCGGTGGTTATGCGTTCGGTGAACGCGGAGGATTCCTGTCGGGTGTGGTCCTGGTGACGTCGATCGGGCCCTACATCTTCACGCGTTTTCTGATTCCGGACGCGCTGGTCGCGCTGTGGCTGACGATTTCCTACTATTTTTTTCTGCGTTCGTTGGAGGAAGAGACGCCGTCGCGTCTGACCTGCTGGGGATTCGCCGCGGCGTGCGCGCTCAACGTACTCACGAAAGGCCTGATCGGGCTTGTGTTCCCGATCGGCACGATCGGCCTCTACCTATTGCTGACCGGTAACCTGCGCCACCTGCTGAAGCTGCGACTGATCTCCAGCACGCTCGTCTTTTTTGTTCTGGCGGCGCCCTGGCACATCCTGGCCGCCATCCGAAACCCAGCCCAAGGCCAAGCCCGCGGATTCCTTTGGTTTTACTTCGTCAATGAGCACATCATGCGGTTCCTCAACAAACGTGTGCCCCCGGGATACGACACGGTGCCGCTGGTGTTGTTTTGGGCCTTCCTGGTGCTGTGGCTCGTGCCATGGGCGGTTTTTCTGCCGCAGGCGTTGCGCGGGGTTCCCCTCCGCTGGCGTCTTTTGCGCGCGCCGATGGATCGGCGGCAGAAAGCGAACCTGCTCTTTTTGCTGTGGGCTTTGGTGATCCTCTTGTTCTTCAGTTTCTCCACGCGGCAGGAGTACTACACGATTCCCGCACTGCCGGGCGTCGCGTTGTTGACAGGAGGGTGGCTGTCGCGCGAATCAGGAGCCGACGCGAGCGAAGCCGATCGGCGCGCTGGGCGTATAGGCTCGCTGGTCCTGATGGTGGTATGCGTGCTTGCCGCAGCACTGGGTTTGGCTCTGCTTTCGCTTACCCATCCGCCTCCGCCAGGAGTGGATCTAGCCGACCTGCTGAAGAAGAATCCACAGGATTACGATTTCTCTCTGGGCCACGTACTCGACTTTACCCCGCAGGCGCTGGGGATGTTCCGCGGCCCGCTCCTAGGTGCTTCTTTGTCCCTATTGCTGGGCACAACTCTGAACTGGCGGATGCGGCGCCGGGGCCGCCCGCCTTGGGGCAATACCGCGCTGGCGCTCATGATGGTCGCTTTGCTGACGTGTGTGCACGTTTCGTTTGCAAGGTTTTCGCCGATCCTCTCGTCGTACGACCTAGCGGTGGCGATCCAGAAGAAATATCAGCCTGGCGATCTCATCATCATCGACGGAGAGTACCACCAGGCATCAACTCTCAATTTCTATACACATGTGCCCGTGCGCGTCCTGCACGAGCCCAGCGGCAATCTCTGGTACGGCGAAAAATTTCCGGACGCGCCCCACGTGTTCGAAACTCCGCAGTCGTTTGCAATCCTCTGGTCAGGCCCGGCCCGAGTTTTTCTTTGGACTGATCAGGAAGATCCCAAAGAACTGGCGGGAATGCGGCGGTTCCTGCTGGCGCGCAGCGGCGGGAAAGCAATCTTCACCAACCGCCAACCGTGAGCGGTGCTGGTCACTGGTTTGGGTACACAAAACCTTCCATGACAACGCTATAATCTTCCTTCGCTGATGTGCCTACCGGATGATCCCAGGCGTTCTTAGCGCTCATGGAGCAGATCTCGTTTGGCGTGCGCTTCTTCTGCTGGCGCTGGCCGGGTCGTTCACCTCTACCATCTATCTGGCGATGACGCTGGTCGCCACTTCCCGTCATCTGAGCCGGGCGAGCATCGCGCAAGCGGCCGCTCGCGCAACTCCACCATCCTCGCTGCCTCCGGTCACGATTTTAAAACCCGTGCATGGCATGGAAGAGCAACTGGCCGCCAATCTGGAGAGTTTCTTTCAGCAAGACTATCCAAACTATGAAGTGATCCTCGGAGTCCGCGACGCGGACAATCCCGCAGGGAAAATCGCGGACGAGGTACGTGCCCGCTACCCCAACGTCCCGAGCCGCTTGATCTACTCCGGTCCGCCGGCCTGGCCGAGCGCCAAAGTTTTCGCTCTCGACAAGATGATTGCAGCCTCGTCGCGTCCCTACTTCATCATCAGCGACAGTGACGTTCGGGTCACACCCGACTTTCTGCGCAACACCATTCCACCGCTCCTTGATCCCAAGGCCGGCTTGGTCACCTGCATGTATCGCGGCATCCCCGCTTCGGACTTCTGGTCGTGGCTCGAGGCTCTTGGCTTATCGGTGGAGATGTCTTCGGGAGTAATGGTTGCCGATATGATCGAGGGCATGCGGTTCGCCCTGGGTCCCGCCATGGCCGTGCGCCGCGATGCCATTGACGCGATCGGCGGCATCGGTGCCGTGGCCGACTACTATTCCGACGATTTCGAACTAGGGAACCGCATCTGGGCTAAGGGATACAGAGTCGTTCTCTCCCACCACATCGTCCGCAACGTGCTGACTAGCCGTTCGCCGCTGCGCACGCTCGGCGATCAGTTGCGCTGGATGAAGAGCACCCGTTATTCGCGACCCCTCGGACATGCCGGCACCAGCCTGACCTATGCCATGCCATATGGGATTCTTGGATTCATTGCCGCTGCCGCGCTGGGCCGCTGGCAGCTTGGAGTCGAT
>Ga0307479_10003877_pt1 | contig 13687 bp, 10 predicted proteins | sample atmos_gasesECM4C_FD_203743 | JGI IMG/M metagenome (GOLD analysis project Ga0307479, IMG submission 203743) | Hardwood forest soil microbial communities from Morgan-Monroe State Forest, Indiana, United States - atmos_gasesECM4C_515 | ecosystem: Environmental > Terrestrial > Soil > Temperate...
TTCGGTTGCCTATTGGGCCGAATCGAAAGGGAATCCTCTACTCAAAGGAGTGGATCAGCACGCCAGCGCCCGCCAGTCGGGCGGCAACATGGAGGGCAAGGAAGTCCGCTACGGCATCGCAGATTCCACTCTGTTCGCCACAATCACGACCGACGCGAGCTGCGGTGCGATCAATAGTTGGCACGACTCGTTCACCCCGCTTGGCGGGATGGTGCCGCTGGTCAACATCATGCTCAGTGAGACGGTATTCGGCGGGGTAGGAGCGGGACTCTACGGCATCCTGATTTACGTCGTCCTGGCCGTGTTCATTGCCGGCCTTATGGTTGGCCGGACGCCGGAATACCTGGGGAAAAAGATCGAGGCCTACGACGTGAAGATGGCGATGCTGGTCACGCTTGTATTCCCTCTGATCATCCTGGTGCTCACGGGTATCTCCGCGGTGGAAGGGTTCGGTACGTCGAGCATCAGCAACGCCGGTCCCCACGGTCTCACCCAGATCCTGTATGCCTTCACCTCCATGGCGGGCAACAACGGTTCCGCATTCGCTGGTCTCAACGGAAACACCGCTTGGTACAACACCGCAGGCGCTTTGACCATGCTGGTGGGGCGATTCTTCATGATCATCCCTATGCTCGCTATCGCCGGGAATCTCGCGCAGAAAAAAACCGTGCCCGCCTCCGCTGGCACGTTCCCGGTGACCACTCCCTTATTTGCGATCCTGCTGGTTTCCGTGATTGTGATTGTGGGCGCACTCACATTTTTCCCGGCCTTAAGTCTGGGACCAGTGCTTGAACACTTACTGATGATGGCGGGCAAGACCTTCTGAGGGTGTCAATGGCAAAGAAAGACAGATCGAAAAGTAAGAGCCTGTGGGACGCAAAGATCCTGAAGCGGGCGCTGATCGATTGTGTGCTGAAACTCGATCCACGCACCATGATGAAGAACCCCGTCATGTTCGTGGTCGAGGTTGGCAGCGTGGTGACAACCCTGCTCTTGTTTCGTGGCAAGGAGAGTTTCGCATTCAATCTCCAGATCACGCTGTGGCTGTGGTTCACAGTGCTATTCGCGAACTTCGCCGAGGCCATGGCCGAGGGCCGCGGAAAAGCCCAGGCGGAAACGCTCCGCAAGGCCAAATCAGAGACCATCGCAAAGCGGTTGCTGCCCGACGGCAAGACTGAAAGCGTTGCCAGTGCGAAGTTGCGGGCCGGTGACGTTGTACTCGTAGCAGCGGGTGAATTTATCCCAGGCGACGGAGAAGTCATCGAGGGCGTTGCGTCGGTCGATGAGTCGGCCATCACGGGAGAGTCAGCTCCCGTGATTCGCGAAGCGGGTGGAGATCGCTCCGCGGTCACCGGGGGCACGCGTGTTCTCTCTGACGTCATCAAAGTCCGGATTACTTCGAACCCCGGCGAAACGTTCCTTGACCGCATGATTGCTCTGGTGGAAGGGGCCGAGCGCCAGAAGACGCCCAATGAAATTGCCCTCAACATTTTGCTGGCCGGCTTGACCATCATCTTTCTGCTCGCGGTCGTTACTCTGCAGCCGTTTGCGATCTACTCGGGGACGCCGCAGACGGTTTTCGTCCTGGTGTCATTACTCGTTTGCCTGATTCCAACCACCATCGGCGGGCTGCTCTCCGCCATCGGGATCGCCGGCATGGACCGTTTGGTGCAGCACAACGTGCTGGCAATGTCAGGCAGAGCAGTGGAAGCAGCCGGCGATGTGAACACTCTGCTGCTGGATAAGACTGGGACGATCACCCTGGGGAACCGCCAGGCTGCCGAGTTCCTTCCGTCGCCCGGCATCGTGGAAGCCGATCTTGCCGATGCCGCCCAGCTTTCGTCGCTCGCCGATGAGACCCCGGAAGGCCGGTCGATCGTGGTTCTTGCCAAGGAGCGCTACAACCTCCGCGGACGCGAACTGGCCGCGCACGAGGCCGTTTTCGTTCCGTTCACGGCGCAAACTCGCATGTCGGGCGTGAACCTGGACGGCCGCGAGATCCGCAAAGGTGCAGTCGACGCCATAACCAAGTACCTGACACAAAACGGCACCGTTCTCCCCAAAGAAGTCCAGGCTTCGGTCGAGCAGATTGCGCGATCAGGCGGCACGCCATTGGTGGTCGCGGAGAACTTCCGGGCAATGGGCGTGATTTACCTCAAGGACATCGTTAAAGGGGGCATGCGCGAGCGCTTCGATCAGCTGCGGGCCATGGGCATCAAGACCGTAATGATCACGGGAGACAACCCGCTCACAGCTGCCGCGATTGCGCGGGAGGCGGGAGTCGATGACTTTCTCGCCGAAGCCACCCCCAAGGACAAAATGGACCTGATTCGACGCGAGCAGGGCGATGGCAAATTGGTGGCGATGACGGGCGACGGCACCAATGATGCTCCGGCCTTGGCGCAGGCCGACGTTGGAGTGGCCATGAATACCGGAACTCAGGCCGCCAAAGAGGCGGGAAACATGGTCGACCTTGATTCCAATCCCACGAAGCTAATTGAGATCGTGGAAATCGGCAAACAGCTCTTAATGACTCGCGGGGCACTCACAACGTTCTCGATCGCGAACGACGTCGCCAAGTATTTCGCAATTATCCCCGCGATGTTTGCCGGAACTTTCCCGGTGCTCAATGCGTTGAACATCATGCGCCTGCAGACTCCACAATCGGCCGTGCTGTCCGCGGTCATATTCAATGCGCTCATCATAGTTGCATTGATCCCGCTGGCCCTGCGCGGTGTGAAATATACACCCATGAGTGCAGAGGCTTTGCTCCGCCGGAACCTGTTGATCTATGGAGTGGGTGGACTCATCGTGCCTTTCATCGGCATCAAGCTGATCGACATGTTCATCACCCGCATTGGCCTGGCTTAGGGGGAATCATGAAGAGACATTTGATCACCTCGCTCTTGATGACTATCGCGACCACGGTTCTGTTGGGGATCGTCTATCCGCTGGGGGTCACGGCTTTCGCCCATATCCTGTTTAAGGACAAGGCCAACGGACAACTGATCCGTCACAATGGAGTAACCATCGGCTCGCGCATCATCGGACAGCCTTTCACTGGGCCAGGCTACTTCCATTCGCGACCCTCGGCGGCCGGAAATGCTGGCTACGACGCGGCCAATACCCAAGGCTCAAACTACGGACCGACGAATCAGAAGCTCATCGATCGCGTGAACGGCGTTGCTGCCCGCGTTCAGGCGGAAAATCCCGGCGTGCCGGTGCCCGCGGATCTCGTGACCACATCCGCTTCCGGACTTGATCCCGACATCTCGCCGGCCGCAGCCGATTTTCAGGTTCCACGCGTAGCCCAGGAACGTGGTCTCTCTTCTGACCAGGTTCGACGGTTGGTGGCAGCACACACCAAGTCGCGCGATCTCGGTTTTCTGGGTGAGCCTCGTGTAAATGTGCTCGAATTGAATTTGGCCTTGGATGCCAAGTAGGCCCAGAGGAAGTCGCCGGAGACTTCATGTGGACTCGTAAATGTTCTATGTAACTTACTGAAATTAAGAGGTCCGCGACTCCGGGCACCGTTTTTCCATCAGGGCGCATCCTTCTCCTTCTAGTATCATCCAAGGCTGTAACGGCTTACTTCCGCTAGGCCTGCGGGCCCATTCGTTTACTTGCAACTCATCTCACACCGCAAGGAGCGTTCCCATGGCAAAGAAGGACACAGAATCCGCAAACCCCGGCACCGTGAGCGCGCAACCCCGCCTTCATCAGAAGGCTCGGGAGATTCAGGCGTATGGCACGGTCTCGTTCTTGCTTCCCCTCGAATTGGAGCAGCCGGTTCGCCTTGAAATGACGGAACAATTGAATCAGTTGCTCGCAGACACCATCACCCTGCGCGATCTCTACAAGAAATCCCATTGGCAGGTCGCCGGTCCAACCTTCTATCAGCTTCACCTGTTGTTCGACAAACATTACGGGGAGCAGAACGAACTCGTCGACACGATTGCCGAGCGGATTCAGCTTCTCGGCGGCGTCAGCTTGGCCATGGCGGCGGATGTGGCCGAGACCACCCAGATTGAACGTCCTCCGCGGGGCAGGGAAGAAGTGCCCGTGCAGCTCTCCCGTCTGTTAGACGCGCACCAGGTCATAATTCGTCACTGCCGAACTCTAGCGCGTCGCGCCTCCACTTTGGGGGATGACGGAACCAACGATGTCGTAGTAAGCGATGTTCTGCGCACCAACGAACTACAGGTATGGTTCATCAGCGAGCACTTGGTGAACGTGCCACTGGTGATTGCAGCAGAACCGGGCGCCGCTGCTTAGCAAGCCCAAGGGGAAGTCTCCCTTAGATCAAGCCCATGGACCGATTCGACGTATGGAGAAGCGAAAGGCCCGCTCCGCGGAACGGGCCTGCGTTTTACATGTCAAACCGCGGATTGACGACTTCTATTTTGGCGCCACTTGCTTGTCATGGTCGTAGTATTCAAACGCGGACATTGGTTTTGCGCCGCCCTTCTTCCAGATGCGATTGTCGGGCGGCAGTTTGCCCAACGCCTTCGCCATCTCGCGAACATGCGAAGAAACCGACCCACAGCATGAGCCGATGTAGTTGATTCCGATCTCCCGTGCCCGGAGTGCGTACTCGCCCATCTCTTTGCGCGTAAGCTGGAGGGGATCCAGCGCGTAAGGAAACTCCGGCAAACTGGTGAAGTCCGGTTTCTCTTTTGGTGTCCGATATCCGACGGGCTGGCAGGCCAGGTAGCCCGAAACGGCCTTCCGCATCTCTTCCATCGGCCCGAGCATGTGCTCGGGAGGGCGCAGGCAATTCATCCCGACAATGTCGGCACCCGCGTCCAGCAAGGACTTGGCCGCATCTGCGGCTCCCGTTCCCTCCATGGTCGCATCTTTGCTCTCAAAGCAGATTGTTACCATCACGGGTAGACCTGTCTTGCGGGCGCGTTCGACCGCAAGCAGAGCTTCTCCCAGCCACGAAAACGTTTCTCCCACAATGAAGTCCACGCCCTCCCCGATCTGAACCCGTAGCTGTTCGTCGAAGGTTTCACGCACGCGGTCGGCGGCGGATGGGCTGTTCGGTTCATACATCCATGTAAGGCTCAGGTTGCCCGCGACCAGGCAATCGTCGCCCGCCACTTCCCGGGCGATGCGCACTGCGGAACGGTTGATATCCTCCACCCGATCCTCCAGGCCTACGGTGGCTAGTTTGTCGCGGCTGGCGTAGAACGTCAGTGCTTGCAGCACCTCAGCACCTGCCTCGCGAAACTCGATGTGTAGTTCACGGAGGGCCTCCGGATAGACGATGGCGACCTCCGGTGTGAATGGACCCGGCCGCACCCATCCCCGCTTCTCCAATTCCAGCAGGTAGCCTCCATCACCCAGAACCGGCCCTTCCTTCAGTCGCTCGAGAATCCCTTTCTTCTTCATGTCTTGCTCCTTCGCTGCTAATCGTCTACGTATTCGAACTCGGCCCTGATCGGCTTGCCTTCGGCGAACCGGATTGGACGAAGGGCGCTGATATCGACGGTCTTGCCCACGCCATCCAGGAGCAGTTCTGACAGCACGAGCCCGACAGCTGGCGAAATCTTGAAGCCCATTCCGGAGAAACCGGCGCACACATGCAGCCCGGCGATACCCGGGATTTCCCCCAGCAGGGGTCGGCTGTCGGGCGTCGTATCGTAGATGCCCGTGAACCCGCGCATCACCTCGGCTTTATCCAGCTTGGGCACCCGCCGGCATGCACGCTCGAGCACTTCCTGCACAGACTCGTCGGACGCCCTTTGCGGAAAGTTGTCCGGATCGGCCGGCCGCTGTCCGCAAAAATCCCCTACCAGAAACTTGTCGGCACCATCGGGGCGGAAGTGGGTTTCAGTGCCGGAGTCAATACACGCGCAACCCCCGCCCTTCATGTCGGGTGCATTGATCAGAATCGCCACCTGGTGACACTCGGCTTCAATGGGAAGGTCGAAGCCGATCTCCCGAAACAAGGGACCGGTCCAAGGGCCGGTCGCCGCGACTACGACTGGAGAGTCGATGACGCCCTGATCGGTGGTTACACCCTTAATACAACCGGCAGCCACTCGTAACGCGGTTGCCTGGGTTCGAGGCGAGTAACAGACGCCCAGGTCCCGGGCGCGGGACAGGAAATCGTTCGCCACCGCAGCGCCGTCCCCATAGCCGGAATCAGGTTCGCACGCTGCGAGTTCCACGTCGTTCACAACCCAACCGGGTTCAAGTTCCTGAAGTTCTTTCTGTGAGATTAGGCTCACATTCACGCCCAGCTTGCTCTGCCTTTCCACGTTCCGCTTAAGCCGTTCAACTTCGTTGGGATGAACAATTCGGACGAATCCCGTCTTCTCGAAAAGCGGAGCCACCCCCACCAGTTCTTTCCAGCGCTCGAACATCCGCAGACTTACCAGCGCCAACTGCACCTCTGCGGGGAAGCTGTAGTGCATGCGAATTAGCGCGGAGGAGCGGCCGCTCCCGCCGCATCCGACGTGGTCCTTGTCAACGACTGCCACGCGTCCCGCTTTGCGCTGGGCCAGGTGGAATGCGATCGCGGCGCCCATCACGCCAGCACCAAGAATCACAAAGTCTGCCGTTCGTGTGCCGTTATTGCTCATGCGGCTGCCTTCCGAAAGCGACCCTTCTTCCAGTCGCGCAGAGCCTGTTGTGCCGCGTTATGACCCGGAGCACCCGTCACTCCACCCCCCGGATGCGCGCCGGCTCCGCACAGATAGAGACCATCGATCGGTGTGCGGTACTGCGACCACCCCGGCACCGGGCGCATGAAAAACAACTGCTCCAGCGACAGATCGCCGTGGAAGATGTTGCCTTCGGTAAGGCCGTACGTCCGCTCCAGGTCGAGAGGAGTCAATACCTGACGAGCGAGAAGCGAACGAGAGACGTTGGGAGCATGATCTGCAATCTTTCGAACGACCCGGTCTCCCAGAACCTCGCGGTTCTCATCCCATGTCCCCTGGCGCAAGCGGTAGGGCACGTATTGCACAAAGCAGGTCATGATGTGTGTGCCCGGGGGTGCCAGGGAGTCATCGGCATTCGACGCGATCACGCAATCCACCCAGAGTTCTTCAGGAATTTCGTCAAACTTGGCGATGTCATAACATCGCTCTGCAAATTCAAGAGAAGGCACGAGCGTGTAGAACGTACGCTCCAGAGCCCGGTGGCTCGCTGGAGTGCCCGTGAAACGTGGCTCCTCCGAGAGTGCAAGGTTCACCTTCGCGCACGGGCCCGCCATCTTGATCCCGCGCACCGCATGCACAAACTCTGGAGGAAGCTCGGGCTCCGGAAGCATCTTCAGAAATGTTCGCTTCGGGTCCGCATTCGAGAGGATCATCCGCGCGCGAATCTCGGTGCCATCTTCCAGCACCACACCCTGAGCTCGTCCGTTGCGGGTTGTGATCTGCGCGACCGCAGAGGAAGTTCGAATCTCAACCCCGAGTTTCCTCCCGGCCGCGGCCAGCGCCTGCGTTATTGCCCCCATTCCGCCCATCACGTGTCCGCAGAAGCCCTGCCGTTCGTGTTCGCCCCCACTCAACAGGTGGAACAACAGTCCGATCGCGCTGCCCGGTTGGTAAGGCCCTCCGTGCTTGCCATACACATTATTGGCAAGAAACATGGTCTTAATCGTCGCTGATTCGTAGTTGCGATCCAGGAACTCGCCCAGGCTCCCCGTCAGAAACGACACCAGCTGAGAGATCTCGGCGCTCGAAATCCCACGGAAGCGCTTGCCTACCCGCAACAACTCACCCCACCCCGCAACGCTGGCTGTCCCGATCTCGGGCGGCGGCTCCAGAAAAAATGGCTGCAGGTACCGGGCAAGCTTCTTGAGCCGATCATCCACGCCCACGAAGGTTTCCGCATCTCTCGGCGAATGCTTGCGAAACTCGACTATGGCGCGATCGCGATCCACCCACCATGGCACCACACGTCCGTCCGGGAATGCGACTTGGATTGCCGGATCACACGGCACCATCCGCAACCCGTGTTCGGCCAGCTTCAGGTCGCTGATAACTTCCGGTCGCAGCATGCTTGCGATGTAGGACGTCGTCGATGCTTTGCAACCAGGGGAAATTGCTTCAGTCACGCAACAGCCGCCGACGATCTCCCGGCGCTCGAGCACAAGAGTGGTCAGTCCGCCACGCGCTAGGTAGGCAGCTGCGGTAAGCCCGTTGTGGCCTCCGCCCACGACAATCGCGTCGTAAGTTTTGTCAGCAAGAGTGGGCACGAGATCAATGACTCGCGGTCAAACATTTTTTCATCGATGGGCCAATACATTAGCGCAGAACGTTGAAATAATGAAATTGAAATCGCACCAGTTTTTCTGTATCTTTTTCTGACTTGAGGTCAATGTATGAGCGGAATTTCCAGCAGCCTGGTCAGCCCACCCCGATATCGCAGCCACGTTCCACCACGCCCGCGTTCCGAGGCCAAACGCGCCCGAATCATCGAGATGGCTATGCGACACTTCGCTGAACAGGGCTATCACGCCGCCCGGGTTGGGGATATCGCCGCCCAACTCGGCATTGCCAAGGGCTCGGTCTTTCAGCACTTCGGCAGCAAGGATGGCCTGTTTTTTGAGGTCTACAAGAAGGCTGTTCGTGCCTTTCCGGCTTACTTGGACGCTCCCATGGAAGTACAGTCAAAGGGCTTCTTCGAGGTCTTGCGCTATTGGCTGGCCTGCACCGAGCACTTGTTGCATGAGGACTGGATCCCCTACCGTATTTCCTTGCTCGGGAATTATGGGACCGATCTCACCCTCAAGCGTGAGATCAACCGTTTTCTGATGACCGAAGACCCGTACGGCACGGTGGCCTTCGTGCGCTTCGGCTTGGACCGAGGTGAGCTGCGCAAGGACCTTGATCTGGAGATGATCGTTTCGATCCTCGATTGGACGATGGAACGCTTTCAAGACGCGCTCCTCACCGAAGAGCTCGATCCTGGACTCTTTCGACGCCAAGGCGAAGTGGGCGAGAGGAAAGAGGCGCGCATCAACCAGTTTCTGGAAATCCTGCGCCGAGCCATTGGAGCGTAAAGGCCAAGGGATGACCCAAATGATTCGAAACCAGTCCATCGAAGCGATTCTGGCGAGCTATAACGATAAGGCGCCATTGTCGGAAGCCTCGACCATCCCCGCGCCCTGGTATGTGGACCCGCGCATCGCCGACCTCGAGAACCTCACCGTCTTAAGCCACACCTGGCAGGTTCTGGGTCGAGCCGATCAAGTCCAGAAGCCGGGACAATTCGTGACGGCCGCCGTCGCTGACGAGCCGATCGTTGCCGTACGCGGCACCGACGGCCAGTTGCGCGCCTTCTTCAACGTCTGCCGTCACCACGCTGCCAAAGTGGTAACCGAAGCGTGCGGGAGCGCTTCGATCCTGCATTGTCCGTATCACGGATGGAACTATGGCCTCGACGGGTCGCTCAAGGGCATGCCGGAATTCGACGGTGTGAAGAACTTTGACCGCCAGGAAAACGGGCTGGTTCCCGTCAAAGTTGAGACCTGGGAATCTTTCATATTCGTGAACCTCGATCCCAACGCGGAGCCGCTCGCCAGCTTCCTGGGCGGGTTGGTCAAGCGCTGCCAGCCTCTCGCTCTCGGCAAACTGCACTTCTTTGATCGCAAGGTCTACGAGATCGCGTGCAACTGGAAGGTCTTCGTCGACAACTACCTGGACGGCGGTTACCACGTGCCCCATCTTCACAAGGGACTCAGCAGTGTTCTTGACTACAAGCAGTACACCATCGAAAACGAAGACCGGTATTGCCTGCAGTCGAGCCCGATGGTGGCCTGCGATGAAGACGCAGCCACGGGCGCCACCCGCAAAGGTGATCGCGCCTGGTACTTCTGGCAATATCCCAACTTCATGATCAACTGCTATGAAGGCTACATGGACACGAATCGCGTGATTCCCGTCGACGTCGATCACTGCCGCGTCATCTTCGACTTCTACTTCAGCGACGTCAGCGACTCTCGCCGCGAATACAACACGCAGAGCATCGCAGTCGGTGATCGTGTGCAAGATGAAGACCTGGGTATTTGCGAGGACGTGCAGCGCGGCCTCAAGTCGCGAGCCTACGGAGCTGGACGCCTGTCTGTTCGCCGCGAGGGTGGCGAACAATTGTTCCACCGCCTGCTGGCTGCGGACTTGAAACGCGGGCTCGGGCGCACCGCCGCTGCTGCGGATTGAATGCACAAGGCACCGGCCCGGCATCTGTGGAGCGTCGGCGCACTCTTCAATTGCAAAGGGACTGTGTGAAACGGACCGCCTTACTCGCGATGGTTCTCTGGCTGCTGTGCGCGCATGCAGCCTCCGCTCAGCTCGTAGCGATCAAGGCCGGACGACTTATTGATCCGGATACTTCCGCCGTCCTTACCGACCAGCTCATTCTCATTCGTCAGAACAAAATTGAAGCTGTGGGGAAAGGGTTGTCGATTCCAGCCGGGGCCCGCGTTATCGATCTATCTCAAATGACGGTTCTGCCTGGCCTCATTGATTGCCATACCCACCTCGCCGATGGTCACAGCGACGGCGAACCGTTCAACGTTCTGAGGAAGACGGCGTCGCAGATCGCGCTCGAGTCCGTACCCAACGCCAGGAAGATGCTGGAATCCGGATTTACGACCGTGCGCGACGTGGGCACTTACCGTGCCTTGAACGATGTCGCCTTGCGCGACGCGATCGCACGCGGCGACGTCCCCGGCTCACGCATGTATGTTGCGGGCGCCTACATCACCATCACCGGCGGCGCGGGAGCGATGACCGGCCAGGCCCCCGACATTCAACTGCCCTGGGACCTGCACTACGGCGAAGCGAACAGCCCCTGGGAAGTGCGCCAACGTATCCGTCAGCTGGCCCACGACGGCGTCGACCTTATTAAGGTTCTTGATACCGGAGCTGTTCTGACTCATGGCAGCAATCCGATGTCGCTCGAGTTCACACTGGAGGAACTGCAAGCCGCCGTAGATGAGGCCGCCCACTTCGGATTGCGTGTGGCTGTCCATGCCCACGCCACCCAGGGAATCAAGAACGCGATCCTGGCGGGCGCCGCTTCCGTCGAACACGCTGAAATGGTCGACGATGAAGCCATCGCGATGGCTTTGAAACGCGGAACTTACTTCGACATGGACATCTATGACGAGGAATGCATTCAAGAGGGCGGAAGAAATGGAACCGTTCCAAAGGATTTTCTCGAGCACGACGCCGAACTCGGACGACTCCAACGGGACAATTTCCGCAAATCGCTGATGGCCGGCGTGAAGATGGCTTTCGGCACCGATGCCGGCGTTTGTCCCTATGGCACCAGTGCAAAGCAGTTCGCGTTCATGGTGAAATACGGAATGACGCCCATGCAGGCCATCCAGGCCGCAACCACAAACGCCGCTGACCTGCTCGGGCACTCCAACGAAGTCGGATCCATCAGGCCGGGCAAATACGCCGACGTGATCGCAGTCTCCGGAGATCCGCTCCGCGACATCTCTGTTCTGGAACACGTTGACTTTGTCATGAAAGATGGCGCGGTCTATAAGGAACCGAAACGGGCCGCAGGCGGCTCGAATTAGCTGCACCCGTGTCTACTGCAAATCCCTCGGAATCGTCTCTTCCCACGTCTTCGTTTTGACAACCTTCCCATCTTTCCGGAGCTCACGGGTGTACTTGTAAAAAAAGTTGTTGGCGTCGCTCGTAACGGACAGGTGCCCGCTCCATACCAACACTCGGGTTTTCAAGTCCAGCGTCGTTTCTGCCTCTCCGCGAATCACGTTGACCTCCGGGTGGCCGTCATCGATCTCATACGTGAGCTGTTCAAGATCGGTTTCCTTCCCCCACGGATACTCACCGCCCATCTTCCCCTTCCACAGCACCGTCGTCTTTTGACGGCCTTCGTCGCGGGTCACGACCCATTCCCCCGGCCACGGGAACCCGAACGACTTCAAGTCTGAGCGTTCCTCCGAAGGCTGTGGCGGCGAAACGTGGGGTTGCGCTCCATGGAGCGGAACTACCGGCAAGGTGAGTCGCGAACCGCCAACACCGCCGAGCTGCAGGCTGGTGGTCATGTTGTGGGGGGTTGAAAGGACCATCGGCCACAGTGCGTTCGAGACCGACAATCGAATCCGATGTCCTTGGGGAAAGACCCAGGTCGTCAGATGCATTTCGACGTCCAGCGGATAGAGCTTCCCCCGCTGCAGCGGCTGCGGTGCGCTCATCGATTCGCGCTGCGCCCCGCTGAGTCCGGCACCAGTGATCTGGGTGACGCTACCGTCGGGTGCGACATCCGAGAGTCGCGCGAACCAGTTGGCCACAGGTGCATCCGCGGATGCCTCTAGCAACCCATGAGGCCTGCCCATGATCGCTACTTCCTCGGTCAGAGGCGCCGAGTCGTACACCAGGCTGAAAGCATCCACCGGGCGCTGGTCGGACAGCAATTCACCCCACCAGAACCCAGCCTCCACCCCAACCGAGGGAACGTATTTCAGGCGATGCACATCTGGGGCGGATGTTGTGCCAGCGAGCGCGTGGTTGGATTGCAAATAAAGGACCTCGCTGGTCGCGCCTCGTGGTGGCCAGCCACTCTCTGCACGCCACTCTCCCGGAACAGACTCTAGATTGGGATCCGGGGGGAACCAGTGACGCAGATAAATCACGACTTTCGGATCCTGGAGCACGCCCGTGTCCTTGCCCTTCAGCCAGTAGTCCCACCAGCGTATGGCATCCTCGCGCCACTCGATGCGTGGCCCAAAATCAGCGTCATTCGGATAAGAATGGCTCCATGGGCCTAGCAAGGCGCGAACCGGTACCTTGACCTGCTCGAGCATGCGCGGAATGCTGTCGCGGTAACCATCCACCAATCCCCCAATCAAAAAGCAGGGAACTTTGATCTCGCTCAGCGGACGGACTGGGCTTCTCCAAAACGCTCCGTCCCGCTGATGTCTGAGGTACTCGAGCGACCAGGGCGCTGCATCGAAGCGGGGCCCCAGGATCTTCTCGTCCAGCGTGTAGTCAGGCGCCCCCGTCATGCCAGGTGCCATATCCATGTTTAGTTCGAACTCATCGACGTGCATCATCCCGTCGATGTAGTGAATATCGTCGTGGAAGAGTTCCTCAGTCGCGTCGGCCGCGATGATCGCCTTTAGCTCGGGAGGGTTCCGCATCGCTATCTGCAGCGCATTGAACCCACCCCAGGAGATTCCGTACATGCCCACCTTGCCGTTCGACCAAGGCTGCGTGGCCAGCCAGTGGATGACCCGCTCGCCGTCGACCTGTTCTTGCTCGGAGTACTCTCGGTCGGTGGGCCGACCTTCGCTGGCCCCGAAACCGCGAATATCGACGCGCGCGCCCACATAGCCCCGGCGGGCAAAATACGCATTCTTCGGATAGTCGCCCGCTGCCGTCCCGTCATCCTTTCGATATGGTAGGTAGTCCAACAGCGCAGGAAATGTTTCACCCGGCTTGGCTCCATCCGGCATATAGAGTGTAGCCGCGAGCCGTACGCCATCCTTCATGGGAATCCAGACCGATTCCATGCGGACTCCATAAATCGGCGAAGACGGTGGTTCCACCGCGAAAAGATTTGTTATGAAGAACGTCAGGACAAGAAACGGTGCTGTTCGAAGCAACCTTCCTCCTGTGATTCCTGTCGGGATGGAACAAACGATCTCAGTCGTGAGAAGGATCCTGTTCCCTGCGCACGGTGCGCAAAT
>Ga0307479_10003878_pt1 | contig 13687 bp, 12 predicted proteins | sample atmos_gasesECM4C_FD_203743 | JGI IMG/M metagenome (GOLD analysis project Ga0307479, IMG submission 203743) | Hardwood forest soil microbial communities from Morgan-Monroe State Forest, Indiana, United States - atmos_gasesECM4C_515 | ecosystem: Environmental > Terrestrial > Soil > Temperate...
AAAAGCTTGCCGACACATTTGAAGTATTCACAAAGGAATGACGCATCCGGCAATTGGTAAACGTGCTCATTCGGCGCCCATAAATCAAATTTCTTCGCGGAGACAAATACGGACAGCATTGCGGGCTTAAGATCACGCACATTGTCCGGCCATCCTGACGACGCGGTCCGAATTCTGATGTTGTCTGAAAGACTGCAAAATTTGGAGCCGAGGCTTCGGAGCTCGAAGGCTTTCTTTTCGTCCGACTTCCGGCACAACCATTCCAATGAAACGCCAATTACCATTCCGGTCAAAAAGACCAGCGCAAATTTGAACCAGCGCTGTTGGCCCAGTGCGAGGAGGTTGTGCAAGACGGTCGTGGCCATCGCGTGAGGAAGAACCGTCGTGGGCGTACCGTTCGGATCGGAGAAGACGTTTTCGTCCAACCATTTTCCGAGGATAGGCGTGAGCAACGGGATCAGCAGAAGACCCCAAATCCCAAACAGAAACTGTTTAAGCCATTTGGACATTGAGCCTTCGACCATCAAGGCGAATTAAGGCTAAGCTCGACCATCCACCCAACCCAAAAACCCAAAAGCGGATTCCCGACAGACCGCCGCTTAACCCATCTCTTCAGCAGATCATTAGACGCCGCGACTGCCAAGGCCATTTAGCGTTTTCCAATCGCAAAGGCCGTCGCTTCATCGTGTCGCCGAGGGTTGTCGTCCTCCGCGCCATTCTCCTCCCAAAACCCCCCAGCATATCCCTCTCCCCTCACTCCCACTCGCCGGAGAGGATCATCGCCTTACGCCTCATTTCCTTGAACGCGGCTTCCGCCTTCTGGAGGGGTTGCGGAGTCGCCGTAGGCGGCGAACACGGCGAAGCCGGCGGGCAGATTGGGCTTACGACGCCCGGAAGGATGAAGACGAGCCCGAAGACGCGGAAGCTGTGCAGAGTAGCAATGGCGCGCTGCGCTGCGACCCGGTCCATCGACCTGAGCCACGACGGACCGTACGCGCCGAAGCAAGCGGCCACGCGACATAGCTTGGAACAAGATGGGTTTAGAACAGGATTTCCGTGGGCGTTCGGCCGCCTATCGGCAGTTCACGCGGCCTCGAACACCGCGGTCAGGATGCCGAGCCGGCCTTCGCTGAGATTTCGCCCGAGGTTGGCGGAAAGCTGTGCAAAGTCCGGCCCCATCACCACGCCGAGATTTGGCGAAGGCGGCGGCCCCAACGCGCGCATCTGCGCGACCCAGGCCTTGGCCGCCTCAGAGTCGTCTTGCCATGTCAGCGCGCGGAAACCGGCCGGCTCGATCGCCTCGCGCGTCGCGGCGGCAGTCAAGAGAAAGCTCGTTGCCGGCGTTCGCGCCCAGGGCACGGGATAGTGCGGCTCGCCGCTGTTCAACACCACGTCGTAGGTCGCAAACCTGCCGCTGGGCTTCAGCACGCGCCGGATCTCGCGGTAAAGCCGCGCCCGATCGGAGATGTTCATCGCTACATGCTGCAGCAACGCGACGTGGAAACGGCCGTCGTCAAATGGAAGCTCCAGCGCGCTGGCGGCCTGGAACGACACTTGCCCGCCCTGTCCCGTGCGCTCGGTCAAATAGCGCGCGGCATCGACAAACGGTTCGCTGAGGTCGACGCCTGTAACCCGGCAGCCATAGGTCGCAGCCAGAAAGCGCGCCGGCCCGCCGACGCCCGAGCCGACATCCAGAACCGACATGTCGGCGGTGATCCCGGTGAGCTTGGCAAGCTCGGCGGTCGCAGCTAGCCCGCGGGTGTGAAACTGGTCGAGGGCACCCAGTTGCTGGGGCGTGAGCCGTTGATCCTCCGGCCCGAGGGCCGCAAGCGCCGTCTTCAGCCGTTCGGTCAGGCCGGTCGCGCGATAATGGTCGCGCACGCCGTCAAGGACATCGGTCATGGCAAGGTTTCTCCAAGGTTTCAGGAATCGCGGGTCTCATGTAGTGACTTCTGATTTGCAACTTAGACACGACTGCTTCTGTTCGCGATAGAAGCCACTCTCAGTTCGTCGACGCGGAGATGCCCGATGCAGGCGATCGCGTATCCCGCAGCAGGGTTGCAATGGCACGGATAGCGAGCACGTGAAGCGTGACAGCGAGAGGGGCCAAGAAGCCTGGAATGAAAGCGTAAGGGAAGATCCCCATCGCCACGTTCGGCACCTCGGTGCTGATCAGTTTCAAGGGGCCAGTGAGCACGGCGCTTGCCGCGGCGTTGGCGAGAGACAGCAGCCCGAGCACGTTCCAGCCCATGGCAAGCCTCAACCCAAGCCGTCCCCTGGTGGCGATCCAAGCGATGATCGGGGCCGACAAGCCGACGAACATGTCGACGTTACCGCCCGCGTAGGTGAGCAGCTTCGGCACGAGACCGTCCTCCCAGAGGCGATGGATCAAAAGCTCAACGCCGATGCGGAAACTCTCGAGGCCGAGGATCAGCCAGAGCGGAATGGCCGCCGCTACCCCTGCCCCCATGTTGGAGCGGGCCACGAAGACAACGAACAGAACGACGGGGCCAACCACCCAGACTATGCCGGGCGGCCGTAGCGATACATCGCGCATGTAGCCGAGAGAGCTGAACAGGCCAACATAGACGAGCCAGATTGCAAGCCCCGCCATGATGGCAAAGGTCGTCCGGCGCGGAAGATATGCGGCGGAAATGCCGATCACCGCCACCGCGACGAAAACCAGATAGGTTAGAAACAATTGCGCGGTCATGTGTCTGCTCCAACAGAAATGGTCCGAAGGCTGTCTGGCCCGAGGCGCCTGCTACGAGAATGGTGGAGTTCATCGGGCCGCCGATGACGGGCACCTGCAACAGCGCCTACAACTGCCGAAGGAAGTCGATCATGGCGGCGCTTACCTCCGCAGCACGTTCCTGCTGGGTCCAATGACCACAGCCCGGCAGCAGTATCGGGGGCCGGAGCTTGGGGACCAGTGCCGATTGCTTCGCGATATCCTCCGAGAAAACGGCGGCGACAAAATCGCGCTCGCCCGCCATGTACAGCGCGGGAACGGTCACCGCCGTTCCGGCGAAGGGAGCCATCAACTCCCAGCCGCGATCGACGTTGCGCCACCAAGCGAGGGAACCATGGAATCCGCTCCGCGCGTATTCCTTGACGTAAACGTCGATATCCGACTCCGTGACCCAGGCTGGCAAGGTCGGCGGATCGGTCAAGAAGCCGCCCTTCCGAGGCATCATCCCGGGCGCAAGCCCTCCAATGCCCGCGGACGGCGGCCTGTCGCCGGAAAACGTGTAGAATTGGTAACGGAAGGTGAGACGCGGGTCGCGCCCTAGCCCCGCCTCCGCCTCGGGAGTCTGGAAGAAGAGCTGGTAGAACACCGCATTCTCGGTCCGCGGCATGAGCGTCGTCGGCGGCCCCTTGTCGCCAAACCCCCGCGAGCGGAACGGCGGGCTGAGCGCGATGACGGCCCGGAAGATGTCGGGGCGCAGAAGCGCTGTTTGCCATGCTATCGCGGCGCCGATGTCGTGGCCGGCGATCACCGCCTGCTTGGCACCCAGAGCGGCGACGAGACCCACGATGTCGCCGATGTCATGGAGAATCGTATACTTCTCTACCTCCTCCGGACGGTCGCTTCGCCCATAGCCGCGCAAGTCGGGTGCCACCGCGCGGAATCCAGCCTTCGCCAGCGAGCCGAGCTGATGCCGCCAGGAATACCAGCATTCGGGGAAGCCGTGGCAGAGGATGACGAGCGGGCCTTCACCCTGCTCGGCCACGTGCAAGCGGATGCCGTTCGTCTCGATCATCCGATGCGTCACCTCCGGCATCACCGGATCCACCCAAGATGTCGGTTCTGGGCCGGCCCCGCTGGGCTCGGCGGCAGCGGCCTGAAGCGGCACCGCGAAAATAGCACCAGCGGTGAGCGCGCCCCCCGCCCAGAGCGTGTCGCGTCGGGAAAACATCGCGTCTCGCATTGAGTTGCTCCCTTGATTGTCGCGCATCCGGGGCCTCGACGTCGGCGTGACTCCCGATTTGCAAGCCGGATATACGACTGCTTCCCGCGAGCGACTATTCGCGATAACATTGACGGGCTATGAAGCAGAACTTCACAGTCCGGCAAGGCGCGCTCGACGGCGTGGAGGCGTTTTTGAGCGTTGCCCAGCACCGCAGTTTTCGAAGAGCAGCCGCGGAACTCGGGGTTACCCCATCGGCGATCAGCCAGGCCGTACGTGCGCTCGAGGCGCGCGTCGGCGCGGCGCTCTTTATTCGCACGACTCGCAGCGTCGGGTTGACCGAAGCCGGCGAACGATTCTTTTCGCGCGCAAAGCCCGCCTTCGAGGAGCTCGTCGCCGCAAGCGAGGTTGCGCGTGACCTTGGGCAGCGGCCTGCCGGACGGTTGCGCCTCACGGCGCCGCGGGCGGTGGTGCCGATCCTGCTGGAGCGGCTGATCGCGTCCTTCTGCCAAGCTTATCCCGATGTCGAGGTGGAGATCGTCTCAAGCGCGGATCTGGTCGATATCGCTGCCGAAGGATTTGACGCCGGCATCCGGCAAGGCCAGTTCATCGAGGCCGATATGGTCGCGGTGCGTCTGACGCCGTCGCACCCGCTGACTGTGGTCGGTAGCCCCGACTATCTGCGCCGGCGGCAGCGGCCGAAACTCATCGACGATCTGCGCCGGCACGCCTGCCTGCGCATGCGCCGCTCAAACGGGTCGATCGCGCCCTGGTCCTTTGTCAACGGCAACGAGGCCGTCGAAGTCATCGTTGCCGGACCTTTGATCGCCAACGACATGCCCACGATGCTTGGCGCGGCCGTCGAAGGATTGGGCCTTGCGCAGGTGCCCGAGCCGATCGCTGCCGGCGCGGTGAAAGCAGGGAAACTCGTGCCCGTGCTGGAACCGTTCGCGCCCATGGCGCCCGGTGTGTTTCTCTACTATCCCAGCCGACATCAAATGATGCCGAAACTGCGAGCCTTCATCGATCATGTGAAGAGCCGCTCGGGCGCTATCAACAAGAAGCGGAAGTCACATTGATGATAAGCGAATACGCGGGAGGTGCGCTGAAGGTCATAGCTGGCTGGCACCGTAATTCCGGCAACGGCCCGGAGACGTTCACCGACTTCTGACAACCGATCATGACCATCCGCACCATTCTCCGTTATCCCGACCCTCGCCTTGCGCTCCAGGCGCAGCCCGTGACCGTGTTTGACGGCGCACTGCGCGAGCTGGCGCAAGACCTGCTCGAGACGATGCACGCCGCGCCCGGTATCGGGATCACCGCGCCGCATATCGGCGTCTCCCTGCGGGTCGTGGTGCTCGACCTCGACGCCAACGATGGTGCGCGGACCTATGTCAATCCGGAGATCATTTGGGCGTCGCCCGAGATGATCCTGCATCGGGAAGGCAGCGTCTCGATGCCCGGCGTCAACGACGACATAACGCGTCATGCGCGCGTCCGGATCAGCTATCGCGACGTCGACGGCAACCTGCAGACCGAGGAATCCGAGGGTCTGCGCGCCGTCTGCCACCAGCATGAGATCGATCAGCTGGGCGGCCTGTTCTGGATCATGCGGCTGTCCCGCCTCAAGCGCGAGCGGCTGATCAAGCGTTTTGAGAAGGTGTCGCGGGACTGAGATCAATGCAACCGGGTCCACTCATTGCGACCCGCTCTGTGATTGTCATGCCTGTCAATATGCGCTAGCACCCACGCGGATTTTCGGCCCCGGGCCCGGACGACAGATAAACAGATAATTAGCGGGAGAGAGAGTATGCCGCGCAACATTTTGATCCTTGGAGCCTCGTATGGCTCATTGCTGGCGACGAAGCTATTGATGGCAGGTCACAACGTGACCCTGGTTTGCCGCAAGAAGACCGCGGACCTCATCAACCGCGACGGCACGCAAGTTCGCATCAAGCTGCGTGACGAGGCGATGCACCGCGCGATTTTCTCGCGCCATCTGCCCGGGACCCTGGACGCGGCCACGCCCGCCGACGTCGACCTGTCGCGTTATGACCTGGTCGGTCTTGCCATGCAGGAGCCGCAATACACCAACCATACGATCCGGGTTCTGATGATCAAGATCGCCGAGGCGAAGCTGCCTTGTCTTTCGATCATGAACATGCCGCCGTTGCCCTATCTCAAGCGGATCCCGGCGCTGGCCGACATGGATCTGGAAGAGGCCTATACCAATGCCCAGGTGTGGGAGCGGTTCGAGCCGGGACTGGTGTCGCTGTGCTCGCCCGATCCGCAGGCCTTCCGTCCGCCGGAAGAGGCGGCGAATGTGCTTCATGTCGGCCTGCCGACCAACTTCAAGGCGGCCGCCTTCGAAGACGACAAACACAACCGGCTGCTTCGAGAGCTGGAAGCCGATATCGACGCGGTGAAGCTCGATGGGCTGGACGTTCCCGTCAAACTCAAGGTGTTCGATTCGCTGTTCGTGCCTTTGGCAAAATGGTCGATGCTGCTGACCGGGAATTATCGCTGCATCACGCTGCACGAGCCGCAGCCGATCCGCGACGCCGTGCACGGCGATCTAAAACTCTCGGAGTCGATCTATGACCATGTCGACGCCATCGCCCGGCGTCTCGGCGCCGATCCTGCGGATCAGGTTCCCTTCGCAAAATATGCCAAGGCGGCGGAAAGCCTGCTCAAACCCTCTTCCGCCGCCCGCGCGGTCGCCAGCGGCGCGCCCTTCATCGAGCGCGTCGACCTCTTGGTGAAACTGATCTCGCATCAGCTCGGCGTGCCCAATGCCGAGATCGATCGCACGGTCGAGATCGTCGATCAGAAACTGAACGAGAAGATCGTGGCGGGTGGTTCGGGGGCGGTGTGAGGTGTTCGACGGCGCGGTGCGCGAACCGAGAGTGGGCTGGCGAATGCGTAGCCCGCCATTGCAAGCATGACTCAGCGAGAGCACTTGGCGGAATACGCTTCGCTATTCCGCCCTACGGCCCCGCCGCGTAGGATGATAGTGTCCATGAGCGCATAGTGGGCCGTGGCTTCCAGGAGTCGATTCGTGGCATTCGGCGTCTTGATCCACCGGTCCGATTCGATCTACGAAGACAGTCCCGCCGAACGCTACCAGTTTCCCAGTCAGTACCTCGCTCGCGTCGAGGCATGCATCGGCGACTGGATCATCTATTACGAGCCACGGAAAGCGCAGGAATCGCGCGGCTATTTTGCTATTGCCAAAATCCAGCAAGTCATCTCCGACCCGGGTGCCGCGGGCATGTACATCGCCGTCATTGAAGCAGGTAGCTATCTGGATTTCGTCAATCCTGTCCCATTCCGTGACGCTGACGGACTCGTCGAACGGGGCCTACTGAACGAACAGGGTAAGATTTCCGGACGCGCTCAATCCGCGGTTCGACCAATTTCTCCAGTGGACTTCAACCGGATCACCGAACTCGGACTAGTCGAGGACACCGCCTTGCTGCCTCGCGTCGATACGTCTTCTTTCCCAGGCATGCAGGAGGAACACTCTGTCTTCCAACACGAGCAGGAACGCAGCCGCGTCGCCTATTTGACTTCCCGTATAGTCCGAGACCGCATCTTCCGCCGCATCGTCCTACGGGCTTACGACGCCCGCTGTGCGGTTACCTCCTTAAAGCTGATTAATGGCAGCGGGCGGGCCGAGGTCGAAGCCGCGCACATAAGGCCGGTTGAGGCCAATGGGCCGGATATCGTCAGCAACGGGCTGACCCTCTCTGGGACCGCGCATTGGATGTTTGACCGTGGCTTGATCAGCATCACGGACGATCATGAAATCATGATCTCACGGCATGTAAATGATACAGCCGGCGTGCGCGCCATGATCAACAAGACCGGGCACATTCTGACACCTGCCCGCGCCGTCGATCAGCCCCACCCTCACTTCTTGCGGTGGCATCGCGAGAACTGCTTCAAAGCGTGAACCGTGGCTTGAGCCGGATTATTCTTTTGTGCGCGTCAAAATTCCCGTTACGGCACGGAGAGCTCATGTTCGATGGTTGTGTCGAGTCGAAGAAACTCACTCCCACTCGATGATTTTGAGCGATCATAACGCTTTGATCCAACAGAGAAAATTTTTTCCTACCTCGATAAAGAACCGTCTCCCCGATCCGTCAGAAATTTGCGCTCTTGATTTCAAACGCGAATTTCGACGATCCACGATTTGCTCGGTTTCAGCGACTATCAACGTCAATCGGTCAATTTTCGAGCGTCCGCCTCAACGATCCACAATCCGCCTAGCGAGAAAAAGACCGTCAGCACTTTGCCGATAGCTCCATCAGGCTCCGGTGCAGACGATATCCGATCGACGCACAACCCGGTCGCCCGTGGCGCTTCCCGGAGCGACCACTTCGCCACACGCAGTGCAGCGCATGTCCACGTGTAGCTCGGCGCCGCACGAATGGCGGAAGGTGACGACGTTTTCCGGATCGTTGCGCACGAACCGGTCGCCCCAATCGCGGATCGCATGCAGAACGGCGAAGAGCTGCTCGCCTGCTTCGTCAAAGTGGTACTCATGCCGGGCCGGCCGCTCCTGATAGAGCTTTCGCCGCACGATGCCAGCAGCCTCAAGCGATTTCAGCCGGGCGGCCAGGATGTCGCGCGGCGCGCCTGTGTTGAAAGCGATGTCGTCGAAGCGGTGCTGGCCAAGGGCGATCTCGCGAAGCGCGAGAAGCGCCCATTTCTCGCCGATCACTTTCAAGGCGACTTCAATGGAACAGATTCTGGGGTCAGCAACGCGCGGGGTTCTCATTTCGACCTTTTATCGCCTCATTGGTGGATTTGCAATTCAAACCCATTGACGTGACGCGCGCAACGTGGTCTGACCTTATGGGTTGGTTTTTCAAATCCACGTATCTTCGCCAAAGGAGAGTTGCGATGGGATTTGCGTCAGACGCGATCGATACCCGGCGTATCGAAGGAAAGTCGGCGATCTACGCCTATCGCGATTTCGGTGTCACGAACTCCGGCCCACCGCTGGTGCTGTTCACCCGCTTCCGCGGGACCATGGATCACTGGGATCCCGCGTTCCTGGATACTCTCGCCTCCGAGCGGCGTGTGATCGTCTTCGATAACGCAGGTGTCAGCGAGAGCACCGGTCAAGTCGCATTGACCTTTGCCGGGATGGCGGAAACCGCGGTCGATTTCATCACGGCGCTTTGCCTGACGCAGGTCGATCTGCTCGGCTGGTCGATCGGCGGGTTCATCAGCCAGATGGTTGCACTGAACCATCCGGACTTGGTTCGGCGCCTGCTCGTTGTGGGCAGCGGTCCTGGCGGCGTGCCGGGTTCGCCTGAGCTCGATCCGAAGGTAGCGGAGACAATGACCTCGTCGATCAGTACCGACGAAGACTTCCTGTATCTGTTCTTCGGGCTTGATGAAGCGAGTCAGCGCGTCGGCAAGGCTTCGCTGAAGCGCCTTGAGCCGCGTCTGTCGAAATCGCATGCCGAAGTCGGCGCAGACGCCTGGGGCCGGCAGCTACAGGCAATCCTGAAATGGGCTGGCGAGGATGGTTCCGCATGGAGCCGCCTCGAAGAGATCACCATTCCCGTGCTCGTCGCCAACGGCGCTCACGATGTGATGGTGGACGCTGGTGATTCCTTCGCCATGGTGCGGCGCATGAAGAATGCGACGGCGCTGTTCTACGGCGATGCCGGCCACGCCTTTCTGTTCCAGCATCCCAATGAGTTCGGCAAGGCCACACTCGACTTTCTCCGCTGACGGCAGTCGGCTTTTTTTCTCACGGAGTTCCCTCATGTCTGTGGTTTCAACGTTTGATCGCTCTTCCGCTGCCGGCGTTGCCGATGCAAAAACTCAAATGTCGGCCAGCAAGCCCATAGCTGATCGCCTGATCACGAACGACGGCACCAGCCTCTACTTCAAGGATTGGGGCTCGGGGCCCGCCGTCGTCTTCAGCCATGGCTACCCGCTCTCATCCGACGCGTGGGAGGACCAGATGTTCTTCCTGCTGCAGAACGGCTATCGCGTCATCGCCCACGACCGTCGCGGCTTCGGACGGTCGAGCCAGCCGGCCAAGGGCTATGACTACGACACCTTCGCCGACGATCTGGCGCAACTGGTCGATGCTCTCGATCTGCGCGAGGCAACCTTCGTCGGTCATTCGATGGGCGGCGGCGAAGTCGCGCGTTATGTCGGACGCCACGGCCAGAGCCGTGTCGCCAAGATCGCCTTTGTCTCCTCGGTAACGCCGTTCCTGCTCAAAACTGCGACCAATCCGACCGGGGCGCCGAAGGAGGTGTTCGACGGTTTTCGCGCCGCTGTACAGGCTGACCGGTCGCAATGGAATCTCGACGTCACGATACCGTACTACAGCTTTAATCGGCCGGGGGCGAAGGTCTCGGAAGGCTTGCGGCAGGATTACTGGCGGCAGGGGCAGGCGACTGGAGTGCTCGCCGCCTATCACGCGCTCGGTGCTTTCTCGGAAACTGATTTCCGCGACGACCTCAAGAAGATCACCGTCCCCGCGCTGGTGGTGCATGGCAGCGACGATCAGATCGTCCCGCTGGAGATCTCAGCGACGTTGACCGCCAAGCTCATCCCGCAAGCCAAGCTCGTCGTTTACGATGGCGGGTCCCACGGCTTGCTGCATGTCGACAAGGACCGGCTGAACGCCGATCTGCTGGCGTTTCTTCGCAGCTGACGGATAGTGTCCTATCCCATTTTACTCCGCAGTACTCCCCCTACTCCCACTCGATTGTCTCGCATCGACCTATCGTTCTGATTTTAAGATACAAAATCAAGGTGATCAGTCCAAAGCACCGACGACCAGACCGTCACAACCTGTCCCTTATGAATCCACAGCAATATTTCTTCAGCTGTGCGAGCGTTCGATATCGGCATCTATCGACCTCAATCGCCTACTTCAGCTGAACACATTGGCGTTCGCTCCCCCAAGCCGTCCATGTTCAATACGAGTCGACTGATGAACCAGAAACTGTGCGACGCCTAAGCTTGTCGCTTCGGCACATCGTTCTTGAGCTTCGGCATATATCATTCACCGGCAAGATCGTGTGTGGTCGCGTCGAGCCGATGAACAAGAAAAGCATGGGCGGCGAAGCGGTCCTCGCCGGCGTCAACGAGCCAAAGAAGAGCTGCCACGGGTGCGCAAGGCCCGCGCGGAGGTCGCCGCTTATGCGAACTGCACCGAGAGCCAGATGATGGCCATGTTTGGTTGGACCGATCCGAAGATGCTCGCGCACTACATCGCACAGGCGAACCGGGAGAAGCTTGGAGATCGGTGGTATGGAGAAGATCGTCGCGTTCGATCAGAGCCAGTCACTCGATGAATTTTCAGCTATCGGAGGGCGGTCGCATTTGTTGCGATTTCAATGGGTTACCTGGATCGTTTAAGGAATAAGGTGCATTTCGACCCCGAAAGTACCTTTCGAGAGAACGCACATTGAGGTCATCCCGAAAGTCGCCTCCCCCGCATCCGAGCCTGTCGTTGGAGGCTCCTTGGGTTCGACTCTGTCTCCGACCGACGGTGGCTGATAGCGATGTCTGGCCTTTCCGGCAGATCCTTTCTTCAAACGAAAATATGCAATCAGCTCCTGCCTCCGGTACGTCAAGCGTCATAGCCAGAGCCATACTGCGAGTCGAAAACGCGAGGTTGGTACCTATGAGCGCCTCTTTGTTCGTTGACATTGCAAAAGCTTTCGGCCGGATATGGCTCGAGTTGGCACCACCAAAGTGATCGTTTGAGCCATCGATCTCAAAATAGCACGAGGTCTGGCGCGCGTTTAGAGCTGCGAAGCTCTAAACAAAAGAATCGGCGGCCCCAGAGTAAGAAAATGCGCTGTACCCACACGCCCAAGGCTCCTTTGAACTCATCAGCACAAGCAATAGTCGGCAAGTTTACTTTCATGCCCCATCCGCTACTTCCACTTCACCCCAATCAAGCGGCATCCCGAGATCTGACCCCGGTCCGTTTTGGGTCAAACCGAGAAGAGCTCGTTGCGAGCATATGTTTTCCGCTTCACCCCGAAGGCGGACATCGCTCGGCACGATCGGCGTGTCTCAAACGTGCCAAAAGCGGTCGGGGCGACCACAGCTGCCTTTGGTTATACGCGACGTAAGCAGCGCCGCATTGTCCGGCAGAGTTAGAAGTCGAACGCTTGTGCGCAGCAATTAACGTGAAGTCGTGGCTTTGAAGACAGTGCCACAGCGCCGATCTGGCGGAGCTGCGCAAATCCGTCCGGGACCCCCCATGCTCAATCAGTTTGCATTTTCAAATATCGATCACCGTGAAAGAGACGGGCTGGCCAGAGCGCCAATGGATACCAGTGCATCTGCTTCGCGCCCAGATCAGGGTCGACGCCTTGCAAGCAAAGTGGCGGCGAATGCTTCGAGATCGGGTGGGACGACGTTGGCCGGTTCCGCGCCGGCACTCAAGGGCACGCTCAGTTTCCAGGTGGTCTGAAACCGAAACGCGCCGTAGTCCTCGTTAGCTATACTGGAGACCGGGAAGGACTTGGGAGGCGAAGGTGAGGGATCGAAAGGAGCGGTTAGGGCAGCTTCCCCGCTTACGGCCTGGAAGGTCGCAGTGTCGAAACAAAAATCAAGATAGGAATACACAAGGGTGCCATTCGTCGTCTGCGAGATAAACGGTCGATCGAGGAGCTGTCGCATCGATTGCAGGTGTGAAAAGCGCGGATTGGCGGCCCGCCCCGGCAATCCGTGTTCCGAAAAATCAGTACTCAGCTCACCGAGATCGCATTGCACCTCAAAGGATCCTCGGTCCGATGCGATGCGGGCGAGCCGCTTGTTGAAGCCATATAGATTGACGCCGATCCACACCGGAGCAATCTCGTCGAGAAAAAGATAGGGCATGTAACTAAACGGGCCTCCGGCTGGGGCATCACCGTCTTGTTGCACGAACGGAATAAGCTGGATCACTTCGTGATAGCGCATGCCGCCGAATGGGATAAAACCGGGACGAACGTTCTTTTGCCGGCAGAACAGAAACACGATCGGATGCGTCGACCCCCATGGGGCACCCGGCGGCGCATCGAGAGAGAGTCCCGGCGGCAACAGCTTTTCGACGTCGGCGGATTCGGGCCTGATGGTGAAGCAGTACCCCTCCATCGACCCGACGCCGCCGGCGACCCCGGTTTTCAGTTGCTTGAACAGATTGACGAACGGCAACAAGGTGATAGGCGTAGGAATTTTGCCGGAATTGCCGAAGCCTGGAATAATCATGTTCCCTCCTGTTATCGCTCTTGCCGATGCTCGGCCAGACATGACCGCGGCTTCGATACATCCAGCGTCCAAACCAGTGCGCGCCCAGTCGCCCGCGAGAAACAAGTTTGAAATTCCCGATCCGTCCGGCCATAGGCGCCAACGAAGAGTGCCTGGCTTCGACAGCACATAGCGTTCCCAAGGGTCGATGTTTGTACGCACATATTGAAATTCGAGCCGGTCCGAGCCGCCCGCCGACGGCGGAGGGTCGAGCAGATCCCAGCGAAACTCAGAGGTCTGGCGATTGCGGGCGGTTGGCCAAAGCCGTGACAGGCGGCTGTTCATCCAGCGCACGATTGCGTCTTTGGCCCTCTTGATTTCCGATTCGGGGAATCCCGGGTTTGGACTCGGCGGGATGTGGTCCGCATCGGGAAAAACACCGACAAAATAAGCAAGCGACCGCGGCATGCCGCCGCCGTTCGGCGATTCGCTCGCGATCAGGGGCGTATTGTCCTCCCACGAGTGGAGGGGCGCGTCGCACCAAT
>Ga0307479_10003879_pt1 | contig 13687 bp, 12 predicted proteins | sample atmos_gasesECM4C_FD_203743 | JGI IMG/M metagenome (GOLD analysis project Ga0307479, IMG submission 203743) | Hardwood forest soil microbial communities from Morgan-Monroe State Forest, Indiana, United States - atmos_gasesECM4C_515 | ecosystem: Environmental > Terrestrial > Soil > Temperate...
GTCGAAACATGCTGCGCGGCCCCACGTTCAAGGACGCCGACCTGGCGATCTCCCGCGACTTCCGATTGTCTCGGTTCCGCGAGGGCATGGGCCTGCAACTTCGAGCAGACGCCTACAATGTATTCAACATCGTCAGCCTGAATGCTCCCTCAGGGAATGGCGCGACGGTTGGGTCCTCTACCTTCGGGCAAATCACCTCGGCGAGCGCGATGCGTCAGTTACAGCTCGGATTGCGCTTTACATTTTAAAACGCAGCGGGAGCGAGTTTCGTGGCTGTGGAGAAGCAAGTCCGTAGATTGAGTTGTCTTCGCTCGTGGAAGTTCAAGAACCAGGTCTAACCAAGAAGGAGTTGTTATGAGTACGCAATCCGCAGTTGCTCTTGACAAAATGGTGTTTCGAAAAACCAACACTCAAACCGGACGTCATATTGCGGTCACTTCAGCAAACAGCACGATGCGCCATCTATCGTATGGCCGCATTATTTTGAACTCCGCCAAACCGCTAGTCTCCTTTTCCAACGGCGATCACGAAACCGGTCTGATCTGCGTTTCAGGAAATGGTGTGGTAAAGACGGCCGGCGGCGAATTCGAATTGGAACGATTCGACGCCATTTATATCCCACGTGATTCAGTGATCGAAGTGTCGACGAAAAGCTCCGTGGATTTCGCGGAGTTCGCGGCCGACGTCAAAGGGACGTACCCGTTAAAAGTCGTTCGCTATGCCGATGTGTCCAAGAATTCCAGCATGAAATTTGTCACCGGGGGCCCCGGATCGAAGCGCGAGTTGAACGTGCTGATTGCCGACAATGTGGAAGCGGGCCGTCTGCTGGTCGGCTTCACCTTTTCCGATCCGGGTAACTGGACGAGCTGGCCGCCGCATGAGCACGCCAAAATGCTGGAAGAGATGTATGTGTACTTTGATATGCCCGAGCCGGCTTATGGCCTTCAATTGGTATACAACAACACTGAATATCCGGAATTGGTAACAGCGGTGCGAGACGGCGATGCCGTGTTGATGCCCAGCGGCTATCACCCGAATGTTTCGGTGCCCGGCCACCGGATCGGTTTTCTGTGGGCTATGGCCGCGCACCGGGAAGTCGAAGATCGAAGATTTGGTGTTGTTAATGTTCAGCCGGGATTTCATCAGTCCAATTCCGGACTGGAAGCCGCGCGCAAATAAAACGATTTGGCAAAGCCACGTGAAACCGATGGCCGATCAGAATGCGATGATTGAAACCGAGTCCAAAAGATCCGGGGACGCTTCGACAGCTTCGACTGAATCGCCGTGGGCGAGCGTCTTTAAAGGTCACTTTCGGTGGGTGGTCTGCGGACTTTTATTTTTCGGCGTCACTAAAAATTATATGGACCGGCAGGTCCTCGGTGTCCTCAAGGGTCCTCTGCAGCATGAGTTTGGTTGGAATGAAATCGACTACGGGAATCTTGTGTTCTCTTTTCAGGCCGCCTATGCGTTGGGCATGATTTTTGTTGGCCGCCTGATTGATCGCCTGGGTACGCGAATTGGTTACGCCGTGGCCATGGTCTTCTGGAGCCTGGCATCCATGGGACACGCGCTCGCTTTCTCACTTGCCAGTTTTGTAGCAGCTCGGTCCGCATTGGGCTTCTGGGAAGCCGGAGTATTTCCGGCAAGCATCAAGTGTGTGGCGGAATGGTTTCCAAAAAAAGAGCGGGCCCTCGCAACCGGAATCTTCAATGCAGGAACGAACATCGGCGCGATCGTGACGCCGCTCATTGCGCCGTGGATCGCCGTACACCTTGGATGGCGCTGGGCATTTCTAATGACTGGCGCGCTGGGATTCGCCTGGCTCGTTCTGTGGTTGTGGCTATACCGAAAGCCCGAAGAACACTCCTACTGCTCCAGCGGCGAAAGAGAGTACATACAAAGTGATCCCGTCGAGCAGAGCGGCAAAATAAAATGGAGGCAGCTTCTACCTCACAGACAAACTTGGGCGTTTGCTGCTGGAAAATTCATGATTGATCCCATCTGGTGGTTCTATCTCTTCTGGATTCCCGACTATCTGCAAAGACAGCACGGTCTGCATCTGACGCAAATTGGCTTGCCCATCGTGGTCATCTATGTGATTTCCGACTTGGGAAGCATCGGAGGCGGATGGCTATCATCCAGCCTCATTCGGCGGCATTTTTCGATTAACGCATCGCGAAAATGGGCTATGTTCGTCTGCGCTTTGATGGTCGTCCCGGTTGCGGTGGTCTTTCGCGTTTCCGGGTTATGGCCGGCTACGTTGCTGATTGGACTCGCGGCAGCGGGGCATCAAGGTTTTTCTGCAAACCTTTTTACACTGCCTTCCGACCTGTTTCCTTCGCGCGCCGTAGCGTCAGTGGTAGGCATAGGAGGCATGGCGGGAGCCGCGGGTGGAATGCTCATCGCTGAAATTGTGGGCCACCTTTTGCAATGGACCGGCAGCTATATGATTCCGTTTTTTATGGCGGCATCGGCTTACCTGATCGCGTTGCTGTTGATTCATCTGCTGAGTCCGAAACTCATACCCGCGCGAATTGGACAACTCTGAATCTATGTCGCTGGAAAGCTTTCAATTGAACGGCAAGAACGCTCTTGTCACCGGTTCTCGCAGAGGACTAGGGGCCGCCATCGCCGTTGCACTGGCGGAGGCTGGCGCAAATGTGGGATGTCACGGGCGAGATCCGAATCCCGGGGCTACCTGTGATGCGATTTCCGCGATGGGCCGCAAGACTTTCTACTTTTCTGGAGACCTGGCGGATCCCAATACGTGCACTGGGCTTTTCGAAAAGACGATCGCGGAGTTTGGTTCGATCGACATCCTAGTGAATAATGCCGGCACGATCCGAAGAGCTCCCGCAGCGGAGTACCCGATGGAATTCTGGGATGAGCTGATCGCCGTGAACTTGACTTCGGCTTTTCGCCTCTCGCAACTTGCCGGGCGACACATGCTTCAGAGAAGGCTTGGCGGCAAGATCGTGAACATTGCTTCGGTGCTCTCCTTCCAGGGAGGAGTTTTTGTTTCTGCCTATACCGCTGCAAAAGGCGGGATTGCGCAGCTAACAAAGGCGCTTGCGAATGAATGGGCCGCTCATGGGATCAACGTAAACGCCATAGCCCCTGGATACATGGCGACGGACAATACCACGGCCTTGCGATCGGACGCTGTCCGTAACCGTCAGCTTCTGGAACGGATTCCTGCAGGCAGATGGGGTGAACCCAAGGACATCGCGGGTGCAGCCTTATACCTGTGTTCATCGGCGAGCGATTATGTGCACGGCCACGTGCTGGCGGTGGACGGCGGTTGGTTAGGTCGTTAAGAGGCGGAATGGCTTTAGCCATCAAGCAAAAAAATGCTTGCCGTTGGGATTTTGTAAGCCTGGGCGAGGTGATGTTGCGCTTTAATCCGGGTGACTATCGAATATGGACCACCAGACACTTCGAAGTCAGCGAAGGTGGTGGCGAGTACAACGTTGCGCGGGGTTTGAAGCGATGTTTCGGACTCGAAACTTCGATCGTTACCGCGTTTGCCAGGAATCCTCTTGGCTTGCTACTCCAGGACTTGATTTACCAGGGTGGCGTCGACTCCTCCTTGATTCGATGGCTGGACTACGACGGAGTTGGCCGAACGGTCCGCAACGGGCTGAATTTCACGGAACGCGGCTTCGGCCTGCGAGCGGCGCTGGGCTGTTCGGATCGCGGGCACACTGCGGTGTCCACGCTCAAACCGGGTCAAATCGATTGGAAGGAGATCTTCGGCAAAAACGGCGCGCGCTGGTTTCATACGGGTGGGATTTTCTGCGCGCTGTCCGAAACGACTCCAGAGGTCGCCATCGAAGCCCTGCAGTGCGCGAGAAAACACGGCGTTGTCACCTCGTATGATCTCAACTATCGCGATTCTTTGTGGCGATCGTTCGGTGGCAAGAAACGCGCGCAGGAGATTAACCGGCGTATTGCTACCCATGTGGATGTCATGCTCGGCAATGAGGAGGATTTCTCGGCTGCGCTCGGCTACGAAGTGGGCGGAGCCGACGAGCACCTTTCCGCACTCGATCCGGAAGCTTTTAAACAGATGATCCGGAAAGTCCTAAACGATTTTCCCTTCAAAGTCGTCGCCACCACACTTCGGAAGGCGACGACCGCGACACGAAATGATTGGGGAGCTGTTTGCTATCACGATGGCAAATTCTATCAGGCGAGGAATCGCGAGAATCTCGAGATCTTCGATCGTGTCGGCGGTGGTGATTCCTTCGCCTCCGGCCTGATTTATGGATTTCTCGCGGGACAGGACCCGCAGTGGGCCGTCGAGTGCGGAGCTGCTCATGGAGCGTTGGCTATGACCACACCGGGCGATACCACCATGGCGACGCTTGACGAAGTACTTCAGGTGATGAAAGGCGCGGGCGCGAGAATCGTCCGCTGAACTCGCTTTAAAGGTGACGTGTCTTAGATGAAGAAACAGGAAGTTCGCGCGCTCATCGAAACAATCGGAATCGTGCCGGTTGTCCGCAGCGCTTCTCCGGAAGAGGCGAGATTTGCGGCTGAGGCGATCTGGGGAGGGGGTGTTCCTATCGTCGAGATCACCATGACCATTCCGCGAGCGCTGGACGTCATTTCTGAGTTGGTGAAGACCATGCCAAAACTTCTTGTCGGAGCAGGGACGGTCGTGAACCAGGATCTCGCGTTGCAATGTTTTGATGCCGGCGCTCAGTTTCTCGTCACGCCCGGCTTTTCACAGAAAACAGTTGCCGCCGCTCACAATCTGGACATGCTCATCATGGCGGGAGCGCTGACTCCCACCGAGGTCATGACCGCTTGGGATGCAGGCGTCGAGTTCGTCAAAATTTTCCCCTGTAGCAATTTGGGAGGCCCAAGCTATATCAAGGCGCTCAAAGGCCCTCTGCCGCATGTTCCGTTGGTTCCCACAGGAGGCGTGAATCTGGAAACCGCGGCGGACTACATCCGGGCCGGCGCGGCTGCGCTGGGCGTGGGCGGTGAATTAATCTTGAAACATGCATTTCAGGAGCGCAAACCGGAACTGATTAGCAATTTGGCGATGCGGTACGCGTTGCTTGTGAAGGAGGCGAGAAACCCCATAGCAGCGAAATCCGATCGCACTGTTGAAGCGCATTGAACAGGAGCCACAAAATGGAAACGCAAAACAGAACCTATCCCGATCTGGTAGTGACGCTCAGCAATCAGGGCAAGGAATCTCACCCGGAATCAGGCCTCACACGTCGCGTGCTCGCCTACAACGACAAGCTTTTTCTCGCTGAACACGAAATGGTGAAAGGGTGGGCTGGAGCGATGCACAGCCATCCGCACGATCAGGTCGTCTACGTTGTGCGGGGACATTTGAAAGTAAATTGTCTCGGTAAGTCATTTGAATTGCGCACCGGGGACACTTTCGTTGTCCGTGGCGGCGTGCAACACGGTGCTTCCGCAATTGAGGATTCCCTGGTAATCGATGTCTTCACGCCGTGCCGGGAAGACTACATTTCATGAGCTAAATTTCTTTCGCGGGCGCTTCACCGCTACCGGAGAAAATCGAAACCTTATGCGTAAGAGTGTCCTGGCAATGCTGTGGATCTTCCCGGCTTTCTGCATGACTTCAGCGCAGGGAGCGCCGCAAATCAAAAATATCAAAATTGCCGTTTCCAATCCCAGCGACTATGCGCGAAAGGCCGCGGACATCGTGATTCCGATCGTGGAGATCCGGAAGGTCGCGCCTGACTTCACACCCGGCGCGATGATTGTCACGGCGAGCGACGCAAGCACATTGGAAGAAGATGCCTCGGCATTGCAGACAGAAGAGCTTCCCTCGCAGGCCGATGATTTGGACGGAGACGGCAAGGCGGACGAAGTGGCGTTTCAAATCGATCTTGCGCCACATCAGACATGCATAGTGACGTTGTCCTACGGTGATCAGAGTCGAATCTGGCGTTTACGCGGCGATTACCAGCAACGAACAGCGGCGCTGTTCAGCCGGAAAATCGAAGGTCTTGGATGGGAGTCAGAGTGCGTGGCGTTCCGAATCTACTTTGATCCGCGGAATGCCATTGACCTCTACGGCAAGCGCCGGCCGACGTTACAGCTTGGGATGTACGCGTCTCCGGACTACACCTATCACGACGAATCCCCGGAAGGTCGCGATATATATAAGGTAGGAGACGCGATCGGAATTGGGTCCGTGGCCGCCATGGTGGATGGCAAAACCATCAAAGTCGCCGAAGTCAAAGAGCGGAAATGGCGAATTATCGCGAGCGGGCCGGTACGGACCATTGTGGAGCTGGAATACGCCGGCTGGAATGCCGGTGGAAAAATCATCGATCTTCGCTCGCGAATTACGCAGTGGGCGGGAGAACGGGGCTTTACTCACACAATTTTTGCGAACTCCCCGGACGACTTCGAGTTCGTAACCGGGCTGCCAGCTAAGCCTGGTATTGAACCCGCGACAAGTGAAAAGAAGTCACGGGTAACGTGGATGGCGACCTGGGGAGAGCAAGTTGTCACACCAGGTCCGACGGCCACAGAAGCCGTCGCAGGACAACAGCTGGGCCTCGCGATCGTCACGCTGGCGCCGCACGCCGCATTCCGGGACGACAGCAAAAACCATTTCATCAATTTCACACTCAGCAATGGCTCCCAATCCTGGTACACGATTGCAGCTTGGGACCAGGAAGGATCCAATCACCGTATCGTATACGGGAATCAGAAAGAGAAGGGGCAGCGTCAATCTCTGATACTTCCTTCCGATGCGATCAGAAGCCGGGAAGAATTCCTGGGCGCGGTGCGGGAACAAGCCGAGCGCATGGCGCGGCCGGCGGACATCCACATCGTATCGGAGTCCGCTGGCAGCCAACAGGGGCCGTCAGATACTTTGGTTCCACACAAAACCAGAACCGTGAAGCAAGCAATTGCACTTTTGCGCCAGGATATCGACCGGACGGCTTTGGAATGGGAACCGATTCTTCAGGCGACCACCGAACCGGTTACTTCACATTCCGGGCAGGGATTCTTCACGGAAGCGAACAATGGGACTGGCGAGTGGCAAAAGCAGACCGGATATTACTGGACGGGAAGTTTTTGGACTGGAGAACTTTGGCAACTATATTCCGCAACGCATGATGAAAAGTATCGGCGATGGGCGGAATTGTGGGGTTCGAAGTTTATCAATCAGGAGTCACTGCAAAATCATGACGCAGGATTTTTGTATTACTACTCCTCGGCAATGGGATTTGATTCGACTCACAATGATGCGCTTCGCGCCAGCGCGTTGCGCGGCGCCGAGCGGCTGGAACAACTCTTCAATCCGAAAACACAGCTGATTGCATCGTGGAGCGTGAACGGAGATGACACCATCGTTGACACCATGATGAATCTGCAGTTGCTGTGGTGGGCAACCGACGAGACGGGAGATAAGCGTTGGATGGAGATTGGCAGGAAGCACGCCCTCCGCACTGCCGAGTGGTATGTGCGTCCGGACGGATCCGTGTTTCAGTCCGTGCACTACAATCCAGGCGACAGCAGGCAAGACTTCATCTTGCGTGGCGGGGGCCATGAGGCTGACCTCCCGCTGGTGAACAGTGCCGCGCCGGGAGAGTGGATTTTCGCGCACACGCATCAGGGTTTTGGCGCAGACACCACATGGTCAAGAGGACTCGGTTGGGCGTTGTATGGGTTCACGGCGGCATATTCGGCAACTCATGAACCATTGCTTCTGGCCACCGCCCAGCAAGTCGCAGACTACGCCATGAAGAACCTGCCGAGCGACTTCGTGCCGTGGTACGACTTTGACGACGAAGGCGTTCATTTTCGGAACCGTGATTCTTCGGCAGCAGCGATCCTGGCGGGAGGTTTATTCCGGCTCTCGCTGATTACAACCGACAGCGCACAGGCAAAGAGCTATCGAGAAGAGGGGGAGCGCATCGTGCAATCGTTGATTGACCGGTACCTGACACCCGTCGGAGACAACGATCAAACTCCGCCGGGAGTGCTGCGCCACGGCTGTGGCGTTCGCCCCAGTGATGCGATGTTGATCTACGGACAGTACTTCTTGCTCGAAGACCTGCATTGGCTGGAGCAGCACAAAGGCAAAGAGAGTTCCACTAGTTCCGTAAGACCATGACCTACGCAAGCTCATGGCTGCCGGCATCCGGAGCGGCGTTTTGTTCCACCTTGCAAAAAACTAAATTCCATCGCGCACTTCCCGTTGCCTTAATGCTCTCGGGATTGTTGAGTCCAAGTTACAGCTCGGTCGCGAAAACCCAGGCTGCTGCTTCACAAATCGATGCTGCAGACTTCAACCAGCAGGTCCGGACTTTTCTGCAAACCGAAGTGACGGCACATGTGGCAGACATCAAGAGTCTTGATCCCCCTCCAGACCGCGTCCTTGGAGCGCTGACGACCGGTGAATTTTCGTGGGGATCTTTCATGCGCGCTCTCAGCTCCTATTCTGAGTGTTTTGAGACGAGGACAATTGCCGGTCATGATGTTCCTGAGATGATTGGAAAGATCGCTCAGATCGAGTTGAGCCACGGAGGCAAAACCTGGGCGCAGCTATATGGCGCAATAGCATTGCAAAGCTTTGGAACCGACCTGAATCACAACGCGTTATGGCAAGGGATGACTACCCAGCAGCACGAGGAGTATCGGAAGCTGCTCGACCCTGCCCGTTTTTACGACGAAAAAACTCAGACCCTCATCCATCTTCCCGAAAATTATTTCGGCGTGGCTGCACGGATCGCGGCGATCGACTATCAACTCGGCCTCAGCAAAGATCGCACCGCCTTGGATAAGCTGCTCAACCGGGCCGCCAAACAATTTACCGACGGCGCGCTCTTTGCGGACGACGCGCTACCCACGGGCAGGTACGATCGGTACTCCAGCGAGTACGCCAGGGCAATCTACGATGCTGCAGAACTCGCAGGCCGTCAGGACATTGTGAATGCCGTTGCACCTTCGCTAAAGGAACAGATGAGGCTCTGGTGGGATTTGCTATCCGAGGATGGCTATGGCTACTCCTGGGGGCGGAGTCTTGGGGCGATCAGTTATATGGACACTCTGGAGATGGCAGCTTTTCTAGGGGTTCATTCCGAATTTCGGCCGGCGTCTCTCAGTCAGTTGGCTGCAGCGTACTTTGCGGCTTGGTCGTGGCTGCAAAATGATTTCAATAACCAGACGCACCTCCTCTCCATTTTCGCTTTCGGTAGAGGAGATTATGGCTACATCACGAAGGAACGCGAATGGCAGCAAACCACAACCTTCTTCGGAAAAGTGATCTCTTCCCACCAGAAATTCATGGAAGCTCTCGAGAGGGAAGGAGTCAAGAATTTTCCTTCCCGCCCGACCCTGACGGACGTTGCTCGTTTTCAATATTTTCGAAATGGACCGGGGCGCAAATTTGGCGTCTGGGTCGTTCGTCACGGTGATCTGCATTTCGCATTGCCGTTCGTGACCGGACCAATAGCGGCAACATCCGACTATGAGCCGTTACCGCTTGGATTTCCCGGCATTGCGGCACCCGTCGAAAAGATCTATCCGTGCCTCGTTCCGTTTCTGGAGTTGGACGATAGCAAAACCATCGCTGCCTCGGATGGTGCGGACGAGATCGAGCCTGCCGCAGATGGCAAGAGCGTGAGGGCGGTCTGGAGACGCTGGGTTGTGCCAGGCGCCAGAGCTGGAGATTTTGTTGACGCCGGTCTGGTCTCTGAAGTCACTTGGACGCTGTATGGAAACAGTCTTCGAAGAGTGGAGTCGCTGAGTTCATCGCAGCCATTGAACGTTCATCGCTTCTGGTTGGCCATTCCCAGCCGTTTCGATCATCTCGAGACTTTCTATCTACAAGGTGCTCGCATCGATCGACTGATCTCAGAAGAGAAAACACTGGAGGTGCAAGTTAACAATTCGGACTTGCCCTTCGACATTTCCGCCTACGCAACCGGCAATGACCCTCTGGGTCGCGGAGATCGTGGGCCTCTTCCGCTGCACCTGATGCTTCAAAGTAAAAGGTTTTTGTTGACGCCAGCTGTGCCCAAGCACTGGGAACTCTCTTTGACCACGCGCTGAGGGAAGATTCCAGAGTGAGGAATCGAGAGTGACGCATCCTCTCACAGCTCGACCATGTAAGTTGAGCGGGCCTCGTCGTATTATCGTGAAAAAGGTGTTGGAAAAGAGCGGGCTCGACTGGACCATCGCGCGCCCACCTAAACTGACGCCTAAGCCCTACACAGGGAAATATCGGGTGAGGGAGGGGCGCTGGCCTCCTTTCGGTTTCAGTATTTCTCACGCGGACGTAGCCGATTTTACCGCATAGGTTTTGACGGATTGGATAAGCCTTCGACGATGTCCCGGACCGGCTTGCCTTTCCAGAAGCGACTCCAGTTGTCGAGCGAAGTGAACGTGCGACTCTCCATCCGGTCGATGTAGAGCATCCCTTGCAGATGATCAATTTCGTGCTGGAGTATGCGGGCGTACCAGCCAGAAGCGTCCACAGATTGGGGTTTTCCCTGTTCATCTAAATATGCAACACGAACCTTGCGCGCTCTCGAGACGACGGCCGAAAATCCCGCCAAGCTGAGACAACCTTCATAGAAATCGGCTCTGTCGTCTCCGAGAAGAGTGATCTCGGGATTGATAATGACGTGGAATGGCACAGGCTGGCGTTTCTTTTCAGTGAGCTCCTGTGCAGGCAAGGTGCTCAACAGCTCTTCGCGATCTTCAATCACCGCGAGTTGCAGCGCCACACCCACCTGCGGCGCTGCGAGCCCGACACCTGGAGCGTCCCGCATTGTCTCGCGCATGTCCCGGATCAGTCGCTGCATTTCGACAGAAATGATCTCCTCGTACGTTAGCCGGCGTGCCTGGGCGCGCAAGACGGGTTCGCCTGCTTGAACAATTTTCAGTCGCACGGTCTTTCATTGTCCGGTATCTAAGGCATCTCGAAAAGCGAGATGTGGGATTCGGACTTTACTTCGGACAAAACATTTGGCTCCGAACCGAAGGATCGCTTTGATTACAGAATGATGTGCCGCCGCTCGCACGACTGGACACCGAGGAGAGGAGAGCTGACCCGGTGTGAAGTCGGGCAATGCCTGGCTGCAAGACCAATACTGTAATGTTGTTTACGAGAAGAGCTACCTTTTTTTCCCAAGTTGAAGACGCCCTAAGCCACCGCAGCCGACGATGTTTCCTTGAGTGCCCGACGCTGAATTTTCCCGGTGATGCCTTTCGGCAGACTTTTCACGAACATGATTCTCTCTGGGACTTTGAAGTCCGCCAGGCGTTGAAAAGCGTGCTCTCTCAGTTCCCCTTCGTTGGCTGTCACTCCGTCGCGCAGAGAGACGAAAGCAACGACCCGTTCACCGTGTGCCCGAAGCGGATCGGGAATCCCGATTACGCCAACCTCGAGCACCGCGGGGTGACTGTAAATCGCCTCCTCCACCTCCTGAGGAGATATGTTGATGCCATCGCGAACGATGATTTCTTTCTTGCGTCCCTCGAACCAGAGGTATCCATCAGGATCGCGCCGAGCCAAATCACCACTATGGAGCCAGCCATCCCGCAGCACCTCTCTTGTCGCCGCGGGATCATCCCAGTATCCGACAAAGTTAGCCGGACTCCGCACGACGATCTCCCCGACCTTGCCATCTGGCACATCCTTGCCGTCCGAATCGACGACACGCACTTCGACCCCGTCGAGGGGTTTGCCGAGAGAGCCCGAGCGAATGGCATGCGGCGGATTGACGGCAGATGGACCGGTCTCCGTCATCCCATACATTTCGAGCACAGGAATTCCCAAGAGAGCTAGAAAACGTCCCTGCGTGCTCACAGGTACGCAGTCGCCGCCTGCGAAAAAAGTGCTAAGCGTGCGGACCTCCCGCGGGTTCCGCGCCTGCTCTTCGACCAGGAGCTGGACCATGGAGGGAAGTCCAAACGTGCAGCTGCACTGGAAGCGTTCGATCAAGTCGAGGATCTGTGGAGCGTCGAAGGCCGGCAACAATACGCAGGTCCCACCCGTGACAACAGTCGGGAGAAGGTCGACACAAATCGCGGAGATATACGCCATTTGCGTCATCACCAAGACGGTCTGCAAGCTGTCCGGCGCAGCGCTGCATATCAGCTTCACGCTTTCCAGCAGGGTTCGATGAGTGTGCGTTACGCCTTTTGGACGGGCAGTCGTGCCTGACGTGTACAGAAGGAGGGCCGGGTCATAATCGTTCACTTCTGGCAGCGCGACCCTGGCGTCTTTTTCGTTCAGACCTTCCAGAGCGCTGTGTATTTTGCGCAACCCCGCGTAACCTTTCCGTGCTTCGGCCGCCACCGCCGCCAGATCCGTATGAGCAAGGTACATGGCTGCCTTGGAGTGTTGCAGTACATAGGCGACCTCAGGTGCTTTCATCCGGACGTTCACCGGCACCGCGATCACCCCGGCTTTGAAGCATGCAAATAAGAGGGTCACCGTTTCAATCGAGTTTGGCCAGTGAATCGCGATGCGGTCCCCGGGCTTGCAGCCCTGCTGAAGAAACCATCGCGCGAGGGATGTCGTCGAACGATCCAACTGCTCGTACGAGATGCTCTCGTTCTCAAGGATGCACGCTGTCTTTCGGGGATTTCGCGCGGCCGAAGCGCTAAGCAAGTTTCCAAGATTCATTGTGGTCTAGCCTCCTATCGGTGTAGGACACCCGCCCTCAGTAAATATTCCAATTGCTGGTTGGCCCACATCTGTTATCGCGAAGAATTCCGAAAGATTCGGTCCAGAAGCACACGTTCAGACACAACTCAATTGCCATGAGATGGTTTCCTGATTGTGTTCAGAAACTGAAGCGAGGGCTGACACGGAAACAAGGGCTCTTCGGTTCATGGGCAGCATCATTCGATCCCTTACGGAATGCGTACCAATGAAAGCAAGAAGATTTCCGATCAGGCCCAAAACAAGCTGCGGTGTCAGGGCGCGAATGCATCAGGGGCGCCGATGGACCAACAAGTTGAGGACACCCACAGTCCTCGAATCGGAGTACCTCAGATTGGATGACAAGACCATTAACGGAATGATTCTGTCGTCGCTTTTGCGGGAAGTCAGGCTCGGGCCAGTCTGTGAATCGTTTGAAGCAAAGCTCCGCGCTGCTTGCATGACAGCGATGATCTCTGGGCCCAGATACGGAAGCACGTCAGAACTCCGGGGTGCGGCGGACGCAACCGAACCTCGCGCACGAAGACAATACACGTCGCCTTTCGCATTATTCCCCGGACGGGAGAAGAAAATGTGCACACATCCGAAGGAAGGCCCCACTAGATTCCGCATAACGTGTTTTCATCCTGGGAATAGTTGTCGAAGCTCGGTGTTATACAGAGCGAAGCATGACAACGCAGCTTGGGGAGTTGCGCGCGAACGATGGCAAGTTCCACCACGCTTTTTGCGACTTGCTCTGAGACACCATTCTCAAGCGAGGGATTCAGAGATGATTCCGTCGACCAAGAGCCGTCCGCCAATAGGGCGGCAAAAGAGAATTTCACAAAACGAACTAGAACCGAGGACAACTATTCTCCGCCCAAAAGGAATGGTCACTTTTATGGACCATATGATCATCGAGCTTCTATTCGCCCAGTCCAGGGCTTTCTCGGTGTGTCCCACATGGACGTGATATTTCCATCCGGGAACCGTCACATTCTCAGCCAGATTTTCGATGAA
>Ga0307479_10003882_pt1 | contig 13684 bp, 9 predicted proteins | sample atmos_gasesECM4C_FD_203743 | JGI IMG/M metagenome (GOLD analysis project Ga0307479, IMG submission 203743) | Hardwood forest soil microbial communities from Morgan-Monroe State Forest, Indiana, United States - atmos_gasesECM4C_515 | ecosystem: Environmental > Terrestrial > Soil > Temperate...
GGCCGGTGCATCTCGCGATGATTTGGACGAAGCCCGAGATTCATTGAGGAAAATGGATGTGGGGCTGCTGGAGACCTGGAGCTGATTGTATCCGAAGCATCCGCCTTGACGATCAGCGCCTGATTAACGCTTACCGGACACTGACCCCTACCAAAGTATCGCCGCATTTTGTGCGCTCCAGCAGATGTGCTAGCTTTGTTCGTTTATGAAGAAGCGCATAGGCGTGCTCTTAAGCGGGCGCGGCTCAAACTTCGAAGCGCTCGCGGAAAGCGTCGCGGCGGGACGCATCCCCAACGCGGAAATCGCCATTGTCATCAGCAATCGCGAGGGCGCTCCCGGTATCGAGCGTGCAAAAGCGCGCGGCATTCGAACGCGCGTGATTCCTTCGAAAGGCCTGGAGCGCGAAGTCTACGATCGCCAGGTCGCCGCAATTCTCGACGAGCACAAAGTCGATCTCGTCTGCCTTGCGGGATATATGCGGCTGCTCTCTCCGTACTTCGTCGCGAAATTTCCCAGCCGCATCCTGAACATTCACCCGTCCCTGCTCCCGTCGTTCCCCGGCCTGGAATCGCAGCGCCAAGCGCTTGAATACGGCGTGAAATTCGCCGGCTGCACCGTCCATTTCGTGGATGAAAATCTCGACGCCGGCCCCATCATCATTCAAGCCGCCGTTCCCGTGCTCGATAGCGACACAGAGGCTTCCCTCTCCGAAAAAATTCTCAAAGAGGAGCATCGCATCTATTCTGAAGCCGTTAAGATTGTCCTGGAAGGAAAATACAAAATTGAAGGCCGCCGCGTACAACGATTACCCTGAAGATGGAGGCCTCATGATTGGCGAGCGTGTCATCCTGAAGGCATCCGATGAGGATGCCTGAAGGATCTCAGCATAAACTAAGGCGACCAAACAAACTCAGTGGCTGCAAATAAAAATCGAAATGACCGAAACCAAATTCAAGCCTGTCGCCGAACAGCTCGCCTACGTGAAAAAAGGTGTCGCCGAAATCATTCCCGAGAACGAGTTGGTCGCTAAGCTCGAAAACTCCCGCAAAACCGGCAAGCCCCTGCGCGTCTATCTCGGCGTGGATCCGACCGCCCCTGATCTTCATTTGGGGCACACTGTCGTGCTGCGCAAGTTGAAACATTTTCAGGACCTCGGCCATACCGCCGTCTTCCTGATTGGTGATTTCTCCGCGATGATTGGCGACCCCACGGGCGTATCGGAAACGCGCCCGCCCCTCACGCGCGAGCAAGTCGACGCCAACGCCAAAACCTATCTCGCCCAGGTCTTCAAGATACTCGACAAGGAAAAAACCGAAGTCCGGTCCAACAGCGAATGGCTTAGCAAAATGTCCGCCGAAGACATCGTGCGGCTTTGTTCTCACTATCGGCTGGCGCGCATGCTGGAGCGCGAAGATTTTCGTTCACGCCTGGACAAGGGCCAGCCCATTTCCGTGCATGAACTTTTGTATCCGCTGCTGACCGCGATGGATGCCGTAAAACTACAGACCGATGTCGAGCTCGGCGCCACCGAGCAAAAATTCAATTTGCTGGTGCACCGCGAAATCCAGCGTGAGTACGGCTTGCCTGGACAAGCCATTCTGACCATGCCGATTCTCGTGGGCCTCGACGGTCAGCGCAAAATGTCCAAGAGCCTCGGCAACTTTGTCGGCATCACCGAAGCTCCAGACGAAATCTTTGGCAAGATGATGTCCATCCCGGACGACCTCATGTGGTCGTACTACGAACTCGTCACCGACCGCACGCCGCAGGAAATTGAGGCCCTGAAAAAAGAGGTCGCCGGTGGCGCGCTGCATCCCATGGACGCCAAAATGCGCCTTGCCCAGGAGGTCATCTCCGGATTCCAGGGCAAGGACGCCGCGCACAAAGCCGCCGAAAATTTCCAACGTGTCTTCCGCGATCGCCAGGCTCCCACTGAGGCGCCCGTGATGAAACTGCCGAAAGGGCCGGCTAAAAAACTCACCTCATTGCTTGTAGAGCTGAAACTTGCCCCGTCGAAGGCTGAAGCGGAGCGACTCATCAAACAGAAAGCCGTGGAAATCGACGGCGTGACAATCGACGATGCCCGCAAGGACATCGACCTCAGCAAGCCTTCAGAATTTCTTCTCCGGGCCGGCAAAAAGAAATTCCTCCGCGTCGTCGTCGAATGATATGAGCAACCGCAAGGCACGATATATCGTGCCCACTTCTCTTAGTTCAGGATTTCAGCGACAAGTTTTGAGACATGCTCCGCAATCGCCGGGGCCGCCGTAAGCCCCGGCGACTCCATCCCCATCAGGTGTATTGCCTGCGACACCTTGGCGTCCCGCGTGATCACAAAATCCACAATACCCTTGTGGTCCGGCGCGGCAAGTTTCGGCCGCAGGCCTGAATATCCCAACTGCAAATCCTTCTCCTCGATTTCCGGCAAGAGCGTTTTCGCACTCTCTGCAAATGCCGCAATCGGCAGGCGATCTTTTTCGTAATTGTCCTTGCCGTCCACGTACGTCGCCGTTGGCCCCAGAAGAAACGTCCCCCACAGCGTTTTGGTGAAATGCACTCCAAGGCTGAGCCCGTCCGAGTGCGGCAACGGATAAACAAGATTGTTGATCAGCGAGGAACGCGGCCCGCGCACCTCGCAATACTCGCCCCGCACGGGATAAATCTTCCACGTATGATTCCCTAGCATCGTCGCCACTTCATCCGCATAAAGTCCGGCCGCGTTGATGACGCACCGCGCCTCAATCGTTTCCTGCTGCGAATCCTCCTCGTCGCCGATACGCAAGCCAACTCGAATCGTCTTCCCTGCAGGCTCGAGGGAAACCACCTGCGCGCGCGTAACGATATTTGCTCCCTGATTTGCCGCCACTCGCGCATAAGCGTGAACAAGTTCCTCCGCCGACACAATGCCGGTGGAAGGCACGACCAGCGCACCCGTGCCCCGAATGTGCGGTTCATGCTTCCGAATTTCCGCCGCGTCAATGAGCCGTAACCCCTCGACTCCATTGTCTTCGCCGCGTTTCTTCAGCGCTGTGAGCTCCTCCACTTCGTGCGCATCCGCGGCCACAACCAGTTTTCCGCAGTGACGAAACGGCACGTTGTGCTTCGCGCAGAATTCATACGTGAGCCGGTTGCCTTCAACACACAGCCGCGCCTTCAGCGAATTCTTCGGATAATAAATCCCGGAATGGTTTACGCCGCTGTTGCGCGTACTGGTGGCCATGCCGAGTTTTGGAAATTGCTCGACAAGGAAAACATCCTGCCAGCGCAGGGAAACCGCGCGCGCAATGGCGCATCCGATCACCCCACCGCCAATGATCAGTATGTTGGCTTGGTCCATGCTTCCATTTTAGCGGTGCGCGCTATGGGTGCACATTGATTTCATCGAAATACGGTTTGCATTCGACAAGCCGCGCCTCCGTGCCATCGTGAACGGCATACACCGAGTGCTGTTTTTCCTCGTAATGATTGCGCCAGAGTGAAGCCGCGCCGTGGATGCCGTCTTTGTTCAGCGCGTAGAAAAAAATGTGAAAGGTCGAAAGCTTCTTCTTGTCGCTCTTGTAATTGTGCGCAATGCGAGAAAGCGCCTCCAGGCACGCTTCCTCGGGAGACTTCCCGCGGCGCATCATCTCAATGATGGTGTGCCCGCCGGAAATCTTGATGTTTTCTTCCCCTTTCCCCGTCGACCCCGCCGCTCCCACTTCATTGTCCACGCAGCAGCCCGCGCCGATGATCGGCGAATCTCCCACGCGCCCGGCAATTTTCCACGACAGTCCGGAAGTCGTGGTCGTAGCGGAAATATCGCCGTTCGAATCGACCGCCATGCACGGAATCGTTCCCGTCGGGGGATGCGCGATCACCCGCTCGGCGTAAGCGATCTGTTTTTCATCGCCGTCAAAAATAGCCGAAACGTGTTCTTTCCATTCCGGCGAATCAATTCCCGGCCGCCAATTGAGCGACGACGAAGCCTTCCAAGCCAGCCAGAGTTTGCGCGAATGCTCGGTGAGCAGATTCATCTCCTCGAAGCCTTCTGCCACCGCGAACCGCCGCGCACCGTCGCCCACAATCATCACGTGATTCGTTTTTTCCATTACCGTTTTCGCCAGCTTCGAAACATTCTTGATCCGCCGCACCGAAGCGACCGAGCCCGCACGCCGCGTCGGCCCATGCATCACGCTGGCGTCCAGTTCCACTTCGCCTTCTTCGTTCGGCAACCCGCCGTAGCCCACGGAGTCATCGTTGGGATCATCTTCGACAATCGTGACCGCCGCGACAACCGCATCGAGCGTGTCGCCGCCTTTTTTCAAAATATCCATGCCCGCGCCAAGCGCGTGCAGTCCGTTGGCACTCGAAACAATCAGCGGCCGCTTGCCTGTCGCGGCAGGCTTGCCCTGCGCCGCCGAATTGAGACTCCCAAGCGCAGCCGCGCCGCTTCCATTCGAAAGCGTCCCTCCAAAAAGTTTATTCGCTCCGGCAATAGCGCTACCTGCGAGTGAACCAAGAAAAAATTTACGCCGTGACCATAGTTCCATGGTGAGACCCTCCAAGCTACGCGCAGGGCAATATACATCAGTCGCCCCCCGACAGAGGAAGGCGGACAGAAAATAATCATTGCGCTGTTGTAATGGGAAGCGACGAGCTATCGGGAAATTCGCCTTCCCAGCGCGCAATCACCACGCAGGCAACGCAATTTCCGAGAACGGTGACGGCGGTTCGGCCCATGTCCATGAGCTGATCGATAGCGAAGAGAAGGAACAGCGGCTCCATGGGCAGATGAAACGAAGTTGCCGCACCGAAAACAATAAGCAGGGAAGCGCGCGCCACGCCCGCCGTTCCTTTGCTGCTGATCAAAAGCGTCAGAATCATCAACACCTGCTGGCCGATGCTGGGGTGCAGTCCCGCCGCCTGAACCACAAAAAACAAAGCCAGCGATTGATAGAGACTCGCGCCGTCCATATTGAAGCTGTAGCCGGTCGGAAGGACGAAAGCGACGATCGCTCGGGGGACACCGAAGGATTCCAATTGCTCGATGGCGCGCGGCAATGTGGCCTCGGAGCTTGCGGTGGCAAATCCAAGCGTGACCGGCTCGGCGACGGCGCTGATGAAGCGCTTGATGGGGATGCGCGCCCACAGCGCAATGGGCAGCAGAACGCAGACGATAAAGAACGCGAGCGCGACGTACATGGTGGCCAGGAGTTTCAGGAGGGGAAGAAGAACGCCCACCCCAAGATGGCCCACGGTGTAGGCAACGGCGCCGAACACGCCGAGCGGCGCGGCATACATCACCAGGTTGGTGAACTTGAACATCGTTTCCGAAAGGCTTTCGGCGAAGGCTAGCATCGGGCGGCGCTTCGGTTCGGGCACCAAGGCAAGCGCCATGGCGAAGAGCACGCTGAAGACGACGATTTGAAGCACCTGGCCTTCGGCGACGGATTTGGCGATGTTTTCCGGAAAAATATCGGTGATGAGCTGCGTCGCGGTGTGCGGCGAAACACTGAGCGTTTGCGCCGTTGACGACGGCGGCAGATGGACGCCCTCTCCCGCGCGGCTGATATGGATGGCCGCATAGCCGATGAGCATGGCCAGCGTGGAAACCAGCTCGAAGTAGATGAGCGACTTGATTCCGAGGCGGCCGACTTTCTTCAAATCGGAATGGCCGGCGATGCCCACGACGAGCACGCCGAAGAGCAGCGGCGCGATGATCACCTTGATGAGCCGCAGAAAAATCGTGCCAAGAAGCTGCAAGTTGACCGCGACGGAGGGCCAGTCGTGGCCCAGCTCCGCGCCGACAAGCAAGCCGACGAAGATCCAGGCGGTCAGCGAGCGCCGCGAAGTAACCCAAGCGGCGATGAGAAGAATTGCCAGCCAGCGCAGGATTTCTGTGACAATCGCGGGCAGCGGCAAAGCGTGCGTTCCCGCAAGAAGCAATGCCGCAATGGCAACGGTAGCGGCGACGATAGCCGCGAAGAGAAGCCGGTTTTTCATCGATAGCCGGTCCGGGTGCGCATGGCTGGCGAAGGGTATTCTGGCCAGGGCCAGCTGTCAATGCTTGTACTCCCCATGGTTTTGCATAAACAACAAAGGAAAGGAGTTGCGCGAAGAGCGTTTCGTAAGTGCAACTAAAGGAAAAATAGTATGGAAGTACTCGACATGTCAACTACGTTTTTAGTTAGCATTCGAACAGAGTTGTAAAACGTTGAGGTGTTGGAGGTTGCAGGTTTGAAGGTTGAAGTTCAGGGCTGGGGATGCGAGCCGGAAAGCAAGAAATCTTGAGAGAAGAGAGTACAGAAGGAAGATGGAAGAAAAACCAAAAGCCCCAGGCCCAACCCCGGCGCCAGGGGCACCCGGGAGGACATCGCGGAGGTAGTGCCAGTAAGGGACCACGGCCAGCGAGGCGGCCCAGGATCTGGCGCTGCGTGTTCAATTTCATGGACTGGCCGCCCGCTGAGTGGATTCGGCCGTGGCATTCTTGAGGGCATGAGCGACCGCATCCTGGACTGCGGGGGGACAAAGGCAGGTAGAGCTGCCGCACTCCAAAGCAAGAAGCCGGGCCTGCCGACAAGAATCGTCGAGGCCTCACGTAAAGCGAGGGAAGGCCCGGCGCTACAAAGCATGGACTAAAAGCCGGGAAACGCGGGGCACGAACCCCCGAAGCTCCCAGAGGTTGACGGATTGGGTTTATGGAGCTGGATGTTTCCGCCCCCGCCGCTTCCCGGCGCGGAGCACGGAGCGTATGAACCCAAATAGTGCCAAGTGCACTCCGAGGCCGTGTTGTAGACGACCGCGCCCGAGGAATCCGTCAAGATGATGTCGAACTGGTCGTTAGTACCGGGTTCTCCCGCGTCCCTGGCGCGAACGGCAAAGTTGACGTCACCGAACTGATTCGTCCTCGCCGTGCCACAAATCTTCCGCGTACCGGTGGGCTGGTGGGTCTTCGGGTCCGTGCCATTGCTCCCATCGTCCCAAAAGAAGTACCCAGTTATGCTGGTCCAGTGAACGTTCAAGCCCGTACCATGATCGATGTACTCGAGGTGGCCCCAGGTCGGCGAGCCCTGCTTGCATCCGCCTCCAATACCGAAGTTGGCCTTGGCGCCGTCGTGCACGATCCAACCGCCACCGGTCAGAAAGTCGCACGGGGGCAGCGTTTCCCAGGCCTTGGCGTGAGGCGCGGTGGCAGTCCCAACGACGAGCACTGCCGCAAGTACCACGAGCGCACCTGCTGCGAGGCCGAATGCCACTTTGCAGATTCTTCTTTTCGCTCTTTCGCTCATTTGTGCTTTCTCCTCTCAATATCTGGCTCACTCATCGTGAGACTAAGAGACACCCGCAGTCGCGGATGCGACCACGACGTCGGCAACGCCGGAAACAACAACATGCAGGGCATTCACCGCGGCGGCGCCGGTCGATGAAATCGTTTGCTCGTTGATAATGACCTGGCCGCCGGGAATCCAGACCGCCTGGTTCGGGGCCCCAGTCACGGCGATCGGAGTTCCGTTCACTGCAAGATTGGTGAGGGTCGAGCTGCCACTGCCGGCGGCGCCCAATACCTGCGAGGCCTCTGCCATTACGAAATCCGCGGTGATACCGACGCCCGCTACGGTCATGCTCAGGTTCCCCAGTGAAGCTTCGGAGTCAACCTGATCGGCCCAGCTGATTGTGGAGGCGCTCAGGGTTTCCGCGCTAAGCGCCGAGGGGATACCCCCCGCAAGCATGGAAGCATCCAGGGCGTTGTTAGCGCTTGTTAGAGTCCCGGTATCGGCGAGCGCAGTTGTCATTGCCGTTCCGAGAGTTCCAAGAACGGAGACTCGTGCCGCGCTCGCGTCTCCGACAATCGTCGAGGACGTGGCCGGCGGAGACGGCAGGGGCAGAGGCAGCTGTGCGAAGCCGGCCGCGGGGCCTGTCAGCAGAATTGTCGCGAGGGCGACTGCCATGGAGCAGCGCCCGAGAGATATAGCTCGATGCATGCAATCCTCCTTGAATTGGCATCTGACGCACATCTGATAACGAACGGAAGCAACCGGACACCGTAAGATGGCTGGCTCACTTCAGGACAGTGAAGTGCGCTTCCTAGCGCGTCACTGGAAAACTAATCTCGACGCTGGCTGTTGACAAGCAGGTGAATTTCGTAATTTGGCAGAGTACAATTCCTAAAAGTCCCTAACAGAAACTCCTTGGAGCAAAGTACCTAATAGCGAAATGCCGTAGTTTCACTGAATCAACGCGCGTTAACCAGGAGTTTGCCAGCAAACAGTGCAACACTCCTTAACGTACCCCTCATTAGGCCGTGACGTGATACCCACTCTCAACCCGGCGGTTTCGCCATTCCTGTGATATAAGACTCGCAAAACATCTCGCCATAGAGCGCCGCGTCTCGCCAAGGACATGGTTGGTGCACCAGCGCGGGAGGCAGAAACGATGAGCATCAAGAGGAAAATTCGGTGGGCCCTCCTGGCGGTGTCACTTACTGCGCCAGCGTGCGTACAGGCTGGGCAGGTGACGGTGGACGATCTCATGCGCCTGTCCACTGTTTCTGATGTGCGAATTTCTCCCGACGGAAAGGAGATAGCGTATGTCGTCTCAACGCCGTCGCTCGAAACGGCATCGCATGAAGCCGTGCTCTACCGCGTAGCTGCCGAGGGGGGAACACCACTGCGTTTGACGTATACCACGCGAGTCTTCAACAAGCCGTTGCCGTCGCCTTGGTTGCGCTGGTCCCCGGACGGATCGTTGCTCTCCTTCGTGGCCTATGCCGGGGATGTTCCTCAGGTGATGGCGATGTCATCGGCAGGCGGAGAACCGTGGGCACTCACCTCGCTTAAGGAGGGAGTGACTCGCTATGAATGGTCGCCGGACGGAAAACAGATTGCGTTTATTGCATCGGACTCGCCCCCGCCCGAGGACGAGCAGCGGAAAAAGAACAAGAGCTTCGTGATTCATGTGGACAAGGGCAAGCGGCCACCGCGGCTTTGGTTACAGGCGATCCCCGGCGGTGCACCACAGGCCTTGTCCCCGGCTGACAAGACGGTGTTGGATTTTCACTGGTCTCCCGACGGCAAAAGCCTGGTTTTCGCGGGTTCGGACGAGACTGGTTTCCAAGCGCCCTACAATTCAGGCATCTATACGATTTCAAGCGGCGGAAGTGAGCCGCGAACGATCGTGCGGCGGCCGGGGACCAACCGCATGCCGCAGTATTCTCCGGATGGGCGATCGATCGCGTTTATTTCTTCCGGCGGCAAGGCGGGCATGATCAACGCGCAGGACCTGTACATCGTTGCGGCTGACGGAACAGGCGGAGCGCCGCATGGCCTCACGCTTTCGCGGGAGGTTTGGATCAACGAATTCACTTGGGCGCCCGACTGCCGATCGATTTTCTACATTCCCAGCGAGCAGACCAACGATTCCGGCGAGCACATGTTCGAGCAGGCTATTTTCCGCGTCTCGCTCGATGGCGCTGCTCCGCAGATGGTCACGCCCGGCCCGGTGGTCAACTATTCGCTGAGTCTCTCTTCCGATGGGCGGCGCATTGCATACCGCTCCGTTGGGAGCCGCACGATGGGCGACGTGTTCGTTATGGAGCTGCCGATCGGGCGTGCCGGTAAGCTTACGGAAATCAATCCTCAACTTCGCAACCTGAAACTCGGCGACCTCCAGCCGGTGCACTGGAAATCGTTTGACGGAAAAGAAATCTGGGGCCTGCTGCTGACTCCGCCCGGCTATCAACACGGACAGCGCATCCCGATGGTGGTCTACTGCCACGGCGGACCCATCGGCGGCTACACGTACGGGATTTTTCCGCAGTTCGCGCACATCCCGGGGCAAGTCGACCCGTATCCGGTCGAAGCCATGGCCTCCGCGGGGATGGCCATTCTTTTCCCCATGCCTCGCGGAGGCTCCGGCTACGGCATCGCGGGGTTTCGCGCCATCGTCAACCGCTGGGGAGAGGACGATTACAAAGACATTATGGCCGGAGTGGACGCCATGATCGCGCAAGGCATCGCCGATCCGGAGCGTCTCGGAGTGATGGGCGCTTCCTACGGTGGCTACATGACGGATTGGATCGTCACGCAGACGAACCGCTTCAAAGCGGCTTCCACCGCGGCCAGCGTGAGCGACTTGACCAATCTTTATTACTTCTCCGACGCGGGAGACACCATCGCAGAGTATTTCGGCTTGCCCTGGGAAGACGCGGCATCCCTGATCCAGCATTCCGCCATAACGCACGTGCGCGAAGTTTCGACCCCGCTGCTGATTCAACATGGAGAGAATGACAATCGGGTTCCGCTGAGCCAAGCACAGGAATTCTATAAGGCGCTGAAGACGCTGCACAAGACAGTGGAGTTTGACATCTATCCGCGAGGAGGGCACGTCAATTTCGAGCCGCCCCTCGAGCGCGAATACATGCTTCGCAATCTCGAATGGTTCAAGCGCTGGCTCAAGCCGGATGCTCCTCCCAAGCCTTGAAATCGGCTGGCCAATACCAGCCGCCTGATCTCAACAACTGGAGTTCGTCGCTGTGGGTGCCAATGCGGATCTTGCTGCGTCCAATTGCAGAAGCGTAAGCTGCGGCGGGGTTTAGGTCAGAGAGCGGCTCAGGTTGGGGCTGGGGGAGAAGAGTATGGCGCAGAGCAATGCAATTCGAGATTCGGTGCTGCAGGCGATTGGCAATACGCCGGTGGTGAGGCTGCGGAAGGTCGTGACGCCAAGCATGGCGGACGTGCTGGTTAAACTGGAGTATTACAATCCCACCGGCTCGTACAAGGACCGCATGGCGCTGGCGATGATCGAAGGGGCGGAGGCGCGCGGCGAGTTGCGCTCAGGCATACGCGTGGTGGAGTGGACGGGCGGAAGCACGGGATCGTCGCTGGCGATGGTTTGCGCGATCAAGGGCTACCGCTTCACGCCGATTTCCTCGGACGGCTTTGCGAAGGAAAAGCTCCAGACCATGCGGCTTTTCGGCGGGGACCTGGAAATTTGTCCGGCTCCCGGAGGCAAGCTGGTGCCGGAGCTGTACCAGCAGATGAAGCGGCGCGCGGAAGAGTTGGCGCAGCAGCCCGGCACGTTCTACACGGACCAGTTCCACAACACGGACGCGATTCGCGCCTACATGGGAATCGGCAAGGAGTTGGTCGAACAGGCGGGCAACGGCTTGGCTGCGTTTTGCGGCGGAGTGGGCACGGCCGGGATGATTGTCGGCGTGTCGCGCGCGCTGAAGGAAGCCGGATGCAAGGCGCGCATTGTGGCGCTGGAGCCTGCGTCCTCGCCGGCGCTCACCACGGGAAAAGGAGGCCCGCACCGCGTGGATGGGGTCGCCGCGGGATTCCGGCCGCCGCACTTGCAGGACAGCGATTTCGATGAAGTGCGCACGGTGGAGGAATCCGCCGCGCGCGAAATGGCGCGGCGCCTGGCGAAGGAGGAAGGAATCTTTGCGGGAACGTCCTCCGGACTAAACGTCACCGCGGCGCTGCAACTGGCGCAGGAATTGGGGCGTGGGAGCACAGTCGCCACGGTGGCCGTCGATACAGGTTTCAAGTACCTCGCAGGGGATCTGTATCAGGGTTAAGCGAAAACGCTTAGTACGTTGCTAAAACGGGACCAGAATCGTTGTCGCAAGTTAATCGCAACGAAGCGAGACCACCGGGTCGATTTGCGAAGCGCGGCGCGCGGGGATGAAGCTGGCCAGCAGCGCGATGAGCGCCAGCAGGGTGGCAATTCCTGCAAACGTGAAGGGATCGGTGGCTTCCACGCCGAAGAGCAGGCTGCGAATGAGCCGCGTGAGCAGGAAGGCTCCCGTCAAACCGATGGCCACGCCGGAAATCGCCAGCGCCATGCCATGTCGGACGATCATATTGAGAATGTTGCGCTGCGTTGCTCCCAGCGCCATGCGGATGCCAATCTCGCGCGTGTTTTGGCTGACCAGATAGGCAATGACGCCGTAAACGCCGATAGTGGCCAGTGCGAGCGCGACACTGGCGAACACGCCCAAAAGCAGCATCGAAAAGCGGCGGCGCGCCAGTGATTCATCCACACGTTGCCGCATGGTCCGCACGTAGTACATCGGGAGATCGGAGTCGAGAGTTCGCAGCTCGGTTCTGACGGAGCTCAGCAGACCCGCGGCGTCGCTGCCGCTGTGCAAGACGACGGTCATCGCTCGCGCAGGAAATTGCGTGTGCGACAGGTAGAACGCGATGCGCGGGTCAGAGTCGAGCGTGTCTTGCTTCACGCGGCCGACCACGCCGACAACGGTCTGCCACGGGTCATCGGACTTGAGTTCGACGATATGGACGCGTTTGCCGATGGGGTCTTGGCCGGGCCAGAGTTGCTCGGCCATGTGTTCATCAACGAGGATGACGCGAGGCTTGGTGAGGTCGTCCTGCTCGTTGAAAAAGCGGCCACGGCGCAGGGGAATTCCCATGGCCTCAAAATAATGTCCGCCGGCGATGCGTTCGTCGGCGTTCAGGAACTTTTCGCCGGGAAGGGGCGTGCGTCCTTCCACGGTGATCGGGGTCCAGGCAAAAGCCTGACTCAACGGGAGCGAGGTGATGCCGCCACTGGCGCTGACTCCCGGCAAATGCTCGAGCCGCTCCCAGAATTGGCGGTAGGTGTTCAAGATGAGTTGCTTGTCGGCGTACTTCTGGCCGGTCATGGTGAGATCGAAGGTCAGAACGTTTTGCGGATTGAAGCCGGGCGGAACATTTTGCAGGCGGGCGAAACTGCGGATCAGAAGGCCCGCGCCGATTAACAAAACCACGGAGAGCGCGAGTTCGGAGACGACGAGGAGGCGCCGCAGATTGTTGCCGCGACCCCACATCGCATGAGCGCCCGCGGAACCGCGGCTGGCGTCTTTCAGCGTGGAGTTCAAATCGATCCGCGAAACGCGCAACGCGGGCGCAAGGCCGAAGAGAATTCCGGAAAAGACGGAGAGCAGCAGCGTGAAGAGGAGCACGCGGGCGTCAATGCCGACATCCTGCAAGCGCGGGATGCTTTTTGTGCCGAGGATGTGGATCCACTTCACGCTCAGCACGCAGAGGAAAATACCGAGCACGCCGCCACCAAGCGCAAGCAGAACGCTTTCGGTAAGCAATTGCCGCAGGATGCGCGAACGGCTGGCGCCGAGCGCCGTGCGGACGGCCATTTCCTGCTGGCGGGCCACAGCGCGGGACAGCAGAAGATTGGCGACGTTGGCGCACGCGATCAGCAGAACAAAGCCGACCGAGCCGAGCAACACCAGCAGCGAGGTGCGCACGTTGCCCACAACTTGTTCGAGCAGCGGTACGATGCTGAAGGTCAGTCCGCCGTTGGGCGGATAATTCTCGGGATAGTCGCGGCGCAGACGAGCGGTGATGGTGTCCATCTCGGCTTGCGCCTGCGCCAGCGAAACGCCGGGCTTTAGCTTGCCCACGACGTTGTAATCCTCGTTGGTGCGGATTTGCGAAGCGTTGGGAGGCAGCGGCAAGGGCAAAAAGATGTCGGCTTGCTCCGTGCCATAGAGCGTCGGCAGGACTTCTCGCGGCAAAGAAAAATTCTGCGGGAGGATGCCGGCGACTTCATAAGGCTGTCCGTTGATGGTGATGGATTTGCCGAGCATCTGCGGATCGCGGCCGTAACGGCGCGTCCACATGCCGTCGGTGAGCAAGGCCGTGGCGGGGCGGCCGGGCGAATCTTCGTCGAGAACAAACAAACGGCCGCG
>Ga0307479_10003883_pt1 | contig 13682 bp, 13 predicted proteins | sample atmos_gasesECM4C_FD_203743 | JGI IMG/M metagenome (GOLD analysis project Ga0307479, IMG submission 203743) | Hardwood forest soil microbial communities from Morgan-Monroe State Forest, Indiana, United States - atmos_gasesECM4C_515 | ecosystem: Environmental > Terrestrial > Soil > Temperate...
ACACACACCTTGGGCAGTTCGTACCTTGGAGTTGGATGGCGCGGCGGATTTACCGGCAGTTTGTGTATGGCTTAAGCCGGATCGGGAAGATGCAGGTTTTCACCTCCAGCGGAGCCGGAACCTGGGGACCTCCGCTGCGGCTGGGCTCGAATCCTGAGATTGTAATGCTCGAGTTCCAATAGACTTTGAGAGAATCTGGCTACCCTAAGGGCTCGTCGAGGCCACGCGGAAGCTTTCGAATGACGTTGCGCAGTTGGGCAAGGAAGACTGCCTGCTCAACGTCTCGACTCGTCGCCGAGGGGTCGCCATAGAGTAGGTTTTCTCGCATAGCGCTCCCATGACACTGTTCTAAGCGTCACCTGAGGATATACATGTTGGCACTGAACTAGAGCCAGTCTCGACTGGCCAACTCCTTAGGGGTGCAATTGGAAAAGGTCCGGCTACGCCGCGTCATCTTCGCGGTCCCGAAAGTTGCCCAAACCAATGCCAACCAGACGAAAACGAAACTAGCAAGCTTCTCACCGGTGACCTTGCCGACTCCGAGCAGCCGTTCCACAGACAACGGCAGGAGAAAGGAATCGATCTCCTCTGGTTGAACCACAAAGAGTCCGTCAGGCTTGCGCCAATCAGAAGCAAGTTTGGCTAAGAACTTGTTGGGCGCCATCCCAGCCGACGCAGTCAGATTCAGTTCCTGTCGCATTTGCTCACGGACACTGCGCGCCACGAGCGTCGCCGTAGGGAGGCCCGTCTTGTTCTGGCTGACGTCCAGTCAGTCCACCTCGATCCATCAAACCACAATCGACATGTGCCGTTTTCGCGACACGCCTATGATGGTTCGCCAGGTGCAACTGTGACTAGGAGAGGCGCGGTCTCTCACCTATCATTGAGCGACTTCATTTCATGCCGCAGAGTTGTATTTTTCACCTGGGTTGGCGCTTTGCTTTCGAATGTTGGCCGCCAGCCTGCGCAAGCGTCCCGCCTCAATTAGGCAGCATTCCCTTTGCTCACAGTTCCCAATTCGTTCAGCCAGGTGTTCGAGGAATTCCGCCTCAACATTAATCTGATCCGCATCTCCTTTCGTACCGCCATCATCTTGCGTTCCCATATCCATTTGAGGGCTCCTTCGTGACAAAGATCTGAGGTGCGTGACAAGCGAGCCTCTGATGTCTCCTGAACGCTGAAGAAACGGGCGGATGTCTCAACGCTGAACAGAAGCTCGGCGGGGGAAGGATGACAGTTTGGGCTTGTGCTTCCGGTTTGTCAATGGCCCTGCTGCGTTATCGAGGGCGGAAGGCGATCTGGTCGCTCATTTCAGAGCATTTATTCGACGATGCCGAGTCCAGATACTTAGGGCCAGTTGAACCAGGGTTCGAGGGGCAGTCACTAGGGGATAAAATGCTTGGCTCAGCTCGAGGCCTGAGAAGGAGAAGCGTCTCCTTTGGGCTCTCGACTCTCAGCCCACGTTCGCTCAGCTTTTTCCGCTCAGTCTGCGGTACATGAGGTCAGTCAGTGAGAAACCATGTCTTCTCTGAAGTGTCACCCAGTCACACCGGCACAATTCGAACACTCCTAGTCGCACGGGGAGCGGATCACGATGGCCATGAGCAGAGCGTCCACAGTTTTCTCCTTGACTTTGTTAGCGAGTAGTGCTAGGGTCCCTCGCATCTTGCTCAGTTGTTAGGGCTCGGGATCTTGGTGCTCCTGAAAGAAGATTTGCCGGAGAATTCCGAAGGGTTCTGCAAGTACTCCCCCCAGAACCCCGAAGAGTTCCACAAGCACTTCCCCAGAGAACCCCAAAGGGTTCCACAGGTACTCCCCAAGGAAGGGTCAAATCGGGGCGTTCTCTGGGGGTCCGACAGGGGTCGTCATGGCTCGCATTTCCGTCTCTGCAAAATCTGTTCGGCGAGTCCGTGTTCTCGTCGCGGATAGTACACGCATGGGCGCTCAGCTATTGTCTGACGTGCTCCGACGCGATTCCAAAATCGAAGTTGTGTGCACCGCAGTCGGCTATTCCGAAGCCCTTAGCGCATTTACTTCCCAAAATGTCGATGTTGCCTTGATCAGCGGAGAGTTGGACGGCGATGCACAAAAGGGGCTGAGTCTCTGTCGGGAACAGAGTAAGTCCTTATCTCGTGTGCGAGTGGTAGTGCTGCTGGAATCATCCGAGGAGGATTTGGTTGTAGAAACGTTTCGGGCTGGCGCAAAAGGGGTTTTCTTTCGTGCTGCCTCGGCTCGTCCATTAGCCAGGTGTATTCACAGCGTATACAACGGACAGATATGGGCTGGCAGCCGGGAACTGGGCTTTCTGCTGGGAGCATTTTCCGAGTCATCTGCGTTTCGAATGTTGAATCCGGCAGCCCTGGCGCTGCTATCGCAGAGAGAGCATCAGGTTGTGCGCTGCGTCGCAGAAGGCTTGAGCAATCGCCAGATAGCAGATCGGCTGAAACTTAGTGAGCACACGATCAAGAACTATATTTTCCGAATCTTTGAGAAATTGGGAATGTCGAGTCGGGTCGAGCTGATTGTCTATGCCATGAGAGAATTTTCATCATCGGAGAATGGCGACCGCAATGAAAGAAAGAATTTGGTTTGCGATCATGCCGCGTTAGCCAGATGGTACCGGGGAGCGATCGAGGACTCAACCGGAGTGATGCAATATCGACTGGCTGACATGTACCGAACTGGTTTGGGGGTTCCGCACGACAGAGTGTCCGCTTACGTATGGTTCACTTTGGCGGAGGTCGAGTGCTGCAAAGTGCGTAAACAAAGCCTTGCTGCGAAGCGTGATCTTGTGTCCGAGATGACCCGAGAGCAAATCGAGGAGGCGGAACGGCGTGCAGCGGACTTGATTGCAAAGCTGCGCAAGAGCCCTAACCATGATGACGGATCCTCGCGACCAGCTACGCAGGGCTTTCCACCGCTGCCCGAAGCCGCAGGCGCGTAAGAGACCAAAAGGCTTTCCTTCCAAATGCAATCCAAGAGTCTTGCCACCCAGAGGCCCTTTCGGTTAACGATCCTAAGACATGTACCCTAGTGTGAACATGTACCTCAGTGTCCAAGTGGACCCTGACCAGCTGGCACCTTCCGGGGCGGATCGTCTCTGTTTAAGCTTGGCGCAGTGAGGTCCCCCAATGTCGTTCCGACTCGTTGTGTCCCCCAGCCGCAGCCCCCAATGTACAACCCGAACAGCTACGCAATCGATTCTGGCGTCTGCCCTGGGCAGCCTCATTTTTCTCCAAATTGCTTGCAGTCCGGTACACAACCCGGGCACGTCGGCACAGGCTTCGATGTCCCCGAACATCATAAGCGTCTCCGTCTCACCACAGACGATCGCACTCACGCCGGGAGCAATTCAGCGGTTCACCGCGAGTGTGCAAGGCTCTGCCAATACGGAGGTACGCTGGTCAGCTAGCGCAGGTACAGTATCGAACACTGGCCTGTTCACCGCACCGACGAGTGCACCGACCAGCACAATGACTGTAACCGCAATCAGCATGGCCGACACCGCGCGGCAGGCTAGTGCCAACGTGAGTCTTGAGAATGCGAGTCCGACGTCACAGCCTGCCCAACCTTTCTCCGGGACGAATTCGATCGCTGGGGGCATAACCGCCTTACCTCCGGCCCAACCGCTGGGCAGCAACCAAGTTGCCAACTCGGGCTTCGAATCGGGAGCCACTGGCTGGACTTTGTCGTCTTGCTTTTCGATCGACTCCAAGCATGCGTACGAAGGCTCCCATTCTTTGACCTTTAATGGTGGAAGCGCGGGTTGCGGTAATGGTGGTTCCGTCTCTCAGACGATTACACGGGGTCCCGGCGCTGCTCGTTCCTACACACTACAAGGCTGGGTATTGACCACCACCGGAAGCAACCTTCAGGTGAAACTGGCTCTTCACGACGAGAGTGCGGGCGGTGATATCGTTGGCGGAACCAGTATGGTGACACCCGGTGCAACCTGGACATTCATACAGAAGACCAACATCGACCTTTTGCCCATTCACGATGGGGATACGCTGTCAGTGGTCCCTATAGTGCAAGGTACAAGCGGTATGGCGTGGTTCGACGACATTCAGTTAGTCGAACAGCTACCTCTGCCCGTTTCGTCCTTCTTGCTTTATCCCAACTACAAAGGCTATCTCTGGGGCAACGGACCGCAGACTATTCGGCTCAAAGTGGAGGTCCCCAATCCCACAAACATGCAGGTTAGGACCGTTCTGCAGGACGAAAAGGGCGGCAGCCCCATCGCGGAGATTCAGCATCCGGCACAGTCTACGGAGGAATTGGATCTTGATGGATCTGGGCTGTCGACCGGCAGTTATCTGGTTAGCACTCAGCTGTTGGACACGGCCAACAACACGGTCGCGACGTATCCGAGTTATCGAATCAACAAAGTAGCTTCCAGTTTCCAGGGCACGCTGGTCAACTACATCGACACTGACAACTTCCTGGTGCGGAAGGGTAAGAAACGATTTGTCTGGGGCGTCTATGACCGCTGGAGCTCACACCGCTGCAAGTGGTGCGTCTTCACGACCGAAGCACCATACCTGCAGATTCCAGGATTTAATGGGCTCTCGACGGTTCACAATTATCCCGACACCCTGTCGAACGCGGAAATGAATATTCTGCCGTTCGTTGGAGTAAACGTCACTCCCACCAAGGATCAACTGACACCGTGGCTTAACGTAATGGACAGCGTCGGAGTCGGCCATCTGCAAATTGTGAACAATTGGTTCGGTGGTGCTCGTGGGCAACCGGCATGGCAACAAGGCATTTCTCAACCACTGCTGTGGCAAATGCTGACCAAGACGCAAGCCGGCCAACCTGGGGGGCTGGGGTACTACACGTACGATGAGCCTACGGTCGACAAGATGTCGACAGTTTTCAGTCAATGGCCGACCCTCAGCGCCGGGGATCCGGGCGGAGTGACGTTTGGAACGTTGGCTCGCATGCCTCAAGTCTGGCGTTGGCGTGATATGGCTGATGTGATGAGTACGGATCCATACCCTGTGGGTAGTACTCTGAATGCGGATGATTTTTCGTACGGGGCGAGGTCATCACCTCCGATGATGCGGACTTCAATCTGGACACGAGAGACCGTGCGACAGTCCTACGGTAGCCGGCCGGTCTGGATGGTCTTGCAGACGTTTGACTTTCAAAATCAATTTCCCACATACGCGCAGATGAAGATGCAGGCTTACAAAGCCATCATCAATGGAGCGACAGGAATCCTCTGGTGGGGATTCGTGAGTCAGCAAGGCATCGAATACGAGTGGTACGTCGTGGGGAGTCACCAGCCGTATCTTGACTTCAAGCGGATTTCGCAGGAAGTAATGGCATTAGAGCCACTCCTGATCTCGACTCCGCAAGAAGATTTAATGTCTTCAGTGTCGGACCCATCAATCGAGTACCTCATCAAATCGGATTCAACCAAAATTGTAGTTTTTGCCAGTAATTTCTCAGATGTGGCAATCGGTAACGTCACCTTCAACCTTTCGTCGTTGGCGAGGCTGTCGTCCGCGCCAGTAGAGGTTTACAGCGAAGGCCGCACTGTACCCATAAATGGCAGTAGTTTTACAGATAGCTTTGGGGCCAACGATGTTCACGTATACGAGGTCAACCTGCAGCGGTAGATTTCCAATCGCTCGCGAGAGTCATCACTGCCATCAAGACGGAGGAGGCAAATCACTCTGTGCCTCCTCTTTTCGATGCTTGATATAGGCTTTCCCTGACCGGTGGGGTGATTCAGGGCCCAACGAGCTCAGGAAGTCGGTGCTTTTGGACCCCCTTGCCATGAGGATAGTTACTCATAGTAGGGTAGAATCCATGTGAACAGTAGTATGTCCCGGAGCCCGGGTTCGTGGTTCGAGATTCTCCTCCCAGCCAGAACCTTTGAGTTCTGGTTTCCTCCCGTTACTTTCCGCCTCTTGCGCGCACAGTTCAGCAAACGGTATCTTTCTCGCCGTTCGTGGGAACTCCGGGTTTCCTCCCCCCGTCTTACTGACCCGAAGAGCCAGACTGATCGTTCCGGACACAAATGCATCCGTCGGGAGTTGGCCTCAATTAAGAAGAAGGTGGCTGAAAGGTTCCAAAATGGGACTCGATTAGCGGAGCTATGAGCGCCATTACACCAAACGTGGGTCCGATTGCATCACCTCTGATTTCCCGAGTGCTAGAGGAGGCACACTGGTACGCCGTGCAAACCCGACCCAGGTACGAAATGAAAGTTCATTCGACACTAAGTAGAGAAGGGGTAGACGGATTTCTGCCATTGTCCAACCAGATCCACCGCTGGAGCGACCGCCGAGTGGTAGTTCAAGTACCGATGTTTCCTTGCTACGTGTTTGTGCGCATCGTTCCTTTTCCCACCAATCGCATTCTTGTGCTTCGTACGTCGGGAGTAATCAGTTTCGTGGGTATACACGGCCAAGGTATTGCAATCCCAGATCACCAGATTGAAGCCCTTCAAGCACTTGTCAATCGCAATGTGCCAGCTACTCCGTATCCCTTCTTAAGAACGGGACAGAGAGTAAGGATTCGCGGAGGGTGCCTAGAGGGAGTGGAAGGTATCTTGGTGTCACAAAATGAAAAGCGCAAAGTTGTTGTGTCTGTAAATGCAATCCAGAAGTCGTTAGCTATTTCGATTGAAGGCTATGACATTGAACCGGTCTGATCCGTGAACTAGATTGTTGCTGAATTCCGAAACCAAGTTCGATCTTAAGGAGGTAAATCATGCGATCTCGAGCTCTTGCGATCTGCAGTTTAGAGCTTTCTATCGCGTTGGCGCTCGTTCCGGAACCGAGTCCGGCTCAAAGTCAGAACGTTGCCCTTGCTGAAAAGGCCGAGATTCAACGCCCCGAAACGGCAGCGCTTGCATCCACTCTTAGCAGCAGGAACACCGAGGCAAACATTCGTCAAACCAATCCCGACTTCGTGATCGGTCCATCGGATGTTTTGGCGATCAGCGTCTGGCGTGAGCCGGAAATCTCACGAACAGTACCGGTGCGACCGGACGGCAAGATATCGCTTCCTCTACTGGGAGACCTGACCGCGAGCGGGTTAACCGCGGATCAACTGCAAGGTGCGATCAAGCGGCAACTTCAAAGCTACATTTCGAACCCGGACGTTACGGTCATTGTGCAGGATGTGAAGAGCCGACAAGTCAACGTCTTCGGTGAGGTCGCGAAGCCAGGCTCGTATGTCTTAGCGAAAAGCATGACTGTGCTTGATGCCATCGCTTCAGCAGGTGGGTTAAAAGACTTTGCCAAGGCCAAGAAGGTTTACGTGCTTCGAGTGAGCAATGATGGCGGCCGTGCCAGAATTCCTTTTAACTATAAGGCCGCAATTAAGGGGGACAATCCAGCGCAGGACATTGAACTGCAGCCCCGCGATATCGTGGTTGTCCCCTAAAAGGAGAACGTGCACGATCAGTGAGGAAACTATGACGCGTGCGATCGGCCCCTTGTTGTGCATTATCTGCACCACTGTGTCGGCGGCATGGGCACAATTGTCTCCCCCATCCATTGGCGAATTGCCCCCACTGAGTTTCAAGTCAGAGCAAGAACCCATCAATCTGCTCATTGCCAGTTTGAATGTGTCGTCTATCTACGACGACAATCTGTTACTGAATAACGCGAAGCTCGTAACCGATGTGAGCTATGAGGTCAGGTCTGGCATTTCTTTTGACCTGTCTCGAACTCGTTTCCGCTGGGCATTAAACACTAGTCCGGGGGTCACGTTTCACCAGCACATCACTCAGAGGGATCTGTTTACGAATAGTTTAGGAACGACCCTGGAGTACCAGTTCACGCCCCATCTATCCGCCAAAGTGCGGGGTAGTTTTGCAATCAGGGACAATCCCTTTTACGATTCTGAAGAAAGCAACCTGGCTACTGCAGGTGCGCCCAGCCTTTTGGACACGTCCAACTCCCTAGTACTTACGCCACTAGCGAAGCGCACCAGTGAACAAGCAGGAGCCGATGTCGTTTATGCGCTTGGCCCTCGCACCACAGTCCAACTGTCGGGTTCGTTCTACAACTTACACTTCGATAACCTCGTACACGGTTCGACCGAGAATCTGACGGACAGCCAATTCACGAACGGTCGAGCACAGTATGTGCACCGGCTATCACGTCGTCACTCAGGAGGGTTCATCTACAACTTTCAAGACCTCCACTCATCTGGCGGCCACCCGATTCGGACCGTAACCGATAGCTTCCTTTACTCCCATAGCGTGGAATTCTCCCATTTCCTGAACCTCCAACTGTTCGCTGGGCCGGAATATTCTCTGACCCACGAGGATTTGATGCTACCGTTCTTAGGCGGAACGATCGATCTTCCCTTAACGGGTCGTGCATGGTCGTGGGCGGCGGGGGGAAGCTTCGGCTGGCAGGGTACGCATGGCAGCGTGCGGGCAGGTTTTCGCCATCAAGTCCAGAATGGGGGTGGGTTGCCGGGAGCGGCGCATCACACCAGTGCCACATTCGAGGTCAGACGGAAACTTATTGCCGGCTGGGTGGGCAATGCCGCGGTGAGCTACGGGGAAAACAACTTGATCAACCTAGCGGGGCCTAGTTCTATGACGAGGGCAATTGTCGGTGGCGTGGGTGCAAGGCACAAACTGGGCAAAGATTTGTCACTAGATCTGCATTACTCTAGAGCTCACCAGGAGGGTGGCGGAGAGTTGACGAACCGCACAGGTGACATTGATCGCGCAACTGTGACGCTCGAATATAAATTTAAAAGACCGTTAGGAAGGTAAGTCTTCGTATGTTAGACGATCTGCAAGAGCCGCTCGCAAAAGGTGAGAAAGACTATTGGGACATGGCGCGGCGCCGCCGCTGGTGGTTCCTATTGCCGTGTTTTGCAGGGTGGTCGATTATTATAATGATTGTCTATTTGCTGCCGGCAAGGTATGTCTCAGAAGCTACAATCCTCGTCTCAGGTCAGAGTGTTCCGGACAAATACGTACCTACGAACGTACCTAGCCAAATGGTGCAGCGTTTGCAGTCGATGACACAGCAGATCATGAGCCGCACCAAGTTACAGAAGGTCATGGAAGACTATCGGCTTTATTTGAAAGCACGAGCTTCTCAAAGCCCAGATCAACTCGTGGACCGGATGCGAAAGGATATCGACATCCTGCCAGTTCCGATCGACGATCTCGCACAGGAAGAAGATCCGGTGACAGCCGCCAAACGGGCACTCGCAGTTGCTCCGGGAACGGGGAAGCCGGCAGAAACTTTGGCCTTCCGGGTCTCTTATGCCGCTGAGAGCCCAAGAGTGGCTCAGCAAGTGACGGATTCACTGGTTTCACTGTTCATTGAAGAGAACCTGGCACAGCGACAACGCGAATCCGAGACCACCACAAATTTCCTGCAGAGTCAAGTAGAAGAGGCCCGAAGGCGGCTAGAGGAACAGGAGGCAAGGGTACAGCAATATAAAAGTAGGAATCTGGGAGCGCTTCCGGAGCAGAAAGAAAGTAATTTACAAGTCCTGACCGGCCTCGAAAGCCACCTTCAAACTGCAAACGACGCTCTCAATCACGCGGAACAACAGAAACTCTACCTAGAATCGCTGTCAATACAATATAAGGCGCTCCAAGCGAGTCTGAACCTGGGTGACACCGCACACGTTCAGTCCCCCGCAGCTATTGACAAGGAGATACAGAGACTCCAGACGCAGCTAACCAATCTTCGCGGTCAGTATACTGACCGGCATCCGGACGTGCGCAATCTGCAGGATCAGATTGCCGAGGCTGAGAAGTTGAAGAAGCAGATTGAAGATCAGATTCAGTCGACAAAGGTACCAGCCAGCGAAGTTAACAGTACGCCCCATCCCACTACTTGGGCAGAAATGCAGCAACTCTCCCCAATTATTCAGGTGGACGGCCAGATGAAATCCAACAAGCGTGAAATCGAAAGTGCCCAGGCGTCAATCAAGGAATTAGAGAAAGAGATTGCGAAATACCAAGCTCGGCTCGATACCACGCCGGTCCATGAGCAGGAACTCCAGAGCCTGACGCGCGACTATGATCAAAGCCGAGCGAGCTTTGAATCTCTTCTAGGCAAGCAGAACGACTCGCAAGTCGCCACCAATCTGGAAAGGCGTCAACAAGGGGCACAATTTGTTGTGCTGACTCCTCCGACTCTGCCTCTACGACCGAACCACCCTGATCGTTTCATTATGGGTTTGATCGGCTTTGGTGTTGGAATTGGGTTTGGCCTAGTGCTGGCCATCATTTCGGAACTCGCCGACGATCGTCTGTACAGTGATAAGGAACTCAAGAACCTGGTACCCGCGCCGATTTTAGCAAATATACCAACACTCCTGACGTCTTCCGAAAAAAGGTCCGTGGACCGCCGGTTTCGCTGGGAGTGGATTAGTGCAACTGCCATGATCGCCATAATGGCAGGTGGAATTGCATTCACATTTATTCACGGGTGAAATAATGTACAGGGGCTTTTTCGGATTAAACCGAGATCCGTTTGACATCAGTCCAAATCCGTATTTTCTTGTTCACACGCCTTGTCACAACGAGGCGCTGGCCTCAGTCTACTACGGTGTCCGTTGGCGTAAAGGCTTCGTAGTAGTGACTGGAGAAGTCGGCACTGGGAAAACACTCATAGTCCGATGTCTGTTGGACTTGCTGTCGTTGAGTCATATTGCATTTGCGTACGTTTTCAACCCGACGCTCTCCGCGGCTCAGTTCCTAGAATACCTGTTTGAGGAGTTTGGTCTGCAGTATCGCGACCATTCAAAAGCCCAGCTCCTTCGGCAGCTAAATCAATACTTGATCGCCCGCCACCAGCGCGGTCTCACCACCACCTTGGTGGTCGATGAAGCACAGCATCTTAGCTGGGACCTGCTGGAAGAGATCAGGCTGCTCACGAATCTGGAAACTGCGCAAAAGAAACTTTTGCAAATCGTACTCGTTGGTCAAGCCGAACTGGTTGACAAACTTGAATCCGTGGAACTGCGTCAGTTAAAGCAGAGGATCGCGTTGTGGTGCCATCTGGGGCCTCTTGGGCCGGAAGAGACGGCTCTCTATATCGAGCGACGGTTGGTACTTGCGGGGGCGGGGACGCGTGCTGGCGCTATTTTTCCGGAGGAGAGTAGAACATCGGTTTACAGTTATTCTCGGGGAATTCCTCGCTTAATAAACATCATCTGTGACAATGCCCTACTCTCTGCATATGCGGAGCAGTCGTCGGCTGTAACTGCGGAGAGGATAGACCAAGTCGCCTCGGACCTCCGCCTTCAGTTTGTTGCCAAGCCGTTGTCACACGACTTTACCAGCAACCCCCAAGATCGGGCAGGGCTGCCCAGACCCTTTTGAAAATGTTGGACCAGTTACGGAGCAGACCCTCAATACAGGCCTCGCCGTAGGCTCGCCTCAAAGGCGGGAGTTTAATCGCGATGGGAAATGTTTACGAGGCACTTCGTCGGGCAGAGTCGGAACAGCCGGGCACTAGTCCGTTGGAACAGCCATGGAACGGCGGAGATGTACCTGACCTAGTTCCTTTTCCCGTATCGGATCTGAATCAGGCAGCGCAATCGTGTCCCGAAGGGGAAATTGATCCACACCTCGTGTCTTTGTTGGACTGTCAGGGTCAAGCCGCTGAACAATTTCGCCTACTCAGTGTTCGTCTGCGAGATCTGCGCCATCAGAACAGCTTAAAAAAAATACTCGTGACCAGCAGCGCGGCCGGCGAGGGGAAGAGCGTCGTGGCCTCGAATCTGGCAGTCAGCTTGGCGCTTGACGGAGAGCAGAAAGTGCTCCTGCTTGGCGGTGACCTGGGCTCCCTAGCTCTCAATCGCTTGCTGGGATGCAATGGACTTCGCGGTCTGACTGAGTACTTGCAGGACGAACCACTTACACATTGCGTGTATCGAGTGCGATCTCTTGCACTATGGTTCATGCCAGCCGGCTCTACCTCTTCGCCCAAGGTTGTGCAATGTTTGCAGTCAGGCCGATTGAAGGAACTGCTAGAGCGATTGTGCCGTTCCTTTGATTGGATTGTGATTGATTCGCCACCCCTGCTTCCCCTTGCTGATGCGAACATCTGGGCTCGAATGGCGGACGGTACGCTGCTTGTGATTCGGGAAGGAAAAACCCCCAGGAAGCCTCTGGGGAGGGCACTCGAAACCTTAGGAAATGTTCCACTGCTCGGAGTTGTCATGAACGAGTGCAATCATCAGAAGAACGGAAGACACAAGAGCCTAACAACAAGAGCTTAGCAACAATAACTCCTCTGCCTAACGCCGTCGCCCGCGCATTAGCCCTCTGATTCTTAGAAAATCGATGCGGACCGGATATCGATACTGGCTCGTTACCGCAGTGCTGGGAGCGGGAATTGTTACCTTGCACGTTCTCTCACACGGTGAAGCTGTACCTCTATCGAAGCCTCTGGCAATGTTTCCCAAAGTATTGCAATCTTGGCAAGGGCGCGATTTTCTCATGGACTCCAGGATCGTGGACGGCTTGGCTCTTGATGACTATCTAAACCGTCTGTATGAAGATGACTCTGGAGGAGAATTGGGCCTCTACGTCGGTTATTACAAGAGCCAGCGAAATGGAGTCACCATTCACTCCCCGAAGAATTGCCTGCCCGGCGCAGGATGGCAACCGATCAACTCTGGATATGCAGAACTGCTCCAACCCGACGGTCAGAAAGTTCCCGTGAACATGTATGTAATCCAAAAGGGGATCAGCCGCCAAGTTGTGCTTTATTGGTACGAGTCCCACGGTCGTATTGTGGCAAGCGAGTACTGGGCGAAGATCTATATGGTTCTTGACGCCATACGCTTGAACCGCACCGATGCTGCGCTCGTAAGAGTTGTGACTCCGGTTGATCAAAACGGAACGCTCGCCCGCCAACGTGCCATCAGGTTTGCGGAGCAAGTATCGGCAGAGCTGGGGACCTTCATTCAGTGAAATGTTATTCCAAAGAAATGATGAACGGCTTGCTTTGTATAGCGCTAGCCTTAACCGGCGTGTTTACATGCGGGTGCCGCAACGACCCTGAAGAGGCAAAACAGAGATACTTGATGAGCGGTCAGCATTATTTCGACATTGGTCAATCCGAGGAGGCCACGATTCAGTTTCGAAAGGCACTCCAGTGCGACCCACATTTCGGTGAAGCGTATTTCCGGCTCGCTCTTGCCTATATCAGTCTGGAGCAGTGGCAAGAGGCGTATGCAGCGCTCCTGCAAGCGACCGAACTGAATCCGGAGAGGGTCGAAGGTCACCTTCGACTGGGCGAACTCTATCTGAGGACCCAAGATTACACCAACGCGGACAGGGAGTCACAGATTGTGTTGGCGCGTGAACCTGGTAACGCTGCCGCCTACCAGTTGCTTGGTGCGTCCTTAGTAGGCCTTAAGCAAAAACAAGAGGCACGGGACGCGTTTGCTAAGGTTGTTGAATTACGGCCTCAGGACCCGTCCTCCTATATCAACCTATCATTGATTGAGATTGGCCTGGAAAACATGGGCGCAGCGGAAAAACACTTGCGAAAGGCAGTGGAAGTGGACCCCCACTTTGTGTCCGCCTACCTGAATCTAGCCAATTTTTACCGAATACAACGGAATTTGCTGCAGGCGGAGCAGGTGCTTCGAGAAGCTATGCGGCAAAACCCCGACGCGACGGCTGGCCCAATCGCTCTCGCGGACATATTGGATGCAGA
>Ga0307479_10003885_pt1 | contig 13678 bp, 11 predicted proteins | sample atmos_gasesECM4C_FD_203743 | JGI IMG/M metagenome (GOLD analysis project Ga0307479, IMG submission 203743) | Hardwood forest soil microbial communities from Morgan-Monroe State Forest, Indiana, United States - atmos_gasesECM4C_515 | ecosystem: Environmental > Terrestrial > Soil > Temperate...
GAGGAGATCCATCGGCTTCGGCAGCTGCTCGACGAAGAACGACTGAGCTTCCGGCATCAAGCGCTCCACGATCCCCTGACGGGAATGCCAAACCGCGCCTTGTTCTATGACCGCTTGGAGTTCGCCCTGGCGACATACCGTCGCGAGCAGATTCCATTTAGCGTCATATTGCTCGATCTCGATCACTTCAAGGACATCAACGACACGCTGGGCCATCAGATCGGCGATCTCGTGCTTCGTCATCTTGCCAGCCAGCTCCGGCCCATCCTGCGCGAGGTCGACACCCTGGCGCGCTGGGGAGGTGACGAGTTTGCCCTTGTCCTTCCATCCGCGGACCTGGGCCAGGCGATGGGGATTGCGCGACGCGTGCAGAACGCTCTCAACACGCCACTGATCGCCGAGGGATTTCGCCTCACGCCTGAGGGCAGCATCGGGATCGCCACCTGCCCCGATCACGGCAGCGATTCCGAGACACTCATGCGACATGCGGACGTTGCACTCTATATCGCCAAGCGCTCCGCGCAGGGCATCGCGACCTACGACGGGGACAAGATCAGCGCGAGCGGTCTCTCGTAGCCCCTAGCGCCTGGCTCAGGGATTTAACCACCAACCGGCGCGGGAGGAAGCGTGCCTCCTGCCGGCGTCCAGGTCCGGCCGCCGTCCACCGTCTTGAGGAGCTGAGGCTTTCCGGTCTGCACGCTGAAGACGAAGCCAACATCCTGGTCCAAGAAACTGATGTGCCGAATCTCGCCATTGCCGGATCTAAGCTTGAGCGCGTTCGAGACACGGACCCACGTCATGCCACCGTCGTCCGTGCGATAGAGGGGCAACGGAAGCTCGGGACCAGCAGCGAAATCGAGGCTGGAGATGTCGACGACGGAGGCGGCGATGGCCCATCCATGCAAAGGGTCAGAGAAGCCGATGTCGGATTCGGCGTCACCGGGCAACGCGCGAGCGCTCCAGGTGTTCCCCGCGTCCGCGCTCACAAACAGGTGCCCGATGATTGGCACGCCAATCGGACCAGCCGCGCTCCAGACCACCAGGAATCCGTGAGCCGCATCGAGAAAGACGGGTCGGTCCACAAAGCATGGACACTGCGCCTGCGACGCACTCAACGGAACGCTCACTCGCGTCCAGGTAACTCCTCCATCGTGCGTGCTCAAGAGGCTCATCCCGCTGTCGGTAATGACGGCGTTGAGACTCGTGATCGAACCGGCGGTTGGCGATGCGAATGAGACCAGGCACCACTGTGGACACCCAAACGTACCCGGCTTCGCATCGGCTTTTGTCGTGGAGACGGACGTGAGCTGCCAGTGCGCGCCGCCATCCGTCGTCCGGTACAACGTGAAAGCCTGATAGGCGCTACCCTCCGTTAGTAGCCACCCGTGAGCCGGGTCCACAAAGTCGATCTGAATGGTGGACGCACCGCTGTGCATGATGGGCGCTCCCTGGTGCCATGTCCGTCCCCCATCCGCAGTACGCAAAACGTTTGTCCGGTCTGCAAGGTCCTGGACGATCCAGGCGTGGGTGGCGTCCAGATAGTCCGTTCTGAGCGTGTCGTTCGGGTTCCGAAGATCGCTCGGCGTCACGATGGTCCAGTGGGCGCGGCCATCCGTGGTCCGGCTGAATAGGGTGCCACCCGACCAACCGATCGACGGGGTGACCATCATGCCTCCCGGATGCCACATGCCCATCCCGAAGACCGAGTACTTGTACGAACCACCGCCGCCCGCTGATTTGGGCGGGGTCGGGCTGGCGCTTGGGATCGGGGTGGTCACGGGTAGTGGTTGCTGGCGCAGCCTGGACTCCCGGATCAAGAACGCTACCCCGATCGCGAAGATGAGCAGCGCCGCGGTGGCAGCCAGCTGAATTGCCAGCGAGCGGCCTCCGAACCGCTGCCGGGACGGTGCTCGCGGAGTCATCGCCACGTGCGCCAGGATCCGCGGCTCCAGGTCAGGAATGACAGGCGCCATTCGCCGATAGGTGCCTGCCGCGCGGCGAAGCCGGGCTTCCAGCTGGAGATTGGTCATGAGACCGCGGCCTCCTCCACCATCCCCGCCTCCAGCCGGCGCTTGAGTTTGCCGAGCGCTCGGTGCACCAGGACTCGGACGCTAACCTGTGCGCTGCCGATGATCCTGGCGACCTCGGTGAATGACAGGTCTTCGAAATATCGGAGGTAAATCGCCTGCCGCTCGCGGGCGTTGAGGGTCCAGAGCGCGGTCAGCACCTCCTGGTCTTCAGATCGCCGCTCGATCCGTTCCATAGGATCCGCCGGCAGGATCGGCGGGATCGGCAGATTGCTGAGCCGTACCCGCTGACGGTGGTAGTCGCGTGCCAGGTTAACGATCACCCGGTAGAGCCAGGGAAGGAACTCCGCCTCGGTCGATGGTGTCTTTGGTGATGACCAGCATCGGATGTAAGCCTCCTGCACGATGTCCTGGGCGATCTCGCGGTCGCCAACATTCATGAGAGCAAAGCGGAGCGCGCGGTTGCCGAGGCTCCGCACCAGCGGGTCGAACCAGCTGCGATCGTCCGATCCCAACCCCTATTCCCTTGTCTGCGGGCTCGTCACCGCCCAGTCAACGACCGGCGAACCCAAATTGTTACCTCAAAGAGCTGAATTACCGCGTTTGGCTTGCCCCCTCCCTCAAGGGGGCTGATGCCGGCCTACCGAAATGGGCGATTACTCGAGGTGGCTAGGCCAGCGTTGGAGAAAAGCGCCCGGTGGTCCGCTCAGTCCTCCAGCCTTTCTCGGGTACTCATCCAAAGCTGCCAACTCTGGGTTCCTGGAGGCTGTCCCAGTGCCGGTCGCGCTGAGAAGAAGTAGAGGGTCGTTCCGTCCCAGGAAAGGGCAGGGCCGCCGTCGCCGAACCCACCGTTGAGGACCGCATCCGGACTGTCGGCGACTCTCCAATCTTCGGTTGATGCGTCCGACCGCGTTGCTACCCAGAGGTTTTCAAGGTTCGCGGGGTTCGCGTACGAGAGGCTTCTGCGGCACGACGTGATATACATCTCGAGCCCATCCCGGCGGATCGCGGTGCGCGTCTGGCGCGACCACCTCTTCAGCAAAACCTCCGTGAGCTCGGGCTCGCCCGGCTCGATCGGTTCCAACGACTCGACCCTTACGCCTTCGCCGAAATTGCCATCGTGATCCTGGTAGCTGACGTAGATATCAAAGTCCTGGTTCGTGTTTCCGAAGCTACCGACGCCTTCAAACTGGGAGTAGTACATCCGTGCGGTCCCATCGTCCGGATGCTCGAAGTAGGTAGCTGCCGACTGGTTCAGCTGGCTTGGAGCGGCCGTGTTGAGGTTCCCCGGAACCGGCACGGGAGTTTCCCAGCCGAAGGGGCCGAAGTCGTCGAGTCTGTGCCGTCGATGGGAGAACCAAAGATGGCCATGACCTGGCGCGAGGCTCGGATCTGACCGTCCGCTTTGGAAGTACATGACATGGCCGTCGGCTGTGAGGTTAGGGACCCCTGTGGCTTTGCCACCTGGATCGTTGACGGGGCTGAGAGGGGTGAGTGTACTCGTGTCCCAGGGCGCGTCCCGAGCCGGTCGCTGAACGACAGCGATGGCGGTCGGAGGAAGAGGCGGCTTACCGTGGGGAGGAACGGGCGCGTATCGCGTGGTGGTGAAGTAAAGGGTGAGCCCATCTCGAGAGATGGCCGGATGGAAGTCAAAGTCACCACGGCTTGGATCGGCGGCCAATTCGATGATTTGATTCGGTTCCGCCCACGGGCCGAAGTTCCCGAGCCGGTGCCCTGCTAGTCGATTGTCTCCTTCATCGTCGGCAAGGAAGATGCCCGGGCTCAGAAGGGAGCTGGCCGCAGCTAGACCACCAGCCGCGCCCGCAGCCTTCAGGATCTGGCGGCGGGTAAATGACAACTGTTCCATGATGTTGGCCTCCCCTGATCAGGTGCTTAGTCTTTTCAACTCAGGCCAAGCTACCGCCCCCCGGACCGCTTGGCACCGTAAGAAGTACCGGCACCGGTACCTGAATTGGTACCTGTTTTCTTGCGCCCGAAATTCTGGGAGAATGACGGACAAGCTGGTCCCGGATGAGGAGGGTGCTCGACCAGGCCGCAACGCATAGGCTGCCGCTGTGAAAACAGCGACGTTCACCCTCACCCACCGCGAACGAGAAGTCGCGGAGCTCGTTGCCCAGGGGCTGACCAACCGCCAGGTCGCGGCCAAGCTGTTCATCGCCGAGCGCACGGCCGAGTATCACGTCGAGCAGATCCGCAACAAACTCGGATTTCATGCTCGGAGCCAGATCGCTGCCTGGGTCGCCGCCGACCCATCCGGACCGGCCGCAAACCACCTCGGATCAGTGAGCCTCCCCGCGGCGGAAGTCGCACCGCCCCGGCGGGTCCGACGCTGGGCTCGCCTGGCTGTTTTGGGCCTGGTCGCGGCCGTTGTCGCAACCGCAGCCGGATTTGCGGCGACGTCGCTCTTCCAACACCCCCCGGCTCCAGCTGTCGCGTCGCCGGGTCGAGTCATACAGCTCAGCATTGCGACTGGCCAGTTAACCCGTTGGTCCGGGGCGATCCCCGCACGGACCAACGCCGTGGCTGCCGGCGCCGGTGCGATCTGGACTGTCAGTTACGACAATAAGGTTCTGATCCGCATCAACCCGACGTCGGCCGCAGCAAGTGCGAGCTATGGGATTGCAGCGCCGCCGGTAGGAATCGCTATCGGAGGCGGACTAATCTGGATCGCGACGGCCTTCGGCGACCACGCGCTGGAGCCCTTCGATCCGAAGACGAACCAGTTTGATCAGCCGGTAGCACTTGGAAACGACGTCGCGCTGCAGGGAATCGCGTTCGGGTGGAACTCGATCTGGGTGACCGACAAGAACAACAGCCTCGTTTACCGCATCAACCCGTCGACCAACATGGTCACGAGCCGCATCACGGTCGGCGATGGGCCGGAAGGAATCGCAGTCGACTCTACGGGCGTGTGGGTCGCCAACGGGGTAGATGCCACAATCTCGCGACTCGATCCGAATTCCGGTCGGGTCGTTGCGACCATTGGCCTACCGGCACCGCCGACAGCAATCGCGACCGGGCCTAGCGGCGTGTGGGTCGTGTGTGGTGCGGCAAACCTGGTCGTTCGCATCGATCCAAGCACGAATGCGCACCTCGAGATCCCGATCGATGCCCATCCCTCGGGCGTGGCGGTGACGCGCGGCACCGTCTGGGTAGCCGACGGAGTGGATGGCCGGCTCATCCGCATCGATCCCAGTAACGGCCGGGTCACGTCATCCATGTCAGTCGGCGGCAGGATCGATGCGATCTCAACCGATGATCAATCCGTGTGGATTGCTGTGCATGGCGGTGCGTAGCGCCACGCTGGCGGGGAGATATCGCGGCCTACGGCACAACACCTGGGTCCTGATCGGTCTTCTAACCATCGTCGCATCAGCCTGCGATCCGTCCTCGGCCGTAGGCTCACCGTCATCTTCGGGCGTTCCCCACGGCGGCATTTTGAGGGTGGCCATGCCAAGCTGGACTGGCTCGCACCTCACGTTTCCCACCCCAAAAGCAGACGCTCTGGACCCGCAAATTAATACGTGGTTCGACTCTGCCGAGCTCTTTCGGTGCTGCCTCCTGCGCACACTCTATTCCTACGCGGGGCGACCGGCCCGGGACGGTGGTGCCCAGCTCCATCCCGACCTCGCCGTCGGAATGCCGGAGGTCTCGCCGGACTCGCTGAGCTGGACCTTTCGCATTCGTCCTGGAGTCAGATATGCGCTGCCGATCGGTCAGGAAATCGTCGCTGCAGATTTCGTTAGAGCGATGCAGCGAGAGGCCCGTATTCCAAACGGTCAGACCTGGGTCTACTCGGTTATTGCTGGGTTCAATGAGTACCGGGATCGGAAAACGAGTACCATCATGGGTCTCCAAACGCCGGATCGGTACACGTTCAGGGTCCATCTGAATCAAGCCGCCGGTGATTTGCCGTACCGGTTTACGCTTTCCAACAGCGCCCCCATCCCGCCGTCTTCCGATATCACGGCGCCGTATGGGATAGCCACCGGACACGACACGGGTTATGGACGGTTTCTGGTCGGCTCCGGCCCCTACATGATCAAGGGCAGTGCCCAGCTGGATTTCGGGTCCAAGCCAGATAACCAGCGGCCAGTGTCCGGCTTCATCCCTGGCGCCTCGTTGACGCTCGTCCGCAACCCCTCATGGAATCCGGCCAACGATCCGCTGCGACCCGCCTACCTCGACGAGATTCGGATCACCCTGGCCATGTCGCGCGATGCTGCCGCGCACCTCTGGGAGAGCGGCCAGGCCGATCTCGTGTGGCTGGAAAGCCCTCCGCTCCAGGTGCAATCCTGGCTCCTCGACAAGGTGCGCGCCAACCATGGGCTGGGCCAGGTGAGGGTGAACTCGCGGGACGCTATCAGGTATGTCGGCATGAACCTGGCGGTTCCGCCATTCGATGATATCCACGTCCGCAAGGCAGTCAACTATGTCATCAATAAGCGGGCCCTCGTCGGTGCATATGGCGGGGAACTGGCCGCGCTGGTCGCCACGCATATCGCTCCCGACAGCCTGGAGAACAATGCGCTGGCCGACTACGATCCTTACCGAACCGCGGACTATCAGGGCAGCCTTGATCAGGCCGTCCAGGAGATGAGGCAGTCCCGCTATGACCTGGAGCACACGGGAACATGCAGCGCCGATGTATGCAAACACATTCTGGCCCTCGCTATCAACTCGGTCGCGAATGATGCCGGGCCGGAGTTTTTGCAAATGGCAGCCATTATCTCCAATGGCCTGAGCAAAATTGGAATCACGGTTGACGTTCAGTCTCCGGTGGGCAGCGTACTGATGACGGCCAGCGATCCTGTGGCTAAGGTGCCACTGGTGCTCACGCTTGGTGGGGGAAAGAGCTACCTTAATGCGTCCTCGGTCTTCGCTCCCGCCTTCGCCATTCCAGCCACTACTGACAATGCGGGCTCGTTCTGCAACCCCTGGTGTAGCAACACGCGGGTTGGCGCCACGCCCGACGAGTTGCGCAAGTGGGGCTATGCCGTCTCCAACGTGCCGAGCATCGACAGCCGGATCCACGAGTGCTCACTGAGGATCGAACTCCAGGCAGAGTGCTGGACCGAGCTCGATATCTACCTCATGGAGAGGGTTGTGCCGATCGCGCCTTATGCCGAGGAGCAGGTCGTACAGGTCATACCGCCCCGAGTCGTGAGCTACTCATTCGATCAGTTCGCAAATTCCCCGGCTTTCGACCAAATCGCGGTTCGACCGGCTGAGGAAACGCCGCAGCCGAGCTCGTAAACCAACCCCCGTTGCCCAGTAAGCTGAGTTCCTCTGTTCCTCGGCGGCTCGGAGGCAGCGGGGGAGCACGGCATCGGACAGGAGGGACAGCTATGTACGGCAGCATCATGCGAGCGCGCTTGAAGAAGGGCCAGCGGGACGCATTTCAGAAGCTGATGAGAACCGGGTTCGTGTCCATGCGCCGCGAGGTCTTCACTCGATTGAGATGGGGTGGGAGGACAAGGACCCGGACCGCGTGGTGGCAATCATCCACTTCAGGGACAGGGAGAGCTACGTCAAGAACGCCCAAGCGCCCGAAACGGACAAAGACTACCGGGAGATGCTTCAGTACATGGAGACCGAGCCAGAATGGATCGATCTCCACTTCACCAGCTACGCGGGTAAGCCCCTCGCGGGCGAGATGTCCCCCAGCTAGTCGAGTTGCGCTCTGCTAACGGCCTGAACCAGCCCGGTTAGATCTCGGCCAAAGCCGGGCGGCGCGCCCGCGCTTGACAGCCGATGAGACGGCGCCCATTATCGGCCAGAGGCAGCCGCGGCTCACGAAGGGAGGAGTGGCCGCTCTTGCGGCGCCAGTTAGCCACAACGCCCGCTGTTGGATCGGATCGGCGCGCACATGGAGGAGGGAACCATGTCAGAAGACATCAAGGCGATCGGCCGCCGCATCTCGGTGGAAGTCTTCGGCCAGGGGCGATACGAAGTGATCGACGAGGTGCTGGCACCGGACAGCCGTGAACACGGTGAGTTTCCGCCAGGGGTGCCGCCGGGGCGGGAGGGCCTCAAGATGATCGCCCGCGCCCTCCGTTCGGCGTTCCCGGATCTCAAGAATACGATCGACTTGCAGGTTGCCGAAGGCGATCTTGTGGCCACCAAGGTTACCTATAGCGGCACGATGAAGGGTGACTATATGGGTATGCCGGCAACCGGGAAGCAGGCCACCTGGACGGAGAGCCACTTCCTCCGGATCAAGAATGGCCAGATCACCGAACATTGGGGCGACATCGATCGGCTCGGCATGTTGCGGCAGCTCGGACTTGCTGCTGCGCCGACTGCCGCTGGGACGCGCTAAGTTAGGACCTGATAGGGAGGCCGGCCGGAGTTTGGGTCCGGCCTCAACCTCTAAATTGATACTCACTAACGCCAGCCGGCGGCCGAATCCCGGTGCGGGCCATTGCTGAGCTCCCGTCTTACCTTTTTCCGGCGGCGGAGGACTATCATCCACCTGCTGGCGAGTCTGGGGCTTGACGTTCAACCTGGTCTAGCGCCGGCAGGTCCAGCTCAACAGTCGCGTGTACCAGAGGAGGTGCAAGATGGCTGTAGACAAGATCCGACAGGCCAAAGAGGGCGTCGAGGCCTTCAGTGCGGGAGATTGGGATCGCTTTAAAGCTCCGCTTAGCTCAGACGCTGTCTATGAGGAGCTCGGAACGCAGCGCCGAGTCCAGGGGCCGGATGCAATCGTTGAGCTCAGCAAGGGCTGGCGGAAAGCCTTCCCAGACGCAAAGGGAACCATAACGAAGGCGATCGAGAGCGCCGACACGGTGGTGCTGGAGATCACCTGGGAGGGCACCCACACCGGCGAGCTCGTGGGAGCTCAGGGCTCGATTCCGGCCACGCGCAAAAGGGTCCGAATCCCGGCGGTTCAAGTAGTGAGTTTCAAAGGTGACAAAGTCTCAGAGACCAAACACTACTTCGACCAGATGACGATGCTTGCCCAACTCGGAGTGCTGCCCGCGCCCGTGACCGCCTGAAAGACCGCTTCGCACGGGGGCCCGGTTGAGGAACCGGGCCTTCTCGTTCCAATAGTGTTCGCAGCGGGTCTTCCGGCGGATCGCCATCAGGGGTGACCGCGTCACGGGTGTCGACGTATATCCGGTCTACGCTGAGGCCTCATGTAAATATGCTTGAGCTCAGAAAACCCGCCCGTCCGATCCCTATATCGTTCGTTCGAACCGATCGACCACGTTGTCTGCCTCCGTTACTCGAACCGCCCATCGACCCCTTGGTGCGAAGATCACGGCTGGCAACGTCTCCCGCAGGCGGCGATGCCTTAAGCTGCCACCGTTTCGACCCAATCAACAACGATGTCCCGACCGTTGGCCGCATCAATCCACTGCGACGTTCCGGCTACTTGCTCGCGCAGCCGCGCTGCGTAGTGGAAGGTGCCAGCGTCGAGCGCCGTGCCGTAGAGGTAGACGCCGGATGACCCACCCGCAAAACCAAACCGGCAGTCGATGACCTTATTGACGGGGTCGGGCTGACACTCTGGTGGGTAGCCAGAAGTCGGGAGATAGAGCTGTGCGGCGGTGTGGTGATCGAACCAGTTGTCCTTGCCGACAAACTCGATCCTGACCACCCGCTGACTGAAGGTGAACTCCAGACGCACCTCCGACCTGCCTCCGACCGGTGTTCGATAGGTCGCAAAGCCGTCGAGATTCGGCCCCAAACGTGGAGTCGACACGTACCTATGAGCGGTGAGCTCCGTCACGGTCGGAGGGGTGCCGGCCTGGCTGCTGCATGCGCTCGAGAGGAGCGCCAGCACAAGGATCACCCGTTTCACGAGTCGACCTCGAGGGTCAGCATGAATTGGCGGTTGAGTTTGGGGCATTCTTCCGCGGGTCGACAGTCGGTAGGCCGCGCAATGAATCCCATCGCGGCCGAGCCCAACCCTTTGACCAGAAAGCTGGCGCGGTCAGGCATGACCCATCCATTTTGATTACGGAAGTACCTGGTGTCAGGGTCGGTCAACCCTCCCCCTCCGAGCGCTCCAATCTCGACCAGCTGCTGATCGGAGGTATTGCCGGTGGGCATCGTGCTCCACGGCGTCCATACCCAGGGCTCGAATCCAGGCTCGGGTGCGAGCGAGACCTCCAACGTCTCCCCTTTCCGTAGTTGGATGGTCGCGCCAGCGTCGCGAACCGAAGCGTAGTGGTCGAAGCGCCTATTTGAACTCGAGACGATGAATTTGATAGAGGCGAGCTGGCCAGGTCCGGGACAAGCGTGAGCATCGACACAAACAAAACTGCGCCGAAAGGCGAGACCGGCTTGGCCCGGCCGGACGGCGCGAAACACACTGAGGCCGGGCCCCGGCCCACTAAACGGCCCTTCAGGCTCGAGCACGGAGGTCGACGTACTTGAAACCGAGACACCCTTGTACCCGAAGACCACCCTTTCTCCCACCCGGAGGACATAGGTTCCGTCGCTTATGCCGCTAAGTGCAAGGTCATAGGGACGCTCTTTGGTTACGACCGCCGCATACAAGGTGGTGCAATCGAACTGATTGACACCGCATTTGAATGTGGTGGAGACCAAGCCGACACCAGGTGAGGTGGCGCGAAAGGTTGTAGAGGTTGCGTCGTGCGCCACCAGCGCCAGGGTCCCATTTTGCGACTTCCAGCCGGAGGTACCGGGGACTCCCACCCGAAGGGTGTCGCCAGGTTGAAGCTGATAGGTGAAGCTAGGGACTGCACCCTCGACTTGCATCGCAGGCCGCCCGCTACTCCACAGGAGTTCGGTGAGCCCGAATGCTGTCACGACGGCGACCACTGAGAGGACGGCCGCAAGGTTTACCTGGACCCTCACATCTAATTTGACGAGTCCCGGCGCCGTTGCTTGCCGTCGCCCGGAAGGACATCGCCGCTATTGCGCCGTTGGACGCCAGATCGTTGTAACAGGCATGAATGCCATTGCCGCTGAAGACTTCGACTTCCCTCGTTGAATGCGCGCTCTCGATAACGAGAGTCGAACCAGGCTAGATCAATTTCTGGAGCTGGCAGCTGAAGCGAGGACGAAACGCCCTAATCAACTCTTACAGCACTCATATCTGGCGCCGTCTCTGTATCTAAGGCTGCGTCCGGCTCAGCATGGAAAGCTTGGTGGTCCAGGCGGAGCAAATCCAGGGCCAGGGGGAGGAGTAAGGCTGCCAACGCAGTATCGCCAAGGCCCGTAGTTCTGACTGATCCGGTACACGGCCGAGTTTCCGAGAAGGCTCATAAAGACCTCCGATTGCGCTGACCCGTACCCATACGCTCCCATCGCCGCGTAGCACGGGTTGCTGTGCGACGGGCCTGTCGCGCCAAGCTGCAGATCGTACCGAACGTTACCGTGGCAATGAACCGCCGTGACCGAAACGCCTGGAATATCGAACACCGGACTATCCCAAAAGGTGTCGTGCGCTGCGCCATCCGGAGACCAACCGCCAAGCTTTGCCTGTAAATGACCAGCAGTCCCGAAGGCATCGGTGACACCGGCTACTGGGATTGCCAGCAACAGAAACACGATCGACAAGGTGACTGCCCAATTCCGACGTAGTCGCATGTGGCGGAGTCTACTGCTCGTTGGCGGCACCGATCGAGTCGTAGCGCAAGCTCGTCGCAAGCGCCCAAAGTTAATAGGTAATCTTGCTAGGGCGGCTGATCAGCCGCGCGAATCATCCTGGTCGAGTCCGGCTACCCCTCGGCGGCGATCAGGTGCCTCGTCTCCGAGGGCGGGTCGGAAAGGTCTCTGGCCTTCGCATCGAAGTCGCGATCGGCACCGGTGAGGCGGTCGTGGTGCTGGCGCAAGTGTTCTTCCCACGAGGCAACGCTAAAGGTCTCGACAAAGGTGTGGGGTTTTTCACCATCGCGATAGAGTGTCCATCGACTCGCGCCTGTCCGTAGGCGTGAAAGGCGCACCTGGATCATCGCGTCGAGAAATGCTTCCTCGCGGTCGGGTGCGATGCTGTACTCGGTTTCGACCATGACCGGCCCAGCGTTAGGAGCAATATCGAACGCAAGCTGGGGCTCCGGCCAAAACGGCGCAGCGTTTCGATCCAGGCTGGTGACGTCATAGAACGGCCAGAGTCGGATGGTGGCCAGGCCGATGATCATGGCAGCCGCTGCGATCAGGAACGCCGCCACCACGCCCATCCACTGGGCGACCGCTCCCCAGAGCACGCTGCCCAGCGCCTGCGTGCCGAACAGCAGCATGAGATACACCGACACGCCTCGGGCGCGAACCCAGGCCGGAAGAAAGAGCTGGACGGCCGCGTTCACGTTCGACAGGACCAGGACCCAGGCAGCGCCGGCCGGTAACAGGACGATCAGGGCCACAAGTGGGATCGGAAGGGCGGCTACGACGACCAGGGCGATCGCGTAGGCTGCCCCGGTCACGGCAATCAGGCCGTTGTCCGACAGCCGGTTGCGAATCTGCGACAGTGCGAGCGCCCCGGCCACCGCCCCGATACCGAGCGATCCCTGCAGCAGGCCGTATCCAATCGCGCCAAGATGGAGCCGCTGGGCTGCCAGCACAGGGAGCAGTGACCAGAGCACGCTGGCCGGGATCATATAGAGGGCCATCCGTAGCAGAATCCGTCGCACCACGGGGGCATTGCGGACATAGCGTCCGCCTGCTCGAATCGCCGAAAAGAAGTGTTCCGGGACGGTCGGCTTCGGCCGAGCTGTTGGCTTCCAGATCGCGACGACCAGAACAAACATGAGGTAGCTCAGCGCATTCAGTCCGAAGACTGCAGCCACGCCCAGTCGAGCAATCACGAGGCCGGCGAGCGCCGGACCGACGACTCGCGACAGGTTGATGCTGATCGACCCGAGTGCAGCGGCGGCCCGCAGCTGCTCGCGCGGGACAATATCGGGGATAAGCGATTGGAAGGCGGGGTTGGCGAAAACCGACGCACTGCCGAGCGCAAAGGTGAAGGCAAGCAGTAGTGGTGCTGTCATTTGCCCTAAGAACGTCAGAACCGCCAGCGCAACCGCTACCAGGCCGAGACCAATCTGCACGACCAGAAGCAGACGGCGACGGTCGAAAAGGTCGGCGAGCACTCCGCCCACCAGGCCAAAGAGGGCGTCGGGCAGCGTATCGGCCACCTGCACCAAAGCGACGAGGATCGCGGCGTTGGCGGCGTGGACGAGGAACCACTGGGCGCCAACGGTCTGCATCCAGTTGCCGATGTTGCTGACAAGAAGCGCGATCCAGAAGGCGCGGAACACGGTGAAACGCAGCGGCGCCCAACTGCTTACGGGCTGAGCGGCATCAGCCACCTGCGTTCATCCCATGCGCCATCTCCCTGCCGCTATTGTTCCAGCCGGCGAGGGTCGCGGAATTTGGCTGGCCACCAGGAGGGACGTCCCGGTGGCCAGCCTGGATTTGTGGGCTAGCTGTGGCTACCTTTTCCCGTAAATTCGAAAGTCGTTTTCACCTGCGACGGGGTCGTACTCCCCTTCGTGCCGAGCTTTGACTCCGTTCAGCCACGCGAGCTTCTTTGATGCGGTCTGGAACGTGGTTTCGCCCACGAACTTATTGTGCGTGGGGCTCTCGATGATGCTGCTCCCCTTGTAGTACACGAGGATCGTGTCGCCGTCGCTGGTCGTGTGGATCTGTCGTGC
>Ga0307479_10003886_pt1 | contig 13675 bp, 13 predicted proteins | sample atmos_gasesECM4C_FD_203743 | JGI IMG/M metagenome (GOLD analysis project Ga0307479, IMG submission 203743) | Hardwood forest soil microbial communities from Morgan-Monroe State Forest, Indiana, United States - atmos_gasesECM4C_515 | ecosystem: Environmental > Terrestrial > Soil > Temperate...
GGGAGACGCGTTACGCGTAGACGTCCTCGGTAACCTGCTCGGGCTTCGGGAACGGCGCGTCGAGCGCGAACTGCACGCCCTTCTCGATCTCACTCTTCACGTCGACCAGGATGCGGTCGAAGACCTCCTGCTCGGCGAGCCGCTGCTGCAGGAGCCGCGAGGAGAGGGTCTGGAGCGGATCGCGGTTGGTCATCCAGTCCCGCTCCTCGTCCCGCGTGCGGTACTCCCGGTTCACGTCGCCCACGTGGTGGCCGTAGTAGCGGTAGGTCTTGCACTCGAGGAACGCGGGCCCCTCCCCGCGGCGCGCGCGCTCCACCAGTCGCTTCATGGCGGCGTGGACCGCCTGCACGTCCTGCCCGTCCACGCTCTCCGCCTGCACGCCCACCGCGCGCGGGCGCGAGAGGATCTCGCCCGCCACCGTCTCGGTGCCGGGAGTGTACTCCCCGTAGAGGTTGTTCTCGCAGACGTAGATGACCGGCAGCTTCCACAGCGCGGCCATGTTCATCGACTCGTAGAGCAGCCCCTGCCCGAGCGCGCCGTCGCCGAAGAAGCACACCGCGACCTGCCCGCTGCCGCGCATCTTGGCCGAGAGCGCCGCGCCGGTGGCGATGCCCGCCGAGCCGCCCACGATGGCGTTGGCGCCCAGGTTGCCGGTCTCGGGATCCGCGATGTGCATCGAGCCGCCCTTGCCGCGGCAGTAGCCCGACTCCTTGCCGAGCAGCTCCGCGAACATGCGGCTTACCGAGGCGCCCTTGGCGAGGCAGTGGCCGTGGCCGCGGTGGGTGCTGGTGATGAAGTCGTCGCGCTTGAGCGCCTCGCAGACGCCCACCGCGACCGCCTCCTCCCCCACGTAGAGGTGGGCGAGGCCCGGCATCTTGGCGCCCTTGTAGAGCTCGTTCACCTGCTCCTCGAAGGCGCGGATCTTCGCCATCTGCCGGTACATGTGGAGGTGCTGCTCCAGCTCCATCCGCGGCTCGGTCGTCTGGGTCGTCACGGGAGGTCTCCCTTGGGACTGCGGTCGTCGTCGCCCGGCCCGATGCTGCCCCGGCGCCGGGGCATAGTCAAGACCGCGCCGCTCACCACCAGAACCCGAAGTCGATCGGGACCGACTGCACCAGGATGCGGTTGCCCAGGTACACCAGCGCGATGAAGGTCAGGTCGTAGTGGCGCTGGTAGGCGGTCGGCTGGAAGTTGAGCGCGTAGTACGGAATGACGATCGCCCGCGCCCCGAGCGCCTCCCGGGCGGTGCCTACCGTGCGCGCGCCGGTGCCGGTGGCCACCAGGCCCGCGAAGTCGCGGTAGACGGTCTCCTGCGGGTTCGCGTAGAGCGGCGGCCCGTTGGTGAAGTTGAACTTCACCTCGACGTGCAGGATCTGGCCCTGCGCGTTCAGGATCTCGCCGGGCACGAAGATCTCCATGCCGAGCACCGGGCCGCGCGGGGACGGCACCGTGACGTCGTGCACGTAGGTCGGACGCCCGAGCTGCGCGAGCGGCACCAGCAGGGGCCTCACCGGGGCCGGAGTCGGGCTCGGGGCCGGAACCGGCCGCGGCGCGGGGGCGGGCTCGACCGACGGAGGCGCCACCGTGACCACGTCCTGCGCCACGTACGCCTCGCGCACCGTCTGGGTGAAGGCGGCGTAGCCGATCCAGCCGAAGCCTCCGTTGCCCCACTGCCTGCCCCAGGAGTTCATGACCTTGAACGCGCCCCGGTCGTCGTCGTAGCCGACCAGGATCATGGCGTGGCCGCCCTCGGTCTTGCCGGACGACTGCGCGTACGCCACGTCGCCCCGCAGCCGCATGAACGCGGTGTCGACCATCATCCCGATCAGGACCGGGAATCCGGAGGCCAGGTGCGTCTTCACCTCGGTCGGGTCCTGGACGTTCACGCGCCGCCAATCCGCGATGGCGAACGGCCGCGCCGCCATCCGCACCGCCGGATCGGGCTGGCGCGAGCAGTCGTCGTCGCGATAGGGAAAGTCGGCCAGCGTGGCGACCCCGTCGCGGCGCAGCAGGTTCAGCGCCTCGACGAAGGTCGTGCCGCCCTGGCAGTCCGGCGTCTTGTTGAGCTGGTTGTAGATGAACGCGGGGCTGAACCGGTGCTGGGCCGGGCCGGTGCCCCACGAGCGCTCGAGCCCCTCCTGGTACGTCTTGAGCGCGTAGGCCACCGCCCAGCCCACGCAGGAGTTCTGCTTGCCCTGATCGCCGGGCTCCGGGAAGCGGCTCGAGAGATCCACCGCGCGCGGCACCTGGCCGAGCAGCGGCGGGGCGGCGAGCGGGATGGACTGGTACGCGACGTCGTCCATGAACCGGAGCCCGGTCGGCCGCGCGCCCTGTGCGGAGGCCAAGGCCGGCCACAGCAGGAGGGCGATGGCCGTCGCGCGGATGAGGGCTGGGCCCATGGGCACCGGGGAGTATACATTGGGGGCCCATGGGGGGCCCATGACGCCATCGATCGACGTCCACACGCACATCTTCGCGAGTAGCTGGCCCGACTTCGCGGCCCGCCACGGCGGCGACCGCTGGCCACGCCTCGAGGGCAACCCCGCCACCGGCTGCCGGCTCTACCTCGGCAGCACGCTCAACCGCAACCTCACCCCGCACGCCTTCGACCCGGCGCGGCGCATCGAGGACATGGACCGCACCGGAGTGGGCCGGCAGCTCCTCTCGCCCGCGCCGCCCACCTTCTGCTACTGGGCGCCCGGGGTGGCGGCGGCCGAGTGGTGCCGCATGCAGAACGACGCGATCGCGGAGCTGGTGAGCCGGCACCCGCACCGGCTGCTCGGCGCGGGCGGGCTCCCGCTGCAGGCGCCCGACCTCGCGGTGAAGGAGCTCGAGCGCGTGGTCTCCGAGCTGCGCTTCCCGGCGGTCGAGATCGGCGCCAACGTGGCCGGGCTCGACCTCGACGACGTGGCCCTCGCCCCGGTGTGGGACGCGGCGGCCGCCCTCGGCGTCGCCATCTTCGTCCACCCGCAGGCGCCGATCCTGGGCGACCCGCGCTTCCGCAAGGACAACCTCACCCAGGTCGCGGGCTTCCCGCTCGAGACCGCGCTCGCGATGACGCGGGTGATCTTCGGCCGCGTGCTCGAGCGCTGGCCGACGATCCGGTGGTGCTTCGCCCACGGGGGCGGCGCGTTCGCCTACATCCTGCCGCGCCTCGACCAGGGCTGGACCGCCATCGCCGACGCGCACGCCGCGCTCGCCCAGGCGCCGAGCGCGTACGTCCGGCGCGTCTGGGTCGACTCGCTCACCCTCTCGCCGCGCGTGCTCGCCTTCGCGCTGGAGACCTTCGGGACGGAGCGCATCGTGCTGGGCAGCGACTACCCCTTCAAGATGGGGGTCGACGATCCGATCGCGGCCCTGGACGGCGTGCCCCTCGACGCGGCCACGCGGCAGCGGCTCCTGGGCGACAACGCGCGGGAGTTCCTGGCCCTGGGCCCGGCTTGACCGCGGTCGCCGGCCAGCGCAATATCGCGCCCATGAACTTCGGGACCTTTCTCCTGATGCAGTCGCCGTCGGCCCGGTCGTCCCGAGAGATGTACGCGCGCGCGGTCGAGATGGCCCAGTCCGCCGAGACCCTCGGGTTCCACAACATCTGGCTGGCCGAGCACCACTTCTCGACCTACGGCTACCTCTCACGCCCGGTGCAGCTCGCCACCTACATCGCGGCCCGCACCACCCGCATCCGGGTGGGCACCGCGGTCATCGTGGTGCCGCTCCACCACCCGCTGGTGGTGGCCGAGGAGATCGCGACCCTCGCGGTGCTCGCGGGCGACCGGCTCGACATCGGCCTCGGACGCGGTTACCAACACTACGAGTTCGAGCGCTTCGGGCTCGAGCTCGAGAGCGGGCGCGCCCGGTGGGAGGAGTCGGTCGACATCATCCTGAAGGCCCTCGCGGGCGGATCGTTCGACTACGAGGGCAAGCTCTTCAAGATCCCGGAGACGATGATCTTCCCCCAGCTGGAGGGGGCGCGCCCGCCGATCTGGATCACCGCCCAGAGCCCGGACTCCGTCGAGGGCGCGGTGCGCCGCGGCTTCAACGTGCTCACCGGCGGCTTCGGCGTCCCGGTCGAGCGCATGGCCGAGTTCCGCCGGCTCTTCGACCGGACGGTGGCCGAGGTCAAGCCGCCGACGCCGCTCGCGGTGGGGGTGCAGCGCGCGGTCTACGTGACCCAGAGCGAGGCGGACGCGCGGGCCGCCGCGGAGGAGGCCCGCTGGAACATGCGGGTGACGCTCAGCCTCCGCAACCACTACGAGCGGGTGGAGGGAGGCCGCGCCATCCCGGTGCCCGCGCCCACCGAGCCCGACGTCGACGACCTCCTCGACCGCTTCCTGGTCATCGGCACGCCCGAGACCTGCGTCCGCCAGATCCAGCGCTTGCAGCGCGAGGTGGGCATCACCCACTTCAATTGCAGCTTCTGGTTCGGTGACCTCGACCAGGCGCGGGTGCTGCGCTCGATGGCGCTGTTCGCCCGCGAGGTGATGCCCGCCTTCGCCTAGCGGGCACCCGCCCATGCCGACCCCGAGCCCCCGGCACGAATGGCCGGGCGCGTCGCTCGCGCGCGTGCCGTACTGGGTCTACCAGGACGCGGACAACTACCGAGGCGAGCTGCGCCGCATCTTCGAGGGGCCCACCTGGAGCTACGTCTGCCTCGAGTCCGACCTCGCCCGGCCGGGCGACTACCGCACTACCTTCGTGGGCGAGATGCCGGTCATCATCGTGCGCGGTGCCGGCGGCGAGATCCACGCCTTCGAGAACCGCTGCGCCCACCGCGGGGCGCTGATCGCGCTCGACGACGGAGGATCGGCGGGCAGCCACTTCCAGTGCGTCTACCACGCCTGGACCTACGACCTGCGCGGCGACCTGGTCGGCATCGCTTTCGAGAAGGGCAGCAACGGGCGCGGCGGGATGCCCGCCTCCTTCTGCAAGGCCGACCACGCCCCGCGGAAGCTCCGCACCGCCATCCTCCACGGGCTCGTGTTCGCGAGCCTCTCGGCCGAGACCCCGCCGATCGAGGAATACCTGGGGGCGGAGGTGCTCGGGCGGATCCGGCGGGTGCTGCGCGGGCCGGTGCGGGTCATGGGTCGCTTCACCCAGGCCCTGCCCAACAACTGGAAGCTCTACGTGGAGAACGTCAAGGACACCTACCACGCGAGCCTGCTGCACGCCTTCTTCGGGACGTTCCGCATCACGCGACTCACCCAGGGCGGCGGCATCCTGGTCAGCCCGGACGGCGGCCACCACGCGAGCTACACCATCGACCGGCCGGACGACCGCACCAGCACCGCCTATCGCGAGCAGGGCATCCGCTCCGAGAAGGAGCGCTACCGGCTCGTCGACCCGAGCCTGCTCGACTCGGTCGACGAGTGGGGCGACGGCATCCAGCTCCAGATCCTCACCGTGTTCCCCGGCTTCGTGCTCCAGCAGATCAACAACTGCCTGGCGGTGCGGCAGGTGCTGCCCAAGGGGCCGGGCGCCATGGAGCTCAACTGGACCTACTTCGGCTTCGACGACGACTCCGAGGACATGCGGCGCCGGCGGCTCAAGCAGGCCAACCTGGTGGGCCCCGCGGGCTACGTCTCGATGGAGGACGGCTGCGTCGGGGGTTTCGTCCAGCGAGGAGTGGCGGCGGCAGGGGACGTGCTCTCGGTCGTCAACATGGGCGGCGAGGGCGCGGAGTCGCAGGAGACGCGGGCCACCGAGGCCTCGGTGCGCGGGTTCTGGAAGGCGTATCGCCGCTACATGGGGGAGTGACGTGCTCGGCGAGCGCGTCGCGCAGCTCAACGCGGAGTACGCGCGGGCCATCGACGACGATCGCCTCGAGCAGTGGCCCGACTTCTTCACCGACCCGTGCCTCTACAAGATCACCTCGGCGGACAACCATCGCCGCGGCCTCGAGGCGGGCCTGATCTACGCCGACTCGCGCGGCATGCTGCAGGACCGGGTGGCCGCCCTGCGCGAGGCCAACATCTACGAGCGCCAGGCCTACCGGCACCTGGTCGGCCTGCCCGCGCTCCGCCCCGGTGACGACGGGGTGGTGAGCGCGGAGACCCCGTTCCTGGTGGTGCGGGTCATGCGCGACGGGACCATGGATCTCTTCGCCACCGGCCGCTACGTCGACGTCATGGTCGACGAAGGCGGCGCGCTGCGCTTCCGGGAGCGGATCGTGGTGTGCGACAGCAGCCGGGTGGACACGCTGCTCGCCATTCCCCTCTAGCGGGGTAGGGTTGGCGGGCTCGGTCGTCGGGCTGTCGAAGTCGCGGGTGCTCGCGGGGCTGCAGTGCCCGAAGCAGCTCTGGTGGCGGGTGCACGAGCCGGGGGCGCCGGAGCTGGCGGTCGACCCGCTGCTGGAGGCGGTGCTCGCGCGCGGGCGCCGGGTCGGCGAGGCGGCGCGCGCCTACGTGCCGGGCGGCGTGCTGATCGACCTGCCGCACGACGCCTACGACGCGCGGGTGGCGGCCACCCTGGACGCGCTCGCGGCGGGGGCCCCGGTGGTCTACGAGGCGAGCGTTCGCGCCGAGTCCGTCTACGTGGCGATCGACATCCTCGAGCGGCTCCCCGGCGGCGGCTTCGGCGTCACCGAGGTCAAGTCGACCGCGAGCGTGAAGGAGCCGCACCGGGACGACGTGGCGGTCCAGGCCCTGGTGGCGCGGCGCGCGGGGCTGCCGGTGCGGCGGATGGAGATCATGCACCTGAACCGCGCGTGCACCTATCCGGACCTCCGCGATCTCTTCGTGCGCGCGGACGTGACCGTGGAGGCGGAGGCGCGGATCGCGTCCCTGCCCGGGATGGTCGATGGGCTCCGGAGCATGCTGGCCGGCCCGTGCCCGGAGGTGCCGACCGGGCCGCACTGCACGAAGCCGTATGAATGCCCGTTCCTCGAGCGGTGCTGGCCGCCGCGCCCCGAGCACCACGTGAGCACGCTCTACCGGCTGCAGCGGCGCGTGCTCGCCGCGCTGGCCGAGCAGGGCTACGAGACCATCTTCGAGCTGCCCGAGGACGCCGGCCTCGCCGTCATCGCCGACCGGCAGCGGCGCGCGGTGCAGTCGGGTCGGGCGATCGTGGAGCCCGGCCTCGGGCGTGCGCTACGCGCCTGCGCCTCGCCGGTCGCGTTCCTCGACTTCGAGACCGCGGGGCTCCCCATCCCGGTGTGGAACGGCTGCCACCCGTGGGACGCGCTGCCGGTGCAGTGGAGCTGCCACGTGGAGGACGGCGCGGGCGGGCTCACCCACCACGCGTGGCTCGCGGCGGGGCCCGACGACGAGCGCCCCGCGCTGGCCGAGCGGCTGCTCGCCGCGTGCGAGCCCGCGCGCGCCATCGTGGCCTACAACGCGAGCTTCGAGCGCGAGTGCATCCGGCGGGTCGCGGCGGGCGCGCCCGCGCTGGCCCCACGCCTCGAGCGCATCGCGGAGCGGCTGGTGGATCTGCTGCCGATCGTGCGCGAGCACGTCTACCATCCCGACTTCGGCGGGAGCTTCTCACTCAAGCGCGTGCTGCCCGCCCTCGTCCCCGAGCTCGGCTACGACGACCTCGCGATCGGCGAGGGCGCGCTCGCCAGCGTGGCGCTCGAGCGCCTGCTCTGGGACGGACGGGCCCTGGGCGCGGACGAGCGGGCCCGGCTCCGCCAGGACCTGCTGGATTACTGTGAGCGGGACACCCTGGGCCTGGCCCGGCTGCTCGGGAGGCTCCGGGACCTGGCCGGGTCTGACACGGAATGATCAATCGTGTCCGATAGTTACGGGGCTACGCCGATACCTATACACAGCTCTATCCACATTTGTGGATAGACCCTTCCCGGGAAATCCGGGGGCGTGTCGCCCCCGTTTGCGGCGGCCCCTCGGCCTAGCCCTTCGCCAGCTTCTCCACGCCGCGCCGGGAGAGCCCCGAGACGCGCGCGAGCAGGGCCTTCACCTTCCGCTCCGATACCTGGTCCGCGAGGATCAGCTTCTTCGACTTCGTCTTGGTCACGATGTACGCGACCCAGTCGTCGAGGTCCGGGGTGCCGCGCCACGCGATGGTGAGCTTGCTCTGCCGCAACGACCGGCGTCCTTCGACTTTCGCCAACGGCTTTCGACTCCCCTGCATGACTCGTGAAGCCTAGTGAAACGGTGGGGGATGTGTCAAGCCGATGACGAAGAAAGTTTTGTGAATAAGTGTGGATAACCGTGTTATGACCTGCGCCATCATGCACATCGAAAAGAAGCTCGAGGCACTCGGGCTCCCGCTGATGGATCTGGATCGGGCGTACCGGGCGAACGCGGCGGGCGCGCGCTTCGTGTCGCATCTCGCGGTCAACAACGTGCTCTACCTCTCCGGCACCACGCCGGTGCGCGACGGGCAGTCGTATCTCCCCGGCGTGGTCGGCGCCGATCTCTCGATCGAGCAGGGCTACGAGGCGGCGCGCTACGCGCTGCTCGCGAGCCTGGCCGCGATCAAGTACGCGCTGGGCGATCTCGATCGCGTGCGTCTGGCGGTGCAGCTCATCGGGTTCGTCAACTCGGCGCCCGGCTTCAACGAGCAGCCGCGCGTGATCAACGGCGCCACCGATCTGCTCGTCGAGCTCTACGGTGACCGCGGCAAGCCGACCCGCGCGGCCATCGGCTGCCAGGGCCTGGCCCTCGGCCACTCGGTCGAGGTCGTGCTCACCGTGCTCTTCACCGGAGAAGGGACCACCCCGCCCCTGGCGCGTGATCACTACGTGAAGTAGATTCGGCCCACCATGACCCGCTGGCTCTGGCTGGCCGCCCTGGTCGCCCTCCACGCCGGCTGCACGACCCTCACCGCCGGACAGCGGGCCCACCTCGACGACTGGCAGCGATTCGCCGATCGGGTCACCGCGCACTACGGGGTCTCCGACGTCACCTTCCTGGTGGGCGAGCAGCCCGGCGCGGGCGGCGGCGCGATCCGGCCGGGCGGCCTCATGACCTTCCAGACCCAGATGCTCGAGCCCTTGCCCGCGGGCCAGAGCCGCGACTTCCTGCTCGCCCACGAGCTGGCCCACTGGGTGCTGGGGCACGCCTATCGCCGGCCGCCCGACGAGGCGGCCACGTCGCTGTGGGAGGCCCAGCAGGAGCGCCGCGAGCTCGACGCCAACGCGGAGGCGGTAAGGATCCTCATGATCGGACGCCACTGGTCCGAGCGGCGCGCCTTCTTCCACGCGCACGCCTATCTGTGGAGCTACCGGCGCGGCGTCGAGGCCCGCCGCTACGGCATCCCGGCCGGCCATCCGATCGACCCGTGCGTCGAGATCAACGACCTGATCCGGCGCTATGCGGCCTACCGCGACATCAGCGACTCCTGCCCCTCGTGGCCGGAGCCGCGGTGGGCCGAGCACGCAGCGCAGCGGGACGCGATGTCGAGCGCGCTCCCGCCCGACGTCCGGTGACCCCTCGCTAGTCCGCGCGAGCCCCGTGGCCCGTCCCGCCAGCCACACCCTGCCCGACCTGCTCGACGAGCTGGCCGCCCGCCAGTCGGAGCACGAGCTGATCGTCGACGGCACCGGACGCGTGCGCTGGAGCTACGCGGAGACGCGGGCCCGCGCGCGCCGGCTCGCCCGCGGCCTCCTGCGCCTGGGCGTGCGCCGCGGCGACCGGGTCGCGCTGCTCATGAGCAACCGACCGGAGTGGCTCCCGATCGACTTCGCGGTGACGCTGCTGGGCGCGGTCCTGGTGCCGATCAGCACCTGGTCGCGCCCGCGCGAGCTCGAGTACGTGCTCGGCCACTGCGCGGCCTCCGTCCTGCTGACCCAGCCGCGCTTCGGGAGCCTCGACTACCTGGCCGCTCTCGCCGAGATGGGCGGCGCGGGCGCGGCGCGGCTGCCGCACCTCCGCCACCTGGTGGTGTGCGGCGGCGAGGCCGCGGAAGTGCCGGCCGGCGCGCTGCCGTCGCTCGAGGCGCTCGGGGAGCGGGGCGCGGACGTGAGCGACGTATCGCTCGAGGCAGCCCAGCGGGCGGTCACGCCGGACGACGTGGCGTACATCCTCTACACCTCGGGGACCACCTCGACCCCCAAGGGCGTCCAGCTCGCCCACGGCGGGCTGATCGAGAACGGCTGGCACATCGGCGAGCGCCAGCACCTCACGCCGGCCGATCGCATGTGGATGGGCGTCTCGCTCTTCTGGAGCTTCGGCTGCGCCAACGCGCTGCCCGCGGTGATGACCCACGGCGGCACCATCGTGCTGCAGGAGCAGATCGAGCCGGCCGCCTCGCTGGCCCTGATCGAGCGGGAGCGGTGCACGGTCTACTACGGCACGCCCAACATCGCCCAGGCCCTGATCGAGCACCCGGACCGCGCGCGCCGCGACCTCTCGTCGCTGCGCACCGGCGCGGCCATCGGCGCGCCCGCCGCGATGCAGATGGTGATGGACCTGGGGGCGCGGGAGATCTGCAACGTCTACGGGCTGACCGAGTGCTACGGCAACAGCTCGGTCACCGACGCGCACGACCCGCCGGAGGTGCGGCGCACCACGGTGGGCTATCCCCTCCCCGGGATGGAGATCCGCGTGGTGGATCGCGAGAGCCGGCGGCCGCTGCCGGTGAGTGAGGTGGGCGAGATCCTGGTGCGGGGCCGCCTCACCCCGGGCTACTACCAGGATCCGGAGCGCAACGCGGCGTCCTTCGACGCGGAGGGCTTCCTGCTCACCGGCGATCTGGGCTTCGTGGGCGAGGACGGCCGGCTGCGCTTCCGCGGGCGCATCAAGGAGATGGTCAAGACCGGCGGGATCAACGTGGCGCCGGTGGAGGTGGAGGAGGTGCTCCTCGGCCACCCGGACGTCGAGCAGGCCTACGTGGTCGGCGTGCCGGACCCGCGCAAGGAGGAGATCCTGGTCGCGGTGGTGGTGGCGAAGGCGGGTCACCGCGTCGAGCCCGACGCGCTCCGCGCCCTCTGCAAGGATGCGCTCGCCGCCTACAAGGTGCCGCAGGCGATCCACGTGATGCCGCGGGAGGCGCTGCCGGTCACCTCCACCGGCAAGGTCCAGAAGTTCCGCCTCGCCGAGCAACTCGCGCGGGGTCAGGTCTCCTAGCGGAGGCCGGCGCGGGCGAGGGTCGGGAAGATGGTGTCGCGGAAGGCGCCGATCTCGCGCTCGGGCGGGGCGAAGGTGAGCAGCGGCATCAGGTAGAGGTTGCGGACGCCGAGGGCGGTCATCTCGGCGATGCGGGCCGCGCAGTCGACCGGCGGGCCCACCAGCCCCATCGCCTCGCAGAGCTGGGCGACCACCTCGTCGGGCACGAACGAGGTCGCGGCGATGGCCGCCTCCCAGTCGTGGGCGTGGGAGAGATCCGGGTAGACCTTCCACACCGCGTCCGGCACGGTCAGCGGCGGCAGCCGCAGGCCGGCCGGCTCGAGCCAGTAGCCGCCCCAGCGGAGGATGCCCCAGTGCACCGCGGTCGGGCGGGCCTCGCGCAGCGCCGCCGCGGTGGTGGGCAGGGTCGCGGTGCGCACCGCCCAGATCACCTCGAGGTCGTCGACGGTGCGCCCGGCCCGCTTCGCGCCACGCTCGAGGTGCTCGAGCGCACGAGTCACGATGCCGCGGTTCGCGCCGACCAGCAGCAGCGCGCCGTCGGCCACCTCGCCGGCCAGCTCGATGGCCTTGGGGCCGGAGGCGGCCATCAGCACCGGAATGCGCCGGCCCGACGCGTAGCCGAGGCGGCCCGCGGTCTCCCCGAAGTGCGCGCGCTCCCCGGCCAGCAGGGCCCGCACGGTGGCGATGCACTCGCGCATCTCGCCGAGCGTGGCCGCCTTGCGCCCGATGGTGCTGGCCGAGGTGTAGCCGGTGCCGATCACGAACTTCACGCGCCCCGGCGCCAGCTCCTCCACCGTCGCGATCGCGGAGGCGAGCACCGACGGGTGGCGGGTGAAGGGATTGGTCACCGCGGGGAAGAGGGCGAGGCGCCGGGTGTGGGTCGCGGCCTGGCCGAGGGTGACGAAGGCATCGCGCGAGAGGAGCTGGCTGTCCAGGATGCCCGCCCCGTCGAAGCCGGCCGCCTCGATGGACTGGATGAGGCGCATCAGGTCGGGCATCGGCGCGGTGCCGGGCACGCGGATGTGGACGCGGACGGGCTCGGTCACCGGCGTCTCACTCGTAGCGCGGCCGCCGCTTCTCGCGGAACGCGGTGACCCCCTCCTTGAAATCGGCGCTCGCCCGGACGCGGTCGCCCAGCTCCTGCTCGAGGGCCTCGCGGCTGCGCGCGTGGTCGGCGATGGTGGCGCTGATCTGCCGCTTCACCGCCTGCACCGCGGACGGGCTGTTGGCCGCGATCGCCTCCGCGGTCTCGAGCGCCCACGTCATCAGCCCCTCGGCGGGAACGATGCGATTGATCAGCCCGAGGCGCGCGGCCTCCGTCGCGTCGATCAGGCGGCCGGTGAGCAGCAGATCCATCGCGTGCACGTAGCCGATCTGCTGGATCAGCTTCACGGTGGCGCCGCCGAACGGATAGATCGACCACTTCACCTCGGGCAGGCCGAAGCGCGCGGCGGGAACCGCGGCGCGGATGTCGGTGGCGAGCAGCAGCTCCACCCCTCCGCCCGCGCAGTCGCCGTTGACCGCGGCCACGATGGGCTTCGTGTACGAGTCGTACTTGAGCAGGGCGTGGCTGACCACCCGCGCCGTCTCCGCCGACGCGCTCAGGTCGCCGCTGATGTCGGCTCCCGCGCAGAAGGCGCGCGTCCCCGCCCCGGTGAGCACGATGGCGCGGCAGGGCCCGCGCTCGAGCTCGTCCCACCGGCGGGCCAGGTCGGACATCATCGCCCGCGTCATCGCGTTGAGCCGCGGCTGGTTGTCGACGGTGACGACGACCACGTGCGGGCCGTGCGCCTCGGTGCGGATCTCCATGGCCTCAGGCTCCCGTGGGAACGACCACGATCTTGCCGAGCGCCTTGCGATCGGTGAGGAGCTTGATCGCCTCCACCGTCCGCTCCAGCGGCAGGCGGTGGCTGACCAGGGGCTTCAGCCGGCCCTCGCGGTACCAGGCGAGCAGCGCCTCGACCGAGCGGCGCAGCTTGTCGGGGGCCTGGTTGCGGTAGTAGCGCAGCGAGCAGCCGAGCGCCGAGCGATTCTTGACGAGCAGGCGATTGGCCGGGATCTGCTGCACGCCGCCCACGAAGCCCACCAGCAACATGCGCCCGCCCCAGCCGAGCGCGGAGAGCGCGGCGTCGGCCAGCTCGCCGCCGATCGGATCGAAGCAGACGTCCGCGCCCTTCTCCCCGGTCAGCGCCATGACCCGCTCGGTGAGGTTCTCGGTGGCGTAGTTGACGAGGTGGTCGGCGCCGTGCGCCTTCGCCACCGCGAGCTTCTCCGCGGTGCTGGCCCCCGCGATCACCCGCGCGCCCATCGCGTGGCCGATCTCGACCGCGGTGAGGCCGACACCGCCCGCCGCGCCCAGCACGAGCAGAGTCTCGCCCGCCTCGAGCCGCCCCTGCCAGCGGATCGCCACGTCGCTCGAGATGTAGGCGATGGGGAACGCGCCCGCCTCCTCGAAGGACATCCCGTCGGGGATCGCGAAGGTCTCGGGCTCCTTGGCCACCGCCTGCTCGGCGAGCCCGCCCCAGCCGAGGGTGGCCATGACCCGGTCGCCCGGGCGGAAGCGCGTCACCCGCGCCCCGCAGGCGGCGACGACGCCCGCGGTCTCGAGTCCCGGACTGAACGGGAAGGGCGGCCGCGTCTGGTACTTGCCC
>Ga0307479_10003887_pt1 | contig 13674 bp, 10 predicted proteins | sample atmos_gasesECM4C_FD_203743 | JGI IMG/M metagenome (GOLD analysis project Ga0307479, IMG submission 203743) | Hardwood forest soil microbial communities from Morgan-Monroe State Forest, Indiana, United States - atmos_gasesECM4C_515 | ecosystem: Environmental > Terrestrial > Soil > Temperate...
CGGCTTCGCCGACCCGCTCATCTACCACTGGGCGGAGACCAACCCCACCGACTTCACCGACATCATCTGCTGCACCAACGTCCCCTACCCGGCGCTGCCCGGGTGGGACTACATCAGCGGCTGGGGTCCGCCCGACCTCACCAAGCTGATGACCGACGTCGCCGGGCGCACCGGGCCGGTGATCGCTTCGGTGGCGCCGGGCGCAGGCTTCCCGCCGTCGCTTCCCGGACAGTGCGGCGGCACCAACGTGGTGACCGATCCGTCAGGAGACGCCACCGTCTCGCTGGTGCCGGTGCAGGTCAACACCGGCTCGGTGGACATCACCGGCATCTCTTTCGCGGTGGACGCGAGCGCCAAGACGCTGACCACCACGATGACCATCGCCAACCTCAGCCAGCTGCCGCCTGGCGGCACCCTCGACACCTACTACAACGTGGTCTTCGACCTGCCCGACGGCAAGACCTACGGGACCCAGGTGGTGCAGCCCGACCCGGCCAGCCTCACCTTCATCGCCGGTCCCTACAACGCGACGTCGAACCAGTTCGTCAGCTCCAGCGCCGAGACGGGCACGGTGACCACCGGCATGCCGGGGACGATCCAGGTCGTCGCCAAGCTCGCCGACCTCGGCAACCCGTCGCCGACCGCGTCGCCGCTGGTCAACAACCCGTACGGAATCACCCTGAGCGGCTACGGTATCCTCGGTGCCGGCCTGGTGCTCACCGCGCCCGACGACCGCGCGCCGGACAGCGGCTACGGCCATCCCTGGCCGGTGTGCGCGGCCACCGTGAGCAACCCGGGCGGCGGGGGCCCGGCGAATGCGGGCAGCGGGCCGAATGCCGGCGCGGGCGGCGGGAACCCCAACACGGCGGCGGCCGGCGGGGACGGAGGACTCGGTGCGCCGATGGGCGCGGTGGCCCTGCTCGCCGCGGTTGCAGGTGGGGCGCGGCGACGCCGGAGAAGGCGCGGCTAGAATCTCGACCATGGCTGTGGCTGCCGGCGACGCGCTGCCCAAGTTCGACCTCGCCACCAGCGGGGGCGGGCGGCTGGCGTCGGCCAACCTGAAGGGCAAGCGCGCCGTCCTCTACTTCTATCCCAAGGACGACACCACCGGCTGCACCCTGGAAGCGCGCGAGTTCACCAGGCTGTTGCCTGAGTTCGCCAAGAAGGGCGTTGCGGTGTATGGGATATCGCCGGACTCGGAGAAGTCGCACGACCGCTTCACCGCCAAGTGCGAGATCGGCTTCCCGCTGATCTCCGATCCCGACAGGGCGCTGTGCGAGGCGTTCGGCGTGTGGGTGGAGAAGTCGATGTACGGCCGCAAGTACATGGGCGTGGAGCGCTCGACGTTCCTGGTCGGTGACGACGGTCGCATCGAGCAGGCCTGGCGCAAGGTGAAGCCGTCGGGACACGCCGCCGAGGTGCTCGCCGCCCTGTAGGGGTCAGCAGGCAGAGCCCCATGTCACCGCGGTGTGGACCAGCCCGACGAGGAGGTGCCCGTCGGGACCGTGGGCGGACGCGACCCAATCGACGGCTTCTGCGCCGCCGGGATCGCGGCCGGCTTTGAGAGGCCACGGCAAGCCACCAAACAGAGTAATCGACAAGGCCATTGGCAAGTAGGTCCGCATCTGCTCAGTGCGTGGGAATCTCCCTGTAGATCGTGCAGCCGCTGGAGGACGTTGGATAGGTCGCTGCGCCAGGACACCTCCAGGCCACTCCGATGCCGTTGACGTCGTTGGGATTGTCGGGGTTGAAGGGGAGCGTAACCTGGCAGGGGGAGCCAACGCAGAGGATGTTGGTGGGGTCTGGGTTGTAATCGATCCACACCCAGGGGAGCTGATCGCCCGCGATGTTCGCCGCGGCCACGACCAGGCCGATCGGAGTGCTGCACAGGTAGACGTTCTGCGTGGTGTTCACCGGCACCGGGTCGAGAACCTGCACCGGCGGCAATGAAACGCCGAGGACAGTCACCGTGACGATTTCGTCAGCTCCGTTGTTGCTGAGGACGACCGTGGCTATCAGGGGGTCAGGGGTGCAGGAAAAGCTTCTGATCACCGGCCCTGGCTGGCTGAGGTAGTAGCGAAAGCCGCTGAAGCTCGCCAGCGCCTGGGCGGGTGCCCCCAGAGATGCTCCCGCAGGTGCTCCCAGGCAGACTGCGAGCGCGGCAACGGTGAAGCCCTTTCTCATGGCTCCTCCCTCCTTGGTGTGATGGTCCGTGGGACCTCCGTCACAAAGACTCATACCGGTCTCGAGCCCGGAGTCCCCTCTGGCACTCTTGCTTGACACCGGGATTGGGCACTGGCACCATCTGTCCCAGAAGGGGCACGATGACCACAGGAAGGGATGCGTCCGAAAACGCTGCAGCGCTGCTTGCCGAAGCTTTTGCACGCCACGAGCGCGACGCCCGCGCCACTGCCATTCGCATACTGCGCAGCGCTCATCTCGCCGAGGACGCACTGCAGGTTGCCTTCCTGCAACTGCTTCTGCGTGTGCAGCGCGGTGACGGCCAGCTGCTGACCGGCGATACCGCCGCGGTGGTGCGGCGGGCGACGCGGTGGGCGGCGCTGAAGATCCGTGAACGCGATCAGCAGCGGCATGCGGTGGCGCAGCTCGGCGATGAGACCGGCGCACCGTCGTCGCAACCCTGGGAACTCTCCGAGTTGCAGGCGCTCTGCTCGCAGGTTCTCGACGCACTGCCGGCGCGCTATCGAGCCGTCCTGCAGCTCCGCTACCTCGACGACCTCCCCGACGCGGTGGCCTCCAGCCGGCTGCAGATCACCCTCAAAGCGTACCGGCGTCGCCTCGATCGCGCCCTGGCGGTCGGCCGCAGGGCGGCGTCACAACTCGACATCGCGATGCACCTGCTCGTTGCGCTGCCGCTGCGCATGGCTGCGCATTTCGGGTCGCGGCGCGGCAATCGCCCGTTGACCGGCGTCATCGACGGAGCTGCACAACTCGTGGCCATGGCAGCGGTCGCCGGAATGATTGCCGGCCTGGGAAACGGCGCGCCGGCGAGCGGTGGTGGTGCCTCCACTCAGCACGCACCGACCGATCGGTCAGCGAATGCCCGCGCGGTCGGCGGCGGCGCGCCGGCTGGTCGCGCTCCGGCCGATCCCGTCGCTGTGATGCTGTCACGGCTGCCCGGAGCCGTCGCGCCACATCAGTCAGCCGCGCCTGCACCGCTGGGACCGGCTCCGCTCATCCCGGGGTCGCCGCAACAGGCCACGCCGGAGCGGACGATGGTCCAGTACATCGCCCCCGCTCCCGACTACGAGCGCACACACACGGTTGTCGTGACGGGCACCGGCTGGGACTGCGACTGCGGGGTGGCACTCATGTCCCGCGACGGAGGGGCGAGTTGGACGGCAGCGGCGCTGCCGACGCGGGGCGTGGCGCCAGTCGTGCTTTCCCCGTCGTTTCCCGACGACCCGTCGATGATCGTGGCCGAGGTCGGCGTGCCAGCGTGCCTGTGGCCGTCGCTGGGCGCGAGGGTCTGCATGCCGCTGCCCATCACGGCTCCCGTCGCCTTCGACGCGGAATACGACAAGGGCTTTCCCGTCGTCTACGGCAACAACACGACCGGATACGGGGTGGCCGCGTACAACGTGAAGAGTCTCGCCATACACCTCTTCGCCGTCTCGCTGGAAGGCTCGCCCCTCTCCCTCGCGGCGCCCACTGCCGACGCGATCACCAGTGTCTACGTGCTCGGGTTCGCGCACCTCGACCCCAGGGAGGTGGGTGTCAAGACGCAGGATTACGAGCTCTACGCGTGCACCCGCACGTTCACCTGCCAGGTGCATTCCACCAACGCGATGTGGCCATCCGATCCGGTCGTGGACACCCAGGACACGAGCGCCGACCTCATCGCCGGGTGGAGTGGCGGCACGTTTCGCGGGCTGCTCTCCCGCGACGGGGGACGCACCTTCGCCACCATACCCACACCACCCGGGGGGCGCGACATCGAGTCGCTGCAACTCGTCGGTCCGAGCGCGGCTCCGGTCGTGCTGGGCCGGGTGGTGTTGAACGGGCGCGACACGTACTGGCGCGATGACATGGGTTCCACCTCGGGATGGAAGGAGATCGGACCCGCCTTCGCCCACCTCGGCGGCGCGGTCCTCGCGGCCCTCTCGCCGCAGCGCATCCTCGTGAGCTCCGGTGTCGGCCTTTTCTGCACCGCCGACGGCGGCGCCACCTGGAACGCGCGCTGCTCTCCCGAATAAGGAAGGACTATCATTCCCCGTTGGGGACTGATAGTTGTCGCGATACTACTGAACAGAGTAATGGGCACGGCCAATTGTCAAGTAAGTATCGACCCACGGGCCGGTTCGATTCCCCAGAGGTGGAAGTAACATGAGAGCGTACGAACACCTCCCCGTCGTGGCCGGGCCGCGGGTGAGCATCGGATGACTGTCGTCGCCGTCAGCCCGCGAGGGCGGGGGCCGTGTCCCTCTACGGCTCGCGTGCCGCCGAGCGGGATCCCAGGTCCATCCCCACGTGCCACCAAGTCACGGGCGCGGTACGCTTCGCCCCCATGGTGGACGAGGAGCCCGGCGGCAAGGAAGAGGGTTTCGCAGACGGCGTCCTTATCGCCCGGCGGGTGCTCGAAACCCCTGGCGCCGACGTACTGATGGAAGAGGCCAACGCTGTCGTCTTTGCCTGGTACGGGCAGGCCGTCGTGCTGGCGAGCGCATTGGAGGCCGCACTGGTCGCTTACCTCTCCGCCGCGCCTCCCGCAACCAAAGCCCGGCGGCGCCAGCCGGACCGGCATGCGTACTTCCTAGAGAACCTGAGTCGCAAGGCGCTCGGCGAACTTCGCGACGAGCTGGGCCGGTTCCCTCAGTTGCGCGAGGCAGTGGAGGACGTGACGGAGCTGAATGAGCTACGCATCGCGCTCGTGCACCACTGGTTCCTCGATCCGACGCGTCGCGCCAAGCTGGCGCACGCCGATGGCGCGCGGAGCTAGTTCAGGAACTCAGCGCTGTCGTGGATCGGATCGGCACAGCCGTGGCGGCGATCAACGCCAACTCCCTTGTTCTGGCATTCGCCACGGGAGCCAGCCGGAGCTAGCTTAGAACCGACCCAGACTGCCCGCCGTAGACAGCCCCTAGAGCCAAAGACCACGCCGTTGACCAGCAGTCAGTGCCAGCCCGTCGCCAACTTCTTACTGGACATTTCCCACGCGTGCGCGTAGTGTCCCGTCAGGAACTTGGCTCTCACTGAGGTTGGCGGCATGGCGGCAACACAATTCAATCCCAACGCGCGCAGCGTTTCCGACTGCACAGACTTGGTTCGGCAAGTTCAGGACCAGGACTAATCGTGAGGTGAGGTGATGGAGTGGAGCGTTGGGATTGCCTTTTTAGGGGTGTTGATCGCCGTTGGCGTCTTCCGGCAGATTAGGCCCAGGAAGCAAGCGCTCTCGGGTGGCGGTTTTTTTGACTGGGACCGCAGCGCACGCGTAGCAAGTGGGTACTTATGGGAGATGAGGCGGACCGAGAAGGGCGCCTACGTCTTGTCTGAGGGCGCCAACTACGTTTCGCGGATGGGTGCCCACTACATTGAGCTGTCTCCTCGCGCCGCCTTCGAATATCTGATCACACACAAGGCCCGCAGGCCGGCGAAGAAGGTCGCTGGAAGCCACTACGAGGCGTGGTCGAGCGAAGGACTGCGCTAGCCTGTCGGCGGCTACGTGTAGCGCCCACGGAGGTTGTTGACATAAGCGAGAGCCCTTCCTGAAGGTGCGGGTTGCTGACGACCCAACCTGGGGAGGGCTTCGTGGCACATGCTAACCCGGAGCATCGCCCGCCACTGGACACGGCTCAGCGGGTACGTATCCTCGGCGCACGGAACGCGACCTCTGGCGGATTGACGGCCGCCGGAGGTCGACCAACGAGGTTCCATCGATGTCGGACTGGCAGACCTTCTTCGCAGCAGAGGTCGGCGCCGCAGCGGCGCTCACCGGACTCATCTTCGTCGCGATCTCCATGCACGCCGAGAAGATCCTGCGCAGCCGGGATCTGTACCCCAGGGCCAGCCAGGCTCTCGTGACCCTGATCGTCGTGCTGCTCTTCTCCATCGTGATGACGATTCCCGACCAAACAGGGCTGGCGACCTTTCTCGAGACGATGGCAATCGCGCTGCCGGCGCTGACTATCCTGCTGCGCACCGGATACTTGATCTGGAGCAGCACTCCGGTGAAGTACCGCACGGTGGCGCAGATACAGTCCATCGTGGGGATCGTCGGCGTGGTGACCCTTGGCATCGGCGCCGCTGCCATCTGGAAGGGAGGTCCGTCCACAGCATTCTGGACGGTACCGCCGACGATGGTGCTCTTCGCCAACGCCATGGGCGACGCCTGGACCTTGATCGTCTTCGACGTCGACAGAGGCATCTTTGGACGAACGCCGAAAGGAGTGCGACACAATCTCCTCACGCTGCCGCGGGACGTCTATCGTGCACTGCGAGGACTGATGGCACCCACGTCGCCACGCGCTAAGCACCGGGAACGTCTCGCCGCCATGGCCAGCAGGTATCTGCGCGAAGTCGTCGAGCCGGATCTCACCGCCTTCGACGAGATCTTTCGAGTCGAAGACGTCATGATCTACCGCGACAACGCGTCGCTGGCAGCCCGGCAGGTATGGGAGATGCTTCGCAAGCTGCCAAGCGAGGCCTCCGTTGGCAGCGAGGAGGAGTTTGCGCTCGGCGTCAGACCGCGCTCGTTGTGCGTGGATGGCGACAGCCTCGCTCCATGGTCCGACCTCCTCGCGAAGTTCTACGCTTGGGCCGTCGACCCCGACTTGACCCACGCCGATCCTGAGCTCGGCCCGGACACGCGTGATGCCGCCAACGTGTTGATGGAGCGCCGCGGCTCGATGCTGTCGACGTACCAGGAGGCGGTCATCTTCGGCGCCAACCGTCTAGCGTTCTGGAAGGGAGAGTTGCCGAAGCTGCGCGGCGACGCGTAGCACACGACCCACCGGCTGTTCGAGGAGCTCGACGTCGTCGTCCGCCTCACCGACGGCGAGCATGGCAACGTTTTCTGCGATCACAAGCGGGCCGCTAGGGACTCCTGACCACTCCCTGCGCTGACCCGCTGCCAAGGAGCGCGGCGAATCATGTCTCCTGGCGGAGTGGAGAAGTCGATGTACGGCCGCAAGTACATGGGCTTGGAGCGCTCGACGTTCCTCGTCGGTGACGACGGTCGCATCGAGCAGGCGTGGCTCAAGGTGAAGCCGTCGGGACACGCCGCCGAGGTGCTCGCCGCTCTGTAGAGGCGTGCGCCGGGTCAGCTCCAGTCGCCGCAGTCCCAGCCCTCGCCGCTCCAGCTCTGCCCGGACCACGACTGCCCGCTCCAGCTCTGGCCCGACCAGGATTGCCCGCTCCAGCTCTGGCCCGACCAGGATTGCCCGCTCCAGCTCTGGCCCGACCACGACTGCCCGCTCCAGCTCTGGCCCGACCAGGACTGCCCGCTCCAGCTCTGTCCGGACCACGACTGTCCGTTCCAGGTGCCGCCCGACCACGACTGCCCGCTGGCCTCCGCCGCCGCCATCGCCGCGGAGTTGAAGGCGCTGCCGAAGATGTCCTGCTCGCCGGTGAGGGTCATCCCGCTCGGCGACGTGACGTGCAGCGAGCCGCGCGCGGCCTCCAGCGACCCGGTGCCGTTCGACGCGGGGAAGTTCTGCTTGAAGGAGCCCACGCCGGTGCCCAGTGCGTGGTTGAGGTTGACGACGCCGCGGCCCTCGGTGCTCGCCTTGGCGGGGGCCCTGAGGTTGAGCGAGGTCGACACCAGCAGCTGCTTGATCTCGTCGGGAGTCCAGGTGGGATGCTGCTGCACCGCCAGCGCAACCGCGCCGGAGATGACCGCGGCCGCCTGCGAGGTGCCGCTGCCGCGGAAGAAGCGCACGCCCACGCCGGCGCCGGCGCCGTACGCCTGGTCGATCGCCGAGCCGGGATCGCGCAGGCTGGCGATGTGCACGCCGGGCGCGACCATGTCGGGGTTGCGCGAGGTGCCCCAGCTCGAGAACGAGGCGACGCTGAAGTTCGACGGCGAGCTCTGGCCGTTGGTGTCCGCGGCGCCGACGGCGAGGACGTATGGGTCGTCGGCGGGATCGGCCACGCCCGTGCTGGTCGAGCCGTCGTTGCCGACCGAGGCGACCACCACGATGCCGCTCTTCCAGGCCACCTCGGCGGCGTAGGCCAGCGGGTCGAGCACGTACGACTGCGTGCTGTTGGTGCCGAAGGAGAGGTTGAGGACGCGGATGTTGAGCCCGCTGTCGTTCTTGTGCTGCACCACCCAGTCGATGCCGGCGACGACCTGGGACACGTCGGTGGCGCCCTGGTTGTCGGCCACCTTGACGTTGACGATGCGCGCGTCGGGCGCCATGCCGATGAAGTCGCTGCTGTCGCCGGCGTACTGCCCCTGCACGGCGGCGGTGTCGCGCCCGGCGATGATGCCCGCGAGGTGCGTGCCGTGGCCGTAGCCGTCGAGGTACTGCAGGCTCGGCGACTGCGAGTCGAACGACAGGTCAGGGCCGTTGAGCACCTTTCCCGACGTGCTCAGCCCCTCGACGGGGGAGACGCCCGAGTCGATCAGCGCGACGTCGACGCCGGCGCCCGTGTATCCCTTCTTCCAGTACGCCTGCGCGCCGGTGCTCACCGTCGTGTTGTAGAGCGAGTTCGCGTCGGCGCTGGGGTCGTAGCTGCCGGCGTCGAGGAGGCGGACGCGACCGTTCGGCGTCACCTCGGTGATCCCGGGCAGCGACCGCAACGTGGCGACGCCGTCCGCGGGGACGGTCGCGGCGAAGCCGTTGATGATGCCGATCTCGCGGCCGACCTGGCCGCCGAGGTCGCGGACCGCGTGCTCCGCGGCGGTGGTCGAGCCCGGCGTGCTGCGCACGATGACGGGTTCGGGCGCGCCGCCCGCGCGGGCAAGGCCCTGGGCGAGGACGGGGCCGACGGCGGTCAGCACCAAGGCCGCGAGCAGCATGCCCACGAAGGCGCGAAGCCTGCGGTCGACGTTCCAGGTGACTCCCAGAGCCAGTGCCATGTCGGTGGTCCCCCACTCGCTGTTCCGCTCGCTGCCGCAGAGCCACGTGCTCAGCGCCGGCGAGTGCTGCTGAATCTAGGGGGGCGGATTCACCACGACCTGACGGCGCGGCCACGGAGCGTCGGATGGCGATGTAAAGACTTGTTAGTGTCCGGGCATTGGCCATCGACGAGTAGCTGGCGGCGGAGGCGCTGGCGGCGCTCTGAGGCGCCCCGCGGAACGTGATCGCTCCGCCTCGACCCGAGCGGCGGTCTGGCCTAGGCCTCACACTGTCTCTCAGTCGGCGGGCAAACGTCCCGCCTCCATGGCGGAGGCAGACTGATGGACGGGAATCAAGCGGGAAGCAGGGGCGCACAGCGGATCGTTCGCGCCGGGATCACCGCAATCAGGCGCCACCGCCGGATCACTGCTGCGGCACTGGCCGCGATCATCATGCTGTCCAGCGTCGCTGTCTGGTTCTCGCGCAGCGGTGGCCCGGCCGAGGCCCGCGGCGGAGTTGCGGTGACCATGGCGATGACGGGTGCCCAGCAGCCGACCTACTCCGACGGCACGCCGGTGGTGATGCGCGACGGGCAGGGCTTGGACGACCTCTTTGCGTCGCTGCACAAGACCGTCGCTGGGCAAGAGGGGCCGCCACCACGACAGGGTGCTGTCGGGCGTGTCGTCTCGACTGTGAAGGGAGGCATCGTCATCCGTCCCATTGCTCCTGCGCTGACAGCGTACCCGCGTATCGCCGCGCGCCACGAGACGCTGTCCCTGCTGGGACGGCCGGACACAGACCTTGCCCTCTCCGTCGACAAGGGGACGACGTACGCGCGGACGCAGGGGCTCGCGTCGCTGCGGATCGGTGACGTCATCGCCGTCGGCGTACGCGAGAAAACGAGCCAGACCGCGGCGAATGTCGTTCTCATCGGCACCATGCCACCACCGGCCACGTCGCCACCGAGCCCGAGGGCGGCCTTGCCTGCGCAGCAGCCGGACCCGTCGGTGGAGCTCGCGCGTGCGATGGCCCCGGCGCTACCGCTCGCTGCCGACCAGCCGGCCGCTTCCGCGGCGGGCGACGCGACGGAGAGCCCGAACCTGCACATGGGCGCGTCGGCGCGCTCCCAGATCTTCACCGTCAAGGCGTCACCCGTGGTCGGTGACGGCTCCTGTCCGACCTTCCGGGCGACCTACATCGCCGCGGGAACGGTGGCCACCACACTGCGGGCGCCGGTTCACCTCGGCGGCCTCGCCGGTCCCGACCGGGTGGTCGGTCAGTCCTTGCCGCTCGACCCTTCCGAGCGCGGTCTGGGCTCGGGGTCCACTCGAGAGGTGGCGGCGCTCGAGGGTGGGCACTACAGCATGGACTTTGGCTACGCGGCGACCGGCACCGTCGCGGTGGAGGTCACCGGCTGCGGGCCCCCGTTCGCAGTCGCGGGGCTGATCGTGGATCAGATGATCCGCACGGAGACCAGCGTCGCGCTTCCTCTCGCCGGGTCCACGCCACTGACGATCGCGTCGAGCGACTGTCCAGAGATCGACGCCGACCTTCTGCCCAACGTGAACCCGATCGCCCTCGGTGCCGACAAGCTCGGGTTCTCCGCAGGCATCACCTTGTGCACGGAGACGACGGTCACGCCGGCACCGCTGCACCTTGCCGTGCACTCGCCCACGGGCAGCGGCGCGGACAGCCTCGATGTCGGGTTTCGCAGCGCAGCTGTCGTCCCCAGCGGAGCGATCGACTCATCGCACTCGACGGTCGCAACTGGTTTCTCCTACGCTCCGCAGGTGAGCAGCACGCTCACCGCTGTCGCCTACATCGGGCCCGACATCAAGGAGATGCTGCTCGCGGCCGTCACGGCCGGTCGGAGCGAGGCAGTGCGCAAGCCGCTGGAGGCGATCAACACCGCCTACAAGTGGTTCGACCGCAGTCGCAACTGGTTCGACAACTCCGGGAACCTCACGTCCGAGCCCACTCCGGAGGAGGAGCAGGCGGCCAAGCTCGACGCCGAGCATTACGGGAGCGCCGATGTGTTCACGCGTGCGAGGCTGGACCTGGCGGCCATTGGCAACATCAAGTACCGCAGCGCACCGCTGCCAATGGAGCTGATCAGCCCCACGACCGTGCACGCCACGGCGGCGGAGACGTCGGTTCTCATCACGTTCTCCCGTGACGACCCCAGCGGTCGCACACCCGCGTATGCGCAGCCGGTTGTGCAGGAGATTCCCGCCGACCCGACCCGGATGGTGGTCGCGGACCTCACCGGCCACCACAGGTCGGACGTGGTGTTATTGATGCCTGCAGCCCATGGCGTCGGCGTCGCCCTTGCCAAGCCGGACGGCTCCGGCTTCGAGCCGGTGCACACGTACGTCACCGGCAACGACCTCACCGATGTCGCGGTCGGCGACGTCAACGGGGACGGTGCCGCCGACATCGTAGTGTCATCGAGAGTGAATGACGAGGAAGGCATGCTCACCACGCTGCTCAACGACGGGCACGGGGAGTTTCACCTCGGTCCGACCTCAACGGGTCCTACCCACTACAGCGGTTTCCTATCGGTGACGTTGCTGCATGCCGTCAAAGGGGAGCCTCTCAGCGCTGCGGTCGGGGTCACTCCGCCAATTCGCGACGGCAGGCTCTTTCCCGCGGACGTGATGGTGATGAAAGGGGACGGTACGGGGCACTTCGCCGCCGGTCTCAACTGTCCGCCGAACGACGTGCACGCTCCCGCCGGCTCACCCAGTGACTGCTACGTTATCGGTGGCACCTACGCGTTGCCGACCGGCCTGCTGACCAGGGACATGAACGGCGACGGCCGCGACGACATTGTGGTACTGGATGCCCCCTGCTGGATTCCTGACATGGGGCACATCAAGGTGCTACTCAACAAGGGCAACGGCAGCTTCGAGTTCGCTCCCGAACAGACGGACGAGGCGACGGGACACTCGCCGAACTCGACCGTGGCGTGCATGATGAGCCACGCCGTGATCGGCCCCTTCGTGTCGGAGCGCCCCGACATCGTCATCAGCGAAGGCAACCCGCTGAGTGATACCGAGGGGCATCACGTCAACGTGTTTCCCAATCGTGGCGACGGTGGTCTGCTTGCCCCTTTGCCCATCGCGCTTCCACTGGTCACCGATCCAGCCACAGGAAAGCTGAGGCCGTCCCAGTACACCACGATCGGCGGTACCGCGTACGCGGGTGGCCAAGCGGCCCTGCTTGCTGCGCGCACCGCGGATCTCTCCGGCCGTCCTGAGGTGTGCCTCGTGCACACGGTGGAGGGCGGAGTGCTCGGCGACCCTCAGCTGTTCGCGCTGACCGGAGACGCCACCGTGATCACCACCGTCGACCTCAACGGTGACGGCATGCCCGACATCGTCTACGCGGGTGGGGGCGAGTTGGGCGTGCTCCTCAGTGGCTAGGTCGCGGCCGCAGCGGCTCGTCTGCACAACCTCGGCGGGACGCCCCAGCGGGGCTATCGCCGTGCTGGTTTGGGACGACGCGTTGTTCCGTTGCCGGCGACATGGTGGACCGGAAGGTCTGGAATGGTGACGGAACCGATGTGCACCGCTCCCACCTGCACCGACGCGTCGTCAGGCGCAGCGCCCTGCGTCGCAGCGCCCTCCGAACGAGACCAGCGGATGGCCTTCGCCTGTGTCTCCAACTCCGCGAGCAGACGGCCTGCACGCTCCTCGACCTGGTCGAGCAGTCCGAGGTTGAAGCCGGATTCCATGACATGGTGGCAACTCGCGATCGCCTTCTCCAGCAGGGAGAGTCGCGCGAGGGGTTGCGTCTCGCGCTCCGCTGCGACGGCGAGCACCTGCGCGAGACGCCAGTAGACCTCGTTGTCGAGATCGAGCCCGACCGACTCACGAAGCGCGCGCGCGGCGCGGCGCAGGTCGCCGCTCTTGAAGGCCACCCATCCCTCGACGTCGTAGTACGACGCCATCAAGGCATCGTGGCGTGCCGGCTTCACACCCTTGGCAGCGTCATGCGCCTGGGCGAGAAGCCGGCGCGTGTTGTGCACCAGGCCGTCGGTCTCCGCTGCGACCATGACCAGACCGAGTCGTGCGCGGGTTGCGAGCTCATCGAGCGGCACCGCGAAGGGGTCGCCCTGCTTGTGGGCGTCCGGGGCCATCCCCGTGCGCAACGCCGCCTCGACCACATCGATCACTTTGCGGTACGTGTCCTGCGAGTCGGTGTAGCGCTGACGCCGGAGATCGGTCTCCGCCAGGATGAGCAGCGCGCTGAGCTGGTCCGGGTCGAGGGTGTGCGCCAGGCCGAGCAGAGTGGAGGCCTCGTCGAGCCGGCCGCGGGAGTAGGTGAGCACTCCGAGCGCCGCGAGGATCGTGCCCTGTAGCGGTGGGCTCCAGGTTGCCAGGTCGCGGGCCGCCTTGAGGGATTCCATCGCCTGCTCTGCAGCAGCCCTGGATGCCGACCGTCGCATGCGGTTGCGTGCCACTCCGAATCCGGCCAGCCCCGCCTGCAGGTGCCATTCCAGTCGATCACCATCGGCGTTGAGGGCGCCCTCCAGCGCGCGCACGGCGCCGTCGAAGTTGCCCATCTGGCGCAGCTCCTCGGCCAATTCGGCGAGGTGCCCCCCGTGCAGCGGATCGCGCTCCTGTGCGAGGGTCAGCGTCTCGAGGACGTC
>Ga0307479_10003888_pt1 | contig 13671 bp, 12 predicted proteins | sample atmos_gasesECM4C_FD_203743 | JGI IMG/M metagenome (GOLD analysis project Ga0307479, IMG submission 203743) | Hardwood forest soil microbial communities from Morgan-Monroe State Forest, Indiana, United States - atmos_gasesECM4C_515 | ecosystem: Environmental > Terrestrial > Soil > Temperate...
GCACGAAGATCGCCGGCACATTCATGCTGATGGCGCCCATAAGAAGCGCCGGCGTATTTTTGTCGCATCCTCCCAGCAAGACGCACCCGTCCACGGGGTACGATCGCAGCAGTTCTTCCGTCTCCATTGCCAGCAGGTTGCGATACAGCATCGTGCTGGGTTTTTGAAAGGTCTCTCCAAGCGAGATCGCGGGGATTTCCATCGGGAAGCCGCCCGCCTGCCACACGCCGCGCTTTACATCGTTTGCCCGCTCGCGAAGATGGCTGTGACAGGGATTGGCGTCGCTCCATGTGTTGATGATCGCGATCACCGGCTTGCCGGCATAGTCCGCGGGCGTACAGCCCATCGAGGCAGCCCGCGAACGATGCCCGAAAGAACGGAGATCGTCGGGGCCGTACCAACGATAGCTCCTCAGTGACTTGACGGTTTTCGGTGGCATTCGATTCTCTCCGCCGGCGACCCGCCAGGAACCGCAAAAGCTGGGTTACTCGCGCCGTCCACGAAGCGCTGTATTTTAGGTGCTTCAGTTTATGGGGTCAATGGTTCCACTGCTATCGCTATCTCGGGACACCGCCTCAGCGTTCGGGCCGCGCGCCTGCGGTGCTGTACTATGCTGCTCTCTATGAGAATCCAGGTTCTGGTATTGTCTGATTCCGGCGAACCCCAACTCGCCATGCTGGACGAATTGCGGGCGAATGCTGAGATCGTCACGGGAAACTCGACGCAAGCCTTTGGCAACGCCGTTGCCGAAGCTACCGTCGTTTTCAACTGGTCCGGCTCCCTCGACCTGCTCAGAGATATAGTGGGCAAATGCCCGAACCTGCAATGGGTGCATTCCCGCTCCGTGGGCCTGGAAAGAACCTTGTTCACCGAATTGATCGAAAGTTCTGTAACCCTGACCAATGGACGTGGTGTGTTCAGTTCTTCGTTAGGCGAGTTCGCTCTCGCAGCGATTCTGTATTTCGCCAAAGACCTGCGCCGGATGATGCGCAACCAAATGGCCGGCCGGTGGGAGCCCTTCGACATCGTGCCCATCTCGGGCCAAACCGTTGGCATCATCGGATATGGCGATATCGGCCGCGCCGTTGCCGCCAGAGTTCGACCCATGGGAATGAAAGTGCTGGCTGTGAAGCGACACGCTCCGTCGTCGCTCAGTTCGGACTCCCTCGTCGACCAGCTGTATGCATCCGATCGTCGCCTCGACATGCTCCCGCAGTGTGACTATGTGGTCGTGTCCACGCCACTGACATCGGAAACCCAAGGCGTGATCGGCGAGCGCGAATTTGCCGCAATGAAGCCCAATGCAGTGGTCATCAACCTCGGCCGCGGCCCCGTCATCGAAGAGCGCGCCCTGATCCCGGCTCTCGCCAGCGGCCGCATCAAAGGCGCGGCGCTCGATGTTTTCGATCAAGAACCATTGCCCTCAGGCCACCCCTTCTACAAGCTGGAAAACGTCCTGCTCTCACCCCACTGCGCCGACCACACCCCCGACTGGCTCGATCAAGCGATGCGATTTTTCATCGAGCAATTCAAGCGTTTCCGGGATGGCCAGCCACTGCTGCACGTGGTCGACAAGAAATTGGGCTACTGACGACCGAGGCACGTCCTGGCTGTCAGGGAGGTATACCAAGAACCGGCCCCGCAAACGAGCGATGTTTCTTGAACGAGCTCTTAAGGAAAGCTAAAGCATCTTCCCCGCGTCGCTAACTCGGTTTCCCCGGTTGGTTGGTGGAGACCGCGGGTTGCCCCAGCGCGCGCGTCGCGCCGGTTGAAATGCCGCCGTCCACCAATAACGTCTGCCCGGTGACGTAGCGACTGGACTCCGCCGACAGGAATACGACGGCCGCATCCAGGTCCTCCGGTTGGCCCGGTCGCTTCACCGGGATGCGATCGCAAAGGTAGTCAACCCACTCCTTATTCTCGTAGAGGACCTTGTTCTGCTCCGTTCGGAACCATCCCGGCGCCAGACAATTGACGGTGATCCCGTAACGGCCCCAGTCGTCAGCCAGGCTCATCGTCAGCTGACGAATGCCTCCGCGACTGGCTCCGTAAGGACCCAAACCGGCGTATCCGAAGACGCTTGTCACCGACCCGATGTTGATGATGCGGCCGTATTGACGCGCAATCATGCCACGCGCGATGGCCTGGGAAACAAAGAAACTTCCCCGCAGATTCGTTTCAAGAATCAGATTCCAGTCTTCCCAGGTCACGTCGAGCGCGGGCTTGCGGACGTTGCAGCCCGCGTTGTTCACCAGGATGTCGATATGGCCAAACCATTCTTCGGCCGCTTTGGCCATCGCCTGAATGCTTTCCAGGTTCCGCACATCGAGCTCGAGTGAAACTGCGCGCCGGCCCAGCGCCTGAATCTCTTTCGCAAACGGCGCCAGCCGATTGCGATCCCGGCTCGTCAGCACCAGGTCGGCCCCTGCGCGAGCGAGTGCCCTCGCGACGTACTGGCCCAGACCACGGCTGGTGCCGGTCACGATCGCAACCTGACCGCCAAGATCAAATAGTCCGTTGTTCACGATGAAATCCCGGGGGTGAGTACCACCTTCATGAGATTCGGCTCGCGCGCATACAAACGCTCGAACCACTGCGGACCTTCATGCAGTGGCGCAACGGCAGTAATCAGTGGCTTCACTTGAATCGCGCCTTTGGCCATCAACTCGATCGCCCGCGGATACTCGCCCGCCGAAGCGCAGGATCCCTGCAGCCGGATCTGCCGGGTAACAACCTTCTGCAGCGGCAGGGTTACTTCCGGCGCAATGTTCCCCACCAATATGACGCTGCCGCCTTTCCGCACGCTGCTGATGGCGGCGTTGACGGTTTCGTTGCGGCCGACGGCCTCAACCGCCACGTCCACACCGGTCCCCCCCGTGAGTTCCAGTACGCGGGCCACGGGATCGCCTTCGCCGGGAAAAACGTCTGTTGCTCCCAGCGTCGCTGCCAGTTTCAGTCGAGAGGAATCGATGTCGGCGACCCATACGCGCGAACAGCCGGCCACTCGCAGCGCTTGCACAACCAGCAACCCGATGGTTCCCGCTCCAAGCACGAGCGCCGTGCTGCCGGAGGGAATCTCTACCAGTGACACCGCGTGGATCGCCACCGCGACTGCTTCCAGCATCGCCGCTTCCGCAAACGAAACGCTTTCCGGCAGCGGGTAGATGATTCGAGCAGGAACCGCCACATACTCAGCGAATGCTCCGGCGCGCCTATAGTCCCCGCAGGATACGCCCAGCACCTGCCGTTGATCGCAAAGGTTGACCTCGCCACGACGGCAATGCTTGCACACGCCGCAATAGACCGTGGAATCGAACGTAACCGGGTCTCCGATAGACAAGCCCGTCACGCCCTCGCCGACAGCGGCGATCTTCCCGGCCGCTTCGTGCCCCATGACGATCGGTGGAATGCGGCGTCCGGAAGAACCGTCGTAGCCGTGCACGTCACTGCCGCAGATGCCGCAAGCGGCCACGCGGATCAGCACCTCACCCGGTTTCACGTCAGGCGCCGCGACCTCGGCTATCTCGAGATGCCGGTACTTCGAAAGCAGAAGAGCCTTCATATTGCTGTTGTTGCTGAGTGCCAGAATGAATCGCTCATACTACAACGCCGAATCCGGTAATGGGAAGAGATCGCAGCTAGCGCGGGTTTTGACGGTACTCCCATGACGCGCGCGTGGCGCTTGCTGCTTGGGCTCTCTCCCAAGCACTGCTGTGACTGGCATTAACCCGTTGCACAATCTCTTCAACGTCCTTATGTGCGGATGCCAGGGAACACGCGGGGTCGGTAGCCTGGGAGTCATCCGTGAGCAGAAATGCCTGGCATCGGCATCCTCCGAAGTCGCGCGTTCGGCGATCGCAACTCCGGCACGGCTCCGGCATCCAAGCCTCTCCGCGGAACCTCCGAAATGAGTCCGACTCTTGCCATATCCACTCCAACTTTTGTTCCCTTACATTCTCGAATCGCATTTCTGGGATGATTTTAGCGGCATGGCAGGGCAAGGCTTCCCCCGATGGAGTAATCAGCATAGTCTTCCGCCCCCATCCTCCCATGCAGGCTTTCGGAAACTTGGCGTAGTAGTCCGGGACGACGTAGTCAATTCGCATGCGTCCCTCCAGTCGGGCCTGCGCCTCCTGAATTAGTTCGAGCGACGAATCCAGCTGGCCCCGGGTCGGCAAGAGATTCTCGCGATTGCGGAATGCCCACCCGTAGTACTGCGCGTGGGCAATTTCGACTTTGTGCGCGCCGACTTCTTCCGCCATTGCGATCATCTGGGGGAGACGCTGCAGGTTGTGGCGGTGAACTACCATGGTCACCGTGAATCCCATCCGGTATCGCCGGATCTCCTGAGCGATCTCGAGCTTTCTGGCATGAACAGTTGCCCCGGCGATCTCGTCGGCGGGCCCCGCGTCGGAGTCCTGAAAACTCAATTGCACATGGTCCAGCCGCGCGTGCGCCAGTTGCTCAAGCTTTTCCGGAGAGAGTCCAATGCCGGAAGTGATCAGGTTCACGTAGAGTCCGGACTCTCGCGCGGCACTGACCAGTTCTACGAGATCCACTCGCGCGACCGGCTCGCCACCGGTCAGATCCACCTGCAGCACTCCCAGCGCGGCGGCTTGTTGGAAGACATCGATCCAGGTCTCGGTGGAAAGTTCGTTATCCTTGCCGCTCATGGCTAAGGGATTTGAGCAATAGACACAATGAAGTGGGCAGCGATAGGTGATCTCGGCGATAAGAGAAAGCAGCCCGTTCATGGCAGAGCGCTCGTGCGCGCCGTTCTAAAAATCCACGACGCGACGGACGTGCAGTCGCTCGAGAAGGTCAGCAGTTTCCTGTTCGATCCGCTCTGGATCCGCGGATCGGTATTCTTGTTGCAACATCTGCACGATCTCACGGAACGTCCGTTCCCCGTCGCAGGCTGAAACAATACGCACCCCGGGACAGTTCAGTTGCAACGCGCCCTCGGGGATGAGCAGCACCGTGCTTTGTCCGGGCAGATCACTGACACGGCATCCTGGTGCCAGTCGTGGTTTGCTCGTCTCTACTGGGCGGCTCATGCGCGCGCTCAAAAACGAAATGCGCCGGGCGGCGGCCATCCCGGCTCGACGTAAGAAAAGTAGATAGCATCCAGCTGCGCCCACAGGATATCGCACTTCGCGAGCAGCGCATCTGCAGCTTGGTCTTGCTGTTCCGCGGTGTGTGCATGCTGCAGGACCCACTCCAGCGCAAACGTTGCATCTTCGGGTGCCTGGACCAGCCGCGCCTCGAAATAGCTGAGCCCTGGTTTCATCCACGGATAATGTTCACGCAGACGGTCCACACGCAGCGAGATCAGCTTTCCCGCGAACCATTCGGTCAAAGACGACGCGACCGCCTCCAGCATGGTCCCGTGCCGCACCAGGTTCAGATACGCGTCCACCGCATAACGCACCGCGGGCAGCACCTCGCTTTCGTTGGTCACGCGACCCCGAGACAGGCCGGTTGCCTCGGCCAGGATGAGCCAGCGCTCGATTCCACCCACCTGGGCAGCGTCGCCGTCATGGTCGGCGATTCGCTTGCGCCAGGCCCGCCGGAGATTCGGATCTGTGCTCCGGGACAAAATGATCGCGTCCTTGATGGGGATGCGGCTCTGATAGTAGTAGCGGTTCAATGCCCATGCCTGCAGTTGGCCCCGGCTCAACTTGCCTTCGTGCATCAGGAGGTGAAAGGGATGCCGATGGTGATAGCGTTCCGTCCCGATTTGATTGAGGCGAGCTTTGAAGTCGTCGGCCGGAAGAGGAGGCCGCGCAGGGGATGCATTCATAGTGTGAAACTCATGCCGTCGTAGGCGACGCTACATCCCGCCGCCATCACTTGCGCGAACTCGGCGCTGTCCTGGTCCAGGATTGGGTTCGTATTGTTGATGTGAATGTATACCTTGTTGGGATGCACAATCGCGCGCAGCCGTTCCAGGCTTCCTTCGCGGCCCGCAATAGGTATGTGACCCATCCGTTGCGCGGTGCGAAGTCCCCCGACCTCACGAATCAATTCGTCGTCCGACCAGAACGTACCATCCAGCAAGAGCAGATCGCAAGCCGCGAAGCGGGCCAGCAGTTCGTCCCCGATCTCGGGCAGTGCCGGACAGTAAATCAACTTCCGGCCGCTGGAAGCCCCTTCTACCTGCAGGGCAACGACGGCCTCGTCGGCAGGCAGTTCGGCCGCGCGCTCGGCATCGACGTACTCCGGATATCCGCCCGGCAGCGCTATGGGTTCAACGCGAACGGCAAAATTCTTGGAATTGCCTTCAAGCTGGAAAACTTCTCCCGGGACGATATCGTTCCACACCGCCTGCGGGCGGACCCGCCGCAGCATCCGGAAAAAAGTGTTCTCCTCCGTCGTGATCTCCTGAATCGACGGGGTCGCGTAGATCTGGAGGGGCTGGAACTCGCGCAACAACAGCAGACCCAGAGTGTTGTCGAGATCGCCGCTGGTCAGAATCACAGCCGCGATCGGACTGATGCGAGAGCTCTTATCCCCCGTTGCCCTTGCTTGCAGTTCGGGTGCGGCCTCGATCTGAGAGCGCAAATCCGGGGATGCGTTCAGCAGGCACCAGCGATCCGGAGCCAGCTCAACCGCGATCTGCGACTGGGTGCGCGGTTTGGCGCGAAGCGTGCCCGCCCGCAGACGGCGGCAGTTTTGGCAGGCGCAATTCCATTGCGGAAATCCACCCCCCGCCGCCGAGCCCAGCACCTTCACTCGCATCGTGTGAGGATACAGTCTAGCTGCGCGAAGTGACGAAGAAAGGGGATTTCGCGGTAAGCGTACACACACCCGCCGCTTTGGCCACGATCGGGTAGGGAGGCTGGGGTGAACCGTTACAGTTCAGCGTTGGCGTACGAGTTGATTTCGCAGTTCAGTTCAATCTCGACAAAATCAGGCGTTGTCCATTCCATTCGAAATTCCTCGTGACCCCACAAGAGTAACAGTGCAATATTTAACCATTCCGTGACCGCAAAAACAAGATCGCGGTTTGGACGTTCGCCGGCAGGCCTCGAGACGGAATCAGCACACAGGCGTTGGTGACTGTACTCCTGTGCTCGCCAAATCCGATGGCCAATGGCATGACGTCCGCGAGCCCTCGCCCTGGAAAATCCTCATGCGTATCTGCACAGCCATCCTTGCTGTCTTTGCCCTGACGCTGGCCGGCTGTGGCGGAAATTCCACCGCCGTATCCAACCCCCTCACTCCAGCCATCACTAGCCAGCCTGCGGCGCAGAGCGTCACAGTAGGCCAGACGGCAACTTTCTCGGTCGTCGCCAGCGGGACCGCCCCTTTGAGCTACCAGTGGCAGAAGGGAACTGCTGCTATTGCGGGCGCGACCTCTGCCGGTTACATCACTCCCCCAACAACGCTTGCCGACAGTCTTTCGAAATTCCAGGTCGTGGTCTCGAATTCGGCCGGATCGGCCACCAGCAATCAAGCGGTCCTTACCGTGAACCCGATCGCCGGAACCACCGACGTACTCACATACCATAACGACAACGCCCGCACCGGACAGAACCTGAACGAAACCGTCCTGACCTCGAGCAATGTCAACTCCACAACCTTTGGCAAGCTCGCGGCCTATACCCTCGACGGCCGAGTGGATGCCCAGCCCCTCTACGTTTCCAGCGTCACGATTCCTGGTCAGGGCGTGCATAACCTCCTGATCGTTCCCACCGAGCACAATTCCGTCTACGCTGTCGACGCCGACCCGGGTACAGTCATCTGGCAGGACTCGGACGCTCAAAACTGGGGAACAGCCCTCCGACGATCGCGGCTGTGGCCAAGTGTCTCCGGAGATAGGAGTGACCAACACGCGGTCATCGATCGCACTCACACCCTCTCTCCGAACGGCTTCGTCTACGCGGTCGCCATGTCGAAAGATGTCTCCGGAACATACTTCCAGCGCATCCATGCGCTCGACCTTGCCAGGGGCACAGAACTCATGGGCGGGCCCACGGAGATTCAGGCGACGTTTCCCGGAACTGGGGACGGGACGAATGGCACCGACGTGGTCTTCGCACCTGGTCAATATAAGGAGCGGGTCGGGCTCCTGTTGCTGAACGGAACGGTCTACCTGGGATGGGCTTCGCATTGCGATATTCGTCCCTACACTGGATGGATCATGGGATACAACGCGAACACCTTGGCCCAGACCCGCGTGCTGAATGTCGTTCCTAACGGTAGTGAAGGTGCCATCTGGATGGCGGGAGCCGGCTTGGCCGCCGACTCGTCGGGAAACATCTACTTTCTCGACGCCAACGGAGACTTTGACTCCAACCTCACCAACGGATTTCCCACCACCGGAAATTTCGGGAACGCATTCCTCAAGCTGTCGACTGCGAGTGGTCTAAGAGTCGCCGACTATTTTGAAATGGACAATCAGCTTCAGGAGAACAGCACCGATCAAGACCTAGGCTCAGGCGGCGTGCCGCTGCTGCCCGATCTCAGCGACGGAGCGAACACCATGCATCTCGCCGTTGGCGCTGGCAAGGACACAAATATCTACGTCGTGAACCGCGATTCGATGGGGAAGTTCAACACGAGTCCCAACAGCAACAACGTCTATCAGGAACTTCCAGGCGCCCTGCCCGGCGGCGTTTGGTCCATGCCGGCCTATTTTAATAACACACCGTCTACTACGCCGCGAACGGCGACTTTCTGAAGGCGTTCTCCATCACGAAGGCCAAGCTGTCGACCACGCCAACGGCCGAGACCAGTGACAGCTCTGTTCATCCGGGGGCCACGCCCAGCATCTCAGCCAACGGCACCAGCAACGGGATCGTGTGGGCGATCGAAAATGCTTCGACCGCAGTGCTTCGTGCCTACGACGCGACCACCCTGCACGAGCTGTACAACAGCAACCAAGCCAGCGGCGGACGCGACCACTTCGGCGCAGGAAACAAGTTCATGACGCCGACCATCGTGAATGGCAAAGCGTTCGTCGCTACTCCGACCGGAGTGGCGGTGTTTGGACTCCTGCCCTAACGACATGCAATCCGGAGCGCTAGCAAACAGCTTTGTCATCCCGAGCGTAGTGAGGCGTCCGCCCAACGCAGTCGAGGGACCCTGTGCCTTGCTTGCAGCACGAAACGGGACAAACCCAACCACCTCTTAACGTCCCAGCGCCAGATAGTTACCGTACCCGACGATCACCGTAGACCCAACCAGCAGGAATAGAGCCAGAGTAAGCAGTCGCATCGCTGACGCGCCCGCTCCCTTCCACTCCTTCAGACCCAGCCCCCACAGCGTGCTGAAGATGATGATGCTGGCCATGTGCAGCGTCCAACTTGAGAAGCCATACTTGCCCATCTGGGTCTCGCCCATGGTGTAGAAAAAGAACTGGAAGTACCAGGTCGTGCCGGCGAGCGCACAGAACAAGTAGTTCGCGAGCATCGGGACGGAATTCGAATCTTCTTTCCTGGGAAATGGGATGTGGGTAACAACTTCGCGGCTGGGAGCGTCGATCGCAGTTTCGACGATGGTTTCGTCGGCAGCGTCGGGATATCTCCCGGGATCCGCCGTGAAGTACTGGTACCCGGTCCGGTTGCGAATGTTCAGCGCGAGGCACCACAGGAAATTCGTCGTGAACCCGCCAATCAAGACAACGACCAGAACTGGCAACCCCTGCCACAGCGTAGGCGTGCCGTGCTGCAGGGTGAGTACTTTGATGGGACGCCCGGCGCGGAGTCCATACGCAAAACAGGCGCTCATTACTCCCGATAGGGTGGCGACCCACAGTCCCTTCTTCAGATCGAACTCTTTGATGATGGCTTTTTGTTGCTCGGGCGACATCACGCGCTCTTTATAAATGCCAGCCAAGCCCGCCATTGCGATGCCCACCAGGCAAACGAAAATTCCGATGAGAATGACCTGCCCGGACTTCGTTCCCAAAACCTGGGTCATGAACACACCGTCGAAGATGGGGGGCATCAGCGTGCCAAACGCTGCGCAGAGTCCCAGCACGACCGCCATGCCGAGGGACAACCCCAGAAAGCGCATGGTGAGGCCGAACGTGAGGCCCCCAACACCCCACAGCAGCCCGAAGAAGAAAGCCCAGAACAGCGTGCTGATCGGCGTTGCCGCCAGCACCGCGAGCAGATCCCGAGTGAGCAAGCTGCCCAGAAACCAGGGCGCAATGATCCAACTAAAGAAGCCGCCGACCAGCCAATACGTTTCCCAGGACCAGCGCTTCACGCCCCGGTAGGGCACGTAAAAGCTGCCGGAAGCCAGACCCCCTAACCAATGTAAGAAGACCCCAAGCGCCGGATTGGGAACCATGGTTGTCCTTGTGTTGTCCTCAGAGATGGAAGACTTCTTCCAACGGTTGCATGGCACGATCGGGTAGAACGCCTTCTGGCTGGATGAAGAAACCAGCCATCTCGCGCTGCCAGCGTTCATTCACTTCGCGCTTCGCCATCCCGGCGCGCGCCCCCTCGAAATCCTCCGTCTCGAGATAACCGACCAGCAGTCCATCGTCACGAAGAAACAGGGAGTAATTACTCCAGCCTGTTTCCCGCAACGCCGCCTGCATCTCCGGCCACACTTTCCGGTGGCGATCCTTGTATTCCTCAAGCCGGTCGGGTTTCACCTGCAAGATAAAGCAGATGCGTCTCATTCAAACTCTCCTATCGCAGGAATGCTTCGGACAGGCCCCCGTCCACGGGGATGACATGACCCGTGATCTTGGCGCTTTGATCGCTCGCCAGCCATACGATCGCGGCAGCGCAGTCCTGTGGAAGAATCGGCCGCTTGGTGAGGGTGCGCTGCGCGTAGTAGTTGGCGAGCTTCGAGCGAAGGTCTTCGGTGGATTCCGAATCCGAGAAATCAATTTTATATTTCTCGAGCGACTGGATGACACGATCCCGTGGGAACATCGTAGAACCCGCCACCACGGTCGCCGGCGCAATCCCGTTGACTCGGACCAGGGGACCCAGTTTGATCGACAACTCTCGGATCAAGTGATTCAGCGCCGTCTTGCTGGTGTCGTACGCCTCGCTGCCTTTCTTTGGAACGACGGCGTTGGCGGAACTCGTGAGCACCATCGCTCCCGGAAGATTCTGGTCGCGGAACACCCACTCGGTCTTCTGCGCGAGGAAATAATTCCCGGTGACATTCACCAGGAACGTCCTTGACCATTGGGGCTCGGTCAATTCGCCGTCCGGCCCGGCAACGGGGTAGATCGCAGCGGTGTTGATGACCACATCGACCCCGCCGAACTGCAGAACCGTGAATTTCGCCGCCTCGGCCAGGCTCTCCGAACTGCTCAGGTCAACCGCGGTGGTGGCGACAAATTCCGGCGACGACAACGCGCCCGCCTCGTCGGCAACTCTTTTCGCGCCCGCCTGGTCAAAATCCGCCACCACAACGTGCGCGCCTTTCCGCGCCAGCAGCAGCGCGACTTCGCGTCCGATTCCGCTGGCCCCGCCAATCACCAACGCAATCTTACGGCTGAACTCGGCTTCAGCAGGCATGCGCTGAAGCTTGGCCTCTTCGAGCGCCCAGTACTCGATGCGGAAAGCCTCGGACCGTGGCAGCGCGACGTAGTTATGAAAACTTGTGAATTGCGCCGACTGTTCCGGGCGCCGCGCCTGAGGCAGGGGATCGGCGACGTCTCCGTCCTCCAGCGCATTCGCTCCCGCCATCACGTGAATGGCGTTGATAAAGAACTCTGTCGTGATGCGAGCCTCCTTCTTGTTCTTGCCGAAACCAAACAGCCCGAGCCCCGGAATGATCACCACCGAGGGATTCGAGTCGCGCAGCTTTGGAGAGTCCGGTGTCGCCCACGCGTCGTAGTACTTTTTGTAGTCGGCCCGGTATTCGACCGCTTGCTCCTGGATGCGCGTCTTCAGAACCTTGGTATCGTCCTTCGCCGGGTCCCAGCGAACGAACAGCGGACAAACCCGGGTTCTCAGAAAGTGGTCGGGACAGCTGGTGCCCAGAGCGCCCAGTTCCCTCGACCACTTCGAGCCGGCAAAAGTTAGCGAGTCATCATCGTCGGCATGGTGAGCCACAACCCGCCGGTTCGAGGACAGCACGCCGCGGAGCGCAGGCAGGACTTCGGTCGCGATTCTCTTGCGGTCCTGCGCGGGCACATACTGAAGCCCCCCGAACAACGCGCCTTTCTTAGCTCGATGTTCAAGGACGAATTCACCCATCTGGTCGATGGTGTTAACACTGTTCAGGTAGCATTCACGCTGCGTCATGCCCCAGGTGAACAGCCCGTGGCCTCCGAGTATGACGCCGTCCGCTCCCGGGTTGTCCTGGACCGCCTTCTCGATCAAAAGCGCGAGTTCAAAGCCGGGCCGCTGCCAGGGAATCCATACGATCTTGCGTCCGAATTTCTTGTTGAACTCTTCGAGTTTTCGCTCGCCGTTTGCGCTTGCCGCCAAAGCAATCGCCCAGTCGGGATGCAGGTGGTCGACGTGCGGGAACGGAAGAAACGCGTGCAGCGGAGTGTCAATCGACGCAGCCACCCGATTCTCACCGAACGCCGAGAGTGGGTAGTAGCCCACCATTTCGTCTTCGTATGGCTCGCCGCGGTAGAGCCCTTTCAGCTGTTCCAGTCGATCCAGGTAGAGCAGCGCGAAGCCGGATTCCTTGATGGACCCAAGGTCGCCGCCGCTTCCTTTTACCGCCAACACGCGCGTTGGCGCGCCGGTGAACGGATCAGGAAGCTCGATCTTCGAGCTGGTGTTGCCGCCACCGAAGTTTGTGATGCGCAGGTCCGCCCCCAACAGGTTCGAACGGTAACGCAACAACCCCAATTGGCTCGGGGCCAGCGCACCGGCCTCCGCCTCGATCCACAAATCCTTCAGATGAACGGTTTCCTTGATCTCAGGCATAAATCATCTCGCTGTAGTGCTGGAAACGCTCCGCTTCTTTCTCCCACTTGTCCGTCTCCCGAGGCTCGAACACTTCAGTCGGAAACGATCGATCTACAATCTCGCGAACCTCTTTCAAAGAACTGGCCCCGCCGGTTGCGAGAATCTGAACGGCGACGTTGCCGAGCGCCGTGGCTTCCGCAGGGCCGGCCAGCACCCGTCGGCCTGTGGCATCAGCCGTGAACTGGTTCAATAAGCGATTCTTCGAGCCTCCACCGATCACTCGAATCTCTCCGATTCGCCGTCCGCACACCTGTTCCAGGTTGTGCAGCACCAGACGATACTTGAACGCCAGGCTCTCCAGGATCGTTCGCACGTAGGCACCCGGCGTCGCTGGTTCGGGCTGATGCGTCTTCGCGCAGAAATGATTGATCGCCGTCGGCATGTGTGCAGGATGCAAGAAAGATTCATCGTCGGGATCGACAAGCTGCCGGAACGGAGCTTCCCGCGCCGCCAACTCCATCAATTCTCGGTAGTCGTAAACCTGTCCCTGCGCCGTCCACGATTGACGCGAGCATTGCAGCATCCACAGGCCCATCACGTTCTTCAGAAGGCGTGTTGTTCCATTCACTCCGCCTTCGTTCGTGAAGTTCAAACGCAATGCGTCTGCGGTTACTACTGGCGCATCCAACTCGGTTCCCAGCAGTGACCATGTTCCCGAACTCAAAAACGCCGTGCCCTCCCGAGCCGAAATCGCGGCCACCGCCGATCCCGTATCATGCGACGCCGGGGCGATCACCGGAGTCTCCGCCAGCGAGGAGTTGTG
>Ga0307479_10003889_pt1 | contig 13671 bp, 15 predicted proteins | sample atmos_gasesECM4C_FD_203743 | JGI IMG/M metagenome (GOLD analysis project Ga0307479, IMG submission 203743) | Hardwood forest soil microbial communities from Morgan-Monroe State Forest, Indiana, United States - atmos_gasesECM4C_515 | ecosystem: Environmental > Terrestrial > Soil > Temperate...
TGGTTTGGGTCCCCATCATGTTGGGAGCACCAAATGCTTTCCAACAAGCAGAGTTCGTCATCTCTTCGGCCCTGACGGCCGGCGCCTGGGTGATGGCGGAGTCCTACCGCGGCTGAGGTTCCGTTCGTTCCAGAGAGTTGCGCGGCTCCAAGACGCGCGCGCGCGCCCGGTGAAGAGTGCGCGCTGGGCAGCCGGTCTCATCAGCCCGACCGGAAGAGGAGCCGACCATGCGACCAAGGGACCTGTGCGTGACGGTGCTCGCGTCCTTCGTCATTTCCAGCACGGCGGTGGCGCAGAACGCACCCGCAGATCAGAGCCCGCAGGCAGCCGCGGCGGACCAGCCCGCGGCCGCAGCGGATCAGCCGCAGGCGGATCAAGCGCCGCGCAAGAAGGCCGAGGAAGAAATCGTGGTCACCGGCTCGCGCGTGCGCCGCAAGGACCTGACCACGCCGGCGCCGGTCACGGTGATCAACAAGGAGCAGATCCTGTCGAGCGGCATCGCCTCCATCGGCGACTTCTTGCAGCAGATGCCGGAGCAGGCCGGCGGCACCAACACCAACGTCAACAACGGCGGCGACGGCGAGACCACGGTCAGCCTGCGCAACCTGGGCGCGCAGCGCACGCTGGTCCTGGTCGACGGCAAGCGCTGGGTCAACGGCGGCAGCGGAGCGGGCATCGCCGTGGACCTGAATTCGATTCCCACCGCGGCCATCGAGCGCGTGGAGGTGCTCAAGGACGGAGCCTCGGCGGTGTACGGCTCCGACGCCATCGGCGGCGTGGTCAACATCATCACCCGGCGGCGCGTGAACGGCGTGGAGCTCTCGGCGTACGGCGGCACCTCGCCGCACGGCGATGCGCAGCAGTACGACATCAACGTCACCGGCGGCGCGGCGGGCGAGCACGGCAGCTTCATGTTCACCGCCGGCTACTTCGACCAGAAGTCGATGCTGGCCTCCAACCGCGACTGGGCCAGGAACGCGATCGGCCTCGACATCGGCGGCAACGACACCGGCGTGCCGGGGTCGGTAGCCAACGGCGGCAGCTCGCGCATTCCGCAAGGGCGCGCTTCGATCTACTACGCCCAGTTCCACGGCGGCGCCACGGTCAAGGGCGCGGACGCGAAGGCTTGCGCCACCTACGATCCGGTGAAGAACCCCAACCCGGCCGCGCTGGCCGCCTGCCAGGCCCTCGACAATCCGGCCAACTACGATCACGCCTGCACCACCCGGCTCTGCCAGGACCTCTTCGCCAAGTACTACACCAACTGGTTCGACCCGACCGCGTGCAGCTACCACTCGCAGGCGGCGGGCGCGAAGACACCCAAGGGTTGCGCCATCACCGTCGATCTCGATGCGAGCCCCGGCTCGGCGGTCACCGTCAACAGCATCAACGTGATGCCCGACCTGGTCTACAACTCCGCCACCGGGAGCTTCACGTCTCCGGCCACACCCGGCGGCGTCGACGGCTGGCGCAAGTACACCTCGGCCGACGCCTACAACTACCAGGAAGTGAATTTCCTCATCACGCCCTCGACGCGCATCTCGCTCTTCTCCAACGGCGACTTCCACATCTCGGACTACGCGCGCGCCTACTTCCAGGGCTCGTTCGTGAACCGGCAGTCGTCCACCCTGCTCGCGCCCGCGCCGCTCGACACCGGCCTCTACGGCGTCACCATCGACGCGGCCAACCCGTACAATCCCTTCGGCGAGACGCTCTTCGATGCGCGCCGCCGGCTGGTGGAGTATTCGGGTCGCAGCCGGGGGTTCGACCTCGACACCGTCCGCGCGGTCACCGGCGTCGACGGCACGCTGCCCGAGGAGTTCGGAGCGCTGCAGGGCACGTTCTGGGACGTGTCGTTCAACTACGGCCGCACCTCGGGCGTGAGCACCACCTTCGGCTCGCTCAACACCGCGGCCACCGGCGCCGGCCTGGGGACCACGAACGCCGACGGCTCCTGCACCTTGAACCCGCTCGGCAACTGCGTGCCGGTGAACCTCTTCCACCTCGCGCCGGGCGGCGGTTACGTCCCGGTCACCGGGAATACGCTCACGCCGGCCATGGTGGCCGCGCTGGGCGGATACGAGGGCATCAACACCGGCTGGACGCAGATCGCGGCGGCGCAGGCCAACGTCAGCTCGGAGCTGTTCAAGATCGCCGCCGAGCGGCCGGTGGGATTGGCGGCCGGCTACGAGCTCCGCGGGCTCTTCGGCGGCTCCATCCCCAACGCCATCGCGCAGACGGGCAACGACAGCGACTTCAACAGCAAGCCCACGCAGGGCAGCTACCACGTCAACGAAGGCTACGCCGAGCTCGACATGCCGCTGGTGAGCAACCTCGCCTTTGCCGAGGACATCGAGGTGCAGGCGGCGGCGCGGGTCTTCAGTTATTCCACCTTCGGCGCGGACTCGACCTACAAGCTGGGCGGGCGCTGGCGGCCCATCCGCGACATCACCGTGCGCGGCACGTACTCGACCGGCTTCCGCGCGCCCGACGTCACCGACCTCTACGGCGGCCAGGGCCCGAGCGCCGAGCCGGCCACCGACCCCTGCGCCAGCGTGGGCTCCAACGCCGCGTTGAAGAAGCAGTGCGGCGCCTCCGCCAACAACAACGACACCAACGTGCAGATCAACTCCACCATCGGCGGCAATCCCGCCCTGCAGCCGGAGAAGGCCAAGATCGGCACCGCCGGCCTCGTCTTCGAGCCGCAGCAGTTGCGCGGATTCTCGGTGACGCTGGATTACTGGAACGTCCAGGTGACGCAGCTGCTCGGCTTCATCACCACGCCCATCATCCTCAACGGCTGCTATCCCGCAGCCGTGGGATCGAGCGCGGCGCCCAACCAGGCGTACTGCGCGCTCATCACGCGCGACCCGAACAGCGGACACATCTCCAACGTCAACGACATCGAGCAGAACGTCGGCCGCATCATCACCAGCGGCGTGGACTTCGCCGCGCGCTACAGCCTGCCCACCGACCTGGGCCGCCTCGGCTTCCTCTTCGACTCGACCTATCTCATCAGCAGCAACACCACGCTGGCCTCGGGCCAGACCATCCACGCCGCCGGCAACTACGACGCCGGCTCGGGCGCTCCCTTCGGCGGCATCACTCCGCGGGTGAAGTTCAACGCCGGCCTCAACTACGCGCTGCAGGCCTTCAACGCCGGACTGCGCGGGCGCTTCATCGGCAGCTACGACGAGTGCGCCAACTCCAACGGAACCACCGCCGGCCTCGACGGGCCGGGCTTCTGCTCCGACCACAACGTGGACGCGACCGGCAAGGAGTACCCGCACCACACCGTCTCGGCGTACGTGGCCTTCGACCTCTTCGCCAGCTACCTGGTCAAGAGCCCGGCGGGGAACACCACCTTCTCGGCCGGCATCCGCAACCTGCTCGATGCCAATCCGCCGGTGGTCTACAACTCGTTCCTGACGTACGCCGACCCCGCGTACGACTTCATCGGCCGGTTCGTCTACGGCCGCATCACGCACAACTTCTGATGGGAGGCACCATGACACCGAAAACGGCGCTGTTCATGCTCGTGGTCGTGCTCTCTGCCTGCGCTGCCCAGCGGCGCTACGGGGGGAGCCATAGCCTGGTGCTGCAGGAGAAGTCGCCGGGGTTGTTCCTCGGCCACGCCGAGGACGGCCAGGTGGTCATCGCTGCCTCCCATTACGACGCGATGAACGGGCTGGCGGTGGAGGACACCGACCTCGGGCTTCCCAAGCGAAACGACGTGAGCGGCGCGATGCTCTGCCGCCGCGAGGTGCCCACCGGCTCGCACGTGCCGCACTGGATGTGCCGGTACGTCGACGACGTCGCGCACGAGCGGCAGCTGACGCTCAACACGCTCCAGCAGCCGTTCGCGGCGTTCAACAGCGGAGGCGGCGCGGGAATGTCCATGACCCAGGGCGGCGGGTCGGTTTCGCGCACGCAGCAGCGCTGAGGATGACGGCGGGGCCCATTGCGCCCAGGGGCGTTCGGCCGTACGAACGATGGATCGTGGAGCGGCCCCGACCTCCCCGGCTCGTCTACTGCCTCGCGGTGTGGATGGCGGTCGCGCTCTTCTTCGCCGGGCAGACCTCGATCTATCGAGCGATGACGCACGCGCGCGTGGACTGGGCCACCTTCGCGGCGCGCCCGGTGATCGGCTGCCTCCTGTGGGCGTTCCTCACTCCGTTGATCTGGTGGGTGTCCAGCCGGCTCACGCTCGACCGGCCGCGGGACGTGGCGCTCCATCTCGGCGCGGCGCTCTCGCTGCTGGTTCTCGACGTGGCGTTCGAAAAGACCCTGCTCTTCCCCCTGGTGGGGATGAAGGACACGCCGTTCTGGCGCGGCCTGCTCGACATCTCCTGGATCGACCTCTCCAGCTACGTCTTCATCGTCGCGCTGGAGCGGGTGCAGCGCTTCCATTACGAGTCGGCGCTGCAGTCGGCGCGCGCCACCCAGCTGGAGTCGGACTTGCGACAAGCGCGGCTGGCGGCGCTGGAGGCGCAACTGAGGCCGCACTTCCTCTTCAACGCGCTCAACACCATCTCGTCCTTGGTGCGCGGCGGCCAGGGCGACGCGGCGGTGCGCGCGGTGGCGGCGCTGGGCGACGTGCTGCGCGGCTCCCTGGGGCAGACCGCGCCGGAGGTGGCGCTGCGCGAGGAGCTGCAGCTGGCCGAACGCTACCTCGACCTCGAGCGCGCGCGGTTCGGCGAGGCCGTGTCGTTCTCGGTGGAGGCGGACGCGGCCGCATCGGGCGCGCTGGTGCCGCCGCTCTTGCTGCAGCCCTTGGTCGAGAACGCGCTCAAGCACGGCCGCGGAGAGGATGGGCGCGCGCGCATCGAGATCCGCGCCTTCTGCCGCGGCGAATCGCTCCGCGTGGAAGTGCAGGACAGCGGCGCGGGGCCGTTGCCCGGCGCGGTGGAGGGCATCGGCATTTCCAACACCCGCGCGCGTCTCGAGCAGCTCTACGGCGGCCGGGGCCGGCTCGACCTGCGGCAGGCGCTGGGCGGGGGGGCGCTGGCGGTGGTGGAGCTGCCGCTGCGCGAGGGCGGCCATGCCTGAGAAAGTGCGCGCCGCCATCGTCGAGGACGAGCCGCCGGCGCGGCTCGGCCTGCGCGCGCTCCTCGCCCGCGAGTCGTGGGTAGAGCTCGTGCACGAGTGCGCCGATGTGCAGCACGCGCTGCGAGCGCTGCGGCGCGAGCCGGTCGACCTTCTCTTCCTCGACGTGCAGCTCGCCCAGCACACCGGTTTCGACCTGCTCGCCGCGCTGGGCCCGGCCCGGCCGCCGGCGGTGGTGTTCGTCACCGCTTTCGACCAGCACGCGGTGCGCGCCTTCGAGGTGGAGGCGGTCGACTACCTGCTCAAGCCATTCGACGACCACCGCTTCGCGCAGGCGCTGGCACGGGCCACGGACCGGCTGCGCTTGCACGGCGCGAAGAAGCTGGCGCGGCAGCTGGCCGACTCGCTGGCGCCCGGCAAGCCGGCGGAGGAGCCGCGGACGCTCACGCTGCGCGACGGCGCGCGCGCCACCTTCTTGCGCGAGGACGAGATCGACTGGATCGAGGCGCAGGACTACTGCGTGGAGATCCACGCCGGCGGCGCCGCCCACCTGCACCGCGAGCCGCTGCGGGAGCTCGAGGCGCGGCTCGACGCGAAGAAGTTCGTGCGCATCCACCGCTCGGCCATCGTGCAGGTGGACCGCATCCGGCGGCTGCAGTCGCTGCCTTCCGGCGACGCCACCGTGCTGCTCCGCGACGGGACGGTGCTGCGCGTGGCCCGCAGCCGGCGCGACGCCATCCGCGCCCTGCTGCACCTGTCCTGAGCGCCGGACGCAACTCGCTGCACCGGGTCCACCACAGGCTGCAAAAGGGGAACCGCCTGCCCGGACGGCCCTATCTCAAAGAGCATGGGCGCGGCGCTGCAGGAATACGTCCCCAGCGACACCGGCAATTGCAGCCGGCGCAGCGCGGACGCATCCAGCATGACGGTGGCGGAGCTGTGCTTCCCGCCGGGAGCGCGGCTGCCCCGCCACGCCCACCGGCCGGCCACCATCACCATCACGCTCGAGGGAGCCTTCGAGACCAGCCTCGCGGTCCGCACCTATCACAACCCGCTGCACGCGGTGCTCGCCAAGCCGGCGGGCGAGCCACACGGCAACGCCTTCGGCGACGGCGTGCGCCTCTTGATGTTGTCGGTGGATCCGACCTCCGACGAGTTCGGGTGCTGCCGCAAGGCGTTCGAGGAGATCCTGCACGCGGTCGACGTCCGCGCCGGCGCTCTCGCCGCCGCCATCGCCGCCGAGCTGGCCGAGCCCGACGACCTGACGCCGTTGGCGCTGGCCGGCCTCTCGCGCGAGGTGCTGGCCACGGTGGCTCGCCTCTCGCCGGTGCGGCCAGACTCGCTCCGGCCGTTCTGGCTGCGGCGCGCCCTCGACTTCGTGCAGGTCAACCTCTGCTCGCCGCTCGGGCTCCGGCAGCTCGCCTCGATGTGCAGCGTGCACCCCATCTACTTCGCGCGCGCGTTCCGGGCGCACACCGGGGAGTCGCTGGGCGGCTACGTCCGCAAGCTGCGGGTGGAGCGGGCGGCGGCGATGCTGGGCGGGTCGGGCGAGGCCATCGCCGAGATCGCGCTCTCGCTCGGCTTCTCGGACCAGAGCCATCTGACGCGGGTGTTCCGCAGGGTCACCGGCCGCACGCCGGGCTCGTACCGCCGGCTCTGCCAGAGGCGCTGAGTCATCCGCCGCACGCTCCAGGCGGGTGCTCTGGAATTTTCCCGGCGTTGGTGCTTCAATTTCTCCAGGGAGCGCGTCATGGAGCGCGAAACGAGGAGTCGAGTGCCTGCGTCGACGTGGGCGCAGATAGCGGTAGTGGCGGCGTTGTTCTGCCTGGGAAGGGAGACGCTGCCGCCCTGGTTCGTCGACGTGGTCGAGATGAAGATTTCGCCGGTGCCGGCGCGCCAGCCGCCGCGCGAGGTGCCGCAGCGCGGGCCCGAGATTGCCAGCGTCGCTGCTCCGACGCTCCCGGCTGCCCGGCCAGAGCGGCCACGGGTCCAGACCCGCGCCGGCTCTCCGCCCCATCGCACGCGGCCGGCGAAGACGGCCGAAGAGAGCCCGCGCGACCCGATCGTTTCCCGGGTCTGGTTCGGGATGGGCCCTCCTGGCGAGGGGACGCTGCCGGTGAAGCTCACCGGCCCCGAGATCGCCTACACCGGACCCGCGCTGGATCACGAGGTGGAGGGCGTGATGCGCGTGGCCTGCGTCGTGACGGTGCAAGGTGAGGTCGACAGGTGCCGCGTGCTGCAGGGCGTTCCGTTCATGGACGTCGCCGTGTTGCAGGCGCTGGAGCACCGCCGCTACGTGCCGGCGCGGCTGCCCGACGGGCGCCCGGTGGAGACGGAGTACGTGTTCGTGGTGCGCCTGCTGCTCCGCGGCGACCTGCTGATCGACTGATCCGTCCCGGTGAGTATGACTTGACGGGAATATACACGCCAGGCTATATGTCTGGCGTGGAATCCTCGTTTGCCGTCGTCGCGGAGCCCAACCGGCGGGCCATCTTGAGCCTGCTGCTCTCGTCCGAGCGGTCGGTGGGCGAGATCGAGCGCAAGCTTCGACTTTCGCAGCCGTCCGTCTCCAAGCACCTGCGCGTGCTGCGCGAGGCCGGGTTCGTGGAATCACGAATCAAGGCGCAGCGGCGCCTCTACCGACTGAGACCGGAGCCGCTCATGGAGCTGGACGCATGGCTGGTTCCCTTCCGGCGCTTCTGGTCGAAGCACGTCGATGCCTTGGAGAGACACCTGGACAAGAGGAAAAGACATGAGCGGCCGTGAGCCATACGCGCCCGGCGCCGCTTCCGGCGCCGAGATCCGAAAGCATGGAGAGAAGTGGACGCTCATTCTCGTTCGCGACCTCCGCCACCCTCCCGCAAAGGTCTGGGAGGCGCTTACCGATCCCGAGCAGCTCCGCGAGTGGGCTCCGTTCGACTCCGACCGCGGCCTCGGCGCGGTCGGGCCGGCAAAGCTCTCGTGGGTGGGTGCGCCGCAGGCCCTCGAGACCCAGGTGAAGCGGGCCGACGCGCCCAAGGTCCTCGAGTTGAGCCTGGGGGAACAGGACCTGCGCTGGGAGCTGGAGCCGCTGGGAAGCGGCGGCACGCGGCTCACGCTCTGGATCGACGTCGACCGTCGATTCATCGCCATGGGCGCCGCCGGCTGGCACATCTGCATCGACGTGCTCGATCGGCTTCTGGCCGGTCAGCCCATCGGACGCATCGTCGGCCCCGAGGCCATGAAGTTCGGCGGCTGGCAGCGACTGAACGCCGAGTACGCGAAGCAGTTCGGGAGCTGAGCATGTCCCGCTCCAAGAGAATGGTGATCGGCTTCTGGATCGCCACCGCGCTCTTCTGCCTGCAGGAGGGCTTCACCGCCTACGCGCAGCTGCGCCTGCCGCAGGTGGCGGCGGCGTTCACCCACCTCGGCTTTCCCGCCTACTTTCGGGTGGAGCTCTCGTGGGCCAAGATTCTCGGCGTGGTGCTGCTCCTGGCGCCGGCGCCGGCGCGGCTCAAGGAGTGGGCCTATGCCGGCTTCGCCATCGACCTCGGCTCTGCGCTCATCGCGCACTTCTCGGTGGGCGATGGCCCCGAGGCGTGGGGCTGGGCGGCGGGCACCTTCGTGCTCTGGGCGCTCTCGTACTTCTTCTGGCGCCGCCTGCGGGCCGCGCCGTCGAGCGCCTGACTCGCTCGACGGGTCAATCGCAGGTTGGTATCGTGCGCGCAGAGGGGAAAAATCTCTTGGCCGATACCAAAGGAAATCGCCGCGCGCAGCCTTCGAGACCACCGCCCGCCGCATCTGTCCCGTCGGCGCCGCCGGCGATGATGGAGCCCGCGGCTTCGCCTGCGCCTGCGCCTGTACCGCAGAAACCCGCCGTGGATCCGGAAGTGCTCGACCGCATCCTCGCGCAACAGGCGACGCTGCTCGAGGCGATGCAGCGCCAGGCCGAGCAGCACGCGGCGTTGAGGGACGCGCTGAATCGCCAGGCCGAGGAGATGAAGGCGCTCGCCTCGAAGGCGATGGAAGCGAAGCCGCCCGAGCCGACGAGGAAAGCCTCTCCCTGGCCGCTGGTGTCGGCGCTGATCGCGCTCCTCACGCTCGGCGTCGTCGCTTACGGCTTCTCCTCCGGCGCAAGGCGGTCGAGCAGCTCCGCCGACGGCGAGGCCGAGCTGTTCAAGAGCAACCAGGAGACGGACGCGAAGGGCTTCGCCGATCTCAGGACGGAGTTCGCCTCGTTCCGCAGCGAGGTGAAGGCGGATCTCGAGGCCATCCGCACCGACGCCAAGGCGGACGTCGCCACCCTCCAGGCCGCAATGGCCGCGCTCAAGCCCGCCGCCGCTCCCGCCCCTCCCGCGCGCCGCAAGAAGCGCTGAGAGCTAGCCGAGAAACGCGGCGATCCTCTCCATGAAGGCGCGGATGTCGAACGGCTTGGTGATGTATCCGTCGCAGCCGGCGGCCCGCGCCTTCTCCTCGTCGCCCTTCATCGCATACGCGGTCAGGGCCACGACCGGAATGTCCCTGGTCTCCGGCGCCGACTTGATCGTGCGCGTGAGCTGAAATCCGTCGATCCCGGGAAGGGCCAGATCCATCAGGATGAGCCGCGGCCGCATCGCCTGCAGGGCCGCCATCGCTTCGTGGGCATTGGTGGCGACGCGGACTTCGTGGCCCCTGGACTTGAGCAGGAATGAGATGAGCTTCAGGTTCACTTCGTTGTCCTCGACGACGAGGACGGCGACCGCAGGCATTCACGCCTCCTGCATTACTCTTCGCACCGCGCGCGGCCGCGTCTTGGAGGCGCGCAACCCTTTGGAACGAGCGGAACCCTCTACTGCGCCATGACGTTGGTGACGTCCACGTGGATGTCGTGCGGCGCCGTTTCGTCGCCGCCGAAGTAGGCGCTGTGCAACACCCAGCTCACGACGAAGCCTGCGCCGAGCGATCCCTGCTCCTGGTGGGAAGCACCGCCGGCGCGGACTTCCAGGCCGGTGTCGGTCATGCGCAGCTCGCAGTCGATGCTCTCGCCCAGCCCGACGTCGGTGAGCATGGTCATGGTCTGCGTCCCGGCGAGATAGCCGTAGAAGCCGAGCTCCACCCGCCGCGAGACCGGGTTCCAGCGCCAGCCCAGCCGGATGCTGTTCTGGTGGATGCGGTCGGTGGTGAGGCCCATCAGCTTGTTCCAGTCGGACTGGTTCAGCGGATTGGCGGTGAGGTACTCGGCGTCGGCCTCGAAGACCGCGGTGAAGCGCAGCAGGCGGTCGACGTGGCTGCCGAGGTGCGGTCGGGCGACGAAGTCGTGATTGGAGTGATGATCGCCCTGGTCGATCTCGAAGCGGTACGAGGTGGGCAGATCCACCGTGGGCGAGGTCGTCGCGCCCAGTTGCGCGGCGAGGGCCGCCGCGTCGTCGGCGAAAGTGGGGTCACAGCCGAGCGGGAGCAACAGGATGGGAAGCAGCCAGCGCATGCGCAGCGTCTATCGCGGCCGCAGGCGGCGGTGCATCGGGCGCCGGCACGAGCGCAATGCTCCGCTGCGGGGCCCGGAGATTTCCGGGGGTGCGCCGCCGGGATTCGTCCGGGGTACACTTCGCGCGATGCCCATCCGCGTCTTCCTCGCCGACGACCACGCCATCGTGCGCGACGGGCTGCGCGCGGTGCTCGCCTCGGAGGCGGACCTGGAGGTGGTGGGCGAGGAGCCCGACGGCGCGCGCGCGCTTGCCGCCATCGAGCGGCTCCTGCCCGACGTGGCGGTGCTCGACCTGCAGATGCCCACGCTCTCCGGCATCGAGGTCGCGCAGCGGCTTTCGGGACAGGCCCGCACGCTGGTGATCGTGCTCTCGATGCACAAGGCCGCCTCCTTCGTGCAGGCCGCGCTGCGGGCCGGCGCGGCGGGGTATCTGGTGAAGGAGGACGCGGCGCGCGAGCTGACCGCGGCCATCCGCGCGGTGGTGCGCGGCGACACCTATCTCTCGCCGCGCGTGGCCGGCGGCGCGGTGTCGGGGCTGCGGCGCGGGGGAAAGGAGCCTCGGCTGACCCCGCGCGAGACGGAAGTGCTGCGGCTGTTGTCGGAGGGACTCACCTCCAAGGAGATCGCCGCGCGGCTGGGCATGGCGCCGAAGACGGTGGAGGGCCACCGCGCCGCGATCATGGAGAAGCTCGACATCCACAGCGTGGCCGGCCTGGTGAAGTACGCGCTGCGGCACCATCTCACCGAGCTGGACAATTGATCGGGCTGGGCGATCTCTCCGAGCCGCTCTTGCGCCTGGCCGGATCGATCGACGCCATCATCTACGTCGCCGGCCGCGAGCAGGGCCGGCCGCTGCGCTGGGTGAGCCCGGCGGTGGAGCGCTTCTTCTGCTTCACGCCCGAGGAGTGGCTGGCTGATCCCGATGCCTTGCAGCGGCACGTCCATCCCGACGATCGAGAGCGCCTGCGCGGCGAGCTGTCGGCGTGGCTCGAGGACGGAGCGGGCGAGGCGCTCAACCTCAAGTACCGCCTCTGCGCCGGCGATGGGCGCATCTGCTGGTGCCGCGAGTCGCTCTTCGCGGCGGCGCCACAAGTCGTGGTCGGCGCGATCATCGACGTCACCGAGCTGATGGTGCTCAAGTCGACGCTCGAGGCGGTCGCCAGCGCGGCGCATCCGCGCGCGTCGGTGCTGGCCTTCTGCGACGCGATGGCGCAGGCGCTGGCGCTCGGCCAGGTGGGTTGGCTCGCGCCGGGGCGCGGCGAGCGGCTCGTCTGCAGCTACGCCACGCCCGGCCGCCGCATCGACGAGCGCTGGCTCGGCGAAGGTGAGGCGCTGCCCGGCGAGGAAGTCGCGCGCGAAGCGCTGGAGTCTGGCCGCTCGGTCTGGCGTGACGATCGGGTGGCGGCGCCCGTGCCCGGCGCGCGCGGTCCGCAAGGCGTGCTCTTCGGCCAGGCGCGCGAGCGAGGCCTGCACGCCGCGCGCCGGCAGCGCATCGCCGAGGCGCTGGCCCAGCAGCTGGCGGTGGCGTTGCAGCGCGCCGACCTGATCGTGGAGCTGGAGCGCACTTCGCTGGATCGCCAGCGGCTGGCCGATGAGCTGGTGCGCGCGCACGAGGCGGAGCGCGGCAGGCTCGCGACCGAGCTGCACGACGGGGCCGGACAGACCCTGACCGCGGCGATGATCCAGCTCGACCTCGCCGCCCGCGACGTTCCGGAGGCGGCGCGCGCTCCCTTCGGCGCCGCGCGGCGGCAGATCGAACAGACGCTGGAGGACCTGCGCCGCCTCTCGCACGCGCTGCGGCCGGCGGCCCTCGATCGGCTGGGCCTCACGGAGGCGCTGCTCGAGATGTGCGCCGCGATGGGCGGCCCTTCCTTCGCGGTGCGCGTCGACGCGAGCAGGCTGCCGCCCCTGCCGCCCCAGCACGCCGTCGCGCTCTTTCGCATTGCTCAGTCGGCGCTCACCAACGTCGCGCGGCACGCGTCGGCCAGCGCCGCCGAGGTGCGCCTCACCCACGACGCGCGCTCGGTGACGCTGGAGATCGCGGACGACGGCCGCGGCTTCGACCCGCTGCTCGCCACGCGGTCCTTGGGGCTGCAGGCCATGCGCGATCGCGCCGCGCTCCTGGGCGGGACCTTCTCGCTCACCTCCGCGCCGGGTTCGGGGACCACCGTGCGGGCCGTGCTGCCGCTCTAGCTCGGGTGCATCGCCCGCCAGGCGCGCGCCATCTCCACCAGGCGATCGGGCGCCGCCGGGTCGCGCGAGATGCGATCGCAGACTTCGCCCAGCATCGGGTCGCCCGCGACGTCGAGCGCGGCGAGCGCGCGCATGCGGACGGCCGGCGCTTCGGCGAGCGCGACTTGCTCGAGCAGCGACAGATCCTCGGCGGGCGCGTCGGGCCGGCCGAGCAGCGTGGCCGTCTCCTCGCGCAGCCGCGCCCCGTCCCAGTGGTCGCGCAGCGCCTGCCGCGCGGCCGCATACGCCTCGTCGGGGAGCGCGTCGGCGTGCGCGTTGTCGAGAACGAACGCCGCGGTGGCGCCGGCCTCCGGGTTGCCGTGCGAGGCGAGAGTGTCGGCGGCGAGCTGGAGCGCGTCGCGATCGGCGCGGCCCATCAAGGCGAGCAGGCCGACGCTTCGTGCTTCCGGCGCGGCGCGAAGCGCGGCGATGGTCTGGGCGCGGAGCGCATCGTCGCCCTCGTGCGCGGCGAGCGCGCGCGCGATCTGCAGCGCGTTCTGTGGCGAGCGCTCTTGCAAGAGCGCCTGGAGCAGCGCAGCTCCGGAAGCGACGGCGCGCGGTTGCGACACTTCCGCATCGGCGGCGCGGGCCACGTAGGCAGCGAAGGAGCCAGCGAGGTGCGCCAGCGCAGCGGGCGCGGCGACTTCGCGATGGTTGGACTTAGCCCGCTGCGACACCCGCGCCTCCGCGCGCGGAGCGACGACAGGAGCCGCCACGGCGTTTCCTTCCCTGCGCAGGTGCAGCTGCCACACGACGGCGACGGCCACCAACGCACCGCAGGCGAGCGCGCGCTTCATTGCGTCCCCGCCACGGACCCTCCGCCCCCCAGCGTGGGCGGCGGGACCACCGCCTGGTAGTAGCGCGACATCCAATACGACAGCAGGTAATCCAGCGTCTCGCCCTCGACGGTGTAGTCGGGCCCGAGCGGAAAGCCCGGATCGAGCTGGCAC
>Ga0307479_10003890_pt1 | contig 13670 bp, 13 predicted proteins | sample atmos_gasesECM4C_FD_203743 | JGI IMG/M metagenome (GOLD analysis project Ga0307479, IMG submission 203743) | Hardwood forest soil microbial communities from Morgan-Monroe State Forest, Indiana, United States - atmos_gasesECM4C_515 | ecosystem: Environmental > Terrestrial > Soil > Temperate...
CGTTCGAAACTTGATCCGGTGATCGGGCGCGATGAAGAAATTCGCCGCGTAATGCAAATTCTTGCGCGCAGGACGAAAAATAATCCGGTTCTAATTGGCGAGCCCGGCGTCGGAAAGACCGCCATCGTCGAAGGCCTCGCGCAACGCATCGTGTCCGGCGATGTGCCAGATGTATTAAAGACCAAGCGCCTGGTAGCACTCGACCTTGCCGCGCTGGTCGCCGGCGCCAAATATCGCGGTGAATTCGAAGATCGACTGAAAGCGGTATTAAAGGAAATCACCCAAGCCGAAGGACAGATCATTCTGTTTATCGACGAGCTGCACACCCTGGTCGGCGCGGGCGCGGCCGAAGGCGCCATGGACGCGTCGAACATGTTGAAGCCTGCGCTCGCACGCGGCGAACTGCGCGCGATCGGCGCCACCACGCTGAATGAATACAAGAAATACATCGAAAAAGATCCTGCGCTGGAACGCCGCTTCCAGCCGGTGATGGTCGAAGAGCCCACTGTTGAAGACACCATCTCCATTCTGCGCGGACTCAAAGAACGCTACGAAGTCCATCACGGCGTGCGCATTAAGGACGCCGCCATCATCGCCGCGGCGACCCTTTCACACCGCTACATCTCGGATCGCTTCTTGCCGGACAAAGCCATCGACTTGATCGACGAGGCCGCCGCCAGTTTGCGTATGCAGATCGACTCCCTGCCCGTGGAAATCGATGAAATCGAGCGGCGCATCATGCAACTCGAAATCGAGCGCCAGGCATTACTGAAAGAAACCGACAAACATTCCAAAGAACGGCGCGCGCAAATTGAAAAAGAATTGGCGAAGCTCAAGGAAGATTCCAGCGCTCGCAAGGCGCGTTGGCAATCCGAGAAGCAAGCCATCCAGAAAATCCGCGCCTTGAAAGAACAAATCGAACAGCTCAAAGCCGAAGAGCAAAGATACGAACGCAGCGGAGAATTGGCCAAGGTTGCGGAGATTCGCTACGGACGCATGGCTGCCGCCGAACGCGAGCTGAAACAGGCCGAGGCGCAATTCGGTGCTATGCAAAAAGACGCGCCCATGCTCAAAGAAGAAGTGGACGAAGAAGATATCGCCAAGCTGGTGAGCAAATGGACGGGAATTCCCGCCGGCCGTTTGCTGGAAAGCGAAGTGCAAAAACTGGTGCACATGGAAGAAAGATTGCGCCAGCGCGTGGTGGGCCAAGACGACGCGCTCGCCCGCGTGGCCAACGCTGTGCGCCGAAACCGCGCGGGTTTGTCAGACCCCAAGCGGCCCATCGGATCCTTTATTTTTATGGGCCCAACCGGCGTGGGTAAAACGGAACTTGCTCGCGCCGTCGCCGAGTTTCTGTTCGATGACGAAAAGCTCATGATTCGCATCGACATGAGCGAATACATGGAGAAGCACAGCGTCTCCCGGCTTATCGGCGCGCCGCCAGGATATGTGGGATACGAAGAAGGCGGGCAGTTGACGGAACAAGTCCGCCGCCATCCTTACTCGGTCATTTTATTCGATGAAATTGAGAAGGCCCATCCCGACGTATTTAACGTGCTGCTGCAAATTCTGGAAGACGGTCGCTTGACTGACGGCAAAGGTCGCACCGTGGACTTCCGAAACACCGTTTTGGTCATGACCAGCAACGTGGGCTCCGCGGCAATTTATGAGCTGGCAGGAAATGACCCCGAGGCAGCTCGCAAGGAAGCCATGGAGGCTTTGCGCGCGGCGTTCCGACCAGAGTTCATTAATCGTATCGACGAAATCGTCATCTTTAATCCTCTTGGCAAGGAACAGCTCGGAAGGATCGTCCAGTTGCTGTTAAAGAGCGTCGAGAAGCTGCTCGCCGAACGTCACATTGCGCTGGAACTCACTCCCGCGGCCCAAGAACTGATTCTCCGCGAGGGCTACGATCCAGCGTATGGCGCGCGACCTTTGCGCCGCACGATTCAACGGATGATTCAGGATCCGCTCGCCTTGCAGATCCTGGAAGGCAAAGTGTTGCCAGGCCAACGTATACGCGTGGATCGCGATCCCACGGGAGAGAAGATGCAATTTACCGTCGTTGCGGAAAAACAACCCGCTGCCGCTGCGTGAATCTAATCTAGTAGCGCAGCCTTTTCGCTCGTCGACCAAGGCTGTGCCACTTTCATTTCGAAATCTTTGTATTGTTTATGCGTATTGAATAGATGGGACTCTTATGAAAATTTTGCGAACAGGTGTGCTACTCATCCTGCTAAGCGTCATGCTGGTCGTTGTCGGCGGCGCGATTGGTGGGCAGAACGGATTAAAAATCGCGCTGGCCATCGCCGTCCTCATGAACGGCATCTCTTATTTTTTCTCGGACAAGATTGCACTGGCCTCCAGCGGGGCCAAGCCGGTCACCCGAGAACAAGTGCCGCGGCTATACGACGTAATGGAAAGACTCGCCGCCAAGGCCAACTTGCCGGTGCCCAAGCTTTACGTAATTCCCGAACCCGCGCCAAACGCCTTCGCCACTGGCCGCAATCCTCGTCACGCTTCCGTGGCGGTCACCGAAGGCTTGCTACAGTTGATGAGCGATGACGAACTCGAAGGCGTCATCGCCCACGAACTTTCCCATGTGCGCAACTACGACATTCTGACTAGCTCCATCGCGGCTACCATTGCCGGTGCCATCACCTATCTGGCGTCCATGGGACGCTTCGCCATGATTTTTGGCGGCGGGGGATACGGCGGCGATAGCGATCGAGAGCGTGGCGGTGGTCTTGGCGCGCTCCTGATGATTTTCCTCGCGCCCATTGCCGCCTTGATGCTGCAGCTCTTTTTGTCTCGCACCAGGGAATATTCGGCCGACGAGACCGGCGCTCGCATGGTGGGCCAGCCTTACGGCCTGATCAGCGCCTTGCAAAAGTTAGGGGCCTACAATCAGCGCATCCCTACAACTAGCGTTTCCCCGTCGACTGCGGCGTTATGCATCGTGAAACCGTGGTTCGGCGGCGGCACCTTGTCCTCGCTGTTCAGCACCCACCCACCGCTGGCAGATCGCATTGAGGCGCTGCGTGAATTGACCATAGTGCCCAGCCGCTCCTGACCGGAAGAAGTGGACTCCTCAGACGCGGAGTAAACGTCTTTGGGTGCGTAAATATTGCCGCAAAAATTGGTGCATTTCTTTGCACATTTTCGCTAAATATATAAAATTCACGATCTTGCAGCATGTGTTCTTTCGACCAAATATGGTGCGCGGAGTGCACATTTCCAAGCAACGACGCATCATACTTTCAAGGCGTCCGGGAAGACAGGAAACATGAGTTGTCGAGATACTATCCATTTGATTTGCTGGTACTTAGAGCACAGATTGTCGCCTAATGTGGAAGATGAGATCTCGGCGCATCTGAGCAACTGCCCCGATTGCCGATTGGTCTTGGAAGCCGCTACACACACTTTGGATCGTTACTTCGGTGCAAGTATCTCTGGCGAGCCAGTTGCCACCAGCCGAGCCGCCTAGCTGTAACCCCTTCTGGAATAATAATTTATAGCCAAGATTTGTGTGCTTAACTTCGGAAGTTCGTAGCGCAATCTCCTAACTCAAAGTTCTTCCCAAATGACACTCTATTAGCAATTTTTACGTGTGTGTAACACACTGTGTAAGCTTTACTGGTCCTAGTACCATCAGTGCTTCCCCCGCTGCATCCTTATTTCCGCTTATGTCCCTGCAACCGTTGGTCTTGAGCCGGCGCACTGCCCTACAGGGAAGTTGGCCGCCGGGATGCACTATTCGCTGTATATGGCGAACCCGGGTGGGGCGCCGAAGAGGAGATGTCCATGAGCGAATATCAACAACCGTTAGTCGTCCAGCCAGCTGAAACCCCTCGGTGGGTGGCGCTGGCAGTAGCAATCGTCGCGATTTTGTCGTTGATTGGGCTGGGAGTAAGTTGGAGCGCCATCAGTCACGCTAACAGCATCGAACAGTCAACGCAGGCGTCTGTGAAGCAAACCAACGACGCGCTAGGCCAGCGTTTGACGAAAGCAGAAGAGCAAAACCAGCAGCTTCAGAGCGATCTGAGAGTGGTTACCAACAAGCTCAAGGTAACGCAATCCGAATTGATCGCGGCGCGCAAGCTGACCAAATCCGCGACCGTAGCCTACGAGAAGAAACTTAACGGTTTGGAAAGCTCCGTAAATTCGGAATTGGCAACCAAGGCCAGCGCCGACGACTTTAACAGGCTGAATGGCGACGTCACTGGCGTGAAGGGCGATTTGGACGCCACAAAGAACAGCATTCAAATGGCGCGCAGCGAAATGGGCACGCTGATCGCACGTAATCATGATGAAATCGATCAGCTCCGGCGCATGGGCCAGCGCGACTATTTTGAATTTGCGTTGACGCGCAAGGCCGGCCCGCAAAAAGTCGGCGGCATTCAAGTCCAGCTCAAATCTACCAACGTGAAAAAGAACCGCTACACCGTGGATGTGCTGGCCGATGACAAGAGCTTCGAGAAGAAGGATCGTTCCGTGAACGAGCCTATCTTCTTCTACACCGGCGGCAGCCGTGCGGCACTCGAACTGGTAATCAATAAAGTCACCAAGTCGGGCGCCACAGGCTATTTGAGTCTTCCTAAGTCCGCGGGAGCTACCACCGCCGCCAGCGCGACCGCCGCAAGCAGCTAAAGAGTTTTAACCGTATTGCAGTAAAGATCAGCGCCGCCTGAGAGTCGGAGTCTGATCGCGAAAAGGAGGACTCAACGGAGTCCTCCTTTTTGTTTGTGCGCCATTCTTTAAGAAGTAAAGCTGGACGGCCCTCTCGTGAGCCGCTGGTAAAAACGCGTCATGAAGGGTGCCATTCCACGCGTTTTGTGCGGCGCAACGTTTCCGCTACGATGTAGTGCTGCCATGCCTACAACTCTGATTCACGCCAAACGCGCGCTGACGCCCGCAGGCGAAATTGCGGATGCCGGAATACTCATGCGCGACGACGTTATTGAATTGATCGGCCCTCGCGAAGGAATGAATCTGCCTGACGGCTCCACTGAAATCTCCGTCACCGACAACTCCGCGATTCCCGGATTCGTCGACGTACACATCCACGGCGCCGGCGGTCGCGACGTTATGGAAGCCACGCCTGAGGCGCTAAACATCGTCGCCAAAACTCTCGCTCGTCACGGCACCACTTCCTTCGTGGCCACTACAGTTACCGCCAGCGCGGATGATATTTGCCACAGCAGCGAGGGCATCGCCAAATATATCGCCACCCAGCATGAACCCCACGAACCGCGCGCGGAAGTGCTGGGCATACACTTCGAAGGACCATTTTTGAGCGAGATCCGGCGCGGCGTGCATCCCGCCGAGTGGCTCAGGCTTCCTTCGGCGGAATTACTGGCCAGGTTTGTCGCTGCCGCGGGTGGTAACGCACGGATTTTGACGCTCGCGCCGGAATTGCTAGGTGCGATGCCGTGCATCGACGCCGCCATAGAAGCTGGAATGGTCGTTGCCATCGGGCATACCGACGCAACTTACGAACAGGCGCGCGCGGCTATCGCCCACGGCGCGCGCCACGCAGTGCACGTCTACAACGCCATGCGCCCCTTTTCGCACCGCGACAGCGGAGTGATCGGCGCGATTCTCACCACGCCCAACATTTCCGCGGAATTGATCGCCGACGGCGTGCACGTGGAAGAAGCCGCGATGCGTCTGCTCTTGCAAGCCAAGAGCGCAGATTGCGTAATCCTAGTCAGTGACGGGGTTTCAGCCACAGGAATGCCAGACGGAAAATACATTTTGGGACAATTCGAAGTGACTGTTACCGGCGGCGTGTGCCGAAACTCCGAAGGAAAATTAGCCGGCAGCACACTAACGCTGGACAAGGCCCTGAGAAACGTGATGGCCCTGGGCAAATCATTTACGGACACTACCCGCATGCTTACGCTAAACCCCGCCGGCTTGCTCGGCGTGGAGTTCAAAAAGGGCGCTCTACGCGTAGGCGCGGACGCGGACGTGGTGCTGTTGGACGAAGCCATGCAAATCGCGGGAGTCTGGACTCGTGGAAGGGCCGTAAGTTAATCGAGACCGGTAATCTGACCGACACTGTCAGGATTTATTGAGCGGGATTTTTAGTTCTGAGGCCAGCGCCACTGGATTGAACGGACTACATGCAAAATAGTGATCACCAACTCGCAGCGTTGGAACTTTTCGTTTGCCGTTGTTGGCTTGAATCACAATTTCCTCGCCCGCCGGATCTTCCTCGATATCCACTTCCCGGAATTCCACTCCGCGTTCCTTCATAAACGATTTAGCCCGCCGGCAATCCGGACACCAGGCGGTGGTGTACATCGTGATGGTTTCCATGAAAATCATAGTCCTTTGAGCGGTGGGAAGGCCCTGGGGTCGCCCAATCAACTTCTATATTAGTTTAACCCAAACGAGATGTCAGCTGCTGTGGGTGTGCACGCGGCGACGAAGTTCGCCCACCTTGATGCGCACCAGCGCGCGCTGCAACGCGACCGTGGCGCGATCCCAATCCACATCCGCATCCTTGGATGCCAGCCGCTTTCCCGCTCGCGCAAGAGCTTCTTTGGCGCGCTCCACATCGATTTCTTCCGGACGCTCCGCGGTTTCCGCCAGCACCGTCACGCGATCTGGCAAAACCTCAGCAAAGCCACTGAGCACCGCAAGTACAACAGCCTCGCCGCCGCCGGATGCCTTGTAACTGAGCTCACCGTTGCCGAGTTCCGTAATCAACGGCGCGTGCCCAGGCAGAATGCCCAGTTCCCCACTGGCGCCGGGAAGTTGCACGCTGGCAACTTTTTCGCGCAGCAATTGCCGCTGCGGCGTGACAACGATGAGCTCGATGGCTTCGGGAAGCATCTTGTTTTCTATGATACCGCTCTACGCGTTGCTCTTCATGCTTTCAGCCTTCTTCAAGGCTTCTTCGATCGTGCCCACCATGTAAAAAGCCTGCTCTGGAACGTCGTCGTATTTGCCTTCGACGATTTCCTTGAAGCCCCGCACCGTGTCTTCAATCTTCACGTATTTCCCTTCGAGTCCAGTGAACTGCGCCGCTACGAACATAGGCTGCGAAAGAAATTTTTCGATTTTGCGCGCGCGCGCCACGGTGCGCTTATCGTCGTCGGAAAGTTCTTCTATACCGAGAATGGCGATAATGTCCTGCAAATCCTTGTAGCGCTGCAGAATGGATTTCACGCCGCGAGCCACCGAGTAATGCTCGGCGCCCACGATACGGGGATCCAGAATGCGAGAGAAACTGGCCAGCGGATCAACCGCCGGGTAAATGCCGCGTTCCACGATCTGGCGGCTAAGGTTTGTGGTGGCATCCAAATGCGCGAACGTAGCCGCAGGCGCAGGATCGGTATAGTCATCGGCAGGTACGTAAATCGCCTGCACCGAAGTGATCGATCCATTCTTCGTGGACGTAATACGCTCCTGCAATTCACCGATTTCGGTGTTGAGATTCGGCTGATATCCCACGGCGGACGGCATACGCCCGAGTAGCGCGGAAACTTCCGCGCCCGCTTGCACGAAGCGGAAAATATTGTCGATGAACAGCAGCACGTCGAGATGCTCTTCATCGCGGAAATATTCCGCCACCGTCAGTCCCGTCAACCCGACGCGCAGACGCGATCCGGGTGGTTCGGTCATCTGCCCGTAAATCAATGCCGCACGTGATTTTTCCGTGTTGCCCGGAACGATCACGCCCGACTCCGACATTTCCAACCAAAGGTCGTTGCCCTCGCGCGTACGCTCACCCACTCCCGCGAACACCGAAAGTCCGCCGTGTTGCATGGCCACGTTGTGGATGAGCTCCAGAATCAAAACGGTTTTACCCACCCCGGCTCCGCCAAACAATCCAATTTTTCCGCCCTTTACGTACGGCTCCATCAGGTCGACGACTTTGATTCCCGTCTCGAACATCTCCAGCCCAGTGGACTGATCTTCCAGAGGAGGCGCGGCGCGATGAATCGGATAATGCGTGGGGCTGTTGATGGGACCGAGCTGGTCCACCGGCTTGCCCAGTACATTCATAACTCGGCCCAGCGTGGCGCGGCCAACCGGCACAGTGATGCCATGCCCCAAATCCTCCGCGGGCATGCCGCGAACCATGCCTTCGACCGCTTCCATGGCCACTGCGCGCACGCGGCCCTCGCCAAGATGCTGCTGCACTTCCGCGGTGACGTCCAGCGGCTCTGGAATATTGAACCCTTCACTGGTAATGCGCACCGCGTTGTAAATCGCCGGCAGGTGGCCCGCTTCAAATTGAATATCCAGCACCGGACCGATCACTTGCACCACCCGTCCTACGTGTCCACGTTTTTCCGCCATGCTTTCTCCTAAGCGCTGTACGAGGCGCCGCTGACAATTTCAATAATTTCCTTGGTGATAGCTGCCTGGCGCACTTTGTTCATGTGCAGCGTGAGCGCTTCGATCACATCATTCGCATTGTTAGTGGCCGCTTCCATAGCCGTCATGCGTGCCGCGTGTTCAGCCGCGGAAGATTCCAGCATGGCGCGAAGAATTTGCGTTTCCACGTAACGCGGAAGCAGCTTGGCCAGGATTTGCTCTTCGGGCTGCTCATAAATGTAATCGATGGGAGTTTCGCTGGCCTCACCGGGTTTTTTATTTTCCCGGTCACCCTCACTGTCCTTGTCTGCATCATCGTCGCGAATGGCTTCCACCGGCAGCAGTTTTTCCACCGCCAGAGTGGGAACCATGATGGTTTTGAATTCGCTGAAGATAATATAAACAGAATCGATCTCTTCCTTGACGTACAGATCGGCCACAAGATTGGCGATCTCCCGCGCGGTTCTAAAGTCCACGCGCGCCAAAACGTTTACATATTCCGCGGCAAACGTGAAACCCGCTCTACGCAACGCATCGCGGCCCTTTTTCCCAACCGGGATCGTTGTAATTTTCTTGCCCCGATGATTACGGAAAAATTCGTGCGCCTTGCGCAGCACGTTGCTATTGAAAGCGCCGGCCAAGCCGCGTTCCCCGGTAAGTATGATGGCCAAAATATTATTTTCCGGCCGTTTTGCCAGCAACGGATGCTCCGGCGATTCGATGCGCGCCATGGTGGAACGCAACACGCGAGCAAGTTCGACCGCGTAGGGACGAGCGGCCAGAGCGGCTTCCTGAGCGCGACGCAACCGCGCCGCGGCGACAAACTTCATCGCGCGGGTAATCTGCTGGGTGTTTTTCACCGAGCGGATGCGGCGCCGGAAATCGAGTAATGTGGCCATGTCCTAAGATTTATTCGCTGGAGCAAACTACTTTGCTACCGGCGTCTCTTCTTTCTTCGCGGACGGATCTTCGCTCTTGGGCGTCACTCCTGCTTCAGTGCTGTCCTGGTTCTTCGCCGGAGCAGCCGCGGCCTTCGCCGCCGATTCACCAGCTTCTTCCACGTCGGTGGCAAAGCGTTCCTTGAAAGCTTCAACGGCTTTCTTGATTTCGCTCTTGATGCTGTCATCCAGCGCTTTCTTTTCCGCGATGGTCTTCGGGATGCCAGGGTAATTGGTCTCCACAAACGCCAGGAATTCGCGTTCGAAGCGTCGCACCGAGGGAACAGGAATACTGTCCAGCGCTCCGCTGGTAGCCACGAACAGACTCAACACCTGTTTTTCAACCGTAAGAGGCGCGTACTGATCCTGTTTCAAAATTTCCGTGAGGCGCTGCCCGCGGCCAAGCTGCGCTTGTGTGGCTTTATCGAGTTGGTCAGCGCCGAATTGCGCGAATGCCGCCAGGTCGCGATATTGCGCCATGTCTAAACGAAGCGATCCAGCCACCTGCCGCATCGCTTTGATCTGCGCGTTGCCGCCCACGCGGCTAACCGAAATCCCTACGTTAATTGCCGGACGGATGCCTGCATTGAAAAGGTCCGCTTCCAGATATATCTGCCCGTCCGTAATGGAAATGACGTTGGTTGGAATGTACGCCGAAACGTCTCCGGCCTGCGTTTCAATTACCGGCAAGGAAGTCAGCGAACCCCCACCCATTTTATCGTTCAGCTTGGCGGCCCGCTCCAGCAATCGAGAGTGCAGATAAAAAACGTCGCCAGGAAAGGCTTCGCGGCCCGGCGGGCGGCGCAACAGCAAAGAAATCTCGCGGTAAGCTTGCGCGTGCTTCGAAAGGTCGTCGTAAAAAGTAACCGCGTGCCGCTTGGTGTCGCGGAAAAATTCGCCCATGGCGCAAGCAGCGTACGGCGCGATGTACTGCAGCGAAGCCGGCTCCGATGCGGTGGAGGCCACCACAATGGTGTAGTCCATCGCACCCGTGTCCGTAAGCGTCTTCACCACTTGCGCAATTGTCGAGCGCTTTTGCCCAATGCCGCAATAAATACAAATTAAGTCGCCGCCTTTTTGATTGATGATGGTGTCCAGAATCACCGCGGTCTTGCCAGTCTGGCGATCTCCGATAATCAATTCGCGCTGGCCGCGGCCGATGGGAATCATCGCGTCGATAGCTTTGATACCCGTCTGAAGGGGCTCACGCACTGGCTGCCGGTCCAACACACCGGGCGCGATGCGCTCCAACGGATTGCGCTGCTTTGATTCGATCGGACCCTTACCGTCAAGTGGTTCGCCAATCGGATTCACCACCCGGCCAACCATCGCTTCGCCAACCGGCACGGACATAATCGTATTCGTGCGCTTGACGACATCGCCTTCCTGCAATTCGCTTGACTCTCCCAGCAGCACCACGCCGACTTCTTCTTCCTCAAGGTTCAGCGCAATGCCGAAAATGTTTTTTGGGAAAGCGAGCATCTCTCCGGCCATCACTTTTTCCAGGCCATGAACGCGCGCGATCCCGTCGCCCACGCTGATTACCGAGCCGACTTCGTCGACGGAAACGGTCTGCTCGTAATTTTCGATCTGCTCGCGCAGAATCTTGCTGATTTCATCGGCGTTAATTTTGGCCATTCTTGCTCCTGATCTCTTTTGAATCGGTCAGATTCAAGTCTTCGCTTAGGTTCCTGATACTTCATTTAGTGCGAAGCCAACTGCGTCCTACCAACCCCCACGTGCCCTGCCCCAGCAAGTAAGTCTCAAAATTATTCTTCCGCAAGCCGCGCGCGCATTTCCGCCAACCGGCTGCGTAACGAACCATCGTAGATAGTATCTCCAACACGTGCTATAGCCCCGCCAAGAAGTGCCGGGTCGAGAGAATATTTCGGCTCGATCCTTTTACCGGTCAAGCGGCTAAGCGTCCGGGCCAGCTCCGTCTTTTGCGCCGTCGACAATTCCACCGCGGAAGAAACTTCTGCCTCCGCAATCCCTTGCCGCTGGCGCACCACTTCCTGCACGGCGGCAATAATTTCCGGTAGCATGTGCGCGCGGTGATGATCAAGTATCACAAAAAGAAAATTGCGAACGATTCTACTCGCGCCCAACCGTGCGACGATTTTTTCGATCACTCGGTGTTTGGCTTTAGTATCCACCGCCGGACTGCCCAAAAAATTGTGCAACTCCGCGGACTCCGCGAAAGCCTCGCCAAAATCTGCCAGCTGCTTCACCGCGGTTTGCGGCGCGCCCTGAGCGATGGCGATGTCCGCGAACGCCTTGGCATACTGCATGTCCGCTGACTTCAATTGGGCCGCCCTTCCAGAGTCTTCACAAAATTATTGATGAGCGCTTCCTGAGCCGCGGGCGTGAGCTGCTTCACCAGCAGCGATTCCGCGCCACTCACAGCCAGGTTCGCAGCCAAAGCCTTCAATTCCAGCCGCGCGGCACGTTCCGCGGCATCCACTTCCGCTCGCCCCGCTTCGGCGATTTTTTGTTCGTCCGTCACGCTGAGATCGCGTATGCGGTCGGCTTCCGCGGCGGATTCGCGTTGCGCAGTAGCCCGCAGATCGGCAACCTCTTTCGCCAGATTTTGCAACTTCGTTTCCGCATCGTGAAGCTGTTGCTCAGCCCGTTTTTTCGCTTCGGTGCTCTTTTGGATGTCCGCGCTGATGACATCCGCACGGCGGCCAAAAAATCTCGGCCCCTTTTTAAGGCACAGCCACACGATCACTCCGGCGACCAGCGCGAAGTTAACCCATTTGAAAAGATTTTCCGCGGATTCTTGCGACGCCGAGCCAGCCTCTTCGGCCTGCGCGCTCAGCGCAAAGAAAATTAACGAGAATAGCAATGAGGGCGCAATTTTGCCATATCGTTTGGCACTTTCCGCGAGCTTTGGGTTCATCGGGAGTCTCTCGGCGTAGCGCTTGGGGGCCGGGTCGATTGCAACACACGCCGGGCTACCAGCGCCGCAAACTGCGTAATACTGGATTCAATCTCGCGGTGCGCGGCAAGAACTTCCGCGGCGATTCGCTCCCTCTCCGCGTTCACAAATGCAGCCGCTTTCGCCCGCGCTTCTTTGAGCCGCACCGCACGCTCATCGAGAACTTTCTTGCGCGCCGCTTCCTGTTCCACGTATACCTCCGTGCGGGCTTGCTTGAGAGCGTCCTGATACTGTTTTACTTTTTCGGTAGCGACTTTATGCGCCTCTTCAGCCGCCTTTTTCGCTCCAATCGTGCGCGCTTCTCGCTCGGCAATCACTCGCAATAGTGGGTTGAAAAACAGAACTCTCAGGACTCCATAAAACACCAGCAGTATCAAGACGATAGGCACAACTTGAAAGAACAGTTCTCTCATGATTGGTGAGAATTGACCTGCATTAAATTGTGTCGCCTGAACCCCAGGTTGGCAGCCACGCCGTTCCCCGACCCGGGAAGGGGTTCACGGTGGGCTATGTGGTGCCGACTAGAATAATAATTTATATCATTCGTGCCAGTACGCGTCAATGCGGGTGTCTTCTGGCACGGAAAATGACCCTTCCTGATGCACTGGCCCGTTACTCCTTCGATTCTCCATATTCATTACTTTGGCGCTTTCTCCGCTCACGCGTGCCAAAGTCTATTCATGCTGGCAGAGGGCGTGTGGGCCGAAGTCAAAGTCGGCGGCGAACATATCCATTTGTTTGCGGAGCATAATGCTCAGGGCGTGCAGTTTTCCGTTTACAACGTCAATACCAAGAGCTGGATCGCGCCTTCCGAATTTGTGCGCGATATTGAAGAGGGCAAAGACAGAGCCGCGGCCCTTGCCGAAGCGTACCTCCATCGTACCCTGCACGTGGAATTGCCCGCATTGGAATGGAAGAAAGCTCGCTCGGTATAAATCAAGAGCGCAGAGTGTCGTCTGACGCGGGATGGCAAGAAATTACCGATTCTCACAGATATCGTCTACCACAACGCTGCACGCCCGGAATTGGCGAATTTTTTAGACTTTATAGCGTGCCCAAGTCATGCACCAGAGGTCGCTCCCGCTTTACGACTTCTCCTAAAGCCTGACGGATAACCGCCAGCAGCTCTGCATTGTCGACGGGTCTCTCAAGAAAGGCCTTAGCCCCAGCTTTGAGCGCGCGCTCCCGGTTTGCGGCCCCGGAGCGTCCAGAGACCACGATTATAGGAATCATCGCCAGCGCCGGCACGGCTTTGATCCTATCCATCACCAGGAAACCGTCGCCCGCAGGTAAGCCGAGGTCCAGCAGGATTAAGTCCGGCTCGTGCTTGCCGCTTCCGTCAAGCTGGAGAAACCATCGACCGCAAAGAAAATATCGTAGTTATTGGCCTTGAGGCGTACATGTAATCCCATAAGTACATCCGCGTCGTCTTCCACTATAAGAATTTTCTTGTTGCA
>Ga0307479_10003892_pt1 | contig 13663 bp, 8 predicted proteins | sample atmos_gasesECM4C_FD_203743 | JGI IMG/M metagenome (GOLD analysis project Ga0307479, IMG submission 203743) | Hardwood forest soil microbial communities from Morgan-Monroe State Forest, Indiana, United States - atmos_gasesECM4C_515 | ecosystem: Environmental > Terrestrial > Soil > Temperate...
GCTGGTCAGATCGAGTCGGCGCACCACATTGTTATAGGTATCGGCGATGAAAAGCCCGTCGCCGTCGACCGCCAGCGCGCGCGGATGATTCAGCGGTGAGGCCACCAGGGTCGAGATCGCGCCGGCCGTGCTGATCACACGCACCCGGTTGTTCAGCGTGTCGGCCACGTACACGACGTTGCGCTTCGGATCCCAGGCGACGCCGTAGGGAGAGTTGAGCTGGGCCGCGGTGGCCGGGCCATTATCGCCCTGGAAGCCGAACGTCCCGGTGCCGGCAATCGTGCTGATCACGGCCGTCTTGACGGCGTTCGGGCTGCCGATCGGCGGCACGGTGACGCTGACCTTGCGAACCTGATGACCGAAGGTGTCGGCGATATAGACGTCGAAGCCGGTTACCTGGTACCCGGACTGGGTGACCTGGCCGATCGCGACGGCATAGGGCCCGGCGAGCTGCGCCTTCGCCGGGTCACCCCCGTCACCCTCGACGGCCAGCGCGCCGGCGCCCGCGAAGCCCAGCTCGCCATTGTCGATCAGCAAGCGAACCACGCGGTTCGCCGGGTCGGCCACGAAGGTATAGCGGCCAAAGACGGCCAGGCCAAAGGGTTGCTGGGCGACCTCGGTGGGCTTTCCGGCGGCGGGTGCGCCCGCGAACGTCGAGAGCTCGGGCTGCGGCGCGCTCGCGGTGGCGGCCGCAACGGGAAGCGGTCGCCCCATCGCGACCTGTGGAACCGCCAGACTCAGCAGCAGGGCGGCTGGACCCACGGCGCGCCAGCACCGGACCCCCCAGCGGCCCCGTCTCTCCATCCGGTTCCCCCTTACTTCGTTACCCGCGTGAATCATACGCCGCAGCGTGAACGGACTCAACGCCGGAGGGCGAAGCCCGTGGGCTGGGAGCGACCCGGAGTGACGAGGAAGGGCGCATCCGCCTCGATGGCGGCGCCGGCCCGCTCGCCGAATGGGTTGGCGACAATTGCCTGCAGCATCCGAGGGCCGAGCAGGTCGTGGTAGAGGACCAGGATGGGGAACTGGAACGCCCCGCTGCCGTCGGTCTTGATCGTGCGCGGCAGCGGTGACCGCAGCGCCGGGGTCTGCCAGTTGAGGACCACGATCGTGCTGTTCGCGGGAAAGCCGCTGCCGACGGCGGTTGTCACAAATCCAGGCGGACCGATCGGTGGGTCGAGGGCCACCGATGGCTGATAACACGGGACCTGGTAGTTCGTATCGTCGGCTTCCCGTTGCCGGAAATCATCGGCCCGGATCAGGTGCAGACCCTCGGCGGGCTCGGTCACCTGGACGTCACGGCTGAAATGGCCAAAGGGATCCGTCTGGGCCTCGAAACTCTGCGGCCGGCCACCGGGACCGGCGTCGAACGTGATCAGAACGGGACCGAATGGATTGAAGTTGTCGCCGCTGACGGTGATGGTGGTCGTCTCTGCCGTGGGACGCGTCGGGATCGCGTTGGGTTTCGGAGTCGTCCGCGGCGCGACCACCCTGAAGGTGTCAGACGTCGTCGTGACCGCGGTGGCTGGTTGGAAACAGTTGGGGATCACGCTGATGGTGGCTGGCGATCGTATCGCCGTGGCCACCGGCCCGCTTAACCACAGGACGAAGTGTCGATTGCTCTTGTGCAGTTCCAGGCCGTCGGTGAAGCTCGCCTGGATGACGTCGATCCCGGGCTCGCCGGTGTTCGAGTAGGTGAGCGTGGCCCGGCCATCGCTGTTGGTCGTCGCGGCGGGCACCGACTTGCCTTTGTTGGGACCGCTCAAGATGGCGAAGGCGACGGAAACTTTCGGGACGGTTGCGCCGTGCCAGTCCTCGACCAGCGCCGTGATCGTCGTTGGGCCGGGCAGGTTGACGGTCGAGGGCGCCGGATCGACCTGGATCCGCGTTGCCGGGAAGGTCGCTCCCAGGCCGATCTGCGCAGCCAGCGCCCGGCCACCAAACAGCGCCGCGATCAGAAGCCCTGCTCCAATAGCGCCCGCGGCCAGCTGGACGCGTCGCATCAGCTAACTACTCGGTGGGTTTTTGAAGTACCCGCTGTAGTAGACGGCGGCGTCGCACTTGCTGGTGCTCGGATCGGGACTGCAGCTGAACGTCATCGTCTGGTTTTCCTTGAAGACCACCGGCGTCACGAAGTGGAAGTCCAGGTCGCGGAAATTCTCGAGCCGCATCGTCATCAGGATCTGGTCGGCCTTCCCGCTCTCGCGCCGCACCAGGTACACGGTGCCGCTGTTGCCGTTGGGATTCTCGAAGACCAGGTCGGTCACCGCCAGGCCGCCGCCCTGCGGCACCGTGATCGAGCTTTCCAGGGGCTTCGAGCTGGGATTGATCGCCAGCCGGGCCGACCACGCATCGCCACCCACCGGGTTCGCGCCGGTCACCCCGCCGCCTCCACTCGGCGCCTTCTGGGTCGCGTTACTGGCCGCCGTCGACGCGCGGGCCGCGGCCGATTGCGCCGCCGATGCCTGAGGCGCGACGGCCGCCGTAGCGGCGCTGCTGATCGCGGGCTTCAGGAGCGTGAACCAGAGGATCGCCAGGATGATCAGGAGCGCGGCAAGCCCGATCAAGGCGGGTACGAACCACTTCGGGATCAGGCCTTCCTGCTGCATCGTCCCGTCGACGGTGATCGTCGGCAGCCCGTCCTGGTGAACGTGAACCTTGTACGGGTTGAGCTTTGGTGGGCCGGTCAGGAACCGTTGCCGCGGGCTCAGGCGGATCGAGGCGAAGCTGGCGGTTCCGGGTTCGGCCGTCAGTGCCGGCGGGGTGATAACGAAGTTCAGCTTTCGATCTGGGTCGGCGGCGGTCAGCCGGGCGTTGATCCGGACGTTGCCGCGGTTGTCGAGCGCGAGCTGCGCCCGGGCCCGCGAGCTGCCCTTCGCCGTCCTCGGGATGAGCTCGGCAAAGGTGTCGTTGAAGGCGCCGACTTCGACCACGCCTTCTTCCACCAGCGACGCGCGGGCATCTTCACGGGATCGAACGCGCACCGCGAAGGGGATGGCGCGGGCCTGCACGCTGGACGACTTGGGCGGCTTGAACTTGATTCGTGCGACCGCCTCCGCGCCGGGAAACAGCGGGACGACAGCGGGCTCAACGATGGCCCAGGCCGAAGCGTCACCGAGCACCTCGAGGGTGAACTGGTCGACGACGGTGCCGGAGTTTCGGACGCGAACCTCGCAGCTGGCTTCGCCGCCTGGGGTAACGGAGACAGCCTTGCTCGCAAGCGTGGCAGTAGCGGCCATGCGCTCGGATCATAGGTAGCGCTCCGTGACCGGGCCATAGCCGGAGAGGAAGACCTGCAGGCACCACGAACTGCCCGTTAAGTCCCCGTTAAGTGCCCGGAAAGTCGAGCTCGTCAGACTGCCTCCAGCCGCACTGCGGCTCAGGAAGAGGGTCCCCACCCCCAGGAGGATGAAGCCGTGATCGCAACCCGTCCAACCATACTCACCGACCGAACTCGCGTCTACGTCGCCGCATCCGACCCGGTCTCGCGGGCCGGCATCGCCAGCCAGCTTCGAACCCACCACGGTCTCGATATGGTGGACGAGCGGCAGCTCGATGCCGACGTCGTCGCACTCGTCATCGCCGACCAGGTAGACGAGGAAACCGCCCAGGCGATCCGGGCGCTGAAGCGCCGGGGCGTCGAGCGGGTGGTACTGGTCGTGACCCGCGTCGATGACACCGGGTTACTGAGTGCCCTCGAAGCGGGCGCCCGCGGCGTGCTCCGTCGCAACCAGGCCACGCCCGAAAACCTGCTCGAGGCGATTCGCGCCGCGGCTGGCGGCGAAGGCGCACTCTCGCCGGATCTGCTGGGCCGCCTGCTCGACCAGGTCGGCCGTCTCCAGCGCCAGGTGCTCAACCCACGCGGTTTGAGCTTCGCGGTTCTGACCGATCGCGAGATCAAGGTCCTCAAGCTGCTCGCGGACGGCCTCGATACGGCCGAGGTCGGCCGCCGGCTCTTCTACTCGGAACGTACGGTCAAGAACATCGTCCACGATGTCACCAGCCGGCTGAATCTCCGTAATCGGACGCAGGCCGTCGCGTACGCGCTGAGGCAAGGCTTGATCTAGAGGATCGCGGGCAGGGAGCTGCCCGTGGGCGCGACCGCGGTCGAGCACGAGACCGAAGAGAAGATTCCGACGCGCGCCGCCGAGTCACCCCTCAAGGATGGCACCGCCCCGGTAGCAGTACCGATCGCTGGGGAGCAGGTCGCGGAACTGGCCGCTCCTGCGGCCGCGGCCGGACCCGCCCGTCCGGCAGAAGCGCTCTTTAATCCGCGCTTACTGCTCGGTCTCCAGGCAAGGGCCGGCAACGCGGCGGTCGCGGGTCTAATCGAGGAGCGGCGCAAGCCGGAGCCAACGCCGGCGGCGCAACCGGCATCACCATCTGCGCCGATTGGAGTCGGCGAGTCGCCATTGCCCGCCGACGCTGCTTCGCCGGCTGCGCTCGCAACCGAGGCTGAGCCCGGGACCGAATCCGCGACTGCCCCGCGGCCTGGAGAGACCGATGACGCGCTCGCCGAGCTTGACGCGGCGGCCGATGCGCCGGCGTCCGTCGGCGAAGTGGAACCTCGGGAAACGCACGACATCGTCGCCAGAGACGCGCAGGCGGAGCTCGCCGACGAGGAAGCAGGCCCGGGCGCCGAGCCGAGCGAAACCCCCGGCGGCGCCGAACCGGGAGTTCCGATCGAGGCTCGCCCGCCTCCTTCGATCCCTGACGTTAGTACCGCCGAGCCATCCGCCGGCCTTGCTCGAGTCGGTGGACTCCCCCCGGCACAATTGCTGGGCTCGCTCGGGTCGGTCGCATCCGCCGTCGACCGAGATGTGAGCCTGGCACACGCACGACTCGCCACCGACCCTCCGCAACGACCCCGACATCCCGGTGCACCGTCGACCGTCGACACGCCGGCTTCAACCCGGATCCAGCTCACCGACCGACCCGCCTCCAACATCGCAAGAGTGCCCGAGGGCCGCGACGTCGACCTACCGCGTCCGGCGGCTCTTCCGGTGCTTCCGCAAGCTGCGGCGCCAAACGGCCAGCTCCCAACGCATGATCCGGGCCTCGAGCTGAAGCCTGGTCCTCTCCCCCAGCTGCCGCTATCGGGCAACGCCGATTCGGCGGTGGTCCAGCAGCAACACAGCCATGTCTTGCGCGGTTTGGAAACCGAGCACGCGCGCGGCCGGCAAGACGCGGCGCAACCGTTGGGCGAGGACGAGCTCTACCCGATGGCACCGGCCGAAACGCTGCGAGCGGCGGTGGGGCAGGCGCCCGGAGCGAACGGACATCAAGCGGCGCCCCCGGCCTCGTCTGGAGATGACGAAGCCGCATCGATCCTCGCCCAGCAGGAGAAGGGTGGCGAAATCCAGGGCGCAATTAGCGGCGGATTGGCAGGGCTCGCGGCCGAGCGACAGGAGCACGAGCAGCGCATCTCGACCGAACGAGCGAAGGCGAATGCGGAGATGGCGCAGCTGGAGCAGACGAGTACGGCGGAGCAGGCTGGTGAACGCACTACGGCCAAGCGGGACGTCGTGGGCCTTCGCAAAGAGTGGACCGGAGCCCAGCAGGAGCTGGTAGCTGGGGCGCAACAAGAGGCCGACGCGAAGTCGGCCGAGACGCTGCAAACCGTTTCTCAGGAGCGCGGTGCCGCCGAGCAACAGGCCGCGGCTCACTACCAAGAGGGACAGCGAGAAGCCGACCGGGCGCGACTAGAGGGCGAACAGCAGGCGGCCGCGGAGCGGAAGAAAGTGCAGGGCCAGGACTCGGGAGGCGTGCTCGGCGCGATCGGCTCGGCCGTTGGGTCGTTGTTTGACAAAGCAAAGCAAGCGGTTCAGGGCGTCTTCGATAAGGCGAGGCAGCTCGTCCGCGGCGCCATCGAGCGAGCCCAGCAGCTCGCCACGGCGGTGATGGAACGCGCCCGACAAGCCATCGTTGGCGCGATTCGTCTCGCGGGTAGTGCGCTCGTTGCGATCGGCGACCGGTTCCTGGTCGCATTCCCAAAACTGCGGGATCGATTCCGAAAAGCAATCCAGGACCGTATCGCCGCGGCCGAGGCCGTGGTCAACAAGCTCGCGAATGTCCTTAGACAAGCCGTCCAAACCGCGCTGAACCTTCTTGGCACGGCATTGTCAGCGGCAATTGGGTTCCTCCACCAGGGCATGCAAGCCGCACTCGACAGCGTGAGGGCGACGGTTCGAAGCGCGCTCGACTTCGCGCGCAATGCTCTAGCGGCGTTCGGCACGTTCGCGGTGCTCGTCAAAGACATTGCCGCCAACCCCGGTCGATGGATTTCCAACCTGGCGGCCGCCGTCAAGGACGGGCTTCAAAACTATCTCTGGGTCGAGATCAAAACCGCAGTTCAGGGTTGGTTTAGCGACAAGGTCCAGGAGGTCGTTGGGGTCGGTCAGGCGATATGGCACCTCCTGCAACGGGGCGGTATCTCGATCGTCGAAATCGGGCGCATGGTTTGGGAGGGGCTCAAAGCCGCGATACCAGGCATTCTCATCGCGCTGCTGATCGAGAAGCTGATGTCACTGATCGTTCCGGCGGTCGGCGCCATCCTGACGATCATCCAGTCGATTCAGGCCGCCTGGGGATCACTGGGGCGGATCCTCCAAGCGTTCGAAACCTTCTTCGCCTTCCTCAAGCAAGTCAAACTGGGCAACGCCGGTCCGCAGTTCGCCAAGGCTGTCGCCGCCGGGGCAATCGCCGCTGTCGAGTTCGTCTCGAACTTCCTGCTAACCCGCCTGAAGGGCGCTGCCAGCTCCGTGAGCAATCGCCTCCGAGCGCTTGCCAGACGAATCGGCGAGCGACTCGCAGGAATCGGCCGCCGCATCGTGAAGGGAGCCCGAGCCGTGGGCTCCGCGTTCCGCCGCGCTGGTCAAAGGGTCCGGGCTGGTTTTGATCGGCTGCGTGGCAAACGCCCGAAATCTCATGCGGATCAAGAACGCGCAAAGCACGAGCGGGAACAAGCCGCCTTTTCCGCGACGAAGGCAAAGCTAGATGCCCTTTTCGCGAAGGGAGTCTCAAGAGGACGCCTAGCGTCGGAGGTGGCGCGGCTGAAGCTGCGATATCGCTGGGGTTCTTTACGGGTCCAAGGACCGACGGAGGCTCGTCACGTCGCAGTCGCTGGTGGCTTCAGCCCAGAGCGAACAGTGACTGCGGGTCAGGTGACGCATGAGGCGGAAACCCTCGAGCAAATGATCTCCCGGTTTCCGAGGGCTAAGCGGAAACTGCAGCAAGTTCGCGACGACCCGGCTATCGATGGACGCCTGAAAGTTGGCTGGATGCGTGCCGTTGAAAATCGACTTCGCAAGGCAGCGAGGTTAGAAGAGCCCGTGAATCCCTATTCGGTAATGGTCGACGTTGCTGCATCCAATAGGGCGAACTTTTTCCTCGGCGATCGCATTGAAGTTCAGGAGATTGTTGAGGCCGAAGGCCTTCTCAAGTATGTCGATGCCAGGGATGCCTTTACCCTCCTGAAGCCTGAACTGATCGTTGAATACGGCTACCCAATTCGGTGGGTACGAAAAATTGCCGCTCAAACAGGCTCAATCAGCATGAATGACTTCGCAGCCGATGCCAAGGTACCAGGACACTTTTGGTCGGCCTTCCGCGACGCTGTTGGCGCAGGTGAGCTCGCCCTTAAACACATGCGTCTTGAGCCCAAGGATTATCCGAAGGGAGCCATTAGCTTCGTCCTGCCGAAAGAAAACGCAGCGATTCCCGAACTACATAAACCAACCGCCTTCGATGGCATGTTTTTTCCGAAATGGGCGGCGGCGGAGTCCAGCCTTACATGGGGTGTCGTACCACCGCATGAAGCCACAAAGGCGGGGATCAGGGAGGGCGTATCGAAGACTTTCGTACCTATTTCCAGTACGATCCTGCACGAATATGTCCCACCGGGCGTTCACCCCTGAGGGCTTGGCATAACAAATCATGAAATCAAAACCCGATAGCTTTGATTTCGACGGCGTTCAGCTTGGACCCTCGACGGACTATGTGCGACTGGTCCGACAGCAACTTCGGAACGGATCTGTCTGGCCCTCCGGTGACTCGGGGCCAGTTCAAGGAGTCCGTCGCGCAATCGATGCCGCCGAGGGGACATCCGCCGAACGCCGGTTACTGGACGCCCTTCTGAAGCTCTTGGGTGATGATGACACTGTCGTGAGAACTGGTGCCGTCCACTTGGCCTGGGACTACGCGGACAAGCTGAACCCTGAAATTCTGCTTAAAGCTCTAAATGAGCAGCCAACTCTTTATGAAGGCGTTAAGCCGGTAGACCTACCCCAAAGTTATATGCCAGATCTGGCATGGGGACTTATCTCTGCGATGAATGCCAGCCCCAAGCCAGATGGTGAAGTCATCGCCAGACTGCGCAGGGCTGCCGAGGATCCTATTAATGGGTTTCGAGTGTTTGGGGGCTTGGCGGCACATGATCCCGATTGGCTGATAGAGCATGCCAGTAACCTAGTTGCGCATCAACCGGTTCGGGCGCGAATTATCCTCGCGAATCTGAAGACTCCCAAACGGCGCGAGCAGTTTGTGCGAGCTCTAGCCAAGGAACCTGCCAGCTTTCGAGAGGAGCTCGTTGGCGTGATCGCGGATAAGGTACCGACCGGCGAGGAGCGCGAGCGGCTAAACGCGCTCCTGAGCTAAGAAACTGGCGGCCCTAGCCCTTCCATCTCCTCACTGCCCGTTTGGGCAAGCTGGCCTGCCCGGAGACCTGCTCCGTCGAGCGTTGACCCTGGTAGCCAATTGGAGTCTGATCAGCTGAGAAGGACTTTTCGCGCCTTTCGGTAGCTTCCTGAGCCAGCCGGATGGAGGAATTGGCATGCAGTCGCACGAAAACGATTTCCTGGTAAATCCTGAGACCCATCAGGCGCCGGCGCGCCGCAAGGAAGAGGCCGATACCCTGGGCACGGAGGCGCTCATCCATGGGCGGACCGATGCCCTAACCCCCTCGGCGGTGTTGCACCTGCAAAAAACAGCGGGAAACGCGACCGTCACCGCTGCGCTCGAGGAGGAGCCGTCGCTAGTCAAGGATGTCGTCGGCTCAGGCGGAGGCGCGCCTCTAACCGGTGAGACTCGTGACTTCATGGAGTCGCGGCTCGGTGCGGACTTTGGCGACGTGCGGGTCCACACAGATTCCAAAGCCAGCGAGTCGGCCCGTTCGGTTCAGGCACATGCCTACACGGTCGGCAACGATGTCGTTTTCCAGTCGGGCAAATACGAGCCCGAAAGCGACTCGGGCAAGAGGATGCTCGCGCATGAGCTGACCCACGTCGTCCAGCAGCGATCCGGACCGGTTGAGGGCACCCCTGCCGCCGGCGGTATCAAGGTCAGCAACCCTTCTGACGCCTTCGAACGGTCCGCAGAAAGCTCAGCCGATCGGGTGATGTCCGGCGGCCCTACAGCACCGGCCCCGGCGAGTCCGGCGTCGATCCAGCGACAGGGCGACGACGACGACGAACTCCAGGGTCTTTTCGTCCAACGCGAGGAAGATGATGACGAGCTGCAGGGCTCCTTCGTTCAGCGCGAATTAGGCGACGATAAAGAGGAAGAGGAAGGCTAACAGCGCCCACCCTGCCCTCGCCCGCAAGCGGGGTCGGGAGTCTTCGGAGTCGCTTAGAGCAGGTTGTAGTACGGGCCGAATTCCGACTCAACGCAGAGCCGGCCCATCTTCAAATATTCGCGCTGGGTAGCCCGAATCAGGTCGGCCATCGATAGCGCGCTACCGCGCTCAGCCGCGGCGTAGGCCGCGGCCACCACGATGTTCCGGATACCGCCTCCGGCCAGCTTGAACGATTGCGCCAGGAACGGCAGGTCCAGGTCGGCATCGCGCGGCATCGCCGTGCCTAATGTGCGCAGCCAGAGTTGCAATCGGTACTCTTCCTCCGGCTCAGGAAAGTCGACCAGTGAATCCAGTCGTCGCGTGAACGCCTCGTCGAGGTTGGCACGCAGGTTCGTCGCCAGAATGGCGATCCCGTCGAACAATTCCATCCGCTGCAGCAGGTAAGCGACCTCGACGTTGGCGTAGCGATCGTGCGCATCGCTGACCTCGCTGCGCTTGCCGAATAACGCGTCGGCTTCATCGAACAGAATCACGCCGTTGACGCGCTCTGCCTCCGCGAATATCCGGTCGAGATTCTTTTCCGTCTCGCCGACGTATTTGTCCACCACTGTCGCGAGGTCGACCGTGTACAGATCGAGGCCGAGCTCACCTGCGAGCACCTCGGCGGCCATCGTTTTCCCGGTACCCGAGGGTCCCGCGAATAGCGCCGTCAGGCCACGGCGTCGGGCCGCGGGGCCTCCCATCTTCCAGACGTCGAGCACCTGCTCGCGATACCGGGCTCGCGTAAGGAGCTCCTTGAGCTGCGCCATCGTGTCTGGCGGTAAAACCAGGTCCCCAAAGCCAACCGCCGGCTGGATCCGTCGCGCTAAACGCTCGAGCCCGGCGGCATTCTGGGCCCGGGCTCCGGCCTTCAGCTCTTCCTCGTCGAGTGGCACCTCGCGGGCGCGCGCGTCCATTCGGGCGGCGTGGGCGGCCCGCTGCACTTGCTCCGCGGTCAGGCGAAATTGCCCCATCGTTCCAGCCAGGTCGAAGCCGGGCGGCGTGTCCCCATTGAGATTCCGGCGCCAGAGTTCCGCGCGTTGCGATGCGTCCGGGATCGGGGCCTCGCAGATGAACGGCACCTCGCGAGCCCAGGCGGGGTCCCAGCTGCGGGCGCCAACCAGCACGACGGCGGCCGGCATTTCGGAAAAAGCGCGGACAGCAGGCAAGCCTTTTGCGACCAGGACCTCGATCGGGCCGGCAACCACTCCCGCGCCCGTCAGGCCGGCTTCGCGCGCGGTTAACGCCGCCACCATGGAGATGTCGTCCTCGGTTCTCAAGCGCTCGAGATCCACGGCGAGCGTCGCACGCCCGACCTGTTCGAAGGCACTCGCCGCGAGACCGGCGCCCGATGCACCTGGCCGCTCCCGCACGTACGCGAGTTTCGACCCCTCATCACGCATCCAGCGCACCAGTGCAGCGGCCTGCTCGGGCATCGCGGTGGCGCAGTTATACGAGAGACTCGCGACCACCGGGTCGGGGACGTTGCTGCCCAGCAGATGTGCCGCGACCCGATCAGGTACCCGTACCGAGCGCGTCAGCATGGGACGCTCGCCTTCCTCGACCAGGACCAGGCACTCATTTACCAATGGAGCGCCCGATGCCAGCCGGCTCCGTGCAGAGGCGCTGCTTGACGGCAACCCGCAGAGCTCGATTCCGAGACCAATGCTGGCCCGCCGGCGCGAAACATCGTCCTGCAGGTAGCCGTAGAGACGCTCGAACCGGACGTCGACGTCCGGCGCCATCGCAATCAACAGCAGCTCGACGTCGATCTCCTCGAGCTGGAAGCTTCGCGCCAGGCGGCGCAACCGAAGATCGGCGCCGTCGCGCTCGGCGGCATCCGCCGCCGCCTCGATCTCCTCGCGTGCCTTCGCCGCGCCGTCGTCTGGAGGCGCAGGCCCCCCCTTCTCGGCCAGCAACCGGTCGACGTGCGCCTGGGAAATGTACAGGCCACGGAAGCGATCGTCCGTCTCAGGGTCGGCCGAGCGACGTCGCGCGACGGCCGCTCGCACGCGGGCCTCTATCAGTTCGAGGCGACGAAGCACATGGAGTACTGATGGATCGAGGCCCCCACCCCGACCTGCAAGCGAGGTAGGGAGAGTGCTCGGGTGCGCAGCCATTGGTTACGAGCGGTTGATGCCGCGGATACGCAGAATGCGGCCGGGTTGTTTCTCTTTTCCGGAGCGGACCATCTCCTCCTGGTCGGCCGGAACACCAGGTTTGTCGACCGGCTCGCCCGGCTTGAGGCGCCCGGAGGCCTTCGGGCCACCAGGCCCCGGTGCGCCAACGGCGCGTGCGGCGTCGGCAGGCGTCGTCGCGGCAGCCGCGCGCTTTGCCCGCCCACTTCGCGCCGCAGTCCCAGCCTCTTCGCTCTCGCCGTCCGGCGCCGCAAAGCTGAACCTGGGCTCCTCGAGTACCGGCGGTCCGGCCGGTACCGCGACCTTCACCTCGAACGGTGCATTGACCACCAGGTCAAGCGACGGCTTGAGCTCGCCGCCGAGGGCGGACCAGACATCGGAGATCGATCGATCCTGCGGCGGCGGTTGGGCGATGTTGAGGGTAACGGGTTGGCGCGCGTCGGCGAGGGTGCCACTGAGCGCCTCAGCCGGCATAGTGGGGTGGCGCAGGAAACACAAGAGGAGCGACGAGAGCAGCCGGTGCTCGTCCTCCGGCCGCTGCGTCCAGGCCGTCACCAGGTAGGACAGCTTGAAGCGGCGTGGCGGCGGCCGGCGCTCGGTGACCAGCCGCGAGTCGCGTGGATCGCCCCGAACGTCCTCCCACATCACGTCGCGCTGGTCGAGGTCCTCACGAATGTCGTACAGGTAGAGATCGACCGTCGGCGTGTTGCGCCGCGATGACCATTCCTTGTTGGGCGCGTCGAAAGCGACGTCGGCTTTTGATCCGTTGAGGGCGTCCCGCTTCACGAGGGCGCGCAGGGACTCATCCACGTCCTGGATCATCGGCATCTAGGGTCGGCCCCCTGGCCGCTGGGAACAAGCCGCACTGGGGCAGTCCTTGGGGTCAAAGTCGTGCCTGAATGGGCAGCCCCAGGCGCGGCCTGCCGTACCTTCGGGCATCCCGGCTTACCCATTCACTGGCCCGCTCGTCCCTTGTGGCGAACGAGCCCCGATGCGACGCTCGCATCGTTCCTGACCCCCACATAACCAGGAGGAGATTGCCCATGCCCAATTACCTGTCGCCCGGTGTATACGTCGAGGAGGTCGAGGCTGGCTCACGGCCGATCGAAGGCGTGGGCACCGCGACCGCCGCATTCGTCGGTCTCGCCGAGAAGGGGCCGGTCAACGCCCCGACGCTCGTCACCAACTGGAGCCAGTTCGCGCAGACCTTCGGTGGCTTCCTGGATGGGTCATACCTCGCGCATTCGGTCTATGGCTACTTCCTCAACGGCGGCGGCTCTGCTTACGTCGTCCGCATCGGCGCCGATGGTCACGCACCGGCGGCACAGGCGGAACTTCCCAGTGCCAAGGACAAGGCCCTGGCGGGGTACCGCGTGCTCGCCCTCGAGGGTGGCCAGCCGGGCAACGACATCCAGGTCGAAGTCGCGGAGGCATCGCAGCCGTCCGAGGACACCTTCAAGCTGGTCGTCACCCGCGGCAAGGATCGCGAGGAGTTCGACAACGTCACGTCCCGCAAGGGGAAGAACAACGTCGTGACTGCAGTGAAGACCGCGTCGAAGCTAATCCAGCTCGAGGAGATCGGGACCGCCGGCGCACTGGAGAAGGTCCCCGCCCCGGGCAAGGTTACGCTTCAGGGCGGCGGCGGCACCATGCCCGCCCGGGTCACTCCGGACGAGTACGTGGGCAATTCCGCCGATCGCACCGGGTTCGCGGGCCTCGAAGCGGTCGACACCGTCACCATGCTCTGCGTCCCCGACCTGATGGCCGCCTACCAGCGCGGCATGATCGACGCCGACCAGGTCAAAGCGGTGCAGCTGGCGATGATCGCGCATTGCGAGCTGATGGGTGACCGGGTCGCGGTCCTGGACGCACCGCCCGGCCTGAACGCGCAGCAGGTTCGCGAATGGCGGGTCGA